>Ga0315336_1002999_pt1 | contig 23799 bp, 26 predicted proteins | sample ASW5metaG_FD_204512 | JGI IMG/M metagenome (GOLD analysis project Ga0315336, IMG submission 204512) | Ammonia-oxidizing marine archaeal communities from Monterey Bay, California, United States - ASW #5 | ecosystem: Environmental > Aquatic > Marine > Intertidal zone | place: USA: California... | reverse complement strand
CGAGGCAGTAGCCGACGCGTATGATTTCGGCCAGTACAAGCGGGTTGTCGATATCGGCGGCGGCCATGGGCAGCTTCTCTCGGCAATTCTTGCCCGCTATCCTCATTTAAGCGGTGTTCTGTTCGATCTGCCGTCCGGGGTGGCGGCGGCGCGTCGGGGCGCCGGTGGCGACCTGCCGCGTACCGAGTTCGTCGCGGGCGACTTCTTCGAGAGTGTTCCGGCTGGCGACGTCTATGTCATCAAGAAAGTCATCCACGACTGGGACGACGAACGCTCCGGGCTGATCTTGCGGCATTGCCGCGATGCTATGGCGGCACATGGCAGGGTGCTCGTGGCCGAGACGATTGTGCCACCGGGAGGCGAGCCGGACCAGATCAAGGCCATCGATGTTGTCATGCTCGCGGTAACCGGGGGCCTGGAGCGGACGGAGGCGCAATACACAACCCTCTTCGCGGGGGCAGGACTGAAGCTCGAGCGGGTGATCGGCACCCGTGGACCGATCTCGATCCTCGAGGCTTCGCCCGCCTAGACAAGATTGTCCGAATGATCGCGTGCAGCGAGAGCCGACTCTGTCGGGACGCGGGCGAGGGCTGGGTTGTCAATCTTCCGCTTGCGATCACCGCAGCTTCGGCCTAAGTCACCGGCAACCCCCCGGAGACTTTTATGGCTGGAACATCCCAACACGGCAAAGCGTTCATTCGCCCGAAGGCGAAGGCGCATCTGCTCATTGTCGAAGCGCGATTTCACGACGATCTCGCCGACGCGCTGCTCGAGGGAGCGACTGGCGCGCTGGAAGAGGCCGGCGCCAGCTATGATGTGGTGACGGTTCCCGGCTCGCTCGAAATACCGGCCGTCATTACCTTCGCGCTCGATGGCGCCGCCGAAGGCGGTACGCATTACGATGGCTTTGTCGCGCTCGGCACCATCATCCGCGGCGACACCTATCATTTTGACATCGTCGCCAATGAATCGAGCCGCGCGCTGATGGAACTATCGGTGCAGGAGGCGATCGCTATCGGCAACGGAATCCTGACGACCGAGAACGACGCGCAGGCGTGGGCGCGCGCGCGCAAAACGGAAGGCGACAAGGGCGGCTTTGCCGCCCGCGCGGCATTGACCATGATAGCGCTCAAAGAGAAATTCGGAGCTCAATCGTGAACGAGCCCGCTTCGACCGGTGCGGTGCGCCATGCAAACAAACGCGGCGCCGCCCGTCTTGCTGCCGTCCAGGCGCTTTACCAGATGGACGTGTCCGGCAGCGGCGTCTTCGAGACCACGGCCGAGTACGAAACCTTCCGGCTCGGCAAGGAAGTCGACGGCGCGCTCTACCGCGAAGCCGACGCGCAATGGTTCCGCGCCATCCTGACCGGCGTCGTCGAGGACCAGAAGACCATCGATCCCGTCATCCGCCAGGCGCTCACCGAGGATTGGCCGCTGTCGCGGCTGGATTCGACGCTGCGCGCCATTCTGCGCGCCGGCGTTTATGAACTGATGAAGCGCGAGGACGTGCCGGTGGCTGTGATCGTCTCAGAATATGTCGACATCGCAAAAGCCTTTTACGATGAAGACGAGCCGAAGCTGGTGAACGCCGTTCTCGATCGCGTCTCGCGCCGGGTTCGCGGCGAGGGGCGCGGCAAAGACGCTTCGTGACGACGGCCGCGGTCGCCGAGGCGGGCCGGGCAGGGCGCCGGACGGCGGTGCTGCTCGCCGCCGCGCAGGCGATCGTCGGTTCGGCCGCTCCGATCGCCATTTCGCTCGGCGCGCTCGCCGGTCAATATCTGCTCGGCCCGGACAAGTCGCTGGCGACGGCGCCGGTCACCGGTTTCAATCTCGGCGTGGCGCTCGGGGCTTTGCCGGCCGCCGCCCTCATCCGCCGGCTCGGCCATCGTGGCGGCTTCATGACCGGGACCATGTTCACCGCGTTGGGCGGCCTGATCGCGACGCTTGCTCTCTTCCAGGCCAGCTTCTGGATGTTCGCTGTCGGCCTCTGCGTCATCGGCGCCGGTGGCGCCTTCGTCCAGCAGTTCCGTTTCGCCGCGGCCGACAATGCGCCGCCCGGATACAAGCCGCGCGCCATATCATTCGTGCTGGCGGGCGGCATCATCACCGCTATCCTCGGGCCGCAGATTGTTATCTACACACGCGAACTGCTGGCCCCGGTGATGTTTGCCGGGTCATTCGCCTCGATCCTGCCCCTGGCGGCGATCGGCGCGCTCATCCTCTCGTTCCTGCAGATTTCCCCCCGGACAGGCACCTTCGCCGAAACCGCCACGGGCGATGCCCGACCGCTGGCTGAAATCGTCACCCAGCCGCGTTTCGTCGCCGCGCTTTTCTGCACCGTCGGCAGCTACGCGCTGATGAGCTTCGTCATGACCGGCGCGCCGCTCGCAATGGTCGGCTGCGGCCTGTCGGAAGACGACGCGACGCTTGGCATTTCCTGGCACGTCATGGCCATGTTCGGGCCGAGTTTCTTTACCGGCGCGCTGATCCACCGTTTCGGCGCCGAACGCATTGTCGCCTTTGGGCTCGTCCTGCTTGTCGGCTGCGCGGCCGTGGCGCTCTCCGGCCTGGCCCTCTGGCAGTTCTGGACGGCCCTGATCCTGCTCGGGCTCGGCTGGAACTTCAGCTTCATCGGCGCCACGGCCATGGTCACGGCCACCTACCGGCCCTCCGAGAAGAGCAAGGTGCAGGGTTTCCACGACTTCGTCCTGTTTGGCTCCGTCGCATTTTCCTCGCTCATGTCGGGCGCGATCTACAACGCCTGGGGCTGGACGATGCTGAACTGGGTTGTCTTCCCGGTCGTCGCGCTTTGCTTTGTCGCGCTCGGCACTTTGAAGATGGTGGGGCCGCGCACACTCTGAAGAAGGTGGCCAGTCGTTCCAGTAGCAAGTCCAAGCGGCCGGCGTCATGCATCCGGCGGGAGCACCTGCAGGACACGCGCGATGAACATGTGGAACTCCTGCATGTAGTTGCGAAGGAAAGCTTCGGTTGACTTCACGGTCACCTCGCCGTCGTCGGTAATCAATCCCGGCGTAAACTGGATGTAGGCCTCCGGAGAGTTCATCTGGGGTGCGTTGCAGAAGCTCAGCACGCTGCGCAGGCTCTGCTGGGCGACCGCGGTTGCGATTGCGCCGGGCGATGTTCCGATGACTGCAGACGGTTTGCGCGAAAATGAGTTCTTGCCGTAAGGGCGGCTCGCCCAATCAATTGCATTCTTCAGGCCGCCGGGGATCGAGCGGTTGTATTCCGGCGTGACGAAAAGCACCGCCTGTACGGACGCGATGGCCTTTTTGAAGTCCAGTGCGACCGGCGGAAAATCGGCGTCATAATCGTAGCTGTAAAGTGGCAGGTCCTTGAAGGGGATTTCCGTCATCTCAAGCTCCGGGGGCGCCAGTCTTACGAGGGCCTTCGCAAGCTTGCGGTTGATGGAGGCCTTGGCGAGGCTGCCGATGAGGTAGCCGACTTTGTGTCTGGCCATGACATACTCCCGTGTTGGCTGCCGCCCCGCTGTCCCCAGTATCCCTCAGAACACGGCAGACCGCCAGCCGACCCCTGGGTCGACGTCACATCATGTCGGGCGGAACAGGACACTCAGCTCGGCCAGAACAAAATTATTGCGTGTATCCTCCCTGTTATGAAACCGTATGCCCCGACTGTCCGTTGAAGCCATGCTCTTATGCGGTCACCGATCCATCGGCTCATAGCAAGGGATTTTTCACAATGTTTCCAATTAGAAAGCTCGCTTTCGCAGCGATAGCGCTCGGCATCGCCACGGCATCGGCGCATGCGCAGGTGGTGGTGTCTTCCAAGATCGACACGGAAGGCGGCGTGCTGGGCAATATCATCCAGCTTGTCCTCAGCGCCAACAACATCAAGACCACCGACCGCATCCAGCTCGGCGCGACGCCCGTCGTGCGCAAGGCGATCACCGCCGGCGAGATCGACATCTATCCCGAATACACCGGCAATGCCGCCTTCTTCTTCCAGAAGGCCGACGATCCGATCTGGAAGGATGCGGCCAAAGCCTATGAAGCCGCCAAGAAGCTCGACTACGACGCCAACAAGATCGTCTGGCTGTCGCCGTCTCCGGCAAACAACACCTGGGCGATCGCGCTGCGCAAGGAAGTGGCCGACGAGAACAAGCTCGTCACCTTGACGGACTTCGGCAAATACGTTGCGGGCGGCGGCAAGGTGGTGCTGGCGGCTTCCGCGGAGTTCGTCAATTCGGCGGCGGCGCTTCCGGCCTTCCAGACGACCTATGGCTTCACGCTGAAGCCGGACCAGTTGATCACGCTTTCCGGTGGCGATACCGCGGCGACGATCGCCGCAGCCGCCAACCAGACCAACGGCGCCAACGCCGCCATGGTTTATGGCACCGATGGCGGCATCCAGCCCTCCGGCCTCGTCGTGCTCGAGGACGACAAGGGAGTGCAGCCGGTCTACCAGCCCGCGCCGATCATCCGCGAAGAGGTGCTGAAGCAGCATCCCGAAATCGAGGCGTTGCTGAAGCCTGTCTTCGCCAAGCTCGATCTCGTCACGCTGCAAGAGCTCAATGGCCGCGTGCAATTGGGCGGCGAGCCCGCCAAGGGCGTTGCGGAGGACTTCCTCAAGAAGAACGGCTTCCTGAAGTAACATGAGCGCGGCGCGCCGTATTCGCGGCGCGCCGGTTCGATTGGGGACGATCGTGACCATCCGCTTCGACAAGCTCGGCGTCGTGATCGCCGCGATCGCGGCCTACGCCGCCCTGGTGGCTCCCTTTGCCACGTTCCGCGCCAACCGCATCGTGCCGGGGCAGGCGCGTTCGATCCTCGAAGCGCTGCCGCCGGTGCTTGGCATGCTGCTGGTGGCGATAGTCATGGCGGGCGCCGTCGTCGCCCTGCTGAGGACGCCGCTCATCCTCAGGCTGGCGGCCAGCGTCATCGTGCTGGTCGCGCTGTCGGTCCTCATTGGCGTCGCCGGCGGCTTCTTGACGCCCACCGGAAACACCTTTGCCCGGATCGCGCCGGCTTCCGGTTTCTGGCTGCTGATCTTTGCCTTCACATTGGTCCTGGCCGATGTGCTGACCAGATTGGATCTTTCAGCCTGGGCGCGCGTCGGCGTCCTGGTGCTTGCCGCTTTGGCCATCGCGGCGTTGCTTGTTTCGGGACGTTGGGACAGCCTCTCCATCCTCAAGGAATACAACAGCCGTGCCGACAGTTTCTGGACCGAGGCTGCCAAGCACATCACCCTGGCGCTTGGCTCGCTGGCAGCAGCCGTGGTGATCGGGCTGCCGCTCGGCATCCTCTGCCATCGGGTCGACCGACTTCGGGCCGGCGTGCTCAATTTGCTCAACATCATCCAGACCATTCCTTCCATCGCGCTCTTCGGCCTGCTGATCGCGCCGCTCGGCTGGATGGCCGTTCACCTGCCAGGCGCAGCCGCGATAGGCATCAGGGGCATCGGCACCGCGCCCGCTTTCGTCGCCCTCTTCCTATATTCTCTTCTGCCTGTCGTGGCGAATACGGTGGTTGGGCTCGCTGGTGTACCCCGCGCGGCTAACGACGCCGCGCGCGGCATGGGCATGACCGATCTCCAGCGCCTGTTCGACGTTGAGTTCCCTCTCGCCTTTCCGGTGATCCTGACCGGAATCCGCATCGTGCTGGTGCAGAATATCGGGCTTGCCACCATTGCCGCCCTGATCGGCGGCGGCGGCTTCGGCGTGTTCGTTTTCCAGGGCGTCGGTCAGACGGCGATGGACCTGGTGCTGTTGGGCGCGCTGCCCACCGTGGCGCTGGCCTTTGCGGCGGCGATCATCCTCGACGCGGTCATCGAGATGACGGCAACAAAGCGCAGGGTCGAAATGGCATGATAGAGATCGAGGGCATCACCAAGCGCTACGACAAGACGACAGTGGTCGACAATGTTTCGATGGTGATCGAACCGCACACCATCGCCACCATTGTCGGCACATCGGGGTCCGGCAAGACGACGCTGCTCAGGATGATCAACCGGTTGGTCGAGCCGACCGCCGGCGTCATCAAGCTCGACGGCGCCGACAACCGTTCCGTGCCCGGTTATCAGCTTCGTCGCAGCATTGGCTACGCCATCCAGGGCCACGGGCTGTTTCCGCACCGCACGGTGGCGCAGAATATCGCCACCGTGCCGCTGCTGCTCGGTTGGGACAGGGATCGCATCAAGGCCCGTGTCGACGAGTTGATGACGCTCTACCAGCTTGACCCCCAGGCCTACGGCCCGCGCTACCCGCATGAGCTTTCCGGCGGCCAGCAGCAGCGCGTCGGCGTCGCCCGGGCTCTCGCCGCCGAACCCAACGTGCTTTTGATGGATGAGCCCTTCGGCGCGCTCGACCCCATCATTCGCACCAAGGCGCAGGAGGATCTGCTGGCGATCCAGAAGCGTTTCGGCACCACCATCATCCTCGTCACCCACGATATGGAAGAGGCTGTGCATCTGGGTGACAAGATCGCTGTCATGGATGCCGGCAAGCTGGTGCAATACGCCAAGCCCGCTGAAATCCTGGCTCGACCGGCTAGCGGCTTCGTCGAGACGTTGGTCGGCGCCAGCGAAAGGCCGTTCCGGCTGCTGTCGCTTGGCCGCGTGCGCGATGCAGTGGAGCCGGGCGGCGCAGAGGGCGATGCGATCCCCGGTGAGGCCACGCAGCGCGACGCGCTGGCCGAGCTCCTTTGGTCGGGTCGGCCCGCGCTACCGGTGAAGGACGCCGACGGCAAGTCCATTGGCCGCGTCACCGTAGAGGGCCTGGTGAAGCGGGCGGCGAGGCCCCAATGAAAGCCTGGCTGCCCGCGCTTGTGAGGCTGGCCGTCCTGGCGTTGCTGGTGGTCTTCATCACCAGCCCCAGCTGGTTCGAGCCGCTGCTGAAACCCCTGACGGAGAACGGCGCGCCGGCGATCTACAACCAGGGCAGCCTGCTGACGTTGACCTTGCAGCATCTGCGGACCGTGCTGATCGCCACGGTCGCGGCGACGATCGTCGCGGTGGCGCTGGCTATACTAGTGACCAGGCCAGCGGGCGCCGAATTCCTGCCTTTGTCACGCAGCCTGGTCAATATCGGCCAGACATTCCCGCCGGTCGCCGTGCTGGCGCTCGCTGTGCCGGCTGTGGGCTTCGGCGAGAAGCCGACGCTGATCGCGCTCTTCCTCTATGGGCTGCTGCCGATCTTCGAGAATGCGCTGACGGCGCTGACGACGCTGCCCGGCAATGTGATGGAAGCGGCGCGCGGTGCGGGGATGACCGGCTGGCAAAGGTTGATGAAGGTCGAGCTGCCGCTGAGCGCCCCTGTGATCCTGGGCGGCATCAGGCTCTCCGTGGTCATCAGCCTCGCCACCGCAACGATCGGCTCGACGGTTGCCGCCAAGACTCTGGGCGAGGTGATCATCGCCGGCTTGATATCGAACAACCTTGCCTTCGTTCTGCAGGGCGGCCTGATCGTTGCCGCGCTTGCCGTGCTAATCTATGACGGCCTCTCGGCAGTCGAGCGTTACGCGGCGCGACGCATGGGGCAGGGCGCGGAATGACCGCAGAGACGATGATATCTCGGCGCCAATTTCAATCGATCTAATTCGAGACCCGCACTGGCCCAACGATTCCAGCCCTCTTCTTTTGGGCGAAAGCCGGGCAAAAACCGAACAATATCTTGACGTTCCAAGCCCTGTTTCGCATACACCCCAACCAAGGGGTGGATTCCGTCAGCGGCATGCATCTCCGTTCCAACGGCCCAGGGAGGGGTTCTTTTGGGCCATCAATCGAGGAAAATCCGGCAATGACCATCCTTTACGCCGTCATCGCCTGCGGCTTGCTGTCAGTTCTCTACGCCATATGGGCGACCCGTTCGGTCCTTGCGTCCGATCAGGGCAATCAGCGCATGCAGGAAATCTCCGCCGCCATCCGCGAAGGCGCCCAGGCCTATCTGGCGCGCCAGTACACCACCATCGCCATCGTTGGCATCGTCGTGCTCCTGCTTGCCTGGTGGCTGCTTTCGATCACTTCCGCGATCGGCTTCCTGATCGGCGCCGTGCTTTCAGGCGCCGCAGGCTTTATCGGCATGCATGTCTCGGTGCGCGCCAACGTGCGCACCGCGCAAGCCGCTTCGAACAGCCTTGCTGCCGGCCTCGACATCGCCTTCAAGTCCGGCGCCATCACTGGTATGCTGGTGGCGGGCCTGGCGTTGCTCGGCGTCTCGATTTACTACCTCATCCTGACTGGCCCGATGGGCCTGCAGCCGAACGACCGCGTCGTCATCGACTCACTGGTTTCGCTCGGTTTCGGCGCCTCGCTGATCTCGATCTTCGCCCGCCTCGGCGGCGGCATCTTCACCAAGGGCGCCGACGTCGGCGGCGATCTGGTCGGCAAGGTTGAAGCCGGCATTCCCGAGGACGATCCGCGCAACCCGGCGACCATCGCCGACAATGTCGGCGACAATGTCGGCGACTGCGCCGGCATGGCGGCCGACCTGTTCGAGACCTACGCGGTGACGGTCGTCGCCACCATGGTTCTGGCCGCCATCTTCTTCGGCGGCACCGCGGCGCTGGGCGCTTCGATGCTTTACCCGCTCGCCATCTGCGGCGCCTGCATCCTTACCTCGATCGTCGGCACCTTTTTCGTCAAGCTGGGTTCCAACGGCTCGATCATGGGCGCTCTTTACAAGGGCCTGATCGTCACCGGCCTGCTCTCCATCGTCGGCCTCGGCGTCGCCACCTCGGCAACCGTCGGGTGGGGCGAGATCGGCACTGTCGCCGGCATCGCCATCACCGGCAAGAACCTGTTCATCTGCGGCCTGGTGGGCCTCGTGGTGACCGGTCTCATCGTGGTGATCACCGAATACTATACCGGCACCAACAAGCGCCCGGTGAACTCGATCGCCCAGGCGTCGGTGACCGGCCACGGCACCAATGTCATCCAGGGGCTCGCGGTCTCGCTTGAATCGACGGCTCTGCCGGCCATCGTCATCGTCGGCGGCATCATCTCGACCTACCAGCTGGCCGGACTCTACGGCACGGCTATCGCCGTCACCACCATGCTCGGCCTCGCCGGCATGATCGTCGCGCTCGACGCCTTCGGCCCGGTTACCGACAATGCCGGCGGCATTGCCGAAATGGCCGGTCTGCCCAAGGAAGTGCGCCACTCCACCGACGCGCTAGACGCCGTCGGCAACACCACGAAGGCCGTCACCAAAGGCTACGCCATCGGCTCTGCCGGCCTCGGCGCGCTGGTGCTGTTCGCGGCTTATTCGAACGACCTGAAGTTCTTTGCCGCCAACGGCGACAAATATCACTACTTCCAGGGCATGGGTGACGTCTCCTTCGACCTCTCCAACCCCTATGTCGTCGCGGGCCTGATCTTCGGTGGCTTGATCCCCTATCTGTTCGGCGGCATCGCGATGACCGCGGTCGGCCGCGCCGCAGGCTCCATCGTCGAGGAAGTGCGCAGGCAGTTCCGCGAGGACAAGGGCATCATGGCTGGCACCTCGAAGCCGAACTACGCGCGTGCCGTCGACATCCTGACCAGGGCGGCGATCCGCGAGATGATCGTTCCGTCGCTGCTGCCGGTGCTTGCGCCGCTCGTCGTCTATTTCGGCGTGCTGCTGATCTCGGGCTCCAAGGCCTCGGCCTTCGCCGCGCTCGGCGCCTCGCTGCTCGGCGTCATCGTCAACGGGCTCTTCGTCGCCATATCGATGACCTCCGGCGGCGGCGCCTGGGACAACGCCAAGAAGTCGTTCGAGGACGGTTTTACCGACAAGGACGGCGTCAAGCACCTGAAGGGTTCCGAGGCGCACAAGGCCTCGGTCACCGGCGACACCGTCGGCGATCCCTACAAGGATACCGCTGGCCCAGCCGTCAACCCGGCGATCAAGATCACCAACATCGTCGCGCTGCTGCTACTCGCCGTGCTCGCGCACGGCTGAGCAACATCTCGCAAAAACACCAATCCGCGGGGAGCGATCCCCGCGGTTTTTGTTTGAGCGCTACGATCGACGGCGAAGCCGCTCAGCCGGGCGGCTGGTCCTCGCTCAATTGATAGCGCGTGATCATCCGTTTCAGATCCGGTTCGCGCTCCGGCATTGGCGGCAGCCCTCGAACTTCGCGCAAAACGGTGACGAACCCGCCGCGCGTGTTTGCGATCGAACGATCGCGCGCCGATGGATGCCCGGCGTAACCATCAGCCGGCGCCTGAAATAGCGGACAGGCCCAGGCTGCCGAGGTCTCGTAGCGTCGCCGGTGTGCTGGCGTGCGGCCTCGGATGGGCGCATCGCGTCGAAGAGTTCTTCCAGTTCCCGCGTCAACATTCGCAAGCTACCCTCGCGCCATGGGCATGCCATCCCCGTGACCGCACCTGGATAACGAGTGCGTACAAAAAAAGACCCGCCGGGCGGGGCGGCGGGTCCTGGTCGTTCTGCAAGTCGTACGTAAGCTTAAGGCGTGCCGCCGCCCGGAATGCCGGGGGCCAGCTTGCTGGCGCCGTTTATGACCTGGCTGAGGAAATTCTGGTCCTTGCCGCCGGTCGGAGTCGTCCTGGAGATGAAGTCGAAGATCTTGCCGTCCTTCAGGCCATAATTGGCGATCTGGGTGACGCGGCCGTCAGCGCCGAAATAGACCGCCAGCACATGCTGGTCGACGATGTGCGGATTGTCGAAGGCGACGTAGCGCTTGCGTGTCTGCGAGATGTAGTAGAATGCCTCGTTGTCGAAAGTCGCCGTCGTCGACGGCGTGCCCAGCGCCAGGAGCACCTGTTCGCGGCTAGATCCGACCGGCACCGAATCGATCGCCTGCTGATCGATGACGTAACCCTTCGTCAGCGTCTCGCTTGGATGCAGATCGCCGAACATCTTGGACGAGTTGCAGGCGGAAAGCGCCGACACCACGACCATCAGCGAGGCCACGCCCACCGGGGCAGGCGCAAAGAACGACTTGAATTTCAGCGCACCCAACAACAATTCTCCATCACATCCCCGCAACTTGCGCTGGGCCGCAAAACCGGTAAACCAGCTTGCATGCCGATGCAACAAGGCCAAATCAAACAACAGGTCCCCGGGAGACCGCCCTCAATGTTCCAGCGCCTTTTTGGCCGCGAACGCAATGCCAACCGCGCCATCACCGACGCGCTCTACGCACAAATCGTGGCGGCGGCGCGGCAAACGGTGCTTTATTCCGACTGGAATGTGCCCGATACGCCGCTCGGCCGCTTCGAGATGCTGTCTCTGCACATGTATCTCGTCCAGCACCGGCTGCATGGTGAGCGAGGCGTGGCGGCCGAGGTCGCGCAAGTGCTGATCGACGAGTTCTTCCTCGATGTCGACCATTCGCTGCGCGAGCTTGGAATCAGCGATGTCGGCGTGCCCAAGCGCATGAAGAAGCTGGCAAGAATGTTCTACGGACGCACCGCCGCCTATGACGATGCCCTCCGGGAAGACGACCTGGTGGCGCTCGCGGCGGCGCTTGCCCGCAATGTCAGGCCGGATGCCGGCTCCTGGCCACAGGCGCCGCTGTTGGCGGACTATGTCCGCGAGGCCTCGAGAGAACTTGCCGCGCAGCCGACCGAATCGATCATCGCCGGCACGGCCGCGTTCCCGGCCGCCGGGTCGACGAGAGGAGGCCAGCATGAAGGACGCTGAATTGCGCAGCCCGGTATCCTTTGTCGCCAACGTTGCTCGGCTTCCGCAGAAGGGCCTGCCCGTCGTGGTCGAGGCCGATCAGCGACAGCGCGAGGCGCTTGCAGCCGAACATGACTTGCTTTCGGTCGAAAGCTACCGCGCTGAGCTCCTGGTGGCCTCTTGGAAACGTAATGGTGTCAAGGTCAGCGGTCGCGTCGAGGCCGACATCACGCAGGCCTGCATTGTCACTCTGGAGCCCGTAACCGCGCATATCGACGAGCCGGTCGAGGCGCTGTTCCTGCCCGAGCGGTCGAAGCTGGGGCGCGAGGGATTCGAGGGCGGCGGCGAGATCATCCTAGACGCCGACGGGCCGGACAGTCCCGAGACATTCTCGGGCGATACGATCGACGTCGGCGCATTGGCCGAACAGTTCTTCGGCCTGGCGATAGATCCTTATCCGCGCAAGCAGGGGGCCTCGCTCGATGCCGCTGGCGACGATCAGCCCGAGGAAAGCGAATTCCAGAAAAAACTGCGTTCGCTGCTTGGAAAGTCCTGAGAGTGGTCCGGATTTTGGAAAAGTTGGTTGTGCGCAGGCGCAAAAACGCTATTTTCGCCGAACCTTCGCGAGCCCCTTTATCTTGGCAGGCGTCCGCCGCAAGCCAGGCAAACCGTGAGAAAAGCACTACGTGATCAGAATTTCCATCGATGCCATGGGCGGGGATCACGGTCCGAGCGTGGTTATCCCGGCGCTGATGACGGTCGCCATCCGCCGCCCTGACATCCGTTTCGTCATCTACGGCCGCGAGGACGTGGTGCGTCCCGAACTCGCCAAGTTCCCGAAACTCGCCGAAGTGAGCGAGTTCGTGCATTGCGAGATAGCCGTGCGCATGGACGACAAGCCCAGCCAGGCGCTGCGCCACGGCCGCTGGAAGTCGTCGATGTGGAAAGCCGTCGAGGCGGTGAAGAACGGCGGCGCACAGGCCTGCGTTTCCGCCGGCAACACCGGCGCGCTGATGGCGATGTCGAAATTCTGCCTGCGCACCATGGCCACCATCGACCGTCCGGCGATCGCGGCGCTGTGGCCGACGACGCGTGGCGAAAGCGTCGTGCTCGATGTCGGCGCCACCATCGGCGCGGATGCCCACCAGCTTATCGATTTCGCCATTCTGGGCACCGGGATGGCGCGCTCGGTATTCGGAATCGAGCGGCCGAGCGTCGGCCTCCTCAATGTCGGCGTCGAGGAGATCAAGGGCCAGGAAGAGGTCAAGGAGGCCGGCCGTATGCTGCGCGAGGCCAACATGGCCTCGATGAGTTATCGCGGTTTCGTCGAAGGCGACGACATCGGCAAAGGCACGGTCGACGTGGTGGTCACCGAGGGATTTGCCGGCAATATCGCGCTCAAGACCGCAGAGGGCACGGCAAGGCAGATCGCCGGCTATCTGCGCGCCGCCATGAGCCGCACGCTGATGGCCAAGATAGGCTACGTCTTCGCCAAGGGCGCCTTCGACCGGCTGCGCGAGAAGATGGATGTCGGCCGCTCCAATGGCGGCGTCTTCCTGGGATTGAACGGCATCGTGGTGAAGAGCCATGGCGGCGCCGATTCGGACGGTTTCGCTGCAGCAATCGAACTTGGCTACGACATGGTGCGCAACAATCTGCTTGACCGGATCGAGGCCGACCTCGATCTGTTCCACGCGCGCAACCCGACTGCCCAGGCAAACAGGAAGTCCGGCGTCGCCGGCGACGCCGAGGAATAGGATAGAGCCTTGATCAGATCAGTCGTGCGCGGCAACGGTGCCGCGCTGCCCCGCCGCATCATGAAGAATGCCGACTTCGAAGGCATGGTCGAGACCTCCGACGAGTGGATTGTCCAGCGCACCGGCATTCGCCAGCGCCACGTCGCCTCGGATGACGAAACGACGGCGTCGCTGGGCGAGGCGGCCGCGCGCGCGGCGCTCGACAGCGCGGGTATGACGCCCGCCGACATCGACCTCATCATCCTGGCGACTTCGACGCCCAACAACACCTTCCCAGCGACCGCCGTCGAGATCCAGAACCGGCTGGGCATGCATCACGGCTTTGCCTTCGACATGCAGGCCGTGTGCTCGGGCTTCGTTTATGCCGTCGCCACCGCCGACCTTTATATTCGTGGCGGCCTCGCCAGACGCGTGCTGGTGATTGGCTCGGAGACATTCTCGCGTATCCTGGACTGGAACGACCGCTCGACCTGCGTCCTGTTCGGCGACGGCGCCGGCGCGCTCGTGCTCGAAGCGGAAGAGGGCACCGGTGCGATTGCCGACCGCGGCGTGCTGGCGGCGAGCCTGCGCTCCGATGGCGCGCACAAGGAAAAGCTCTTCGTCGACGGCGGCCCCTCCACGACGGGAACGGTCGGCCATCTCAAGATGGAAGGCCGCGAAGTGTTCAAGCATGCCGTCGGCATGATCACCGATGTGATCGAGGCGACCTTCGGCGAGGCCGGCATAACGGCGCAGGACCTCGACTGGTTCGTGCCGCATCAGGCCAATAAACGGATTATTGACGCTTCCGCCAGGAAGCTTGGGATTGCCGAGCAGAAAGTGGTGGTCACCGTCGATTTGCACGGTAACACCTCGGCTGCCTCGGTGCCGCTGGCTCTCTCGGTAGCTGTCGCCGACGGCAGAATCAAGAAGGGCGACCTGGTGCTTCTCGAAGCGATGGGTGGAGGTTTCACCTGGGGTGCCGTGTTGCTCCGCTGGTAAGTGCCGAACTCGCCGGTTCGGTTCTTGACCTTGCCGGATCAATTACTTAGGCTCTGCCTTTACCTGTATCGATTTACGTTTTTGCGAGCAGATGGGACGGTCGCATGGGGGGAAAGACACTTACGCGTGCCGACCTTGCTGAAGCCGTTTACCGGAAGGTTGGCTTGTCGCGAACTGAATCGGCGGAGCTCGTCGAGGCTGTTCTGGACGAAATCTGCGAAGCCATTGTTCGCGGTGAGACTGTCAAGCTGTCGTCATTCGCGACCTTCCATGTCCGTTCCAAGAACGAGCGTATCGGCCGCAATCCCAAGACCGGCGAGGAAGTGCCGATCCTGCCGCGCCGCGTGATGACGTTCAAATCGTCGAACGTGCTCAAGAACCGCATCCTGCGCTCGCACCAGAACAGCAAGACCAAGAGCGGCAAGTAGTCTGCTGGCGAATGCGGTTGAAAACCGCGGCCGTTTTGACGTTGGGCTTGAATATCGTTTCATAAATCGCTGAAATAAGCCGCGATTCGGCATCATGCGCCGGATCGCGGTCCAGTGTGGAGGATTGGCCCATGGACAAGAGCCCCGATGCTTTCCGCACCATCAGCGAAGTCGCGGAAGATCTCGATCTGCCGCAGCACGTGCTGCGTTTCTGGGAGACGCGCTTCACCCAGATCAAGCCGATGAAGCGCGGCGGCGGCCGTCGATATTATCGGCCCCAGGATGTCGAGCTGATCAAGGGCATCCGGCATATGCTTTACGACCAGGGCTACACGATCAAAGGCGTGCAGAAGCTGCTGCGCGAGAACGGCAACCATTTTCTGGTCGCCATCGGCAATGGCGACATGGCCGCGGTGGAGGCGATCGCCCAGCGCCGCCAGGCAGAGCAGGTGCCGCTGACGGCCGCCGCGCAGCCGCGCGGCGACGAGGATGCGCTGGTCGGCCAACCCAAGGTGAAGCCCAGCCGCCGTTTCTTCGGCCTCGGCAAGAGCGATGAAGAAGGCCCGGTACAACCCGACTCTTCGAAATTGTCGCGTGACAATCGCGCCTTGCTTCAGGAAGCGCTGTTCGACCTGCTCGAATGCAAGCGCCTGCTCGACCAGGTTCGTTGAACGGTCGTCATTCCACTTGATGCCGCGCGGCCGTCCGCCGGAACTGGTTCGTCGTCCGCGCGTTAGGCCTTCTCGAAGAGAAGGACAACAAGCATGGCATCGTTTTCGACCCTCTCCGACCTTGACATCGACAAGCAGGTCGCGGCGCTTTCGCGGCAGTTGCACGATCTCAAGAAGGTTTTGGCCAAGCGTGGTGACGCCTATTACGAGGAAGGTCGCGAGGCGGCGTCCGACTATTATTCGCAGCTATACGATAGCCTGCACGAGGCGCTGCCGGCAATCCGGCGCAGGGGCAAGGCGATCGAGCGCACGGCGCGCAATCATCCGGCGACGGCCGCTGCCGTCGGGCTGGTCGTGGTTGGACTGCTCGCCGCCCTTCTTGCCAACCGGCGCTGATCGCTCGGCGATATGGGAATAGAAATGGCGGCCGTCCACGACGGCCGCCATTTCCGTGCCACGTGGTCGATCAGTTCCCAAGCCTGAGCGGGTCTTGGAGCCAATCTGCATGACCTGGCTGCACCTGCCGCAGATAATGCCGCGCTTGGTGCTGGCCCTAATGGACAGCTTCATATGCTGCGCGATTTTTTGCGGCTGACCGGCGATGTCTATGTTCAACTGTCAAACTTACCGGTGCCTCGCATCGCGCATCTGGCACGCAACGCCTCGACATAGAAGCGGCTCACTCCGCGATGCGGGCGCCTGAGATAGTCCGAGTCTTCCAGTCGCCACAGCCGTGCGAGTTGCTCGGCGATTGCAGGGTTGGTCCATGTGCCGTAGCCGGCGGCGGTGTAGATGCATAACTCGCCCGCGTGGAGACCTTTGCTCGTGACAAGAAAATCCACCCTGACATGGTCGAGGCTGCCGGCGATCCTTGGCGCCAGTGCTATGGCCTGTCGAACGAAATCGAGCAGGCGGGAGGTCAGCGGCAGCGCCTGATCCTCGCGCGGATAGTCCGGGTCGCGGCCAGGCAGCGGCATGCCCTGCCCATCGAACAGATGCGATCGCTGGGCAAGCTTGTCCTCCGCCCAGACATGGCTGACGATGCCGCTGCAGACATGAACCTTGATGTCAGTGGCGATCGATCCGCTTGCGAGATCAAGCCTCTCCTCGACGAGGAGCGCGCGATCGATCGGCCCGTAGGCCCATTCGCCGTTGCGCCGCCCGTAGGGTTTGCCTAGCCATCGCCTCGCCTTGCGGATGATTTCCGCCCTCTCGGGGCGGCCTTCCGAAACGAAGATGTTCATCGCGCAGCCGTGGTTCGGCTTTACGACCACGCCGCCGGCCAGCAGGTCCGCCGGAAGGTCTTCAGGGTGCGGGCCGGACCATAGCGTTTCGGGTACCGGCAACTCCGGGCAGGCAGCGCGGATATAGGATTTTGCCGCAAGCTTGTCGGTCAGCGTCACGAACAGCGGATTGCGGTCGATAATCTTCCGCCACAGCATCAACTCGTTGTAGCGCGAAGGAGCGGCTGGATTCGGCAGATAACCGAGCCTTATGGCGAACCGGGCAACAAGGGCCGGATGGCGAAGCGTCAACACGATGCGCGCGGCCATCAGTACCCAGCGATGCCTGGCCGGCAGGTTGGCACGAATTCCCATCATGCAAAGTCCGGAGATCGGTTCGGCATCACCGGATGCTTAGTCACAAGAACGCCGACGGGAAAGCCGGTACGCTTAAATAGCGAAGGCCTGCCTTCCCATCGGCAAGACGGAAGGATCAGGCCTTCTTGGGAGCCGTCTTCTTGTGGTGGTGGTGGTGATGATGATGGTGGTGATGATGGTAATGATGGACGTGATGGTGATGATGATGATGATGGTGCTTCGTCGCCGTAGCTGCGTCAGCGCTGGTAGCGCCCAGGATCGGCATGGTGAACGTCAGGGCTAGAGCCAGCCCTAGCGCGGAGAGGAGGGACTTCTTCATGACTTCGTTTCCTTTTTACGCGGGCGTTCCGAGACTCACCGGACCAAATCGGTGACCCAAGCCCCGCAGTGGGGACTATCCTCCTGGTTTTTTTCGACAATTTTTCCCAAGTGTAGATTTTTGTTTCTGGATTGTTTCCAAGGCTTCGTTATCGCAGTTCGCGCGGCCAGTCGGACGGCGGATGAGGCGATCCTGGGAAAACCACGAATGGGACTGTCGGGCTGCGGCGCGGGTGACCTCACATCGGCGGCGCGACGCCGTGATCCCCGACCACGACCCGATTCGCCACGAGGTTGCCGTCGCCGCCGCGCTTGGCGTTGACGAACACCGCGACGCCCGGCTTGATATCCGCCGGCGTGGCCGCGGCGAATGTCACGATCGGTGTCGTCTGCCGGATGGCGATCTGTTTCTTCTGGCCATTGTCATAGGTGAGCGTGACCGTGCGGCCTTTGATCTCGGTGACGTCGGCGACGGTGCCATTGGTCATCCGGCTATTGGGCTGCAAATCCCATTCGCGGTCGCCTTCGCCCGTGCCCTTCAGCGCGGCCGGAAAGATCACGACTTCCAGCGCACCGCTGCCTCCATCGGCCTTTGAGACCGAGGCAACGCCGAGAAAGTCACCTTGCTTGATGTCGGCAGCCGACGCCTTGGCAACGCCCGAAATCTTCCACCCGTCGGCGAGGGCGATCGCATCGGTGTTGCCGTCACGATCCTTTACCGTCAGCGTCGACCCGGCAAGGCTGACGACAGTGCCTCGAACACGCGAGGCATCCCCCGCCCATGCGTTCGTCTCGCCGATGGCGCTTGAGATTGTGCCAAGCACAATTGCGAATAATTTCAGGTTCATAGCATCCGATCCTTCCGCGAGATGACCGGCGCAGCCTTTCGATTGCCGACGCCAGGAAGCTAACGAACCGAGGCGGCGAAAATGCCCACGAATCCGGTCGCGAGACCTTCAAATGAACTTGATCGGGTGCCGCGCCCGCTTACATGTATGAAGCCCGAGGCATTCGCGCTTCACGATGGCGTGACGCCGCAACGGTGCTCTTGGCAAATCAATTGTTAACGAGCATTCTCCCGCCCGTCTCGGGCAACGCCAAATTTCATCGGATCTGTTTCATCTCAAGGAGTTGCCATGCCCAACACCGCACGAAACGCTGTTTCCAACGATATCATTGCCGCGTCCGGCCTCAATCCGCTGAAAGCCGCTCGCGAAACGAGGGGATATACGATCGAGGAACTCTCTTTGACCTGCGGGTTGGCCGTGGGCGAGATCGTCGATATTGAGGACGGCAAGGACGCCGATCCCGCCAAGCTCCGGCGCATCGCTTCCGCGCTGCAGATGCCGGAAGAAGAGTTGATCAGAGTGCCGGCCGCCGAGAACCGGCGGACGCAGCAATAGAGCGCGAAAAGCGTTCATACAGGCCCGCCGTGGTTTCACCCGGCGGGCTTTTTAATACCTGCGAGACGGAAGCGCTGGCTCTTGCCAACAATGGTTGCGCCGTGCAAGTCGCCGATCGCTGTCATCCGACAGACTTGGCCAGGGGTTCGCAATGAGCTTGGAATCGGTTCGCGCCTTCTTTGAGCATCATGCGCCCGACATCGAAGTTATCGTCACCGAAGCAAGTTCGGCGACCGTGGCGCTGGCGGCGGAGGCGCATGGCGTGGCGCCGGCGCAGATTGCCAAGACGATCTGCCTGCGGGTCGGCGATGAGACCATGCTGGTTGTCACCAGCGGCGTCGCGAGGCTCGACAACCGCAAGTTCAAGGACAGGATGGGCGGCAAGCCGCGCATGCTAGGCGGCGAGGAGGTGCAGGCAGTCACCAGCCATCCTCCGGGCGGCGTCTGCCCGTTCGGCTTGCCCGCGCCGGTGCCGATCTATTGCGACTTGTCGCTCGAGCCTTTCGACGAAGTCGTTCCCGCGGCCGGCGCGACCAATGCAGCGGTGCGCATCGCGCCGCGGCGCATGGCCGATCTGGTCGGCGCCGTGTGGGTCGACGTCTGCCAGTAACAAACACCGCCTGGATACCCCGTCGCGCTTCGCGAAAAGCCTGGTGAGCGGCTTCGACCGGTCTCCGGTTGTGGCGCTTTCGCTTCCATCTGGTTTTGACGGCGGCGCTCGATATCCGTCCATTTCGCCATTGCGCCCGGACCAACTCGAAAAGCGTCGACTAATTGGCCAAACATTTGGACATTAGTCTTGACAGAAATACAGATGTTCAATACCCGTCATGCAACCAATCAGCATGCGACATGGGAGGAATAAGCGGCATGGCTTCCAATATTTCGTTGACGGGCCTTGCCCGGGATCTCGATGAACGCGGCAAGTCCGGCAAACCCATCCGCATCGGTCTCATCGGCTCAGGCGAGATGGGAACCGACATCGTTACCCGCGTCGCCCACATGTCCGGCATCGAGATCGGTGCCATTTCCGAACTCAACCTTCCGGCGGCCACCAAGGCCGTCGATATCGCGTTCCAGGAAACCGGACATGCGCGCGAGGTTTCAAACGCCTCGGCGATGACGTCGGCCATGGAAGCCGGCAAGATCGCGGTCACGAACGATTCCAGCCTTGTCATCGGCAACGATCTTATCGACGTCGTGATCGACGCGACCGGCGTTCCGGCCGTCGGCGCCGAGATCGGCCTGCGCGCCATGGAGCACGGCAAGCATCTGGTGATGATGAATGTCGAGGCCGACGTCACCATCGGTGCCTATCTCAAGAGCGAAGCCGATCGCCTCGGCGTCACCTACTCGCTGGGCGCTGGCGACGAGCCGTCTTCCTGTATGGAACTGATCGAGTTCGTCTCCGCCATGGGCCACCCGATCGTCGCCGCCGGCAAGGGCAAGAACAACCCGCTCAACATCGACGCCACGCCTCCTGACTACGAGGAAGAGGCGAAGCGCAGGCACATGAATGTGCGTATGCTGGTCGAATTCGTCGACGGCTCGAAGACCATGGTCGAGATGGCGGCGATCGCCAATGCGACGGGTTTGGTTCCCGACAAGCCCGGCATGCACGGTCCGGCCGCGACGCTCGGCGAATTGTCGAAGGTGCTGGTTCCCCAAAAGGACGGCGGCGTGCTGTCGAAGGTCGGCGTGGTCGACTATTCGATAGGCAAGGGTGTCGCGCCCGGCGTCTTCGTCGTCGCCGACATGTCGCATCCGCGCATTTCGGAGCGCATGGAAGATCTGAAGATGGGCAAGGGCCCGTACTTCACCTTTCATCGCCCCTATCACCTGACCTCGCTGGAAGTGCCGCTCACCTGCGCTCGCGTCGTGCTTTACGGCAAGGCCGACATGGTGCCGCTGGCAAAGCCGGTCGCCGAGGTTTGCGCCGTTGCCAAGAAGGATTTGCAGCCAGGCGACAAGCTCGATGCCATCGGCGAATACTGCTACCGTGCCTGGATCATGACGGCGCCGGAAGCCCGTGCGGCCCGCGCCGTTCCCTGCGGCCTGCTCCAGGGCGGCTCCGTCACGGCGCCCATCAAGAAGGGCGAGCTCATCACCTATGCCAATGCGGCGCCCGCGCCGGGCTCGAAGATCGCCGAACTGCGCGCCCGCCAGGACAAGCTCGTTTACGGAACCGCGGAGGCGTGATCATGGCCGGAGCCAGCAAAGCCGTCGTGGCCAGCAAAGCCGTCCTGGATAGCCGTGCCAATCTGCCGTTCGTCTATCGCCAGTACAGCCCAGAGCAACTGAAGCAGGTGCTGCACAAGATGTACCTCATCCGTCGCTTCGAGGAAGGCGCGGAGGAATGCTACATGCGCGGCCTCATCCACGGCACCATGCATCTCTCGATCGGACAGGAAGCGAGCGCCATGGGCATCTGCATGCCGCTCGCCGAGGATGACCAGATCACCTCGACGCATCGCGGCCACGGTCATTGCATCGCCAAGGGCGCCGAAGTCAGCCGCATGTTCGCCGAGTTCTTCGGCAAGACAACCGGCTACTGCAAGGGCCGTGGCGGCTCCATGCATATCGCCGATGTCGCCAAGGGCAATCTCGGTGCCAATGGCATCGTTGCGGGCGGCATTCCGATCGCGGTGGGGGCGGCGCTCTCTTCGAAGATGATGAAGACCGGCAAGGTCGTGGTCTCCTTCTTCGGCGACGGCGCCAACAATGAAGGTGCCTTCCACGAGGCGCTGAACATGGCGGCCATCTGGAAGCTGCCGGTGATTTTCGTGTGCGAGAACAACGGCTACGGAATGTCGACCTCGACGGCGCGCTCGACCGCGGTGAAGAACATCGCCGAGCGCGCGGCCGCCTATTCGATGCCGGGAGTCATCGTCAACGGCAACATCTTCTCCGAAGTGGCCGAGGCGTCCTTCAGGGCGGTGGAGCGCGCGCGTGCGGGCGAGGGGCCTACGCTGATCGAATCCAAGACCTACCGCCACCGCGGCCATTCCAAGAGCGACCGCAACCGCTACCGCACCAAGGAAGAGATCGAGGATTGGATGGCGAACCGCGATCCGATCACCCTGTTCGAAACCGAGTTGCGCGATTTCGGCTTCATCGACGACCAAGGCATCCAGGCGATCCGTGACGAGGTCGCCAAGGAGATCGCCGACGGCATCGAGTTCGCCAAGGCGAGCCCGGCGCCCGAGATCGCCACCCTTCAGAACTACGTTTACACGGAGCATGCGTGATGGACGCCGCGGTGCGTGAACTGAGCTACGCCCAGGCGATCCAGGAAGCCATGGCGATCGCGATGGACATGGACGATCGCGTCTTCCTGATGGGCGAGGACATCGGCGTTTATGGCGGCGCCTTTCAGGTGACGGGCGATCTCGTCGAGCGCTACGGCACCGAACGGGTGATCGACACGCCGATATCCGAACTGGGTGGAGCGGGCGTCGCGGTGGGCGCAGCCGTCACCGGCATGCGGCCGATCTTCGAATTCCAGTTCTCGGATTTCGCCACGCTCGCCATGGAGCAGATCGTCAACCAGGCGGCCAAAATGCGCTTCATGCTCGGCGGCGAGGTCTCGGTGCCGGTCGTGATGCGTTTCCCGGCCGGCTCCGGCACGGGCGCCGCCGCCCAGCACAGCCAGAGCCTCGAAGCCTGGCTCGGCCATGTGCCCGGCCTCAAGGTCATCCAGCCGGCGACGCCGCACGATGCCAAGGGCATGCTGCTGGCCGCCGTTGCCGATCCGGATCCGGTCATGATCTTCGAGCACAAGCTGCTCTACAAGATGAAGGGCCATGTGCCGGAGGGCCACTACACCGTGCCGATCGGCAAGGCCGATATCCGCCGCGAAGGCCGCGACCTGACCATTGTCGCCACGTCGATCATGGTGCAGAAGGCGCTCGATGCCGCGGCGGCACTCGAAGGCGAGGGCATCGACATCGAAGTGGTCGATCTGCGCACGATCCGCCCGATCGACCGGCAAACCGTAATCGACAGCGTGAAGAAGACCTCGCGCCTGCTCTGCGTCTACGAGGCGGTGAAGACGCTCGGCATCGGCGCGGAAGTGAGCGCGCTAGTTGCCGAGAGCGAGGCGTTCGACTATCTCGATGCGCCGATCGTGCGCCTCGGCGGCGCCGAGACGCCGATCCCCTACAATCCGGACCTGGAAAAGGCGACCGTGCCGCAGGTTCCCGACATCATCACTGCTGCCCGCGACCTCGTGAAAGGGGTCCGCTGAGCGATGCCGACCGAAGTCATTCTCCCCAAGGTCGACATGGACATGGCGACCGGACAGATTTCGCGCTGGTTTGCCGAGGAGGGCGCTCGCGTCAAGAAAGGCGACGTGCTCTTCGAGATCGAGACCGACAAGGCGGCGATGGAGATCGATGCGCCGGCCAGCGGCACGCTGCGCAACGTCACCGGCAAGGAGCGCGTTGACATTCCTGTCGGTGAGCCCGTTGCCTGGATCTATGCCGACGACGAGGTTTATGAAGCAGGGTCGGCAACCGCTCTCGTGAAGGAGGACGCGCCGGTCGCTGAAACTCCGCTGCAAGCGCCGACTGTTGCGACGGCTCTCACGGCCGGCTTGCCCGCGGCGCCAGCTGAAAACTCTGGCGGGCGCGCGACGCCGCTTGCCCGTCGCCTGGCGCGCGATGCGGGTCTTTCGATTGCCGGCATAAGGGGCAGCGGTCCACGTGGCCGAGTCGTGCGCGCCGACGTCGAAGCCGCGGTCGCCGCGAAAGGTGCGACCGCCCCTGCTCAACCTGCCGCCGAGGTTCCGGTCGAAGCTCCATCCGCCGCTCCTGCGCCTGCACCCAAGCCTATGTCGGATGACCAGGTGCTGAAGCTGTTCGCCGAGGGCTCCTACGAGTTGGTGCCGCACGACAACATGCGCAAGACCATTGCGCGGCGCCTCGTCGAGGCGAAGTCCACCATCCCGCATTTCTATCTGACGCTCGATTGCGAGCTCGATGCGCTGCTTGCGCTGCGCACGCAGCTCAATGCCGCAGCCCCAATGAGGAAGACCGACA
>Ga0315336_1002998_pt1 | contig 23808 bp, 23 predicted proteins | sample ASW5metaG_FD_204512 | JGI IMG/M metagenome (GOLD analysis project Ga0315336, IMG submission 204512) | Ammonia-oxidizing marine archaeal communities from Monterey Bay, California, United States - ASW #5 | ecosystem: Environmental > Aquatic > Marine > Intertidal zone | place: USA: California... | reverse complement strand
CGGCATCGTCGGTGAACATGTGGCGTATACCGAGCTCATGGTCGAGTACGGAAATCGGACCGGTTGCCCCCTCGGCGGCAAGCATTGCAGAAAGTGCCCCCGATTGGGCTACCAGCGCATTGGCCAGAGATTTGGCAGATGATACCTTTCCTCGGCGCATCAGGTGTGGGGCCATGCATCGGGCGGCGCCAAATGCAATGGCATGTGCCATGGCCACCGCATCGAGATTCATTAAGTGTCCTACCAGGGCAGAAACGGCGATACCCGAAGCACTGGAGCCATCGAAATGGCCCTGGCGGTCGAGCACCTGTTGCATGCGGCTGATAATCTCATAGGACAATACAACCGCACCTATTACATCTTTCCCCGCACGGCCGCGCCATTCACCCGCAGCCAGGGCGACGGGTATGTTGTCGGACGGATGGCCACCCATGGCAAGAGCGCCTTTCTCGTCCACTCTTATTTTATAGTCGTTGAGGTCGAGTACTCGAACCAGGGCACCGTTGACCAGGATCGCGTTGAGTACCGAGCCTTTTCCGCCGCCAATGAGCGTTGCCTGGGATTCACCACCAAGTTCACGGGCAATATTGCGTACTCCCTCCACCACATCGACGCCGTTTGCCGCGATGGCGCAGCCGAGCGTGTCGAGAATCAAGAGCTTGGTCTGTTCGACGACGTCTTCAGATAAAGTTGCCGGATTGAAGTCTGCGACGGCATCGGCAAGCGCGCTAACAGTAGTGGTCTCTGCCATAATTTATTTACCTTGAACTCCGTTTTTGGATTCCGACTTTGTTTATGAAACCTTTTAGGCCTTGTAAGAATGATAGGCCCATGAAGGTTTTGCACAAACAGACCAAATCATTCAATTCCTAGAATATTCAATATGGGGATTGTAGGTATTTCTTATTTGGGGACGTAAGGTTGCGTGACACTCCTAGTCTGTTCTCGACATGTGCGTATGAATGAAACCAACCACGCTGTTAAGTACCCCAACAGAATTCTGTGGTAACGAATTTATTGAATTAAAATCGAGCGGTTTGTCATAGTAGTTAAGTTCGATTTTTCCACCGGCGCGGCGATAACGATCGGCGAATAGCTGGGCCGAAGTTCCTGAGAATCCGAGCGCCTTTACGGGATAGTCGTGCTTGGGATCATTGGTCTCTTGGATTTGTAGTGCTGGCGGCAGCGCCACTGCTTCACCTCGTTCCAATATTAGGAGGGGACTACCTTCCGCCATGGATTCTTCGGTTTGCCAGTAAGCTAGGGAGAGCGTCATGGTCTCTGATGTCCATCCAGGTGGATTTGAGAGGCGGCTCATCCTGATAGCGTTACGATGCCGTCCGAGCGGATCGGTAACCGGCCAGAACAAGACTACACAACTGACAGAAGCGTCAACATCGGGGAGATTGCCCGGTAAGCGGATTGCCGAATAGCGTGGTTCATCAGGACGCATAGCTGCGAGCATTGCGAGATGTCCACCGCTGGAGCTGCCGGAGATACCGAACATATCGGCCCTCGAATTGAGGCGTTCCGGATTGGCCTTTAGCCAGCGGATCCCATAATTGATGTCAACGGACCCAGCCGGATATGCCGCTTCACCTTGATGAAAGTCCAGGCTTGCCACCGCGATTCCATTGCGGGCTAGCGCTTCATGGCGCGCCCGATTGCTAGTGCGATCATTTTTGGTCCAGATGCCACCATGAAGGTCAATCACGGTGGGGAAAGGGCCAATTCCATGCGGCCGGAAGAGTCTGGCTTTCAAAGATTGCTCACCATGACGCAGGTACACCACGTCTTCCACGTCGAATGCTCTGGCGCCTGCCATAATCATGCCGGCGTGTTTGGCCATCTGCCCTGACCGGATTATTCGCCTACTTGGGCAACCAGACCGGCAGCCTCGATGCCGGCGATCGCACACGCCTCATCGGCATCAGCTTTATCGCCAGAAAGCCCAACGGCACCTAAGACATTCCCCTCTTGATCCCTAACCAGCACTCCCCCAGTAACGGGAATGAAAGGTCCGCGAACGGACACTGCCGCAGCTGCCATAAAAGCTGCTAACCTCTCGGCTCTTTTCGCAAGTCCTCGCGTTCCCATTCCGAAGGCGACCGCTCCATTAGCCTTACCGAAGGCGATTTCGGCACGCTGCTGGCTAGCATCGTCTTCGGTGAGTACGGCGCGCAGCGCTGCCCGGTCATCGAGAACAACGACTGACATCGGCTTGAGTTCCATCTCACGTGCCTTGCCAAGCGCAACCTCGGCGATTTTTTTTGCATCTTCGAGTTTCATCATGACTTTTCCACTTCTTGTTCTAAATTTTCCCTGGGACCTCTAGAACGCGCGGTTCCAGGGACGCATTTCGACATCGAATGCCCAGCAACTGCGCGGTTGAAGATATGTTTGATAATAAGTTTCTGCAAGCGCTTCAATCGACATTAACCCATCCCGGGACGCCAATTCTGGATCGCGTTTTGTGCGATTTTCATTTCCAACACCACCACCCAAAGTGAAGTGGGCGACATGAATTCCCTGTGGTGAAAACTCCCGCGCCATACTTTGTGCCATGGCGCGCACACCGAATTTTGCAGCGGCGTAGGGCGCGTTGTTCGGCATCCCGCGGCGGCTCGCAGGCGCTCCAGTAAAAAAAATTTTACCTTCTCCTCGCGGAACCATTCGACGCGCAGCTTCACTCCCGGTATGGAAAGCTGTCAAAAATCCGCTCCGCCAAGTTTGCTCCATCTCCGCGGCACTAATGTCGAGAAAACTTTTTTGTACTCTGCCGCTGACATTGAATATGGCTACCCCGACGGATCCGTATTTTGTTTCCGCCCGATCGAAAACGCTAGCTACTGCGGTTCCATCTTCGGCATCGATGGCAAAAGCTAGTGCCCTACCACCGGATGCCTGAATATCCGCAGCAATCTTGTCAGTATCTATTGATGACCGTGCAGCCATGGCTACAGGATGACCAGCAGCGGCAAACCGCCTACTGATAGCGCCGCCTAACCCGCTGCCGACGCCGATGATGATCACTAATTTAGGATCGGCCATCTATAGCTCCCGTTATCAGCTTGCCTACTTAGATGATTATTATTCAATAAAATTGGTAGCCCCATCGACAAAGAGCGGCTCGATTTCAGGCACCGTGGTGATGAATTTCTGTTCGTGCAGGTAGCGAAACAATGTTTGTACAATCTCCACGTTTTTGTCGGTAAAACCGAAGGGGATAAAATCCCCACCCGACTTATCTCCCCATGGATTGAGATTGCCACCTTCGTCATAGTACTGTTTTTTGCTCGCACAATAGGCATTGAACATCGTCTTGGGCGCTTCAGGGTGTTTTGCAAGGCAGGCTTCGTGGATGACAACTGCATGGTTCAGGGGATAGATGCCAGTTCGGGCAAAGTAATCACGCTCTGCCGCTTCGGTATCGATTAAAAGCTGTCGCAGTTTCCGCTCGGACTCCGGTTTATTTCCATCCTTTGTACTGGGGGCGAGGTAGGCATCAATTTCGCCGTTGATCGTCATTTGTTCGAGGTCGCCCTCAATTGTCTTAACGCCGGCTTCTTTTGGTGGTGCAAACCGTTGCTCTGTGCCAGCCACCCAATTGACCTCCGTCCAGTGCAGATCATATTCGTCGATCATGGTGCCCCGCCACCAAACGCCTGCGGTTTGTGTATATTCGCGTGCGCCGATGGTCTTGCCACGTAATTGGGACGGATGGGTGATATCACTATTTCGATGGACGAAAAGCGACCCATGGCGGAAGGCACGGTTTAGGAAGACTGGGATTGCGGTCATCCACTGAATGCCGCGGTCACGCATCAAGGTGTAATTAGCGAGCGAAAATTCATTTACTTGGAATTGTAGGTGATCCAGAACGGGCTTAAAGGCTTGACCAGGACCTACAGGCACATATTGCAAATTCAAACCATCTCGAACGCCAGTAACGTCACGGAAAAAGGGGTAATCATTTCCCACCATTAGGATGGTATTGTCCTTAGTATTTTTTGACATATCAATATCCCTTTCGTTGCCCTAGGCTGGGATTGAAGGGTGCGACTCTAACATTTTTATTGTCTAGAGTTGTAAAAGCGCCGTGAGATTATAATAATGAATTATTTTATATCTATACCATCAACTAAAAAATAAATATCAACATAGGAATTCGTTTTAATCCATTCGCAGCAAACAAAATTAGAATTCTCAGAAATACATTGTTGTTGCCGATGCATTCACAACTTAAGATTTATTAAATTCATGGACATGGATCAAGCTCAAGTATGAGTTGAATAGGAACGGAGGCATCGCAATGCGTTGTCGGATGACTACCAAAGGAGAAGAGCAATGCCCAAGCTTAACCATATAGCGTGCATCACGCTTGACGCGCAGAGCGTAGCAAAATTTTACTCTACCATATTCGATATGACATTCGATCGGCGAGCTTCACGTAACGGATCAACAGCGACAGCGCGTGAAGGATATTGCGGCTTTAATTTCAACTCCACGATGCCTGGCCGACCAGGTCCTGTGGGACTTGATCACTTTGGTATCGAGGTTGAGGACGCCGATGAATCCTTCGCCATGGCTGAAAAAAAATATCCTACCGTGGAATGGGTTAAACGCTCAGGCGGTCGTCCATATGCCCAGGTAGGCATCAATGATCCGGACGGGCAAGTGGTAGACATCAACCAGAAGGACATGAAGAAGGAACATAGCGAAGTCACAACGAAAGGGCTCTACCTGGAAGGGGACAGCGAAGAGCCGCCGCTCCGCCACATCCAATATTTAGCACTGCGCTCTCTCGATCCGGAACATTGTTCCGAATTTTATCACGACGTTTTCAAAATGACTCCGCTCAACCGGAAAGAGGGTGATGAGACTTACAGCCTGACTGACGGCCGGATGGTTCTAAAACTGATCCCCTGGAAGATCTCTGATTTCGAAGGTATGGATGCTAATAGGCCAATGCTTGACCATATTGGCTTCAAGGTCGAGGACGCCGACTTAGTACATCAGGAAATTCTGGAGTACAACGACCGTCTTCCGCCAAACACGAGGCCATGTTGGACGTTGGACAGTCGGGAGGAAGATCGCCGCCGGGCTGATATGCTGCAGAAAGCATCGCCCGATAGTAAATATCAATATTGCGATCTCAACGGAGTTTGTTTCGTTACAACAGAATGAAGCGTTAAAGCTAAAACAAAATTTTGGGAGAATAGTAGTGTCTGCAAGAATCAGCCATGTCACAACCATGTCCAGCAATCCAACAACTATTGGGACCATGTATGAATGTGTATTCGGGTTGAGCTATCCAACGTCAACCGAGCTGGTTAGTTATGGGGAGGTCCTCACTGACGGCATCGTCAATTTAAACCTCCACCGCCGTTTACCTGGACAACGGTTAGGTCTCGATCATTTTGGTATTGAGGTAGATGATGTTAAGGCAGTCCTTGACAAAATAAAGTCTGACTACCCAGCTATTGGTTGGATTGAAAATCCGCCAAACTGTCCCTATGCCGGATATCTTTCGCACGACCCAGCAGGCAGTATTTTTGCACTTACAGAAAAGTCTTCTTCCAAAGGGGGCGACCATAAAACGACAGAACGTCCAAAGTCGGATAATTTTGAGCGTTGGTCAGACGCGGACCCGGCCGGACGTTACCTTCATCATTACGCAATTCGAACCCGAAAACTTGATGAATGCGCACAGTTTTATGAAAACCTGTTCGGATTTGAACGCTCCGGCGGCAAGGGAGACGACCCTAACCATTATCTATCAGACGGCCACATGACTTTGTTACTTATACCGTGGAGTATTCATAATTATGGTGGCATCAGCGTAACTGGCAGGGGACCCGACCACATCGGTTTCAAGGTCGAAGATATCGCAATCGCCACAAAGGAGATTGAAGATTTCTATTCCCATTACGCTCCGGGCCGCGCACCTCTATGGACCCTTACCAATGTCAATACCCAATCCAATGAAAGCAAAATAATGAATGGGATATTGGACCGGTCCAACCCCATGAGCAGCTACCATTTCACAGACAGTGACGGTGTATTCATAGTTGTCGGAGATAAAAGCTTTAGCGAGATTAAGATTGAAAAATCCAGCAGCTAAGTAGCTATGAGTTTAAATTTACCAATAAAAATAAGTTAATGTTGGGTTTTTCTTTGGCAACTAATAAAATTAAAGGCAATGAACTCACTGTCAGCCCATTCACCAATTTGATGGGCGAAGCGAAGCAGTGGTTATTGCGATTTTCCGAAAATCGCATGGCTACAGTAGGGCTTGTTTTCGTTTCATTTATTTTGCTGGTTGCTGCATTTGCCCCCTACATAGCCCTCCACGATCCCGATGTCATCAATATCAAAAATAGGTTGGCGCCATTATCAGCCGAGCACCCATTTGGTACCGACGCTTTTGGCAGAGATCTTTTCTCCCGTGTCATCTATGGCGCACGAATCTCAGCAATCGCTGGAATAGGATCTTGCAGTGTTGCTCTTGTCGTCGGTGTATTTCTAGGTGCGGTATCTGGATATGCAGGAAGGATTATTGATAATTCGATCATGCGCGTCATGGACGCGATTATGGCATTTCCAGGCATCCTATTTGCTATCGCCCTGATGACTGTCCTCGGAGCTTCACTTACCAATGTTTGTATTGCGCTAGCTATCCGCTTCATACCCCACTTTGCCCGTATAACCCGGGGTGCTGTGCTAAAAGAGCGAGAAAAGGAATACGTTGAAGCTGCCTTGGTTCAGGGTGAATCAAGCATGCGAATTTTGTTTGTCCAGATTATGCCCAACTGCACCGCGCCGATCCTGATCCAGCTGACTCTAGATTTTGCCGCCGCCATAATTTCAGAAGCATCATTGAGTTTTCTGGGAATCGGTGTGCCGCCACCGACCCCCAGCTGGGGCAACATACTACACGCTGCTAAAACTACCATGGAGTTTTATCCCTGGGCCGCAATTTTCCCAGGTGTTGCTATTTGCTTCTCGGTTTTGGGCCTCAACCTATTGGGTGATGGATTGAGGGACGTGCTGGATCCACGTCTAAGTGAGGAGCGATCCGCCAATGGCTGAACCGTTGCTCGATGTACGGAATTTGGTAACACAGTTTTTTGTGCGAAATGGTACTTTAACAGCAGTCAACGACGTCTCATTCAAACTCCAGGAAAAGGAGACCCTTGGAATAGTTGGAGAAAGCGGGTCGGGAAAAAGCGTATTAGCCCTATCACTAATGCGGCTGATTCCCCAGCCACCCGGTAAAATCACAAACGGTCATGTATTTTTTAAAGGGGAAGATTTGCTTGCCAAGCCTGATAGTGACATGCGGGCTTACCGAGGGAAGAAGATCTCCATGATTTTTCAAGAGCCTATGGTGGCACTTAACCCCGCCTATACTGTGGGCGACCAGGTGGCGGAGTGTTATCGTATCCATGAGGGATTGAGTAAACGCGCCGCCTACGATCAAGCTGCGGATATGCTTAATAAGGTTGGCATTCCCAATTCGAGCGAAAGGCTGAATAGCTATCCCCATGAATTTTCGGGGGGTATGCGCCAAAGGGTCATGATTGCCATTGCCCTTGCATGCAACCCTGATCTTCTGATCGCCGATGAACCAACCACCGCACTTGATGTAACAATACAAGCACAGATACTTGATCTGCTCCGCGAGCTGATCGAGCAGCTTGGCAAGGCATTAATATTCATCACACACGACCTTGGTGTTGCGGCGGTGCTTTGCGATCGCATTGCTGTAATGTATGGAGGAAGCATCGTTGAACTATCAGATCGCAATTCGCTATTTGAGAATCCCAAACATCCTTATACACAAGGGCTGCTGAGAGCGTTGCCACGGCGCGGGGAACGTCGTAAAGAGTTGGACCCCATCCCAGGAACTGTGTGCGATCTCATGAATCCACCAATGGGATGCAATTTCTGCCCACGCTGTGATCAAAAACTAACACTCTGTGAAGTGGAATCACCGTCACTGCGCACAATAGAAGGGCGCCAGGTCGCCTGTCACCTCTATCAGTGATGAGAAATGCCATGACAGAGACTTTTTTAAAGGTTGAGAATTTATCGAAATATTTTTCGATGTCTTCTTTCTTTAACTTATTTGGTAGCACCCGTGATGTGCTTAAAGCAGTTGATGGCATAAGTTTTTCCATCGCCCGAGGAGAAACGTTTGGCCTTGTCGGGGAAAGTGGTAGTGGAAAATCAACAACTGCTCGATTGATAACCCGTTTATTGGACGCCACAGAGGGAAGTATACAATTCGATGGTCAGGAAATCCTGAGCCTTCCCAAGTCGACGTTTCAAGGTATTCGTCGCCGAATCCAGATGGTGTTCCAGGATCCCTATACTTCTCTCAATCCACGTATTCGTTTAAGGGAAGCATTAGGTAATCCTCTACGGTTACACAAAATTGTTCCTCTTGTTGAAATCGATGAGCGTGTCGTGGAACTTCTTGAGCTGGTGGGTCTGCAAGCTGATCACAGGCACAGATATCCCCACGAATTTAGCGGAGGCCAGAGACAACGGATCAGCATTGCCAGGGCCATGGCGCTTGAGCCTGACCTCATTATTGCCGATGAGGCGGTGTCGGCACTCGACGTTTCGGTTCGAGCACAAATTCTAAACCTTTTTGGCAAACTTCGAGATGCAAAGCAGCTGACCTATCTCTTTATCGCCCATGATCTCAGCGTGGTAGAGCATTTTTGCGACCGTGTCGCAGTAATGTATGGAGGTAAGCTCGTTGAAATAGGAACGGTTACAGACCTATTCGATAATCCCCGCCATCCCTATACAGAGGCGCTTATTTCGGCGATTCCTGAACCGAACCCAAAACTTGAATTTCGGCCTCGCGTCCTCGAAGGTGAGATGGTTAATTTAATTAATCGGGTGCCAGGTTGTGTCTTTTGTGGCCGTTGCCCCGTCGCTGAAAAGATTTGTTCCGAAGTAGAACCCAGGCTGGAAGAAAAATCAGATGGGCGTGTTGTCGCCTGTCACTTGCGTTAAGCTACAGAACGAGGAGCGAGTGCAAAGATATATACTCCATAGGATTCTGGTCCTTCTTCCGGTACTGATTTTGATCTCGCTATTCTGCTTTAGCATGCTTCATATGATTCCGGGTGATCCCATTGATGTCATGTTTGACGAGGATGATTTTGATGATGCTGAAACTCGCGTTTTTTATGAAAAACTATTGGGGTTGGATAGGCCATTTCATGAACAATACATCATGTGGCTCGGAAAAGTTTTACAGGGCGATTTTGGCAACTCCATCCATTTTGACCGTCCCAATGCCGAAATAATTTGGGAACGTTTTCCTGCAACCATTTTACTAGCTTTTGGGGCGATTATCGTATCCATCGTCATTGCAATTCCGGCCGGCGTTATTGCCGCTATAAAACGGAATACAGCAGCTGATCACGGTGCCATGACCTTCGCCTTACTTGGCATATCAATACCCAACTTCTGGCTTGGGATTTTGTTGATCATGGCGTTTTCTATCTACTTCCCGATTCTACCCTCCTCGGGTTTTGAGGCGTCGATTGCTGACCCTGTTGAAACAATAAAATATTTAATTTTGCCATCTATAACTCTGGGCACTGCCCTTTCTGCTATTCTTGCGCGCATGACACGTTCTGAGATGCTTGAGGAAATAGGCAAGGAATATGTTAGGACTGCACGCGCAAAGGGAGTTCCCGAACGAACAGTTATATTCAAACACACCCTAAAGAATGCCATGGTCCCAATCTTGACTCTGTTGGGACTTCAAATAGCAAATCTGTTGGGTGGCACAGTCATCGTTGAAACCGTATTTCAATGGCCCGGCGTGGGTAGTCTAGTGGTCGATGCCATTTACGGCCGCGATTATCCCCTTGTTCAGGCGCTAATCTTGATATTTGCCGTGATATTCGTAACAGTGAATTTTTTCGTTGATATTCTTTACAAATGGGCCAACCCAAGGATTACGCTTGAATGATCAGCTATGCGGAGAATGCCTCATAGTAAAGGTTGAAACTTATACACACCAAGTATTAATAGAATTAGAGGGAGAGATACGATGATTAGTAAACTAGTTCTACCCACCGCAGCTATAGCTATAGCAAGCGCTATATTTTTGGTGCCATCAGTCATGGCGCAGAACTACGGTGGCACACTGAAGATAGGGGTGGATGTTGACCTCAAGACCGCCAATTTTGCCAAAACTTCTGGCAATTCGCATGCAGTATACGCGCCCCTCGTTTCAGAAGGGCTAGTCAATTTTGACATGAAATGCAACGTAGTGCCGGCGCTGGCAACCCATTGGGACATAAGCAAGGATGCCAAGACATTTACATTTCACATTCGCAAGGGTGTCAAATTTCATAATGGTCGTGAATTGACTGCTGCTGACGTAAAGAAGACTATCTCTTGGCATAGAAAAAAGAAAAACCGCTCTAAATCTCGCGGCCGTTACAAAAGGGGAGGAGTTAGTTCCAAGCGCATTAAAGTACTTGATCGCTATACAGTCCAATTTAAACTCAAAACACCGTCGGTTTCCCTGCCAGTTTTATTTAATTCACGAAAATCCCAAATTCTTGCCCCAGAAAGTTTGACTTCCAAACCACCACGACCTATTGGCACCGGGCCGTTTAAATTTGTCGAATGGAAGCCCCGTCAATACACTAAAATGGTTCGCAATGAACATTATTGGCGCAAGGACAAGAATGGCAAAAAATTACCCTACGTCGATAAACTCATTATTAAGCCGATCATCGATGGGTCAACACGGTATTTGGCACTGAAGAGTGGTGACATCCATTGGGCTAATTCCATCCCACTCGATAAAATTCCGAATATCAAAAAAAATCCGCCGAAATGGATGACCCCTGGGATCAAGGCCGGTTCGCGCTGGTGGTGGTTTCAAATGCAGCAGAAACATAAGGGGCCGTTGCGAGACAAGCGCGTCCGCATGGCCATCGCCCATGCTTTTGATAAGCAAGCGATTATGGATGGTCTGACTTGGGGCATGGCAAGCGTAGAAAACCAGGTCTTTCCTCCGGGCACTAATTGGTACTTCAAAAACCTCCCAGACCCCTATAAGAAGGCGAACGTTAAAAAAGCAAAAGCGCTATTGGCCGAAGCCGGCTTTGCCAAGGGTCTGACCCTGAACACTATCGTTCGGAACAGAACCGAAGTGCTTAACTTTGCCACTTTGGCTCAAGCGCAGCTAAAGAAGGTGGGGATCAATCTTAAACTCCGGGTAATGGACTATGGTGCACATCGCAAGACCACTAAGAAAAAGAAGTACGATACCAATGTGGGGCATTATAGTTTCCAGCCAGATCCTCATTGGCGCTACCAAACGCAGTTCTCGACGGGGGCACGGTCTAATAATCCCGCCTATTCCAACAAGGAAGTCGACAAGCTTATGAAGAAAGCTGCCGGCGAGTTGGATAAGAAGAAGCGCCGCGCCATGTACCGAAAGGTGGTGGAGCTGATTAACAAGGATGTCGTTGTATTGTTCTTTGGCCATCAGCCCATCGCTCAAGCGAGTCGTAAGGAACTCAAAAACTTTGTGACCAATTGTAATGGCGATACCCAGTGGGCCTATGGGGGTGCTTCAAATGCCTGGTTTGTAAATCCATCAAAGCACAAATAATAGGGACGATTAGACCATGAAACTCCTGCACTTTAATGATTTTCAACTGGGAGTCCTGAAGGGCGAAAATGTCATCGATATATCAGCCATCGTCGACTGTATTCCCCATCTTTGCCCACAGGATAGGATTCAGGGTCTGATCGAACGCTTCGATGAATACCGTGACAACATTGAAGCGGAAGTAGGAAGTAATGACGGTGTGCCGGTAAGCGGGGTGCGCATACGCGCCCCGCTGCCGAAACCTGGCAATATTGACTGCATGGCAGTCAATTACATGGAGGATGGAACGCGGGAAAAACCAGCGTTGATCAATGCCTTTATGAAAAGTTCAAATGCCGTGATAGGTGATGGCGACACCATGGTGTTGCCTGATGAGCCGGCAACCATCTTTGAGGGAGAAGCAGAAATTGCAATCGTTATTGGTAAACAGGCAAGAAATGTGTCCGAAGGCGAGGCTATGGATCATGTGTTTGGCTACATGAACTTCATCGATGGTTCAGCACGCAATTTGCCACCCCCGGGAAATACCTTTTATCAAGTAAAATCCCGCGAGACTTTCGCTCCCATGGGGCCCTATATTGTGACCAAGGACGAGATCGCGGATCCGCAGAGCCTTCAGGTTAGGCTCTGGAACAACGGAACCCTGATGCAGAATTTTAATACTGACGACATGGCCCACAAGATCCCCCGCTGCATCTCATGGGTTAGCTCGGTACATACCCTTGAACCCGGAGATGTGCTGGCCACAGGAACCAACCATCGTGGTCTCAACCCGTTCATGGACGGCGATAAAGTTGAGTTGGAAATTGACGGGCTCGGTCACCTTACTATTAATGTTCGTGACGACCTAAAACGCAGCTGGCGCCATGTTACCCGTCTCCAGCACAAGGAAAGCAGTGCTGAGGGTCCCCACACGCCGCAGTTGACCGGTAAGTATGCTGCCGAAAACAGGGTAAAACAGTAACCAAGGGCGCGGCCGCCAAATGGCGGGACTAACTGCACTTTGACCTAGACCGCCAGTTTCGACGCATGAATTCTCTTATTATGTGAGGTCTGCAGGCCAAGTGCATTACATTTATAAAATGTAAAACACAATATAAATCTATTGTATTTAATACTAATGCAGTAAAATATAATAATAAATATTTTATCTACTATATTTCATTGGTATTAGGGGAAGTCAGCATGAAGATTATCAAGGTGGAATGTATACCTGTTACCCTTCCCATGAAAAAACCACAATTAACTCGCGATGAGACTCGAAAGAGTAAGGATAATGTCGTCGTAAAGGTACATACCGATGAAGGAATTATTGGGATAGGTGAATCAGGTGTCCCAAATACACGCCGTGGTGACACGGTGGAGGGTGTTATGGGCACCATTAAAATTGTTGGGTCCAGTATCCTTCTGGGTGAGGACCCCTTTAACATAGAAATGATCGTTGCGAAGATGGAGCGCCGTGTTAAGGGCAGCAACCCGGCAAAGGCAGCCATAGATATGGCATTGTACGATATTGTAGGAAAGACGTTAGGCGTTCCCGTCTACAAACTTCTGGGTGGGCTCACCTATGGAAAGATTCCATATTGCGCAATGGCCCATAATAGGCCTACACCAAAAAAAGTGGCGGAATCTGCAGCAAAAGCGCTGGAATCTGGTTGTTACGGTGTGAAGTATCACTTTGCAAAGGGAGTAACATTTGAGGAGGATTTGGCGAATGTGAAGGCGATTAGAGAGGCAATCGGCCCTGACGGATTATTTTTTGCTTGTGTCAATGAAGGTTGGGACTATCACCAGGCGCTAGATTCTATGAAGAAGTTGGAGAAGTTTAACTTGCTTCACATTGAGCAACCCGTTCCGTGGTGGGATTTTGCTAGCTTAGCACGCCTCCATGAACATCAAGATATACCCATATGGGCCGACGAATCTGTCCAGGAGCCCAGTCAAGTATTGCAGCTGATCCAAATGGATGCCGTGGATGGTCTGTTCTTTAAGGTTACTTGTGTAGGTGGACTTTTAAAATCGCTGAAATGGGTTTCAGTCTGTCAGGCAGCTGGTCTGCCGGCGACGCTTGGCTCCATGGGCGGGTCTGCGATCACCGCCGCCGCGCAATTGCACTTCCTTGCAGCCAATGAGTGGATGGGAAATAGGCCGTTCCACGGGAACATCAGCTTTCTGGGTCTACATGATGCGTTTGACACTGTTAGCAAACCTATAGATGACCTTGTGATAAATGTTCCTAGATATGAGAAGGGTTATATGTATGTACCCGAAGCTCCTGGTTTAGGAGTGGAGATTAACGAAGAGCACCTCTCACAGTGGGTGATTCCAGGTATGAGTCAGATAGAAATCAGACGATAGTACATCCAGGATCTGGAATATCGAAGGAGGCTTATATGACTGAAGCCATTAAAAATGACGATGTGTCTGAAGATGATCATCGCGAAGCGGAATCACGAGTTGTTATGTTCAGCTATAAGAAACCGGAGAACTTCGACCGACCCAAAGTATCCGTCCACCTCGGGCGGACCGATCTCCTTCGCGGCCATGTTCAGGTCATTCACCAAGGAGGCGAAAACAACCTTCATTATCATACAGGGGCCGACTGCATGTACACTGTGTTGTCAGGCCGCATTAAATTCTACGGGCCCGGCGATGAAGTGATTGGCGAATGCGGCCCCATGGAAGGAGTTACTTTTCCTCGCAACGCGCGCTACTGGTTTGATAATGTTGGCGAGGGAGACGCCGAGTTGATGCTAGTCCAGGGCTTCCATGATCCCAGTGCGAAAAAATCTGGCCGTACGGATTCAAAAGGCAAGAGACATTGGATACCGTAAATATATTTTACTAACGCTCGGTAGGTAATCTTCTAACTGAAATTAAAAAATCTATATATCCTCGTAGTCATGCGAACAATCAAATGATTGATGATTCTAATCAATCTACAAAGAATATCCTGTAAATAGAGATTTTTAGAAACAGCGGTTCGCTGTTTCTAGCGCTCCCTACCATTTACTCCAGAACCAATCCAATGATTTGGAGTGATTTCAAATTATGGCCATGGTTTCGGGGTTCGGGCGTCCATATATGACAATACCCTGCGATGGACTCCGATTAATCGACGATGTGATATACGGGAGCCTTCTCTAATTCCCACTTGTCAGATTCCCGATCGTATTGGGATAAGGTAAAGCAATGCCAGTCGGTGTCATCCAGCTTCGGATGATCAGCCCGATAGTAATATCCCGGCCAGCGCGTTTCCGTCCGGAACATCGTGTGCTGCGTCACACACTCCGAGGCTATGACTCGGTGCTGAAGCTCCCATGCACGCATAAGTTGGTGAAGGTCTTCAGCGCCGAGATGGTCGAGGTCTTCCTTAAGCATACCTAGCAACTCCAGCCCACGGGTGAGCAACGGTTCGTTGGTCGTGTAATGGGAGCCGATACCACCGACATATTCGTCCATAATTTTCTCGAGACGCTGAAGACCATGTATCGGCAGAATATAGCTGGGCGAAACGGTTCCCGCGACGATCTCGTTGCGGGCGACGTCATAATTCTCCATGGGCTGAAATACCACAGTCTTGAGGTCTTCGTACTCCGCCTCACTAACCTCTGGTTGGTCGTTACCTAAGTCATTCACGTATTTGACCGCCGCTTTGCCAGCAATCCGGCCTTCCGTGAAGGATCCCGACGAGAACTTGTGTGCGGTGCCGCCGATAGTGTCACCGGCTCCGAAAAGTCCTTCTACGGTCATCATCCGGTTATATCCCCACTGGTATTCGTCAGGGGCATAGTCTTCCGGTCCGCTCGCCCAAGCACCTGAACACGTGGCGTGGGAACCCATGACGTATGGTTCGGACGTGGTCAATTCGGGATTGGTATGCTTGGGATCGATATTCTGTGACGCCCAGACGACAGCCTGCCCAATAGTCATGCCGAGGAAGTTCTCCCAGCCAACGGTCTCCTTATGCGGATCCTGGAAGGCCTCCTTGGTTACCATGCGGATGGGGCCTCTACCTGCCTTGATCTCCTCGAGAAAGGCGTGGTTCCGCAAGCAAGTCGGCACCGGCAGATGATCTACGTAATCGCCAACCATTTCCTTGGTGTGATCATACCATTTCGACTCGTATTCTTCTCCATACGCGTTTTCAGTGGTGGTCTTGAGATGTAAGAAGTAGGCGCCAACCGGACCATAGCCGTCCTTGAATCGCGTAAGGACAATCCGGTTTTCCATTTGGGTCATCTTGGCACCAACTTGGATCGGCAGCGCATAAGCAGAAGCACTACTCCATGGGGCATACCACGTCCGTCCCATCCCTTCACCGACCGAACGGGGCTTGTAGATGTGCGACGCACCACCTGCGGCTACGATGACGGCCTTGGCGCGGAAGACATAGAAATCCCCAGTACGGACGTTGAAACCCACGGCCCCGGCGACCCGATTGGGTTTTATCTTGTCCATCAGCAGGTGGGTCACCATGATCCGGTTGTAGACCTCGGTGGCGGCCTTGCGGGCGGCTTCAGCGACGATCGGTTTGTAGCTTTCACCATGAATCATGATCTGCCATTTGCCTTCGCGCAGATACCGCCCGGTTTCCGGGTCCTTCATAATGGGCAGGCCCCATTCCTCGAACTTGTGCACCGTGGAGTCGACATGGCGGGCAATATCGTAGCCCAGATCCTCTCGAACGAGACCCATGAGGTCATTCCGAGCGTAGCGGACATGGTCCTCGGGCTGGTTCTCATCCCACTGCATGCCCATGTAGCAGTTGATCGCGTAAAGACCCTGAGCGACGGCGCCGCTGCGCTCTATGTTCGCCTTCTCGACGACGACAACCTTTTTGTCGCGCCCCCAGTACCGTGATTCGTACGTGGCTCCACAGCCAGCCATGCCACCACCAATGACGAGGACATCGGAATCGACGAACACAGTCTTTTCCCCTGAGAACAGACCCATTAGACCAATACCTGCTTGAGTTGATCCGGAGTCAAAGCGGGCAACTTATTTATGTTGAGTGCAGCCGGTTCGTGCGCGAGTTCCTGGGATTTCATAGCCTTCTGGGTTGGTGCCTCGTATTCGGACGGTGACTTGATTGATCCCCATGGTGTAGTCCTGATCGGGGACTCAAAATTCTTTTCACGGCCGTCTCGGAACTTGACCTTCCATGAAATGGTGCCCTTCTCCTCTTCCCTGAGTACACGGACACTGTGGCCCATAGGGGCGAAGTCGGCGTAGCCGCGGCAGTCGATCGCGTTTTGCGGACACGCCTTCACACACGAGTAGCACTCCCAACAAAAATTGGGCTCGATGTTATAAGCACGTCGGTAGGTGGTATCGATGTGCATGATGTCAGATGGACAAATATCCACGCAATGTCCGCAACCGTCGCAACTCGTCATGTAAACAAAGGTGGGCATGTTTGATTTTTCTCCTGCAACAACGACCAATGATGGGCCGATTAATAATGTCTAGGCTGTTCGCGCGCGCTGCCAAATTTTTCGGGTTTATCGGCGGGTTCAGGCAAGTTTTTCCTCGACCCGTTCGCTTCTTCCACTCGTTTCTGGAATGCTGCCGCGGGCTTGAAAAACATATGAGAAAACTTTGACCAGGGTATGGATCCGAAGAGCACTGTCGTGGCGATGAGGTATAATCCGAGGAATACATTTGTCCATGAATTGCCCTTCGCCTGCAGGTAGGCCCAGGCTAGGCCCAGTGTCACGCTCACAAGAAGCGAAAGGATGAACAAGTCCGCGCGAACAACACGGAACGGTGAATTGCCCTCGGCGACGACGTCGACCCGAATGAAGAACCAGAACCAGTAACCGCCGAGGCAGACCATCAGGGCTCCGATGGTCCAGAGTCGTGGCAGGATGGTGGGCGTCGGAGCGTCGGGCGTGGGATACCCGAATACCATGATGACGGTTGTGATTACGTACGCCAGGAACCCGTACATCGTCAGGAGATGAGCAATCCTGCGCTGCGCGCTGCAAAATTCACCGGAGGCTAAGCCGTCAACGACGGCGGTTTGGACTGCAAGGGATACCAATTTCCCGCTACCGACTTCCTGCGTCCCCTTATTTCTTGCATCTCGCCAATTGTTAAAGAAGTACTTGGCACTCTTCTTATGAATGATGTCGAATAGCGTACCTCCTGCTACCAAGGCTACCATGACGACGATGTAGATTTGTATGACGATGGGGGGTATGGACGACGCAAGCTCGGCAAATGGATTGCTGGTGAACATTAACTTTCCCCAAATCTAGTCAGTTATTTCAATGCAAGGACCTACAACGTGTCCGTCCTGAAAATCCCCGACCATGTTGTGCGGCAGTCGCTCGCGCACATTCAGGCGTGTATAGAATAAACAAATCTCCTGGCCGTGCATGCTGAAACCGACCACGACTTAAAAACTCAATTTCCGAATAAGATTTATATTAGGGGCACCCGACTATGACACTTATATATAATATATAATTTGAGGTGTCTCGTAAACATCATACGTTATGAATATGCCCTTCCGTTGGGGTTTAGAACAGGCGGAGGGGTAAACGATGGGAGGCATATATCTCATGTCTAAGTTAGTTTCTCCGCATGGTGGCGGCAAGCTTGAGCCTAGGCTGATTGACTTTGGGTCAAATGGCGAAGGCGAATGTTCAGAGGCACTGAATTGGACGGCGAAGCGGAACACCGTACCCATGACCAGCCGCGAGACGTCGGATCTCTTGATGCTGGGCATGGGGGCCTATACGCCGCTGGACGGTTTCATGGGATTTGATGACTGGCGCGGGGCCTGCGTGGAGATGAAGTTGAGCAACGGTACGTTCTGGCCGATTCCAATCACCCTGTCCTGTGATAAGGACTTGGCCCACTCGATCAACCTGGGCGAAGAGGTTACTCTGGTCGATGGAGAATCAGGCCAGATAATGGCGGTTATGGATGTCGTGGAAAAATACACCATCGACCGGGAGCTGGAATGTTCCCGGGTCTTTCGAACCATCGATCCTGCGCATCCTGGGGTTGCCAAGGTGATGGCCCAGAGTGAGGTAAATCTGGCTGGACCAGTGCGAGTGCTGAGTGAGGGTACCTACCCCCAAGAATTCAAGGGCTTGTATTTGCGTCCGGCCGAGACCCGCGCCCTTTTTGCGGATCAGGGCTGGTCGCGGGTAGCGGCCTTCCAAACCAGGAATCCCATGCACCGCAGCCACGAGTATCTTGCCAAGATAGCCATCGAGGTTTGCGATGGCCTGATGATCCACCAGGTCCTGGGCAAGCTCAAGGCTGGTGATATGCCGGCTGAAGTTCGGGCCCAAGCGATCGATGTCTTGGTGAAGAACTACTTCGCACCGGATACTGTGATCCAGGCCGGATATCCCATCGAGATGCGCTATGCTGGTCCCCGCGAGGCTCTGTTACACGCCCTACTCCGGCAGAATTTTGGCTGTTCCCATCTTGTGGTCGGCCGTGATCACGCTGGTGTCGGGGATTACTACGGGCCCCTGGATGCCCACCACATCTTCGATACTTTGGACTCCGGAAGCCTCGAGATCGAGCCTTTGAAAATAGACGTGACCTTCTATTGTGATATCTGCCAAGGCACGACCACTAGCCGGACCTGTCCACACGACGAGGCACATCGTCTAGCGATCTCGGGGACCCGGTTGCGCGAGATGTTTGAAAATAACGAGGCCATCCCAGCTACATTCAGCCGCCCTGAGGTCGTCGACGTGCTTCGCGCCCACTACGGTGAATCGAGCTGACCGAAATCACCACGGGCCGTATCGGAGAAAGATTGGATGATTATCGCCCAAATTAGCGACACCCACATTCTGGCGAGGCCATCAGACCAGGCCGAGGGCACCGCTCGCGCCGAGAACTTGCGGCGGTGCGTAGCCGATATCAACCGACAGGGGGTGGATGCAGTTATTCACACCGGAGACAGCGTACACAACGGCATGCCGGAGGAGTATGCGCACCTGCGTGAAATCCTGGCAAACTTGAAGTCGCCGTTGTTCCTAATTCCCGGCAATCGTGACCGTCATGGCGCGCTGCGTGCGACTTTTAATCACCTTTCTTATTTGCCCAAAAATGGTGATTATCTCCATTACGTGATCGAAGATTATCCGATTCGTCTAGTTGCACTTGATTCCGTGGCCACAGAAGAGCGTAAAGGCGTGTTCTGCGCACAGCGGATTGCCTGGCTGGAAGAGACACTCGCCCGGGAACCCGATAGACCAACGATTTTGTTCATCCACCACCCGCCTTTTGATATGGCTTGGCATAATTATGTGGGTGGATACCGGAGCCCACAGGATGCCAAGAATCTGGCGGCGGTGGTCAGCCGCCATCCGCAGATCGAGCGGCTGCTCTGCGGGCACGTCCATATACTGCACCATGAAATATGGGGCGGTACAGTCGCAACCACCATGCCTAGCATCGCGGTAGATTTGCGCAAGGGGGTCGATGCGGCGGTTGAAGCGGCACCCCTATATCTCCTGCACTTTGTCTCTGGTGAGGATAGTCTGGTCAGTCATATACGGGTCGTGACCCACTGATCGCTTTCTCCAGCGTGCATAATTATGATGTGGGAATCGCACCCCGAGAGCTTACGGAAATCAAGTTGCCGCTAACCCACAAGATCCAATGTGCCGTCGGCGAACAGTTCATCGACGGTGTATTTCCGTGATGTGATCTTCTGGTCGAACGCGTTCTCGGTCAACGCTTCCAACCCCTTGCGGTTTGGTTCAATCCCATAGGGGAAGGGATTGCGTCCAAGACCCTCTTCCAGCTGGATAGTGAGAGCATCCTCGGCCGACAGCTCACCCGAGCGGTCGAGGTTAGCAAAATACGCTTCCTTGGACGTCTTGAGCGCTTGGAAGAGATCGGCCCCGAGGGTCGGATATTCTGCGAGCAGTTCGTCGCGGACTACGATCGCGTGGTTGATGGGATAGATACCGGTTTTCCGGTAAGACGCGAAACCGGCTTCGACTGCATCGAGAATAAGCGGCTTGACGTTGGCCACATCTCCATCCATAGCACCCACCGCCGCCACGATTTTACCGCTCTGGAACAGCTCTTTTAAATCGCAGCCCATGAATTCATAGTCCACGTTAGTTGGCTGCCTGAATTCAGCGACATGTTCGTCATCGGTGGCCGCCCAACGCACCTTTTTGAGGTCAACGCCGTATTCCCGGGCTAAAATACAGCGTGCCCAGACGCCGGTGGTTACCGTATAGCCGCGCGACACGCCGACAGTCTTGCCCTCCAGGTCCTTGGGGGTTTTGATCCCCGCCGTGGTGCTGCGGAATATCGCCCAATGGTGAAAGTTGCGGGTGAGAAAAACCGGTAGCGCGGTGAATTTCTTGCCGTACTCCTTGGCACAGATATAAGTGGTAAATGGCATCTCGCAGATATCGAAAGGCCTTTCGCGGACCATTCTGCGTACCGCTATCAGAATATCGTCGAATGCTGGATAGGCCATGTGGATGTCGTCATTGAGCACATTCACGGTTTTCATTTGGCGCATCAGCCCGTAATCGCGAGTCGGCATGTTAAGGGTCACCATATTCATCTTCCCTCGTCCGTAATTGACTAGGCCGGCCCTGAGGTAATAACGCTAGGCCGCTGGACGCTCTCTTTGGTGTCCACCCGTGTTTATTCTCTCGGGGCTTCGCCGACGATGGTGCAGCGGCGCAGGAGCCGGCGTTCTTCCTCGGGAAAATGGGTCCGGGCGTGGTTAGTACAGCGGTTATCCCAGATCACCAGGTCGCCGGACCGCCATATGTGCTCGTAGATGAATTCTGGCTTTTCACTATAGCCCAAAAGCTCATCGATGATGGTATTGCTCTCCTCTGGATCGAGGCCTTCGATCACTACCGTATGCATGCGGCTGAAAAAAAGAGATTTTTTCCCCGTCGCCGGATGGGTCGTGAACAGTGGATGCCAGGCGTGCGGTTTGTCGCTGAGACCGATTGTAGGATCACCTTTTTCACGACGTCTAAACCCGCCCAATTGAAGCACCTTGCGCCCGGCAAGTCTGTCCTTGTACGCCTGGGGCAGGGCGTCATAAGCGCGATAGAGATTAACGAACCGCGTGTTGCCACCCCGGGACGGCAGTTCGATGCCATAGAGAAAAGAATATTTATAGGGGATCTCATCGTAACAACCGTCGGAATGAAACCACATTTCGCCGTCGCCGTATGATCCCAGAGGCTCGCCGTCGATCACGATGTTGGACACCAGCATGAAGCGTCCATCTGTATGCAGTCCGGTCGCGCGCTTACGGGTGCCTACCTCACCGAACCGGCTAGTGAATAGGAGCTGCTGCTCTTCGTCGAGATCCTGATCTCGGAAGACGACGACGATGTGCTCGTTCAACGCGTGCGTGATCTCGTCTATGGTGCGCTGGTCGAGATCGTCGCGCAAATCTACCCCGGATATTTCGGCGCCAAGTGCTGGTGATAGCGGTGTAACCGAGATCGTCAATATATTGCCCATAATGTTAAAATTTTACTACATTATTCCGATAATGACACGCCGGGTGGAATCGGACTTAACCACCGCAACAAAAATCTGAAAGCCATCATAAAAAAGCTTTTGCTGGTTTTGTGAAAAATATTCAATGGCGGGGTATATTAGGAAACTATGAGTGATGACCCAGTTTCCGGCGGTCCGGTATCGGCCGATTTTCTGGCGGATTTAGCCGCCGCAAGCCGCGTTTTAGCGGCTCAGGGCGTCGTTGACGCCGCCGGGCATATCTCCCATCGTCACCCCGATGCGCCCGAGCGCTTTTTGATGCCGCGGACCATGGCACCGGCCCTGGTGACGCCGGACGACATTATTGAATTCAACCTGGAGAGCGATCCCTGTAACGCTAGCGGGCCCGGAGGCTCCATTGAACGGTTCATCCATGGCGAAATCTACAAGGCCCGCCCGGACATCAATTCCGTTGCCCACAGCCATTCGCCATCGGTGATCCCCTTCGGCCTGGTGGAGGTGGAGATGCTGGCGATGTTCCATATGGCCGGCTTTCTGGCGCGCGGCGTGCCGGTGTTCGATATCCGCGAGAAATTCGGGACCACCGATATCCTTGTGAGCGACCGCACCAAAGGCGTTGCCTTTGCTGAGTGTCTGGGGGACAAAGAAGTGGCACTGATGCGCGCCCATGGGTCGACGGCCTGCGGCGCGACGCTCCAGGACGCGGTGTTTCACGCGGTCTACACGGAGGTCAACGCCCGCGTTCAGCACTGGACCACGGCGTTGAGCGGAGGCGGCCCCATGGCCGCGCTCGACGAGGAGGAAGGCCGCCTGGCGGATGCCGTGAACCAGGGCGCGCGCCTGCGTGCCTGGGAGCTTTGGCGCAGCCAGGTGCGCGGGGAAACCGGGTGGTGATGATGAAAGATCGGAGGTCGTCATGAGCGAGACAGAGGCACAAAAGCAACAGCTCGTACGCTGTATACGCATGCTCGAAAATTCGGGCATCATGGATTTCAACGGCCATGGGAGCATTCGCCAGGCCGAGGACCGCATGCTCATCAACATCGGCAATTGCCAGCGCAGCAGGCTTACGGTCGAAGATATTTGCACCATCGATTTCGATGGGAATGTCACCGACGGCAACAACGGCAAGCCGCCGCTGGAATTCCATCTCCATGCCGGCATCTACAAGGCGCGGCCCGATGTCGCCGCGATCGTGCATTGCCATCCCAACTGGTCCACCATCCTGACCACGGCCGGTTTGGCGTATCTGCCGGTCTACGCCCAGGGTTCGCTGGTCTATCCGCTGCCGGTGCTGGATTCGCCCAACTCGATCAATAATCGGGATATGGCCAAACGGTTGGCGGAAACGTTGGGCAATCGGCCGGCAGCCTTGATGAAGGCCCATGGCGCCGTAACTACCGGCGAGAGCATCGTTGACGCCTTTGTGCTTCTCAACTACTTGGAAGATAATGCCTACCGCCAATACATGGCGCAGCAAGTCGGCAAATCTTACGCGTTCAGCGACGAAGAAATGGCCTTGTGCCGGGAAAAACTCTGGAACCCAGGCCTGTTCAAACGCACCTGGGATCATTACAGCGCTAAGCTCGATGCCGGCGCGTGATCGAACAAGTTTTCACGTTCCGGGGATGTAATTTGTCACACGTTTT
>Ga0315336_1002997_pt1 | contig 23809 bp, 12 predicted proteins | sample ASW5metaG_FD_204512 | JGI IMG/M metagenome (GOLD analysis project Ga0315336, IMG submission 204512) | Ammonia-oxidizing marine archaeal communities from Monterey Bay, California, United States - ASW #5 | ecosystem: Environmental > Aquatic > Marine > Intertidal zone | place: USA: California... | reverse complement strand
CTTGGGAGCGACACACCGACGACGGAGGCCGCCAGCTCCGCGACCACCGCCAGGACGCGTTCCTGAAGCCGCCGATGCGGGCCGGTGTGGCGATCCATCGAGGGTTGCCGGTAGACGCCATCGACATGGATCTCTACTTGAGGAATGGACGCCGCGGGCAGGCGCTCGACGACCGATCAGCGGACGGCCAGATCCTCGATGTCGAAGTCGTGGCACACCAGGTCCGAGTATCCAGCCGAGATCCGAGTCTGTGGATCGACGACCTCGTCGTCCTGCCGGTTGCCGATACACCCCCTGGGGTATGGGTTGGTGTGCGCGGATCCCGCACCCTTGCTCCGGGCCGGGTCCGCGAGCTGGATGTCATCGCGGTGAGCGCAACCGTTCGCGAGATCGACGTCAGGGTGAGCGCTCGAGGCGCTGTGCCAGTCGCGGTGAGACTGCCCGTGACCCCCATCTTCGAGACGCTGGAGATGACTGCCATGTATCGGGTGTTTCGGGTGCACAACCCGACATCCGCCGAGGGGAGACTCGACTTGGGATTCAAAAAAGAGACTCTTCTCCCTGGTGAATCGAAGATCATCAGGGTCAACCTGGACAGGGTCGCGCGGCTGCAGGCCAACGGGATGCTGTTCGATGCTCCGGTAGGTCGATAGCGCGACGTCGCCACCAGTTCTTGAACTCCTGGCTGGGCAGCGGCGCTCTACTCGAGGTCGATGTACAGCGCGCGCCCATCGACGAGCACTACCGCAATGCTGTCCAGGCATCCGTCGAAGGTGTCCCAACCCGAATCGGTTTGCAGGGACAACCGCTTCACGGTCTCGCCGGCGTAGTCGACACCACTCGCTGTCGCCTCGGGGTTCCACGCGGTCCAATCCAGCTCCGGATCGGCCACGATCTCGGCAAGGGTCGGCTGACCCTGGAATCCGCCATTGGTAAAGGCGCGGTCGTAGAAGGTCAGTTGGTTCTCAGCCGAATCCGTCGACCAAAGATTCCACTCGTTGTCCATTGAAACCAGGTCTTTGGAGAGGTGCGTATGGGCGGTGAGCCGGTATCCATACCAGGAACCGGTGTCGTCGATGCCGTCGCTCTTTGTGTAGGCCTGCAGGTAGAAATCGTCGTTTCCGCCCGACTTGTTCGTGGCGAAGGAGACCTCGGCGATGTCGGCCACGGTGTACTCGCCCAGCGGATCGTACGCGCCCCAGAGGAACGGTTCGAGGTCGAGCTCGAACTTGTCCGAGCCGGTCGCGCACCACGACCCGGAGCCCTCGTAGGCCAGGTCAGACCGCTCGGCGGCGGCGAGGATCTGGTCGGTCAGCACCAGCCGCTGCACGCTGTTCCAGGTGCAATCACTCAGGCAGTTGGCATCGTCACCATTGGCCGCCCCCTGGTCGCAGTGCTCACTGCCGTACAACACCCCGTCGCCGCAGATGGCGGGCGTGCCGTCAGTGCCATCCGTGCCCCCGTTGCCGTCCTTGTTGGGCTGGGTGTCGTCACCCCCACACCCGACCAGCAAGAAGACGACAGCGAGCCTGGCGGGGTTCCACATTTCCACTCCGTTGTGCGGTGGGAATCGGACCATCTTAGTTCAACAGAGAAGCCATTCGGAGAGCCGTGAGCACAGACGACACATCGAGCGTGCCCATCGCCTACATCCGCCTCACACTGGAACTCGCAGAGGAACGTGGCGTTTCCCGACAGACCATCCTCGACGGAATCGACATCTCCCAGGCGACCCTCGATCGGCCGGAGGCCCGCATCACGTTGTTCGAGTACGGTCGAATTGTGGCGCGAACCCTTGCCAGGACCGGAGATGCCGGCCTCGGCTACGAATTCGGACTGCGTTCCAACCTGACCTCCCACGGGCTCGTCGGCTTCGGAATCATGAGCCACCGAACCTTGCGTGAAGCCCTGGATTTCATCGGCACATACCTGGTCCAGCTACGGTCACCCGGGTTCACCCTTCGGTGCTTCACCGAGGGCGAGCATGTGGTCACCGAGATCCGGGAGGCCGTCGACTATGGACCCCTGCGCCAGTACGCCGTGGACATGGTGATGGTGGCCATGACCCGAGTAATTCAGCCCTTTGTCCCTCGGGATCGCATGCAGATCTGGTTCGACTGCCCGGAGCCGGATCACTACCCTTCCTACCGGGAGAAGTTGCCGCCCGTTCGCTTCGACATGGGTGTAAATCAGCTCCGGTGTCCGCTGGAGTACATGGACGTCCCGGTCGAGACCGCGAACGTCTCCACCGTGCAGTTCGTGACCCGCGAGCTCGAGCGCGACCTGGCGATTCTCGGCCACGAAGAGGACATCCTGGCGCGGGTCAGAGCGGTCCTCCACGAGAGCCGACAGCAGAACCTGGAGAGTGTGGCCAGGCACCTGGGCGTGTCGAGCCGAACCCTGAAGAGGAAGCTCAAGGCGCGCGGGTTCACCTACCGCAAGCTCGTCGACGAGGTCCGACGGGAGCAGAGCATTCGCCTGCTGCGGGAGACGCCGCTCAGCGTCGAAGAGATCGCGTGGCAGGTCGGCTACAGCGCCCACAGCAACTTCATCCGGGCCTTCCGCCGCTGGACGGGCGTGACCCCGGCGACCTTCCGAACCCAGGCGAAAGGAAGTGGCCCCAAATGATACAGAGATTGTCGTCTGCGGCCCTACCGCCGATCTATTGCCCCCATAAGTTTGTATCGTAAACCAAGGTACAAGCTCATGGTTCGACTCCCCGCACCCGTCCTGCTCGCCCTCGGCATCGCCGCGTCGCTCCCCGGCTGCAAGACCACAGAGGCGCCTGGCGAGGTGTACCCCCTCATCGGAGATCTCACGTCGAACGGCGGGCGCAACTACGCGGCGGTCTACTGCGAGACGAGGCCCGACGACGCCCGGCTGCCGAGCGACCCGCGCGAGCTGATGGCCGGAGACAACATCGAGAACGGGGACTACGCGGTCTACTTCAACGACCCCTTCGAGATCTGCGAGACCGAGGCGCTCTTCGAGAACCAGGCGCGCGGCAACGCCATCCTGGTCTCCCAGGGCAAGGACCCGGTCTACACAGCCAAGCCGAGGCCGACCACCTGCGGTGAGTGGCGCACCGCCGTCGCCAATGGCCGGGAGTACATCCTCTCCAACCCGCTCACCGGCGGCGTGTTCACGACCCAGAGCGTCATCAACGTGCTCGAGTACGTCGGCGCTTCTCCCCCCGAGGACCCCGACGGGCTGGGCGCATTGCTCGCGGAGGTCGTACAGCAGCGCTACGGCTGGCCGGCCTCACCGCAACGCAATCGCGCGCCGATGCCGGGCGAAGATCCGAACCAAACAGATGGTGGGAGCCTGCAACTCCCCATATCGATGGCCCAGGAGAAGGACTCCGACGGCAACTGGACGGGCAAGATCGGACTGACCTGTTTTGCGTGCCACATCGGTCAGATCGGCACTGGCGAGGTTGCAGGCGGCACCGGTCTCTACGACGGCCACCCCGAGCTCTACGGCGGTTCCGAGAGTGGGCTCTTCCTGGGCTTGAACGGGAGCAACACCGATCCCGCGCTAGGGCTTCACGACATCGAACAGGCCAACGGGATCGTCGGGGAGAACGCGTTCAATGCAGTGCTCGCCAATCCGCCCTGGATGGCCAATCGCACCCGTGGAACCAACGCCGCCGACCAGGAGATCATCGCCTCCCTGTACGGCCGCGACGTCGACACCATGGACTGGCTGGCACCGGAGTTCACCCCCGAAGAAGAGGGCAAGTACACCGAGCTGCCGTTCATCCTCCTCGGCGGAGACCAGGACCAACCCACCTGGTGGTGGACCCACAACAAACCCCGATACCTCTGGACCGGTGCGGGGAGCGCTGGCAGCTCGCGCGGCAACTTCTTCCCGGCGTCGGTGAACCCCTACGACGGTCACTGGAGTAAGGCGCGAGAGGCCGACTTCCAGGACATGGACATGTGGCTGAACAGCCTCGAGGCACCCGCATTCGTCGGGCGCGAGATCGACATGGCCCTCGCCGAGGAGGGCGCGGTGCTCTTCCACACCAAGGACTTGTGGGCGGATCCAGCGAACGGAAGCATCGCCAGACCCACCGGCAACGGCTCGTGCGCCAACTGCCACGGCGCCTATTCGCCCCGCTACATCCACCAACCGGGGTTTCTTCCGGATCCGCGGCTCGCCGGCATGGCCGGCTACACCGTGCCGATGCACATCCTGCAGACCGATCCCGCCCAGGCGGACCTGAGTGGCTTCACCGCGGGAACGACCAACCGAACGGCAATCGGCGGTGCGAACGAGCTCTGGCAGGCCTACCCCGACGCCCAGGTGGGATACCGGATGCCAGAGGAACGGGCCGAGGGCGAAACCCCGTTTCCGGCCGAGATGGGGGACTCCATCCCGGGCCGGCAGTGCGGCTTTGGCGGACTCGGTGGCTACTCGGCGCCGCCCCTACACGGGGTCTGGGCGTCGGGCCCCTACTTCCACAATGGCAGCGTGCCGACCGTGTGGGACGTGCTCTCCCCTTCCAGCCGCCCCAATGTCTGGCGGCGGATGCGAATCCCCGAAGCCGACGCCGTTCTCGGCGATCGCGGCTTCGATACGTCGCTCGAGCGAGCCTACGACTACGAGAGGCTCGGTTGGAAGTACGACGTTCTGGCGTGCGATTCCGACTCCGAAGCGCCGTACCACCTGAGCTGTCGGACGGGACACGACGCCGACGAGCCTCCCAGCGAAAACGCAGTTGACGAGCGGACGATCTACAACACCAACGCGTACAGCAAAGGGAACCAGGGCCACGAATACACACAGGTGTTGTCCGATTCCGAGCGCCTGGCGATCATCGAGTACCTGAAGACCCTCTGATCCCCGACAGGGTCGGGTAGAATCGACGTCTGGGAGGCAGCCCCATGCGCACAGACATCGCCCTTCGACTCGTTCCCCTCGCAGCCCTCGCCCTGATCGCGACTGGGTGCGCCTACGTCGGACAGAGCAGCTTCGAGGACAAGCAGAGCTCGCTCGATCAGGACAACGACGGCGCTCTGCTCGGCGGCAACAACAAGGACTGCGACGACAAGAACGACAACAAGACCCCTGGGGCCGCGGAAATCCCCTCCGACGGATGGGACAACGACTGCCTGGCCGGCGACGTCGTGGACGTCGACGGCGATGGATACGCGGGCATTTCCAGAGAGGTCTACCTCGAGCTCACGCCCGACGCCGTCTGGCCCACCGACGTCGACCCAGACCAGGTCGACTGCATGGACGACCCCGCACAACACGAGCGGGCAGCCGATATCCATCCCGGCGCGACCGACAGCCCATACGACGGCATCGACGCCAACTGTCTGGGCGACAACGACTTCGACGTCGACGGCGACGGCTACCTGCCCGACACCTTTCAGCTCGGCACCGAACCGGCGGTAGACACCCGCATCGCCTTCGATGCGTACGTCCTGGAGTGGGGCCTCGACCTGCCAAATCCATCGTACGGAGACTGCGACGACTTCGACGAGTTGGTGCATCCTGGCGTGCCCGTCGAGGACGACGAGTGGTACGACGGAATCGATCAGAACTGCGATGGCAACAACGATTTCGACCAGGACGGCGATGAGTTCATGCCCGGCGAGGAGCAGTACGCCATCGCCTTCGACGACTTTGTGGGCGCCTTCCACAACGGGGTCTCGCCGTTCCCGGTTCAGTGGGGAGACTGCCTCGACGCACCCGACGAGGACGACCAGGGCCGGGATTTCGCGGTTCCAGCGGAGGTGTATCCGGGCAATGTCGCCGACGAGGTCCCCTATGACGGGGTCGACAGCGACTGCGGCCAGGACAACGACTTCGACCAGGACGGCGACGGATTCATGCCCGACAGCGCATCCTTGCCGGGGAACCTAAACGGAGCGACCTTCGACGGGTACGCGAGTGCTTGGGGATACGTCTTCGCTGATCCCGTCTATGGCGACTGCGACGACACCGACCCGGACGTTTGGCCCGGCGCCCTGGAGATCCTGGGCGACGGCGTCGACCGCGATTGCTCCGGCGAAGCCCAGGATTCTGAGAACATCACGCCGTTCGGTTTCGACGGAATGACCTGGGACAATCCCCGCCCACCGAAGCTCGCGGCGACCAACTCCCACTACATCCTGGCGACAGCGGCAGAGCAGATCGATTTCGGAGCCGTTCAGTCGGACGTCGGTGTGGCGGTGGTGTTCGCGCAGGACAGTGGCGCCGACGCGGCGCGGTTGGGCGCCCCGGTCCTGTGGCAGGGCAACACCAATCCCCAACCGCTGGGTGCCGCGGTCGATGTCGTCGCCGATGGCGACACGTTCTGGGCATCCACCAGCTACACCCACTACACCAACCCTGGCAGCTACCTCATGGTTCGCAGGGTGCAATGGGACGTACAGGCGGCCGCATACCTGATGATCGCCCTGGATTACGCCTTCACCGGGGTCACCTACGACAGCCTCGACGTGGACCTGGTGCTGGATTCCGCGGGTGACCCCTGGGCCGTCTCCTGCGGCCTGGACACGCTGCAATCCCTGAAGGGCACTGGCGCATTTCCCGCCCCCGCGGACGACCTCTCCGCCCTGTCCGGAGGGCTCTGTTTCTGGGAGTCCGAGCCCGACCCCGTCGCCGACCTCGGTCTGCTGACGCTGTGCGCTCCCGACGTCAACTGTGAGAGCTACGACTACGATCCGGTGTCCGAATCCCTCGCGTTATCGGCGTCTCAGCCGTCAAGTGGCGGCCAATATACGGCCGTGGACTACCGGGACGGCTGGCTCAACGCCATCACTCCCGGTGGCGGGGCGACGCTCATCGGCCCCACAGACAGCCATCTGGTCCTGCAGGACGCGACGGTGCTCTCCATCGACGCGGACTGGCGAGACACGACCGGAGATCTGGTCGAGGACACGCTTTACATTGCGGCGGTCATCGATCGCGGAGCCGGAAACGAGGTGGTCATGGTCTACGGCGACCCCGATGTCGCCCTCACCGAGATCGCCCTTCCCTACGAGGATGTCACCCGGCCCGGTTTAATCCCGGAGGCCGCCGCCATCCTCACCGACAACAACCGACTTTTCCTCGCCGTCTCGGGCAGCAATCCTTCGACGCCCACCGAGGACGCGGTCGGCTGGATCTTCCTCGGCTGGGACTAGAGCCAGATCCATCGCGAGAGGTAAGGTCCGGCCACGATGCAATCTGACGCCGAAGGCGCTGTCCTCCGAACCCTGCTGTTTACCGATCTGGTCGATAGCACCGCACTTATCGAGCAACTCGGCGACAAGAAGGCCGCCGAGCTGTTCCGTCGGGTAGACCGGGCATCAAGAGATCTGCTCACCGAGCACGGCGGACTGGAGATCGACAAAACCGACGGTTTTCTCCACCTTTTCGAGACGCCGCTTCCCGCCATTCGCTACGCCCTGGCACTCCATGAACGCCTGGAATCGATGTCGGATGAGCTCGAGGTCACCATTCGCGTTCGCGCAGCCGTGCACATGGGGGAGGTGCATCTCCACCACAACACCGAAGCCGACGTCTCCCGAGGGGCCAAGCCCATCGAGGTCGAGGGTCTCGCAAAACCGACGGGTGCCCGGTTCCTGTCGCTCGCTGGAGCCGGCCAGACCCTGGTCTCCCGCATGGCCTTCGACCTCGCCAAGCGCGCGGCGGTTGGCGAAGACCTGCTGCGGCTCCGCTGGCTGGTGCACGGGAAATACGCGTTCAAGGGCGTCTCCGAGCCGATGGAGGTCTGTGAGGTCGGCATTCCCGGCACCTCGCCGCTTCGCGCTCCGGTCGGCGGCGAAAAGGCGCGCCCCTGGGAGCCGAAGTCACGAGGGCCACGGACCATCGCTGCGGCCCTGGTCGCAGCCGTCGCGCTCCTCAGTGTCGTCGGCCTCTACGGCTACAGCCAGCGAACCGTGGAGGCGATCTACCCACGGGACAGCTTGATCCGGACCTGGGGCGGCTTCGAGGTTCGCGGTGAACCAGTAGAGGCCTTGATCCTCGGAAGGCCAGCGGTTCGGGTCGTTCGGCAGGGCGGGAAGGTCCGGGAGCTGCACCGGCTGTCTCACACCGGCGACCCCGCGCTGTGGTTCCACGACATCGACTTCACGGGCCCACAGTACGACTCGCCCTGGCGAACCCTGCCTCCCGAGCAGCTGGAGAGGTTGACGAGCACCGCAAACACCGACTTCGTGACCAGCGTCCTGCAGAACTACGACGACGACGGTCTGCTGGAGAGCGTCGACTACGCAGATGCCGACGGGGAGATCTGGTTCCGGGACGTCCTGACCCGAGACGACGACGCCATCTGGCACCACATCGTGGACTCGGACGGTATACCGCTCATGAACTGGGAACTACACGACTTTCAGCACTCCTGGATGAACTTTCGAGAGACGGTGGACGACCGAGGCTGGCGTGTCTCACTCGCCGAGGCCGACGACCAGGGTCGAGAGGCCGGCAACCACCGCCACACATTCGACCGCGACGCGGTGGGCAATGTCGTGGCGTTGCACTCTGTAGACGCAGCCGGCAACGCGATTCAAGAACGGCCCGGTGTAGTCGTGAGGCGAACGACATATGGAGACGCGGGCTACCCCTACTCCCCCACCGAGCGCGCGGAGTACACAGTTGGGGACCTGCTCCTGGGCCAGCGCCAGGCGTGCGGGATTCAGACCTGGACCCTGGACGCGCGAGGCCGACGCGCCACGGCCAGTTGCCTCGACGCCGAGCGCAAGCCCCAGCCAGCTCTCGACGGGTGCGCCGATCAACACTACGCCTACGGCGACACGCGGACCACCCGCTGCATGAGCGACCAGGAGCCGGCCGCAAGCTTTGTCGGGAACTGGGTGTTCGCGGTGGAGTCCTTTGACGAGCGGGGCCACCTCGCCGAAGTTCGCTACCTCGATGCCAACCAGGCGCCGGCGGTGAATGGCAGCGGCGTCGCGGTGACTCGCTGGACGTGGGATGCGGAAGCGCGGCTTGCGAAGATCGGTCCATTCGACGGCGCAGATGGGAAGCTCGCCCCCGTGGGTCCATCGAGCTGGGGACGCATCCTGAAACGAAATGCCAAGGGACAGGTCGAGACGGAGACCAACCTCGGACCCGACGGCCAACCAGCACCCAACGCCCTCGGCGCGACGGTTATGCAGTTCCTTCGGTCGGACGTGGGCAGGATCGGCATCCGCGCGCTCACAGCGAATTCGAGTCCCGCGGTGCTCGAGGGCGGCTACTCGGGCATTGACTTCTCCCACGACGACCTGGGCCGCATGGACGGAATGACCTGGGTAGACGGCCTCGGCAAGCCCGTCGCGGTGTACGACGGCCGCAGCGAGGTTCGGTGGGTACGGAACGCCAAGGGTCAGACCGAGGAGCTGAGCTGCTGGGATGTCGAAGGCGCTCCCATGTTGTGCTCATTCGACAGCAACAACCTCGAGAACGAGAACATATTGTGCCACCGCCTCGACATCCGCTGGGGGCCGGCGAGCCGCCCCATACGCCGGAGCTGTCTGGGCGTGGACAACAAGCCCCGGACAACCCGCTATGGGTGGGCTCACGCCGAGACCGCATCGTCGACGCTGGGCGGGAGCGCTCCGGAGATTCGCTTCCTCGACGCCTCGGGCCAGTTGGTCAACACCCACATCGGCGCGGCGCGGTCGACGGTGTCCCACGACGCCACGGGTCGTCCGCTGTCGACGCGCTGGTTCGACGCCGATGGGCAGCCCGCCATCCACAGCCAGTCCGGTTGCATCGACTATCGCGCCAGCTACGACGACGACGAGCGCACCGTCTCCACGACCTGCGAGGGCGCCAACGAGGTTCGTGTCCCCGCCCGCCACACGGGCTGTGCAGAGCTCCGACAACACTTCGACGCCAGAGACCAGGTGGTCAGCGAGAGCTGCTTCGACCCCGACGGAAACCCGACGCTCAACCTGCACGGATTTCACAGGGTTGAACTGAAATACGACCCGTCTGGCCGACTCGTGCGCCAGCGGATGCTCGGACCTGAGGGCCAACCCATCAACACAGTCGCGGGCACTGCCGAGATAAGAAACCAGTTCGACGCCTTCGGCAAGGTCGCGGAACAGGAGATCTTTCGGGCCGACGGGCAACTCCGGTCGCGACTGAGCAGGGAGTGGGACAACCGGGGAAACCTGCTGTCGGAGTGGATGTTCCAACCACAGTCCACGGGGAGACCCAACACCGCCAGACGCTTCAAGTACGACGGGCGGGGGCGGACGGTCTCGGTCACCCACTCCGACGCTGAGGGGAACCCAACGACGCACGAGGAGGACGCCCATCGCCACACTTTCACCTACGGCGGAGAGGGCGAGAGGACGAAGTCGACCATCTGGCACGACGTGCACGGTCGCCCGACGACCGTAGAGGGCTGCCACGAGGAGCAGCTGCCCCACGACGAGCGCGGCAACCTCACCGCCCGGATCTGCCTCGATGCCGACGGGGAACTGACGACGTCATCGGGCCTCGGCGGGGCAGCCCGAATCGAGATGACCTACGACGCGCGCAACCGCCGGATCCGGAAGCGGTCCTTCGACACTCAGGGCGAGCCGATGAACACCCCGGGCGGATTCCACAGGATGGACTTCCGCTACAACGAGGTCGGAGATCTGGCCGAGCTGGCGATCTTCGACCGCGAGGACCAACGGACGACGCTGAAGCGCGGCCTCACCATCGACCGCAAGACCGACCTGTGGCCGGGTGACTGGCATCGACACGTGCACGAGTTCGACGACGCCTGGAGAGAGGTCGCCGAGTGGTTCGAGGGGCCCGATGGCCAGCCGGTGGACGGCCCGTGGGGATGGGCCAGTCGAACGGTGGTCTACGACTTGTACGGCAACCCCGCCGACGAGCGATGGTTTGACGCGACAGGAGAACCGACCCCCGGCAAGGATGGCTGCACCCGCCGGCTCCGCAGTCACGCATCCGATGGCGCGGTACTCAACGAGACCTGCGAAACCTGACATGCACTCAGGAGGAGGCGCATCAGGCGGACCGAGGCCTCGTCGCCATCCGCCGCAGACAGCCCCGCAAGGTTCACCGTTGCCCGCCGGACGTGACCCGAGGACAGGACCGCGACTTCACAGGGAAACCCGTCCACTACGCGAGGAGACAGTGAGTTCATCTCGAGGGCGGCCAAAGCCCGGATGGCGTCGGCATCCTCGGTCGACAGCTCTCTCGAGATGAGATTGAAGGCGGCCAGCGCCTCCAGAGTGACCTTGTCCTGGGTGAAAGGCCGTCCTACCCTGGCCTCGATGGTTGCCGTGCCCTCCTCCCATCGCACGCAGATCCAATAGCTGTCGCCATGGGGCAGCCCGACTCCCCGCATGAACACCCCTGAGACCCCCTCGAGGTCTGGGAGATAGTCATCGAACGGCGCCAGTCCGAACCGACGCTGCAGCTCTGCAAACTCACGCCTGGCCCTCCAATCTGCGACGGTCATCAACGCCACGAAACCGCCGAGCAGGACCAGCGGCGCACAGAGAACGGCCAGGCCGAAATTCAACGGCACAGGCACCGCCATCACGACGCCAACGAACCACGACACAGACAGCAAAACAGGTACGAGACAGCCCGACCCTTTCAGGAGGCGCTCCAGCCGGGTCGGCTGGCACACCTCCACTAAATCGGCGTTGCTCCTCTGTCGTAGCCCCATGTCCGCCTCGGTCTTTCACTGGCAACGAAATCCATACCGATCTTGTGATCGATCCACTCCCGACTAGCGGCGGCGAGTGACCGCCAGGAGCAGCATCAAGGGCACCAGGAAACCAGCTGGCGAGGGACCGGTCGCGCAGGAGCAGCCGCCGGCCTCATCCTTTCCTCCACCCCCACCGGCACCGGTGTCGATATCGGTGGGTGGGCCGTCGGTGTCGGTGTCGGTGTCATCGGGAGAGTCGCAGTCGTCGGGGATGTCGTCGCCGTCCTCATCGAGGCTGTCGTCGAAGCCCGGGCACGCGTCTACGTCGTCGCAGAAGCCGTCGTCGTCGGTGTCTCCAAAGGCGTCGTTGCCCCAGCAGGCATCGCAGGCGTCCGGCACGCCGTCGAAGTCCTCGTCCTCGGTGTCGTCTCCGTCGCAGAGGTCGAGGTCGTCGCAGATGCCGTCTCCGTCGTCGTCTCCGGTGGCATCGTCGCCCACACACCCATCGCAGGCATCGGGTGTGCCGTCGCCGTCGGTGTCGATAGCGTCGTCGCCGGCGCACAGGTCCGCGTCGTCACACACGCCGTCCCCGTCGGTATCGCCGGTTGCATCGTCACCCACGCACACATCGCACGCGTCGGGAATGCCATCGGCGTCGGCGTCCAGCGCATCGTCCCCGAGACAGGCGTCGAGATCGTCGCAGATGCCGTCCACATCGGTGTCTCCGCTGGCGTCGTCGCCGAAGCACAGGTCACAGCCATCGGGCGTGCCGTCCGCATCGGCGTCGAGGGTGTCGTCCTCGCCGGGACAGACATCGAGGCCGTCGCAGATGCCGTCGGAATCGGCGTCGATATTCGGGACGCCAAAGCAGTTGTCGCAGCCGTCGGCAATCCCGTCGGCGTCGAGGTCGAGGAGGTCGTCGGCGCCGGGGCAGGCGTCGAGATCGTCACAGATCGCGTCCGAATCGGCGTCTCCGAGAGCATCGTCTCCGACACAGACATCGCAGTCGTCCGGCACGCCGTCGCCGTCGACGTCAGCGGCATCGTCGAAGCCGATGCAGGCATCACAGCCATCGGGAACGCCATCGCTGTCCCCGTCGAGGAGGTCGTCCTCGCCGGGACAGAGGTCCTCGGCGTCGCACACCCCATCGGTATCGGCGTCATCGAGCGGACTTCCGCCGATGCAGCTGTCGCAGCCATCCGGGGTGTCGTCCCCATCGGTGTCGATGGCGTCGTCGAATCCGGCGCATTGGTCGAGGTCGTCGCAGTTTCCGTCGGCGTCGGTGTCCCCGGTGGCGTTGTCCCCGCGGCACAGGTCACAGTCGGTGGGAATGCCGTCGAGATCGACATCGTCCAGATCGTCGAAGCCCGGGCAGAGGTCGTCCGAATCGCAGACGCCGTCCGTATCGGCGTCGATGTTGGGCGCGCCGAGACACGGATCGCATCCGTCCGCCAGCCCATCGCCATCGCCATCGGCCCCGTCGTCGAACCCGAGGCAGGCATCGAGGTCGTCGCAGACTCCGTCGGAATCCGCATCTCCACTGGCGTCGTCTCCAGAACACAGGTCGCAGGCATCTGGCACGCCGTCCGAGTCGGCGTCGAGGGTGTCGTCGCCGGCGCAGACATCGAGGTCGTCACAGACCCCATCTCCGTCACTGTCACCAAAGGGGTCTCCTCCGAAGCAGAGGTCGCAACCGTCTGGGACGTCGTCGTTGTCCGCGTCGGCGCCATCGTCGAACCCGGGACAGACGTCGGTATCGTTGCAGAAGCCATCGAGATCGGCGTCGACGTTCGCGAAGCCGAAACAGTTGTCGCAGGCATCGGGAACGCCGTCGGTGTCGGCATCGTCGCTATCGAGCCCGCCGAGGCAGGCGTCCACGTCGTCGCAAACCCCATCGGGCTCCACGTCGCCCGCGGCGTTGTCGCCGAAGCAGACATCGCATCCATCGGGGATCCCATCGAGATCGGCGTCGGAGGTGTCGTCGAAACCGGCGCAGATGTCCAGGTCGTCGCAGACGCCATCGGTGTCGGCGTCCCCGCTCAGGTCGTCGCCGAGGCACACGTCACAGCCGTTCGGCACCCCGTCGAAGTCGGTGTCGATGCGGTCGTCGAAGAAGGTGCACTGGTCGCAGCCGTCGGGCACGGTGTCGTTGTCGAGGTCGAGGGCGTCGTCCTCGCCGGGGCAGGTGTCGCAGTCGTCCGGAAACCCGTCCGAGTCGGCGTCCAAGAGGTCGTTGGAGCCCGCGCAGACGTCACAGCCATCCGGGACCGAGTCGTTGTCGCTGTCCACCAGATCGTCGAAACCATCGCAGACGTCGAGGTCTCCGCAGACGCCGTCTCCATCGAGGTCCAGGGTCGTCTGGTCACCGTTACAACAGCTGTAGGGAACCCGGATGATTGCGTTGCTGCCGTCGAGGTCGACGTTGAGGTAGACCTCCTCAGCATCGGCGATCTGGAACGGCGGTCCGCCGGTATTGGTCCCATTGAAGTCGGTGACCTGAAAATCCGCGAACCCATCGCCGTCGGTGTCGACGAACTCTCCGGTCGACAACAGGTGCTTGGCGGAGCCGGCCAGGTCTGTGGAGTCGCACGCGTAGAAGAGCGACTCGCCGGCGTCGCTGGTCCACGAGAACAACGAGACGCCCCGGTCGTTGATGTCGGCCTGACGCACGTTGGAACTGAGCGTGACGGTGTCGACCACATCGGCCTCACGAATCGCAATAACGCCGTTGTAGGCCAGGAATTCGTCCGTCGCGATCGCTCCATCCGTGTCGCCACTGACCAGATGGTCCCCGCTGGTGTTGATGGATTTGGCGTCGAAGTTCTGCCAGTTGTCACCCAGTCCGGTGGCGGCCCCCTCGACGAGGATGCGGCTCCGATCGACGAACACGACCCGGTTGCTGCCATGGGTGGTCGTCTCGCCTTCGACGACGAAGTGCGCGGCGTCCGAGGAGATGTCGTACTCCTTGATCACCAACGACACGAGATCGACGCCGTCGACGAGGTTGCCCGTGCCGAAGAGCACCGACATGTTTGGGATCGAGGCATCCGGGCTGAAGTAGATGTGGCTGCCGCCAGCCGACTCCGTGCCGAAAAAGTACAGGTCACCACCGGGCAGCATGCTGGTGGTGCGAAGGGTGGTGTAGGTGTCCGGAGGCGACGGCGTGAGGTCGCCCAGCTGGACCAGGACGCCGGCATCGGTGACCAGCTGTTCCGCAACGGGCTCGGGGACGTAGGCAAAGCCGCCGACATCCGAGACGCCGATTCGATCGTCGGTCATGTTTCCGATCTCGCCAATGCCGCCCGTGTGTAGAAACGCATCGTTGTAGAAGACGAACGACTCTCCGAGGCCGGTGCCATCGCCGAGCACCGCCATGCGGCCCCGTCCATCCACCGTGGGGTTGTGGAGCGTGCCCACGACATCGAGCCCGACGGTGTCCCCAGACATGATCATCACGTCGACTGTCATCTGCGCGAACGCATCTGTAGACAGCAACAACAAGCAACCCAACGACCAGCGCATCCATCTCTCCGAATTGGCGCCCAGGGCATAACCTCCACGTGCGCACACGTGCGTGAAGACAACGGGACCGCCGAAAGTGCCGGATGTAACGTAGCGTCGCCTTGGCACGGATCTTGGACTGTCGTCGATCAAGTCGGTGTGGAGGCGCTTCTGCCTCCAAACCCTCCGAAGGACTTGTCATGCACCTGAAAACCCTACTTGCCGCCCTCCTGCTCACCCCGGCGGTCGCGTCCGCCAGCCAAATCCCGAACGGAGACTTCGAACTCAACAACGGCACCTCGTACTGGTCCGTGACGTCGACCACCGGCCACAGCGTGATCAGCAACATGCCGGGGCTCAACAACGCCGCCTACCTGGGCGGATTCGACAACGAGGTCACGAGCATCTCCCAGACCGTCACGGAGCTCGACTACGACATGACCGACTTGATCTGGGAGCACAACATCACGTCCAACGAGCCCTGCGGACCCGAGTACGACATGGCCTGGGTCGTCGCCCACACGCCCTCATCCGGGTGGCAATATACCGAGATCGAACTATGCAATCCGGGAGGCATACAGCTGTTTTGGACCGCCGGAGTCCTGCCGATATCGGGCAATGCCCACGAGACGCTCACCATCCTCGTGGTGTCCCAGACAGACGTCTCGGTCCCATCGACGATCGTCTTCGACAACTTCGAGACGCAGTAGCCATGCAACCGGCATGAAATCTCCCCAGCCCGCCCTCCTGTGACAAGCTGGATCGAAGGTGGGGGGACACTCATGACGATTCTGGCCTGGCTCGTACACGCGACAGCGGCCCACGCTGCGATCGTGCCGGTTGGACCGGCACAGACCTACACCACCATCCAACAGGGCGTCGACGCCGCGGTCGATGGAGACACGGTCCTTGTCGACCCTGGAATCTATGTCGACGCGATCGACGTCTCCGGAAGAACCCTGGACATCGTCTCGGTGGGCGGCGCTGCGGTGACGACTATCGGGCCAGGGAGTGGCGACGAGATCATCACCGTCGACGCGGGAGCTCTGCACCTCGAGGGCTTCACCGTGGACGCGGAAGACGCGCGCCAGGGTGTCTACGTCCGCGGCGGTACCCTCGACGCAGTCGACGATGTCTTCCTCAACGGCCGCGACAGCAGCGGCGGCGCCATCAGCGCCAGCTTCTACTCCACATTGACGGTCGATGGCTGTGAGTTCGCCTTCAACGAGGCCACCAACCAGGGCGGCGCCATCTTCGTCTGGTACGAGACCACCGCCGTCATCAGCAACTCCGACTTTCACGACAACCGCGCCGACTACGGGTCGTGCGTTGCCACCATCGACTCCAACGCCATCACGACCATCGTCGACTCGACTTTTGTCGACAATCGGGTGGACGATGACGGCGGCGCCCTCATGGTGCGTGCCGGAGCCACCCTGAATGTCTCGGGATCCGAGTTCGGGTTCAACGACGCCGAGTCGTTCTTCGACGACGGACTGGGCGGAGCCGTGATGGTGCAGGACGACAGCACGAGCGCGACCTTCGACAACTGCGACTTCCACGACAACGTTGCCGACGAAGGCGGTGCCATCGCGGTCGAAAACAACGCGACACTCGCGGTCACCGACACCACCCTCACCGACAACTCCAGCGACTTCGACGGCGGTGCGGTCTACCTGTTCGACGACACCGACGACGGCATCGCCACCGCGGTCACCCTCACCCGCTGCACCCTCACCGGGAATGACGCCGGCCAGAACGGCGGCGGCCTGTACTTCGAAAACGCCCTCGCCGATGTCGTCAGCTGCACCTTCTCTGACAACACGGCCGTAGACACTGGCGGCGGCATTCGCGCCTGGCATTGGAACGGCGCCGACGACGAATCGGAGCTCCACGTCTTCGACACTCTCTTCGAACGGAACAGCGCGGACAGCAGCGGCGCGATCTACGAATACTCGTCGTTGGCGCTCGAGATCGTCGACTCGACCTTTATCGAAAACGTCGCCGTGAGATACCAGGGGTCAGCCGTCTACTCCTCGAGTGGCACCTATGCGGACGTCCGGCGCAACTACTTCTGCCGCAACGACGGACAGAGCGTCTTCTACACCAACCAGCTCGACGAGCTCTACCTCTACAACAACGTCTTCGCCGACAACATCGACGCGCCAGAGCAGTCTCATGTAAATCTCTTCAACGGGGCTCTGAACGCCCATATGGAGGTTTACAACAATCACTTTGTGGGGACCGGATTCCAGATCGGCTCCGGTCAGGAGAGCACCAATCACGAGGTGGTGAACAACCTCTTCGCCTTCCACGACGGGCCGTTGGGCTACAGCGTGAGGATGCTCACCGACCCCGATGTGCTGGAGTACAGCGCGGTGTGGGACGTGCGCGGGGACTCGGACTGGCTCGGGCCACTCACCATTTGGACCGATCCCCTGCTCCTGAACTACCAACCCTCCGCCTGTGACCTCGCGGGCCTGGTCCCGAGCATGGGCAGTCCACTGGTCGATGGCGGCGACCCCGCGATCCTGGACGTCGACGGCTCGCGGTCGGACATCGGCGCCTTCGGCGGTCCGGATCCCATCGCCACTTTCACTGTGGACGCCGACGGAGACGGGATCCGCGCTATCGAGGACTGCGACGACAACGACAATCTCGTCGGCGCCCTCGAGGCCGACTACACCGACGCGGACGGAGACGGGTGGGGCGGTCTGCTGGTCTTCTTCACCTGCACCCCACAGGGCGGCGAAGCCGGTGGGGACTGCGACGACGACGATGTCGCCATCACCCTGCCTCCGACCTGGTATCTCGACCTCGACAACGACGGATTCGGCGTCGCTGGCACCGAGATCGTCAGCTGCGCGGCCCAGCCCTTCCTCGCCCCGGTGGCCGGCGACTGCGACGACAATGACCCGGTCGTGAACCCGGCGACCGTCTGGTATCTGGACGGGGATCTCGACGGATACGGAGATCCCGGGATTTCGCTGATTCAGTGCACCCAACCGGCCGGCTACGTCCTCGATGACAGCGACTGCGATGACACCGATCCCGCCATCAATCCCACCGTCGTCTGGCACCCCGACATGGACGGAGACGGGTTTGGAGACACGAGCCTGCCGACTCAGTCCTGCCTGATGCCCTCGAACCACGTCGTGGATGGAACCGACTGCGACGACAACGACGCTGCCGTGCATCCGAACACCGCCTGGTACCCAGACAACGACCGAGACGGCTACGGAAACGATTCGATGCCCGCGAACGTGATCTGCGCAAACCCAGGCGACCACTCATACGTCCCCGGAGACTGTGACGACTCGGATGCCGGATTGAATCCCGACACCGTCTGGTACGCCGACGCCGACGGCGATGGCTACGGCAACCCGGCCGTCTCCCTCGTGCAATGCAACCAGCCCCTCGCCCACGTGCTGGACGACACCGACTGCGACGACAACGACGCCAACGCCCGGCCGGACTCGACGTGGTATCGCGACCTCGATGGAGACGGATACGGCGACGCGAATAGCTTCGTCTTCGCTTGCCTTCCGCCGTCTTTCTACGTCGCCGACGGGACCGACTGCGACGACTTCAACGCCGCCGTCCACCCGCTCACCGAGTGGTTCATCGACAACGACAACGACGGATACGGAGACGACTCGATGCCGGGCCTCATCGCCTGCGATGTCCCGGGGCGGGCGTACCTCGGAGGCGACTGCGACGACAACGACGCGACTATCGGCGCCGAGGCTTGGTGGTATGTCGACGCCGATGGCGACACCTTTGGCGATGAGGCCATCGGGGCGGTTCTACAGTGCGAGCCGGCCAATGGCGTCCTGATCGGCGGCGATTGCGACGACTCCGATCCGGACCAGCATCCAGGTCAAAACTGGTATCCCGACAACGATGGAGACGGGTTCGGCCGCGACGATGTGCTGCCTGTCACCACTTGCGCGCAGCCCATGGGATACGTCATCGACAACACCGACTGCGACGACTCCGATGTCACGCGCAACCCGGATGTGCTCTGGTATCCAGACGCCGACGGAGATGGGCTGGGCGACGACCAAGCCACCCCCGTCGCGTCGTGTTTGCCAGTCCCGAACAGGATCATGGGCGGCGGCGACTGCGACGACACCGACCCATCGGTCACGACGTTGGACTGGTACGCCGACGATGACGGTGACGGATACGGCGACCCCAATTCGGCGGTGACGATCTGCGAGCCCCCGAGCGGTCACATCGCCGACAACACCGACTGCGACGACGCCAATGCCGCCATCCATCCCACCACGACCTGGTACGCCGACACCGATGGGGACGGCCACGGCGACCCCCTCACGACCGAGGTGGCCTGCGCACCCGGCGCCGGGTGGGTCCTGGAGCCCACAGACTGCGATGACACTGACGCCGACCTCGCCCTGCAGTGTCTGCAAGACGACGAGGCGGACAAGGAGGCCTCGACCGGGTGTGGATGCGCCACCGGCGGCGCCCAACCCAGGCTGCCTTGGCTGCTGATCGCCCTGCTCGCCTGCGTCAGGATCCGAGCGCGACGGTGACGACCAGACCGCTGTCGTAGCGCACGGTCAACGCGCTCCCAACGGGCACGTCCAGCTGGAACCGGAGGACCAGGTGAAGGGGCGGGCCGAAGCCAGCGGCGCCCTTCTCCACACAAGACAACGCGTCTCCCTCCAGGCCCGCAACGTGCACTCCTCGCGACGCGATGGTCAGGTTGACCGGCTCTGCCGGTGCGTCGTCAAAGCAGGCGGACAGGGCGTTGCCGAAGTAGCCCGCCACCTGCTCCAGGGACATCCGGTCCGTCGGGTGGATCTCGAAACCATCCGTGGTGATCTCGGTCACTCGAAGACCGGGTTCTGTCGGCTCAACCGGCCTCGGATTGACCGGACCCGCTACGAGATCCGCCACATGGCCCGCCTGCACGGCGAGGTTCATGCTCCCACCGCCCGCCGTGGCGGTATTCACGCCGACCACTTTGCCGACATCGTCGAAGAGAGGGCCACCGGATGAGCCGGGCGCCACCGGCGTCTGCATCTGGAGGAACTCGGTGACACCGACCGTGCGATGAGCCGAAATAATGCCCTCAGTGAGCGTGTAATCCAGGCCCAAAGGTGCGCCGATGGCGAACGTCTTGGCGCCGGGACCCGGAGGCGTCGCAGCCAGCTCGACCCAAGGCAGGCCAGCGTCCTGCACCTTCAGGAGCGCGAGATCGTTGTCGGGGTCCTCGGCCAGAATCTGGACCGGCAGACGCCGACCGTCCTGGGTGACGACCGTGAGGTGGTCGGCCCCCTGGATCACGTGGTGATTGGTGACGATCCGGCCATCCTCAGAGACCGCGAAGCCGCTCCCGTGGCCGTCCATTCGCTCCAATCCCATGCGCTTGGCGAGCTCGCCCACCATGCCGCTTTCATCGACGACCGTCTGGGTCTCGACAATGACCACGGCCGGCGCCCGGAACCTGAAGATATCGGCTGCGGCGAAGACCTCGGGTTCCACCGGCGCGACGGGCCCCATGGACTCGAAATCGACGGGCTCAATCGCCTCGAGTGCAACGAACTCCGGAACGGGCGCCTCTGGCTCCGAAGCGATCGTGGCCATCGTCGACTCCGGCATCAGGCTGAGCAGAAGCGCGAGGATGGCACCGTTCCAGAGGCCAATCGTCGCCAGGGTGACCGTCGGGCGATGGGGGTCGCTGTCCCCGGTCCAGGCGAGCAGTTTCGCAGCCGCCGCCAGGGGAGGTGCCAACAATCCAAGCAGGACGGCCACGACGGCGAGGGCCCCAATCCACTCCCGCGTGAGGTAGGGCGCCACGGCCGTTGTGGCGGGCCCTCCACCGACAATTCCCACCAGCGCCACCAATGCAAGAGCGACCATTCCCAGCAGTGCAACCCGCGGTGCCTTGTTCATGCCACACCTCCTTTCACGACTTTGTACAAGTAGAAGAGCTGCCCGATCGGGCCTCCCACGAAGATCAGCAGCACCCACAGAAGCTGCGTGTTCTGCTCGAGGTCGGCGTTCTTGAAGACGAGAACCGCGTAGACGACCATCAGCGCCACCATGACGACCATCGTGAACACGTGGAGCACCGCCACCACGGCGAAGCCGCCCAGCCAGACCATCATGAGCAGGCCCATGACGCCGCCGGCCACGGCTTCACCGACCATCGGGTCCCCGGCAACCCCACCTGCCGCAGCTCCGGCCCCAACCCCGAACAACGGCATGAGCACCATGCCGAAGACGGAGATCAGCCAGAGGACCAGAAAGAAGACCATGTAGGCCGGCGGCCACCAGGTCGCCGCTTCGAGCAGCCGAATTCGTCCACGCGTCATTTCCACGATATACACCTTTTATTGGTGTATACGGGCGAGCCGAATCGGCTATTGCAGGATTTCGGCTAGTACGACAGCGACGGGAAGATGGAGTCGAGATCGACGATGTGGTTGCCCTCGGCTTTCAGTCGCTGCTCGGTCGCGCGCAGCCTCTTCAGGAAGTCCTCCTCCGCCTTCAGAAGCGCGGGTTTCTTGAAGCCGTGCCGCGTATCGGCGATGCGCATGGGCTGGAACGGGTGGCTGTGGGGTACACCGAACAAGTCGTTGGTGCAGCGCGATCGGACCACCTGCCACGGGGTGCAGACCCGACCCGGATGCTCGGCATCAGAGGGGTCGAATGCCCGAAAGGTGGTGTTGCAGACGCGAAGCCGCGACTCGGCGAGGGTCCAGTGGTCGGCGCTGTGCAGGAACGAAACCTGCCAGATCATGAGCGCGACCGCCTCCTGGGGCTTGACCAACGCTATTTCGGGCAGCCATTTGCCGATGCCTCCGATCCATTTGTCGTACAGGGGCCGCTCGACTTCGGGCCACACCTCGCGAACGAACACCAGGATGTCGTCGTAATAGGCCGCCATGCTGCGGTGAAACGGAGTGGCGTCGTTCTTGGCGTAGTGAGGCGGTTCCCAACGATCGAGAGGCGTGCCGCGACGCTCTGCGAGCCAGGTCTCCATGAACTCTCCCCACCCCTCGGCGCGAATCGGTTCGTCTGGAAAGTAGAAGGCCGAAGAGTTGGCATCGTTTCCGAGGGCGAAGCCCCGGGACTCGACGGGGAACGACAACCACGGGGTCAGCCGATGCCGAAGCGAGTTGCCATTGGCGATGCTCATCCCGTCATTCCGGACTTGATTGATCCGCATCGTGTACTGGAAGTGTGGCCGCAGCAATTGGCCGAGAACCGAGTCTTTCGGAAGCTCATTGTGCGTCTGGATGGCGGCGAGATCCGGCAGCACGAAGTGCACCCAGGAGTGCACGCACTGATACCCGAAGCCGCAGGCGGCGGTCCAGAAATGCATCTTCGCCAACGGCCAGGTCACGTCGTCAGGGCGGTGCTCGGATCCGTCGACCATCGTGATGATCAGAGGGCTGCCATCACGGGCACACTCCAGGGACAACGCCGAGACCTTCACGTGGTCGAGGAATGCGTTGTTGTGGTAGGGCGCGAGGTCGAAGATCAACCTGGCGTCGTCCCCTTCGCCGTCCAGCGTCAGGTGATGCACCATCCAGCCACCGGTGACCGTGGTCTTGATCTGCTCGTCGGTGATGAGCTCAGCGCGGGAATTACCGGACAGGAACGACGCGGGTGCGTAGCTGAGCGCCCGCGCTTTGTGCCACATGTACAAGGGGATTCGCCAGAACGCGAACTCGAGCTTGAGGGCGATGGGTACCCGCTCCCACGGCACCGTGAGATACCCGATGTCCTCGAACTCCGGGCGGATGGGCTCGCGAATGCCGAGCAGCTCCATCGCGCGTGGGATGCCGTAGGTCACGACGACGGCCCACATCCACAACAGGAAGTAGAAGCCGAGTGTCGGCAGGGTAAACCACACGAAGAACAGCGCATACAGGGGGTAGAATGCCAGCCCTCGGAGGGGGTTTCCACCGCGGGCGTAGCGCTCTTCGATTTCTTGCGGACTCAAGTAGCTGTCTCCTCGTCGAGGACGGATAGCCGGCCGGGGCACCCCCGTCATCTGTCGCAGCGGCTGCTCCAGACCGCGGCCGTTATTGAGACCCCGTGACGCTCCTACCGACCTCGCTGACTTTGACTGGATGCACCGTCGATCTGGCCCGCGGGGTTGTGCACCGCGACGACGAAGAGCTCCGACTGACCACCCGCGAAGCCCAGCTGCTGGCCTACCTGGTCGCGCGACCCTCCCGTGTCATTCCCAGAGATGAGCTCCTGGCCGAAGTCTTCGGATACTCGGACGCCGTCACCAGCCGGGCCACCGACAACCAGGTGCGGCGGCTGCGGCAGAAGATCGAGGTCGACCCCGCGAAACCCGATCACCTGCTGACGGTCTTCGGCGAGGGCTACCGCTTCCTGCCCGCGACCCGGGAGCTGCGGCCTGAGAACGAGACCCCCACCCCGGCGCCGGCCCGTCGGGTCCATCTGGGGTCGGCCTCCCTGGATCTGGGCAAGAACGTGGTCACCCGCGGCGAGGAGACCGTGGTCCTCACCGCCATCGAGGCCGCCATCGTCGCCTTTCTCCTCGATCGGCCAGGGAGAGCCGTGAGCCGTCGCGAACTTCTGCGCCACGTGTGGGATCGGAGGTCGTCCAATCCCACCCGAGCCGTCGACAAGGCGATGCTCAGGCTGCGCACCAAG
>Ga0315336_1002996_pt1 | contig 23822 bp, 23 predicted proteins | sample ASW5metaG_FD_204512 | JGI IMG/M metagenome (GOLD analysis project Ga0315336, IMG submission 204512) | Ammonia-oxidizing marine archaeal communities from Monterey Bay, California, United States - ASW #5 | ecosystem: Environmental > Aquatic > Marine > Intertidal zone | place: USA: California... | reverse complement strand
GTGTCAACGATGATCTTTCGGCCGGTGAGCCCTGCATCGCCTTGGGGGCCGCCTGTGACGAACCGCCCGGTAGGATTCACGTGGTAAACGGTGTCCTCGTCGAGCAGCTCGACCGGAATGACAGGGCGCACCGCTTTTTCGATTACATCGTTGCGAAGCTGTTCGTCGTCGGCTTCCTCGGCGTGTTGGGTCGAGACGACTACAGTCGTTACGCGATGCGGCTGCCCATCGCGGTAGTCGACGCTGACCTGAGACTTGGAGTCGGGCTTGAGGTAGTCGAGTTCTCCGGACTTACGCAGTCCCGCGAGTACCGACATGATGCGATGCGAGAGCGCGATCGGCAACGGCATGAGCTCAGGGGTTTGATCGCATGCGTAGCCGAACATGAGACCCTGATCACCGGCTCCTTGTTCTTCGTGCAGCCCTTTGCCGACGGTCACGCCCTGAGAAATGTCGGGGGATTGCGCGTCAAGCCGCACGATGACTTCGCAGGAATCGGCGTCGAAGCCGCCCACGCCGACGTAGCCGATATCGCGGACGACATCGCGTGCGATTTTGTCGTAGTCGACGTCTTGTTGGCTCGTAATTTCACCGGCGACCACGATCAAATCCGTTGTCACCAGCGTTTCCGCGGCGACTCGGCTCTGCGGATCGCCTGTGAGGTGAGCATCGAGAATGCCGTCTGATACTTGGTCGCAAACCTTGTCGGGATGTCCTTCGGAGACTGACTCGGACGTAAAGGTAAAGTTTTTAGCAGGCATGGTGGCAGACACTTACTGTGCGCACCCGTGGGGGTCAAATGTGCCTATTATTAGAGGACTTACTCGGCGAAGTTGCGTGCGATGAGAGCACCGAGCGCGGACACCGCGGCATCTGCATCGCTGCCTTCGGCGATCACCGTCAGGCTGGTTCCCATGCTCGCGGCGAGCGTCATGAGATCGAGTACGCTGGCGGCGTCCGCCTGAGTCTTACCATTAGAGATCGTGATCTTGCTTTTGAAGTCGCTGGAGATCCGAACGACCATCGCGGCCGCCCTAAAGTGGAGTCCGAGCTCGTTGGTGACTGTGAACCGGCCTTCGGCGCGGTCCGGGTCGTCGGGAGGGCTCATCGTACCGCCCGGTCCACGTCGCGGTGGCGCGCCATGACCGCTAAGCCCTTGTCGCGTAGCCGTCGGGCCAAAGTCTCCGCGAGCGCGACCGAGCGATGGCGGCCGCCGGTGCAGCCGATGGCGATGGTCAGGTACGAGCGCCCCTCGGCGGCATAGCTCGGTAACAGGAAATCGAGCAGGGCGCCGAGACGCACGAGAAATTCGCGTGTTTCGTCGCGATCGATCACATACTGGGCCACATCCGAGTCTAGACCGGTTCGCGGCCGAAGCTCTTCCACGAAGTAGGGGTTGGGTAGAAATCGTACGTCGAGCACCAGATCTGCATCGGTGATCGGACCGTGCTTGAAGCCGAAACTTCGGATGGTGATCGATAAGCCGCCGCCGGTCGACCGACCTCGAATGACGTCGTGGACGCGGTGTTTGAGATCGTGCACGCTGGTGTCGCTGGTATCGATCACCACATCGGCGGTATCACGCAACGCGCTGAGCGCTGCGCGCTCAGCTGAGATGGCCTCGCGCAGGTCGCGGCCGGATCCGAGCGGGTGCGCGCGGCGCGTCTCGGAGAAGCGCCGAATCAACACATCGTCGGATGCGTCGTGGAACAGCATCGCGATCATGTGGCCGTCGTCCTCGAGTCGCTCGCGAACCAACGGCCATTGTTCGGTGTATGACAGGTCGCGAAGATCGAGCCCGAGTGCGACCTTCGACATATCCTCACCACTGCGGCCGCAGAGCTCAACGAACTGCGGAACGAGCGAGGTCGGTAGGTTGTCGATGCAATAGTAGCCCTCGTCCTCGAGGGCATTGATGGTCGTCGATTTCCCCGAGCCCGACATTCCGGTCACGACGATTATGTCGACGACACCGGCTGATCGCGTTTCGCGGCTCACTGGTCTTCCGGGGCGGAGTCCTTGGCGCGGGCCTCTTCCTCGGCATCGAGGATGGCGAGGACATCGTCGGGGGTTTTGGCTTCGAGTAGGTTCTGCCGGAGCTGCGGGTTCTTCAGGAGAACTGCTAGATGGGCGAGCCATCGTAGATGCAGCGAAGGGTGTTGCTCGGGCGAGACAAGTAGGAAGAACAACTGCGTAGGATTGCCGTCGACCGAGTCGAACTCCAATCCGTCTCTCGATCTGCCGAACGCGCAAATGACCTCATCGCCCGTCGGCATCTTTCCATGTGGGATGGCGATCCCGTCGGCGATCGCTGTGGTGCTGGTCTCTTCGCGCTCAACGAGTACCGAGAGAAGCTTTCTGTGCTCCAAGCCTATGTGGGTCTCAGAAACCGGCGCCGACAGCCTGGTAAGGATTTCCTTCTTGTTGGCGCCGGCTAGGTCCAGCACGATTCGTCTCGGATCAAGAATTTCCCGGATGCGCATTAGCGGTTCCCTACGCTTACGCGTTGGGCGTGATTAGCCCGTAGTTCCCGTCACGCCGTTTGTAGATGACGCTGATCGATTCGTTCTTCAAAGCGTTCCGAAAGACCAAGAACTCGGCGTGGTCAAGCTCAAGCTGCAGGATCGCGTCTTCGACCGAAAGCGGTTTTGCGGGGATGTTGTCGTTGTCGACGACGGTTGGTGCTCCCTCGTCGTCGAATTCTTCGGTGCCGAATACGTCTACCGGAACCATGGTCGGATCGGCTGCTATCGATGTGTTGCCTTTGTGACTGTGGATCCGGTCTTTGTGCTTGCGCAGCTGGCGCTCAATCTTGTCTAACGTTTTATCGAGCGCCGAGTAGAGATCGTCGGTTGTCTCGTGGGCCGATACGTCGAAATGAGAAGCGTGAAGATTGATCTCTGCCGTGTGCCGCAGCTTGGTAACCGACAGCACGATGTGTGCGGAACCCGGCTTGCGTAGATACTTCTGCGCGATCTTCGAGATTTTCTCGGTCGCGTAATCTTGCAACGCGGAGGTGGGATCGATGTGGCGGAACGTAACCGAAATTTGCAAGACGAGACACCCTTGGACGTCTTCTCGACGCTTTTTGTCCGGTCTACGCCGGTACTGTTGGGCGACCCCGCTCAGGTTTCAGCGACGTATCGTTTGCGCTTCGAGGAAGGCAGGATGCCCAGCAATTCTCGGTATTTCGCCACTGTTCGCCGTGCGATGTCAATGTTCTCTTTGCCGAGGACTTCCGAGATGTACTGGTCGCTAAAGGGCTTGCGCGGGTTCTCTTTCGTGATGATCTGCTGGATGCGCTGTTTGACGCTCTCCGACGAGACATCGGTGCCGTCGGTTCCCCGGATGGAACTCGTAAAGAAGTACTTGAGTTCGAAAATACCCTGAGGGGTGTGCACGTATTTGTTGGCGGTGGCACGGCTTACGGTGGATTCGTGCATGCCGATGTCGTTGGCGACATCCTTGAGGACCATCGGTTTTAGACTTTCGACGCCGGTAAGTAGGAATTTCCGTTGAAAACGGATGATGCTGTCGGTGACCTTGCGCAGAGTGCGCTGGCGTTGTTCTATCGAGCGCATCAACCAGACAGCCGAGCGCATTTTCTCTTGAATATAGCCCTTCGCGTCGCCGGTGCCGTCCGGTTTAGCCATCAGCTGCTTGTAGTAAGGGCTGATACGCAGGCTCGGCATGCCGTCGTCGTTGAGCGTCACCTGGAAATCGTTGCCATCCCAGTGGATGTACACGTCCGGCGTGATGTATCGCGTCTCGCCGTCGTCGAAGTTGCGACCGGGCTTCGGCTCGAGACGCTGAATGATGTTGTGGCACTCGATGATTTCTTCAACCGTAGTATGGAGCGCGCGCGCGAGCTTGTCGTAGCGACGCGACTCCAAGTCTTTGATGTGAGTGTCGACGATCTGGTAGACATAGTCGTCCGGCTCGTAGCCGATGGCGGTGAGCTGAACCAGCAGGCATTCGCGGAGATCGAGTGATGCGACTCCGCGTGGTTCGAAATCCTGGATGATCTCGCGTACGTCGTTTACGAGCTCGAGATCGCAGTTCGCGAGCTGTGCGAGTTCTTCGGGCGTGCAGACGATATAACCGCTTTTGTCTAGATTGTGGGCGATAATCGTGCCGACACGGCGCTCGTCGTCGCTCATCATGACGAGATTCAGCTGGTCGAGTATGGCGGTTTGAAGATCGTCACTCGGCGCCGCTGTATTCTCGATGAAATTAGCTTTGTTGTCGTCACGATCCGAACCGGTTCCGATCGAACCGTGGAAGTCACCGCTGTAGCGTTCGAGGAAATCTTCCCAGTCGACCTCTTTAAGATCCTTGGGCTCGGCCTCGGCCTCTGTTGTGGTTGCGGCTTCTTGGGTTTCCGTCTCGGTGGTTTCGACATCCCCGGTACGCGATTCTTCTTGCGGCGTTTCGGGTGAAGCTTCTTGCTCTTCTAGTGTAGGGTTCTGGCACAACTCGTCATCGATCATTGTTTCGAGTTCTGCACGAGAGACCTGGAGGATTTTGATGGCCTGCCGGAGCTGAGGAGTCATCCTCAGTTGCAGGGTTTGTTTCAGGTTAAGTCGCTGCTCGAGTGCCATATCCAGTGATTGCTAAAGGCTGAAGCGTTCTCCTAAATAAATCTCTCGGGCTTTGCGGCTCGAGGCGATCTCCTCCGGGGAGCCTTCCTCGAGGATTTCGCCGGCGTTCACGATGTACGCGCGGTTGCAGATCCCAAGAGTCTCTCGGACGTTGTGGTCCGTAATTAGAATACCAATTCCCCTTGCCCGTAACTGCGAAATAATCGTCTGGATATCCAGGACGGCTATTGGGTCTACGCCGGCGAACGGCTCGTCGAGCAGCATGAACTTCGGCGATAACACGAGTGCTCGTGCAATCTCGGCGCGCCTCCTCTCTCCTCCTGATAACGCTAATCCGCGGGTACCGCGGACATGGGCGATGCCCAAGTCGTCCAACAACCTCTCGAGCCTTTCCGCCGATTCGGCCGGCGTGATATCGAGCGTCTCGAGAATCGCGAGCAGGTTCTCTTCTACCGTAAGTCTCCGAAAAATAGAAGGTTCCTGGGGAAGGTAAACAATTCCGCGGCGCGCGCGTGCCGCCATCGGCAACCGCGAGATGTCCTCATCACCCAAGTAAATCGCCCCGCTCTCAGGCCGCTCGAACCCCACAATCATGTGGAAACACGTGGTCTTACCGGCACCGTTGGGACCGAGGAGGCCCACGACTTCGCCTGGATTGACGCGTAGTGTCAGGCGATCGACGACACGGCGTCGCGCATAGCTCTTTACTAGTGACTGGGCTGTGAGGCTCAGTTCGTTCAATTCAGTAATTCCTCATCGTCGAGCGAGCCGGGTTCGATAATTGCCCGCACCGGTCTCTTTCCGCCCTCGACGATGGCTCGGCCTTCGTCGAGATAGATCACGACGCTCTCGCCTACGACGAGATTGGGCCCGGAGCTCAGCGTCGCATTCCCCGTCAGTTTCAGCGTGGCCTTGGCGGGATAGTACACGGCTGCTTGGCCGCGGGCGATCTCGTCATCACTAAATACTTCGACATCGCCGCTGGCTTGAATGGTTTTCAACGCTCCGGGATCCTCGGATTCGAACATCATTACGAGACTTTTGGATTTCAGACGGACGCTGCCGTGTGACACATCGACGTTGCCTTCGTAGGCCAACCGACCACCCTTATAATCAAAGTTCATTCTGTCGGCCGTGACATGCAACGGGGCCGGTAGTCTTGTGAGCTTGAACGCTCCGACGACATCGGCGACTTGTCCGATCAAATCTCCGGTGCCATCGCGCAGTTCTATTTCCGCAGCGGCGCTTGCCGCAGTCCAAAGCATGGTCACGACGGCGAACATGGCAGTCAACGAATAGATCTCGGCGTGACGTTTCACGATGAACCTCCCGGCGTTGACGCAGCGTCGGTTACCGATTCTTGTTCGCTAGGCGTGAGCATCATATCGACGTCGCCATCGACGACGAGCGTTTTGGCAGACAGGCTGAAGGTTAGGTTGCGCCCTTTGAGTTCTATTTGCGGCGAACTTACCAGTGTGGCTCCTTCGGTGACTACTTCGTCGCCGTCGCGCGCGTACGCGATCTTGTCCGCACGAATGACGAATGTGGCGAGTTGGAACTCCACGTTGCCACTCAGATCGACCCATTCCACCTCGTTGCCGTCCATGAGCAGATAGCCGCGACCGCCGCTGATCGCCGCGACCTGCTCGCCGTCATCAAAGAACAGGAGTTTGGGCTCCAAGATCTCGATGGCTTTTTCGTCTCGAAAGTAGCTCGCCTCTTTCGCCGATACCTCAAGCAGCTTTTTGCCGTCGCGCGTGACGATGCGATGGAAGTCGCGGATTCGCTGCAGCAACTCCGGCAGGTGTTCGGGCTGCAATCGCGAGATGTCGAGCACCTTGTCGAGGTCCAGCCGTGGAGACGTGTTGGCGAAGATCAGCGCCACACCTGCGGCAAGGGCAAGTATGAAGATGATGCGGGAGGAGAGGCGTCGCATGCGACGATTCTCCTCAGGCAATCTGCGCGTGGAGCAGGTCGTGCAGGTGGACGATGCCAACCGGGCGGCCGGTGGTGTCGTCGACGATGAAGAGGGCGGTAATGGCGTGCTCCTCCATCAAAGCGAGTGCTCCAGCGGCTAGCTGGGAAGCCGCGACAGTTTTAGGTTGATGCGACATTAGGCTGCCCGCGTTTTGAGCGTCGAGCGTCCCATATTTTTGGATGGCGCGGCGAACGTCGCCGTCTGTGATGGCCCCGACCAGTTTCTCAGTCTCGTCGACAACGCCGGCGACACCGAGATGGCCGGCGCTCATTGCGGCAAGCGTGGCTTGCGCATCGGTCGTTGTGTGTACAACGGGCAGTTCTGAGTCGTGATGCATGAGTTCATCGACGCGGATCAACCGGCGTCCAAGCGCACCTCCGGGGTGAAGCAGCGCGAATTCATCGATCCCGAAGCCGCGTTTCTCGAGTACTGCGACAGCGAGCGCATCGCCCATCGCCAAAGTGGCCGTGGTGCTTGAGGTGGGCGCAAGTCCGAGCGGACATGCTTCTTCTGCGACACTGATGTCGAGTACGATGTCGGCGTCGCAGGCCAGCGCAGAGTCGATTCCTCCCGTTATGGCTATCAACGGCAATTGAAGTCGCTTGACCGCGGGTAGTACCGCGAGCAGTTCACGCGTGGTGCCGCTATTCGAGATGGCAATGCAGACGTCGCCGCGCGAGAACATGCCGAGGTCACCGTGTGTCGCCTCGGCGGCATGCAGAAAGAACGAAGTAGTCCCGGTCGATGCGAATGTCGCGGCCATTTTTCGGCAGATAAGTCCGGATTTGCCCATGCCGGTTACGACTACACGGCCTTTGCACGACATGATGATGTCGACGGCACGCTCGAAGTCTTCGTTCAGTCGCGCGGCGAGATCGCTAAGTGCATCGATCTCGACGTTGATCACGCGACGAGCGGTCGCGAGTACTTCGCTCTCGCGGGGTGCATGTTTCGCCTTTCCCGACATCGTCTCCTCGGTTACTCGCCACCTAGAGCATGATGAATCGTAAGTAGCGAAGCCAGCAGATCGTCGAGCTGCTCCAAAGGCAGTGAGTTAGGGCCGTCCGACAGCGCGTTATCGGGGTCGCGGTGTACCTCCATGAACACCGCGTCGACACCAACCGCCACCGCTGCACGCGCTAGCGGTGCAATGAAGCGACGGTCACCAGAAGATTTGCCCTTGCCGGCGCCCGGTAGCTGAACGGAGTGCGTGGCGTCGAAAACGACCGGCGCGCCCATTTCACGCATGATCGAGAGCCCGCGAAAATCGTTGACGAGGTTGCCGTATCCGAATGTGGTGCCGCGCTCTGTCAACATTATGCGTGAGCCGTCGACCTGGCGTGCTTTTGCAAGCACGTGCTCCATGTCCCAGGGAGCGAGAAACTGCCCCTTCTTAATATTGACCGCCTTTCCCGAAGCGGCGCACGCGTGAACGAGGTCGGTCTGCCGACACAGGAAAGCTGGTATCTGAAGAACATCGACGACGTCGGCGACCTCTTGGACCTCGGCCGTTTCGTGTACGTCGGTGAGAACCGCAAGGCCGGTTTGTTCGCGCACATCGGCCAGCACCCTGAGCCCCTCTGCACGACCGGGGCCTCGAAAGGAGCTGTGCGCGGTGCGATTTGCTTTATCGAACGAGGATTTGAAAACGAGAGAAACGCCACGCGCGTCTGCAATCTTGGCGATGCTCTCGGCGTGTTCGAGCGCGGAGTCGCGCGATTCGATGACGCACGGTCCGGCGATTACGAACAGCTTTTCGCCGCCGACCTCTACCGAGCGAGCGCCCTCGCCGATGGAGAAGCGTTCGCTCAAGATTTGGTCTCCAAACTCGATACCACACGCAGCCCCGATAGTGTTGGAGTCTCCGAGCGTTCGTTGCGGAACCCAAGCGCGGCTTTGATGAATCCTTTGAAGATTGGGTGGCACGCCAAGGGCTTCGATTTAAACTCGGGGTGGAACTGCGAGGCGAAGAACCAACGGTGGCTCGGGATCTCGATTATCTCAACGAGTTCTCCGTCCGGCGACGCCCCGCTCAGGACCATTCCGGCTTGTTCTATCTGCGTGCGGAACTGCGTGTTGAACTCGTAGCGATGGCGGTGCCGCTCGTCGATCTTGCGCTTTCCGTAAATGCGGTGCGCAAGCGTGCCCTCCTTTATAGAGCACGGATAGGAGCCAAGCCGCATCGTACCGCCCAGGTCGGAAAGGCCGCGCTGCTCGAGCATGAGGTCGATGACGGGGTACTTGGTATCAGGATCGGCTTCGGCGGTATGCGCGCCTTCGAGGCCGCACACGTTGCGCGCAAACTCGATGACGGCCATCTGCATGCCGTAACAGATACCGAGAAACGGGATGTCGTTCTCACGGGCGTACTGAACCGTCTGGATCTTGCCTTCGGTTCCGCGTTCGCCGAAGCCCATGGGTACCAGTATGCCGTCGGCGCCCTTTACGTTACTCGGCAGCCCTGTTGCCTCGATCTCTTCGGAGTCGATGTGGATGATCTCGACCGCACATTCGTTGACGATTCCGCCATGCGCGAGCGCTTCGTTGATCGATTTGTACGAGTCGGTCAGGTCGACGTATTTGCCGACCATCGCGATGCGCACGCGCTCCTTTGGATTCTCTGCGGTGCGCGCGACCTTTTCCCAGGGGCGCAACTTCGGTGACCCGGTCCAAATGCTGAGCTTCTCGGTGACGCGTTGGTGCAAGCCCTCTTCTTCGAGAGCGAGCGGAAGGCGATAGATGCTACTCACGTCTTTCGCCGTGATCACGCTCGCCGGTTCGACATTGCAGAACAGCGCGACTTTCTCTTTTATCTTGTCATCGAGCTCGCGGTCGCAGCGCAGCAGCAAGATATCGGGTTGGATGCCCAGCCCGGCTAATTCCTTAACGCTGTGCTGCGTGGGCTTCGTTTTGAGCTCGCCGGCGGCCGCGATGTACGGCACCAGCGTGAGATGAATGTAGAGAACGTTCTCGTCGCCGGCGTCGATGCGCATTTGCCGGATCGCTTCGAGGAAGGGCAGACTCTCGATATCGCCTACAGTACCGCCGACTTCACCAAGCAAAATGTCATAGCCTTCGGCGGCTGCTTTTATTCGTCGCTTTATTTCGTCGGTGATGTGCGGGATCACCTGAACCGTAGCACCCAGATAGTCGCCGCGGCGTTCCTTCGTGATGACTTCGTTGTAGACGGCGCCGGTGGTTACGTTGTTCTTGCGCCCCATCGGCGTCGATATGAAACGCTCATAGTGGCCGAGGTCGAGGTCGGCCTCGTAACCGTCGTCGGTGACGTACACCTCGCCGTGTTGAAAGGGGCTCATCGTGCCGGGATCTACGTTGATGTACGGATCCATCTTGAGCATCGTGACGCGCAGGCCGGCGGCTTCGAGCAACGCACCGGTAGAGGCGGCTGCCAACCCTTTACCGAGCGCGGAAGCGACACCGCCGGTGACAAAGATGAACTTGGTAGGACGATCTTCTTGTTGTTTCTTCCGAGGCATCCTCTAACCCACTCTCCTCTACAGCCGCCTACCCATTATCGATCACCCAGAGCACGCCGCGCATGAGCGAGATCGTCGGGCGTATCGACTTCTATGGGTGCGGCGTCGTCGCGGCGAACGACGCCGATACCTATACCGTTCTCCAAAGCGCGTAACTGTTCAAGCTTTTCGACTTTCTCGAGCGTCGTTTGCGGCAACGCAGCGAATTTAAGCAAAACGTTCTTTCGATATGCGTACACACCGACATGATGCCATGCGTGATCGAAGAGGGACGGGTCGTCGCGATCGTAAGGAATTGGCGCACGAGAGAAATACAGAGCGCGTCCGTTGTGATCGCAGACGAGTTTGACGATGGAAGGATCGTTCATCTCTTCCGGGGTTCGAATCGGCACCGCGACGGTTGCCATACCGAGCGTAGGGTCGTTACGCAGTGTTTCGACCAGAGCGTCAACAATCGTTGGTTCGAGCAACGGCAGGTCCCCTTGAATGTTCACCACGATGTCGCAGTCGATTGTCCGAGCGACTTCGGCGACGCGGTCGCTACCGCTTTCGTGATCGTCGCGCGTCATCGCTACTTCGCCGTGATCACCGACCGCGCGGGCGATGCGCTCGTCGTCTGTGGCGACGATGACCCGTGATACGAGCCTCGCTTGCTGGGCGCGTTCGAGAACACGCTCAATCATGGGGCGGCCGCCGATTTCGGCCAACGGCTTGCCGGGAATCCGCGTGGAACCGTAGCGTGCCGGGATGACTGCAATAGCAGCACCTGAGTCGGCCGGTTCCTGTGTTGAACGCATAAAAAAACCGTGGCCAGACGGCTATTTAGCCGGCTCCGTGCCACGGGGTTCCGTTATACAGACCACCGGTGCCGGATGTCAAAAAGACCGACGATTATGTGAACAGGCAGCGCCCCTGCCCCCCTCGGCATGGCGTATTTATGACGTTTACCATCTTTGCGCCGGTTTGGGAGTGCCGGCCGGACCGATGGGATACTCTAAGTACCTGAAAACTATAGACTCTCTCGGCGCCGCAACTTGGCATCGCGTATGCAACGTCGGCGCTGTGGCTAGATGGTACGAAGGCATGAAGTACGAGGGGGGCACCGACGAGGGTCCGGTCGGCCCAGAGGTGTTCGCTGATGTCAGTCACGAGGCGGGCAACCTCGCCCACAAAGCCTACTATTGGATGGCTCTTCTCGAGGAAGATGCCGGCAACCCGGAGTCCTCGGAGGCTGCGGGGCACGTACGCGACTGCTTGGGCGAACTCCATGGATTGGTCAGCCGGACCATGGAATTGCTTCGACCCGTCAAGGCGAGGCCGTTTCTGTGCCCGCTCGACGATCTCTACGGAAGTCTCTGCGTGCGGTTCGGGACCGATAGCGACGGGGCCTCCGACCTACTCGCTCGCGTCGGCGCGCGCGAAGTGCTTGTTGATCCCCTTCAGGTCGATCGCGCGGTCGGTATGCTCAAAGAAGCCTTTGCACTTCGCACGGGCGCTGACACTGAAGCCGATTCTTTAACCTTGACGTTAGACATCGTTCCCGCGGCTAAAGATTCTGCGACACCGGTCGATACCGCCAAGATCGTCTGCTGTGCAAAATTCGTCACTCAAGCCATCGAACGCGACACGGTCACTAGTACCATCGGCGCTGCACTCGCACAGAAGCTACTAAAGGTTGTAGGTTGGGGTGTTACGCTCGACGACGATGCGTCGTTTCGTACCTTGACTATACAGGTTCCCCTGTCTTCCCCGACAGATGCACGAAATGGTTCACACGATACCGACACTTCTGAACGCCACCCGGCTTAAATGCATAGATTTGCGACGCTAATTTGCTTGACACTAAGGATAGCAACTCGCTAGAGTGTTTGAACCGCTCGGGTTCCGAAGGCACTCTCTCTGTTGTGCGGGGCGGCGGAAGTTGCGGCAGCTCTTTTGAACAACTTCAGAGCAACGACCGTATGGACGACATAGTCTGTTATGGTGGTTCGAATTGTTGGAAGGGCGCCGATGGAAGAGAAGAAAGGAGATTGGGGTATGTCGTATCCGACGCTTATAGCGCGCATTGGCGCATCAGTTTTATCTTTGGGATTGGTCCTGGCTACTGTGCCGCCTGTTGGCGCCGCGGGTAGCGTTTTCGGGACCATCCAAGTGAGTGGTCCAGCGTGGGTCGCATCGGGAACGGCCGACTGGTCGCGTCTGTCTTCCACGCGGCCGCTGGTATCCGGTGACCGTCTGAAGACGGGCTCCGACGGTTACCTCCTTGCCGATCTCGGCGACGCCGGTGTGGTTGGTCTCTATGGAGACGCCGAAGTCACCACCAGCGATGCGGGCCCGGGTCCGGTAATCAATGTTCACAAGGGCAAGGTAGCATTCCACCTCTCGCCCGAGTCGAATATGAGACTACAGGCGCAAGGCGCCGGCATTGCTACCAAGCAGGCCGCAGCCGATGGCTATGTCGAGTACGACGGTCAAGGCGTACCGGTTGTGGTGGTCGAAGAAGGCAGCCTGCTGGTTCAGATTGCAGGTGTCGACAAGACTCTCAGCCGTGGCGATCGTCTTGCGCTCGAGGGCAGCGCGGTTGCGACGCCTGAGGACGAACCGATGCAGCTTGCCGGAGCCACCGACGACGACGATAAGAAGGCTGCAGCGATGGCTGCGGGCGGCGGAGCCACTTACGGTGGCATGAGCACTGGCGCTTGGACTGCGGTCGGTGTAGTTGTCGCAGCAACCGGTGGCGCGATTGCTGCGAGCAGCGGTGGCAGCGATTCCAACGGCAGCGGCGGAGGCGGCTACGGCGAGTAGTAGTCGGCGCTTTCACTTCGCGCGATGGCTTCGAGCTGACGATTACAACCAAGCTACCTGGTCGCCGGGTGGCTCAACTCCGGAGCCCCTTTTGATGGGATGTATGCAACGTGCCGGGCGCCCTCTAAAGAGCGCCCGGCATTGTTTTCTAGGTTTCACTCTACTATTCGCCATCTGCATTGCGGGTTGTACGTCATCCCGGCAGTACGCCAACAGAGTTTCCGCCTATCAGGCCCAGAGCGCAGCGGCGCTGGAAGCTCAACGCTTCAACGAGTCGCTCGCAGTCCTTGCCGCCGCTGACCAGGATCATGCCGATTACACGATCGGTCCGGAGGATTTGCTCGACGTTACGATGTTCGACATCCAAGATCGCGAGGGCGATCCCCGAGTTGTGCAGTCGCGTGTCTCGAATACCGGCTATGTTACGTTGCCGCTCGTAGGGAAGGTCGTGGCGGCCGGCTTCACGCCCGCTGAGTTCGAGCTGCACGTTCAGAATGAGTATAAGCGATTCATCTTCGACCCGCAGATCACGGTCTTTATCCGGGAACATCGCAGCTATGAGATATCCGTCGTTGGATATGTGACGACGCCAGGGGTGCTGCAGCTGCGCGGGCGCGGGACGCTACTTGAAGCACTGTCGATGGCCGGTGGTCTGAGCGACGAAGCCGGTCGTATGGTTCGGCTCACCCGCTACGGCGAGGATGAGATCCTTACGCACATCATCGATCTTGAACAGATTACGGTCAATGCAAATACAGGTCTTAATCCAGAGCTGTTGCCGGGCGATGTGATTACCGTACCGAAGGCTGGCATGTTCTACGTCGAGGGAATGGTGACCAAGGCCGGCGCCTATCCGCTTGTGCAGGACATCACGGTGACGCAAGCAATCGCGACCGCTGGTGGTATAGATGTTCGCCTTGCTAGGGACTCGGGGACGATGCTGCTGCGCAAGCAGCTCGACGGACGGCGCGAAGCCATTTCGATTAATATTGCGTCGATCCATGCGGGCAAAACAGAAGATTTGGTCGTGCAGGAAAACGACTTGATAATAGTACCTGTTTCCGGGCCAAAGGCTGTCGTGGATAGCTTACTTGGGCTCGTTCGCGTCGGTGTCCAAACATTCTGACACCCTGGATTATCTTTGAGTAGCGACGAGACTCCACGAGATCATGGCGACGGTCACCAGTTGGATACGGTCTTGCTCCGCAAGCGTGCTGACGGACAGCGTGAGACCCTTGCGGTGGACGTTGAGGCGATTGGGGCGGGTGAGGCCGAGGATTTCTTTGCCCAGGAAGACGACCTGATCGTCGTCCCGGTTTCGGGACCGAAGAGGGTCCTCGAAAGCATGTTAGGGCTCGTCCGCGTAGGCATCAACGCCTCAAAATGATAGATCGAGTGCAGCAGTGAGTATCGACGAAACTCCAGGCGGTCGCGACGGCCAGTCCGAGGCTGAGCGTTCCGGAAACGTAAGAAGCGGGACGTGGTTTCCGCCCGCGCCGTTGGGCCAGCAAGAGGCATTGAGCATGCGCCACGACTCGTTGGCGCGCACAAGCTACGAGTCTGCGGACAGCGATGTTGTTGATGTTTGGGACTACATCAGCGTCGTGTTGCGGCGGCGCTGGACCGTAGCTGCCGTATTTGCCGTTTCGGTTCTTGCAGCGCTTGTTCTCAGCTTTGCTACCACTCCAAAGTATCGCGCAACGGCTCTTCTGCAGATTCAGCCTAGCGGACCGCACGTCACGAACTTTGACGCAGTCCAAGAGTCTATGGTTCAGTCTCAGGCTTACGGCGATTTCTTCCAAACGCAGTACGATCTGCTAGCCAGCCGCGCGTTGGCATTGCGTACCATCGAGAGGCTTGACCTCGAGAACGACCCGTACCTAAACGGTGAGAGCTGGCGAATCAGTATGCTTGGCCGCACGGTGGCCTACGTCAGAGGACTGTTCGGCAGCTCTGAGAGCGACGGAGCCCGGCTTGAGCAGGAACGCGAGCAGGGGATAGTCGAGAAATTTCTTGAGAATGTGGGGGTCGATCCGCGCCGTAAGTCTTTCCTCGTGGAGCTTAGCTTCTTGTCACCCGACGCTGGCCTTTCCGAGCGCGTCGTCGGTGAGATGGGTCGTCAGTACACCGAATTGGTCCTCGATCAGAGCGTTGATGCCGCTTCGCAGGCGAGGGGTTTCATCGAAAAACAGCTCGGGAAGGTGAAGGGTTCATTAGAGCGGTCGGAGACCGAACTACGTACGTTTGCGCGCGGGCATGACATGCACGCGCTTGAGCAGGAAGAAAAGGTCATCTCCGAGCGCCTCGCGGATCTCAACGCGCGCCGGACCGAGGCCGAGGGGCATCGAATCGAGTGGTTTGCGCTATACCAGCAAGCCAGCGGCGAGGAACGAGACAACATTGCGCAAGTTGTAAAGAGTCCGCTAGTCACGTCGCTTCGTGAAGAATTTGCTCGCACGCAGGCGGAACGGGCGGAGTTGGAGGCTCGTTTCACCAGCGAATATCCGGTCGTGCGGGCAATCTCCGCGCGCATCGCGCAGATCGAATTTGAGATCGCGAACGAGACGCAACGGATCATCGCAAGTATACGCGGTGAGTACGAGCAGGCGGTTGAGCGCGAGAACCTCTTGGTGGCCCAACTTCGTTTCCAGAAAGATGCTGTTGCCGCCTACGAGGAGAAGTCCGTCGAATTCAAGATTCATCGACGTGAGGTCGAGACCAATCGCGACATCTACGAGAGTCTCTTGCGGCGCATGAAGGAGGTCGAAGTTACAGAGGCCATACGCGCGAGCAATATTGTGGTCGTCGACGATCCGGTCCTTCCTCTGGAGCCGGAGTCACCCAACGTACCGCTAAATCTCGCGTTCGCTATCGTACTGGGCTTGTTTGGCGGCGTAGGTCTCACGTTTGTCCAAGAATATATGGATGATTCGCTCAAGACACCGGACGACGTTGAGCGCTATTTGCGCTTGCCCACACTTGGAACGATTCCGGAATTCTCGCGACCGGCGGAAGACGATGACGCGGGCGCGATGCAGGCTGACTTGCAGGTCGCATATCAGCCAACCTCGGCTGGCTCCGAAGCGATCCGGACATTGCGTGCCTCCCTGTTTCTGGCGGCGCCCGGCGGTCTTCCCACGAGATTGTTACTGACTAGCGCAAGGCCGAGCGAGGGCAAGACCTGCATTGCAGTCAACCTCGCCACTGCGCTGGCGCAAATGGGCCGCCGCGTTTGTTTGATCGACTGCGATTTGCGTCGGCCGCGGGTAAACAAGGCATTCGGGTTCGATCTTGCGCCGGGCCTTACGAATTACCTGACCGGCAACAAGGAGATAGACGAGATCATCCGACCCAGCGGGCAGTCCGGTCTCGATGTGATTGCAGCTGGTCCGATTCCCCCGAATCCGGTGGATCTCTTGGATTCGGCGAACATGTCTCGTCTGTTGCGAGAACTTGACGATCGGTACGACAATGTCTTGGTAGATGCGCCACCAGCGCTTGGCTTCGCCGATGTTCCTATAATGACGAATCAGCTGGGGGGCGGCTGCCTACTGGTGACGCGTTCCGGTGAGACGTCTAAGCGGCTCGCTAAGCAAGCCTGTGATTACCTGATTAGCATGCAATCGAAGCTCCTCGGAGTGGTCTTGAACCGAGTCTCCACGCGTCGAGCGGGCTACTCCTACTACGGGTACTACGGATATTCCGGCGACTACTACGCTTCTCGAGCCGAAAATGAGACGTTGGAGCAGTCGGAGTCGAAATCGAACGCGGCTTAGCCTTCTGATCGTCGTGTCGCGCGCAATTCGCTCCATGCGGTTCGCATCTCTGACATTGATTGTTCTGTTGTCGGTGGGTGCCGCCTACAGCGTGGCTCGTGTGGTGGCGATCACGATAGCGAGTGGTGAAGGTCTGGAGCGGTTGTCGGGACTCGAGCGGGCTTTGACCTGGACGCCTTCAGCCTGGCGCTATCACTACGATCTGGGTTCGGTCGCCCGTGCTGTTGGGCAGTATGACCATGCACTGTTGCGGTTCGACGCGGCGATAGCGCGGTTTCCTGCATGCGGGATTTGTTGGGTCGCGCGTGCCGAGACAGAAGCCGCCATGGGAGTTGACCCGACAGACTCCATCTTGCAGGCCGTTAAGCATGGCCGTTCACAGACTGGTGTGCGCACGCGCACGGCCGTGCTCTATGCGAAGCTCGGCCGGCAAACCGAGGCGTTGCGCGAATTCGGCGCAGCAGCCGGCGGCCAGGTAGACAATCCGTACGAATTCTTCAGCGTGCTGCATCGGCTATATGAGACCCAACAGATTCTCGACGCAGTGGTCCCTCACTGGCAACTCGCAGAATATTTTACGTACGCTCGCAAGTATCTCGATGCGGAATCGACGGCGCTCGTATGGAACCGTTTAAGTACCACTCCAGAGAGCGTTAGGCACCGGAGGTACTACGCGAACGATCTCCTGCGGCGCGGCACAGTCCATGCGGCGTGGCGCACTAGCTTCGGTGCCGACGCGCCCGTGGGGGTGGATCTTTTTGATGGTGATTTCTCTGGAAAACATGACCGTCATCCGTGGGGATGGCGGATCGAAGAGGTGGAGGGCGTACGGGTAGACACGGCTCGGTGTGCGGACTGCGAAGTCGGCGACAAAGCGTTGCGGCTCAAGTTTGGCGGCGACCACAATCCAGATTTTCACGGAGTAGTACAGTATATTCCTGTGCTGCCCGGCGCGGCATATCTGCTCAAGGCTCGGGTCAAGTATCAGGGTCTGACTTCTGCGCGCGGCCCTTCCCTGTTTGTTGATGGCATTACCGGCGCGATGGGCACGAGTGCAAGGCAGTGTCGCCTTCGGATCGCGGGCGAGGAGCTTCTACGCGACAGCGACTGGCGCGTGATCCAGGTTGCTTTCGTCGTACCGGCCGCTTGCGAGGGGGTCCGGGTGATGGTGGCGCGCAGGAAAACGAACAAGCTTGATCGCTATATTCGTGGTGAGCTTTGGGTGGATCACATGCACCTAGAGATTCTCTCAACGCCCTCGAAGTCGGTCGAAGAGCCGGCTGAATGATCGACGTCGCAGCGGCGGGTCCGCGGTGTACAACGGCGTTGTCGGTGCCCGGCCAGCCAACAGCATTCTGGGCCCTTCTGTCACGAGCGTCGTTGCTTCCTGGCCGACCAGCTCTATCGCCTTCTCAAGACTTTGGCGTAGTCTCGGCGGTCGCTTGACGCACGAATGGGCGTCGCTCGCCATTGCATGAAACTGTCCACGCTCGAGCAGCTCGATCGCGCAGTATTTGGTGGCCTTTCCCCAGATACCCAGTAGCGAATCTCCGTCGAGTTGCAGTACGGCACCGGCGTCGATCCAGCTGGCTGCTATTGACGAGCGTTCTTGAAGTGGTTCGTTACGTTCGGGGTGTGCGAGGATCGGGATCATACCCTGCGAACGGGCCGTGAAGATTATTGCCGCCATCGCGTGTGGGATGACTGCCATTGGCATCTCCAAGAGCACGGGGCCGGCACCGCCGCCGAGACGGGGAAGGTCGACAGACGGAGCAGTGAGATATCGCGATGAGATGTCTACCTCGGCACCGGGCAAGACCTTCAGTGCTATGTCTGCGTCGGCGAGGCGCTCGTTAAGCTCAAGCGTGAGCGGCTCGACCCGGGACAGCGTATTCTCGTAGATGCCGTCGATCAGATGCGGCGTCGCGACCGCCGTGCGGATGCCGTTGTCGGTCATTGCGCGGCACAAGTCGATCGACTGTTCCCAGTTGCGAGGGCCATCGTCGATGCCCGGTAGGAGATGGCAGTGGATATCTATCATGCTGACCGAGCTCTTCTCCGGCGGTTCTCGTCTGACGCCGATAGACTGTCGCTGTCGTCAAGCAATGCGGGATTTTCGGTTACTTGGCAGAATAAGGCGAGCACTAACAAGAACGTCAACGCAACGCCCGGCACGCGTAAGCCGAAGTCCGCAGCTGAGTGATAGACGACGGATATCACGGCCAAGGCAAGAAAGGATATTACTGTCCGCTGAAGCTCTGAGAGTGGTTTTTGTAGGACTCTCTGCAATCGACGCGCAAACATGTAGAGCATTCCGACGAGAATTGAGAAGCCGAAGACTCCTGCTTCGGCGAGCACCTCCAAGTACTCACTGTGAGCATGGTCAAAGTAGTTTCCCACCGGATGGGGGCGGTAGCCCGGCAGCAGTCCCTCGTAGGTACCCCAGCCGTGGCCGAGAAGTGGCGCGTCGGCGAACATCTTGAAGGTCGCGTGCCAAATGGGCAGCCGGCCCGAGCGAAGATCTTCGTCAAGACTGACGAACCGCTCCAGGATGGCGTCGCTGCCGATCATGAGCGTTGCGACGATCGCGAAAGCGCCTACGCCAAGGTTTAACGTACGCGACGATGGCCCTCGGCCGCCGCCGCCCGCGTTAGCCGGGGCGAGGATTCGGTTGAGTATCATGACGGTTACGGCGGCCGCTCCGAAGCTGATGAGGCCCATGCGAGAGCGGGCGAAGAGCAGGCCCATACCACAAAGGATCATCAACGTTGAAATCAAGATTCGCCGGGCGCTCTCTTCGCTTTCGTCCGACCGCCGTCCGCGGGCTCGGCGCCTGGCTCCGGCTGCGAACACCACGGCGAAAGCGGCTGTCACCGGTAGCAGCATCTCCATCAGATAAGCGAAGTGATTTCGGGAAATTAGAGTGCCCGTAGCCGAGCGCGGGTAGTACTCACGCGGCCACCCCAACAACGTCTCGTTGCCGCTGATTAGGTTGAGTACACCGTAGCTGGCCTCGAGCGCACCGAGCCCCGCCAACACGCCCAGCAGTAGGCGCACGTCCTTCGGTGCTGAGATCGCACTTTGTGCGAGCAGGAAATACGCCGCCAGGACTGCAAGATAGGCGGCCGACTGATATACTTCTCCCGCTGGTCCTGCCGAGAACCCCACGGTCGCTACGGCTGCCGCCTGCAGTGCGACGTAGCTCGGCAAAGTGAGCACGACGATGGGTGTGGAGAAGCGGAAGATGTGGCTCGGCGTATGGCTTGGTCCGACGGTGACGGCGAGTCGCAGCGTCGCGATCAGGAAAGAAACTGCAATTAAAGTGGTCAGCAGATTGCGCCCGAAATCGGACACCGTGCCGAACGGAATCAGCGCGATCAGGGCGACGACCGCCGGCAGCCAGGGGCCGGTCAGTCTGGGGTGCGCTGTTTGCATGAGACAAGACGAATTTAAGCATACACTAGCGGCGTGAGCGATTCCGAGCGACGAGCAGCGGTGCATAGAGCGGTTTGAGCCATGTTTCGTGAACGGGCATCCGCTCTCCAGGGCGTTTCTCTCTTTCTCGATATCGGCTGCATCGTAGCCGCTTTCGCGCTCGCGTTGGGACTGCGTTTTGTCCACGAGTACTTACCCGTCGTGGGCCGTATCCCGGCGCAAGCCTGGGATGCCGAGGTTGCGGCGCGCGCCGACTACGCCGTGCTGCTCGCCGTCAGCATCATTGCCTGGGCCACTTCCTTGCGCGCTTCCGGCGTATATCGTTCCCATCGCTCGGAACGGCTTGCGACCGTTTTGGTTGCCTACACACGAGCGATGATGCTGGCAGTTGTCGCCACGGCTGCTTCGACCTTTGTCCTCAATACGGAAATCAGCCGAATCTTCTTCGGCTACTTCTTCGTGGGTGTATTCGTGTTGCTGGTTGCAAAGCAGGCCGTGGTCATCACGGTCCTGGGTCAGCTCAGGCGGTCAGGGTACAACATCCGTCATGCGTTGATCATCGGATCGGGAAAGCCAGCGAGCTGGTTCGCTACGGTTCTGATGGACGCGCATCAGGCCGGCTATAGTCTCGTGGGCCTGGTGCTGACGAAGAAGCGCATCTCAAAAGAGACGCTGCAGGTTCCGGTCGTCGGCACGGTTGACGAGCTTCCGCGTATACTTGCCGAGTATCCCGTCGATGAAGTGTTCCTGGTTGGCGGAGCGGCCGAGATGGCCGAGATGGCGCCGACGGCGCAGGACTTGATCGAGCGCGGCCGTGTCGTTTCGCTCGTAATGCCATTGGCCAGCGACCAGCACGGTGTGCGTGGTCGTGTTACCGAGTTCTCCGGCATTCCGATGATTTCGTTCGGTCCCATGCCGCAGGACGAGGTTCGTAGCGGCATGAAACGCTTGACCGACGTTGCTGCAGCCAGCGTTGCGTTGGTAGTTGCGGCGCCGGTGATGGTGCTCGTCGCGGTAGCGATCAAGATAAGCGGCCGCGGTCCCATCCTCTTTGCTCAGGAACGCTTGGGTCAGGGCGGAGAGCGCTTCACGCTCTACAAGTTCCGGTCGATGCGGCCGGAAGCCGTGGAGATTCTCGAATCCGATCCCGAATTGTACGCCCGCTACGTTGCCAACGACTACAAGCTTGCCGACGACGAGGATCCTCGGATCTCGCCCTTGGGGCGCTTCCTGCGCCGATCGAGCCTCGACGAGCTGCCGCAGCTGTGGAACGTGCTCAAGGGCGATATGACGCTGGTAGGCCCGCGTCCAATCGTTCCCGACGAGCTGGCGAAGTATGAACCGTACGGCGATCTGCTGCTGTCCGTCAAGCCGGGATTGACTGGGCATTGGCAGGTGAGCGGGCGAAGCGGAGTCCAGTATCCCGACCGTGCGTTCATGGACTTCGACTACGTCGGGAACCAAGCCATCGGCAGCGATCTATCGATCCTAGCGCGAACCGTGCCGGCGGTACTGCGCGGCCGCGGTGCACACTGAACCGCCTGGCCGGTTGAGCATGCAGCCATGCTAGCAAGCATGCGCTCGATTGATCAGCACCGAGTGCTTGCGAGAGCCGGGACAGGCGATGAAGAACCCATACGGTGCCTATCTGGTCAGTATCGCCGAAGAGAGTCGCTAAGAATGCATGTCGTAGAAACCGAACTCCCTGGTGTTGTCGTCATCGAGCCGAAAGTGTTCGGAGACTCACGCGGGTATTTCTTCGAGGTGTTTCATCGCGCGCGTTACGAGGATTCGACCACGACCGAGGCGGCTGCCTCGATGAAGAAGATCGTCCAAATCAACCTGTCGCATTCTGTGCGCGGTACGCTTCGCGGTCTGCACTATCAGGACCCCAATCCACAAGGCAAGCTCCTGTGGGTCACCCAAGGCGCCGTTCGAGATATTGCGGTCGACATTCGCATTGGCTCACCGACGTTTGGCAAGTGGACTGCGGTTGAACTTACCGGCGAGAACCATCGCCAAGTGTGGGTGCCGCCGGGCTACGCGCATGGGTTCGCCGTGCTCAGCGATGAGGCGGATTTTATGTACGCCTGCACCGACCTATACGTGCCGGACTGCGAGCACTCGGTACTCTGGAATGATCCGGCCTTGGGCATAGATTGGGGTATCGACGCACCGCTTCTGTCCGCCAAAGACAAGACGGCACCATGTTTGGCCGACGCGAAGCACTTGCCGTCGTTCGCATGACAAGCCGTCGCGGTGTTTCGCGCAGGCGTGCTATAAGGGCTAGGTGATGAGTAAGGTCCTTTTTGTTGCGGTGAATTATCGTAGTTACGATGACGCTCTGTGTCTTGTCGAATGTTTGGAAACGGCCGTTCATCCTGGCCGATTTGAAGTTGTAGTCGTCGACAACACGGAAGAGCCCGAACCCAATCATTCTATATTCTCCAAGGCGCGGGACCGTAACGGTATCATGATTGTCGGTGATGGATGCAACCGCGGCTATCTCGGTGGAGCAGCGTACGGCCTCGACTGCTACAAGCAGTGTGTAAGCCAAGAGAATCTCGATTGGGTCATTGTCGCGAACTGCGATATTGAAACGGACGCGCACAATCTCCTGGCTTGTCTCGACGCGATTGCGGCGCGTTGCGAATGCGAACGTATCGGCGTAGTCGCACCGCGTATTCATTCAACACGCACAGGGGCTGATCAGAATCCTTACTACGTTCGGGCGCCGTCCGCACGAAAATACCGCGTATTGTCGCTACTGTTTCGCTCTTATCTCCTCGCATTGGGTTACCGCAGCGTTGCGCACTTGATGCGTTGGGTTTTCTCGAAGCCACCGGTGGACTCAATGATTGAGGACAACGCTACGGGATCATATCGGCCAGGCGCGCAGCGGATCTATGCCGGACACGGTTCTTGCATGATGTTCCATAGACAGTACTTCCAGTTTGGTGGAACCCTCACGTATGAGCAGTTTCTATACTGTGAAGAAGTCTTTGTAGGCGCGACGACAGAGCAACTGGGATTGGGCGTTCTCTACGAACCCTCCGTGGTCGTTTCTCACAGTGAGCATGGCACCATACGGTTGTGGCCGCGGCGCCAGGTCATCCGGTATCTCGCCGATGCGCATCTCTATGCGTACAAAAACTATCTACGTTCACGCGGGACGGGATCTCGACGGGCTCTGTCTCAGAGGGTTCTCGCGACGGCTGGAGGTCATTCTCAGTCACGAGCGATCGAGATGATATCAGCCGATGCGGTTACACGAGGCGAGGTGTCTGATAAGGAGGTGGATTAACAATGATCGAGAGCTTCTTTTGGATCGCCGGGTCTCTCCTCGTGTATACCTTTTTTGTCTACCCTCTATTGCTGACGGTCCTTGCGAGGGTCTGGGATACCACTCGGCACGTAGATACGTCGAACTTTACCTGGCCGAAGATCACCGTAATCGTTCCAGCATACAACGAAGCGGACGTCATCGGGCGAAAAATTCGGAACATTCGTGAGTGCACGTATCAAGGAGAGGTGGAGCTGGTTATTGCGTCGGACGGATCCAGAGATGGGACCGGAGACATTGTGCGCAACGAACTCGGTGGCTCTGGGATATTTCTGGACGAGAAAGTACGACGAGGAAAGACCAGTATCATCAATAAAGCAGTAGCCGCGGCTTCGGGAGAGCTGCTCATTTTTACGGATGCCAACGTTCTTCTCAGCTCCGACGCGC
>Ga0315336_1002993_pt1 | contig 23852 bp, 17 predicted proteins | sample ASW5metaG_FD_204512 | JGI IMG/M metagenome (GOLD analysis project Ga0315336, IMG submission 204512) | Ammonia-oxidizing marine archaeal communities from Monterey Bay, California, United States - ASW #5 | ecosystem: Environmental > Aquatic > Marine > Intertidal zone | place: USA: California... | reverse complement strand
TGGCTCGATTCAATTGTTTTACGGCCTAGCTTTCTTCTAGAGCAGCCGCCCCAGGGGAACGTGCGGCTTTCGGTCGATGAGGACGCCCCGCTCCAACGGCTGATTACCTATGCTGATTTTGCACTGTTTATCCTTGGTCAGTTTGCCTCCGATGCTTATGTCGGCCAGACAGTAGGGGTTTATGGTGATACTTCTATCAACTGGGGAACGACGATTGATTTTGAGCAGGAGGCAGAGAAAATCCGCCAAAAACGCCTTGAAGTGGAAGCAGACCTGAGAGGAGAGTAGGGTGGATATCGAGTGCAAATGATTGTTAGATAAGAAGTTCCGTTTGGTTTGCTTTTGCCTCGTTTTGTGAACTGCTGAGTTTATTGCATTTATTTCTCAGCCGGAAAATTGGGACACACCAGACAACGAGTTTTTTTGGCCGATGTAATTGCTCTTCACCACATCACCTGTTGCCATACTGATAACTACAATTTGGCCAGTAAAGAAATTACCAACAATAATGTTCTCACCATCTATTGCTGGTCCTGATGCCGCCCAGCCCGAACTATCCATGTTATAATACTTAATTGTGTCACCAGAGTGCTGATCCATAATAATCAAACCATTGCCGGTACTGACAAGCAGTGAGCCATCAAGCATGGCCGTTAACGTTAGGACCATAAAGATCTTATCGTCTTCATCAAAGACTCGGAGGTCTAGCAACTGTTTACGATTAACGAGATCATACTGCATCACCCGATTGCCAGTCTCAGAAATATAAACCATCCGAGTATCATCGTCGGTGAGTACAGTTGAGGTAACGCCGTGAATACCAGCAACTCCACCATGGGTGTCCGTTGCAAATTCAGCAATGAGTTCTGCGTTTGGGCTAAACTGGAAAACGTTGCCATCACCGATAACGTTGCGGCCGGATAGCAAATTGAACACTGTAGTGTTGGAAGCAATTCGGATTTTCTTTCCCTGGAGATGCTCGCCAAAGAAAAGACTACCGTCAGCGGCAAATGTTACACTACTAAGTGTGCGTTCCGAGAAATACCGCATGGGCTTCTGCAGACCAGTCTTGTCAATCTCTATAACCGCAGGTGTTCCTTGAGCGAAGGCCCACAACGTTCCTTCAGGTGAAAAAGAAAGTCCTCCAACCTTATGCTTGGTGCCCTTGGTGTACAGTACTCCTTTGGGGCTTAACTCGGCGTCATACTGAATAATCCGTCCGGTTCCCATATGATCGTCAGTGGGATGATCCATGATGGTTGCAGCAACAAAAATATCGCCTTTAGCAAATGGCCTTAACGAAGACACACGTTGTTCTTGGGCCTGTGTTGTGGTCATGGGTAGTGCGACGAGACCCACAATTATAAGAACGCCAGTGCGGATGCTTCTATTGATCATCGTCCGCCTCCTTTTTGGTGTGTGCGATTTTCTTTACCCTTTAGTTTGTGCACCAGATTGAGCAGTGCAGCGAATTAATGGCGGCACTGAGGCGTCACCAAAGTTCCAGATATAGTTTCCGTCCGTGCGTTCGTCCGGATCAATAAAGCCATTTCGGTTGGTGTCACAATAGTAGTCCAATAGGTTAGAGATAGGTGCCTTGGCTGGAACCCAGCCTGTTCTCTCACCGGTCAGAGCATTAAGATCCGTGGACTTGTCTAACTGTGCTTCCACGGACCAATAGCTATCTTGTTCGTCTCCTTCGACTATCACCCCTGATATGCCGCCAGATGCTCCAGCGCTCGAGACCTTACCGCCGGCGTAACTTTGACGGACTGTACCGTTGTTTCGACCAACAAGTCCCCCTACTGTGTCCTCTCCATATACATTACCTGCAGCGTAGCTATTGCGCACATCACCCAAAGAATTAAATCCTATAAGGCCACCCACATTGCTCCCGTCGCCATCGACTTTGGCCGATGAATAACTGTTGCGCACTTTCGCATCCGTGTTCATACCAACTAGTCCACCAACATCGTTATTGCCGATGACGGTGCCGGTGGCGTAACTACTAAGTACAAAGCCAAAGGTGTTAAGACCAATAAGTCCACCAATACCACGACTGCCTGAAACGTCAGAACTCGAATGGCTAAAGTAGATAGCGCCGCGCATATCACCGACGAGACCACCGAGTGCCTGGTTACCAGAAACCGTGCCAGAAGATTCACTATAAGCAACTAAGCCGGCGCTACCACCGACCAAACCGCCAATTGCTAGCTCACCTGCAACATTCCCTTGGGCGCGGCAGTGATAGACAGTACCAAAATTACTTCCAACTAGAAGACCAACCCCACCCCGGCCAACTACGGCCGCATCCTCCAAGATCAAGTTGAGCACTGTACCGGTCTGCCCCAGTACGCCGAAAAGACCTATACCGCCGCCGCTTGGTTTGGCGACACGCAATGCGCGGATGGTGTGACCTTGGCCATCCACCGTGCCCTGGAATCCATAGCGATCGAATGTGATCATACAATTACCTTCTGGACCGCAATCACCGATGGGTTCAAAACTTTCGATATGTGAGGCATCGAGGTCCCTTACTATCTGGTAGTTGCGGCTCATACGTACAAGGCGAGTTAGTGTCGTGCTAGTGCCATTTCTTGCTCCAAGACTACCAATTGCTTCGAGTTGTTGAATGTTACAAATTTCAAAAAATCCGTCGCCATTGGAGTCTAGAACAAATTCACTAGCAGCATCGGGTGCTGCATCAAACGCATCGGCAAGTCCATCTTTGTCACGATCAGATGCCGAATTACCTGAAAGCCCTGAACACATCGTGTCGTCAACTTTTTGTGAGGAGTGTGCAGCAATGAAAAGGGTCTGTGATAACATGCTATTATATTTGGCTATTTGATCACTATGATCAAACTTAGGTGGCTGCATACCCTCGACTTGCTGCGAGCTACCTTGTTCTTGTGCACTTAGGTCTTCCGCGGGCAATCCCTCGCGCAGCCGTTTGCGAATTTCTCGACGCGTGAGATATCCAGGTTGAGAGGCATAATAAGCTGAGATGTCTTTCAAGTCTTGGTCCGTGCGACCAAGGACTGAACCCCGCATCAGAGAATGACTCCGGCTGCCTTCCAGATATTGTTGCAAAGCCATATAGATATAGCGTTCGTGTTGGCCGCCGATCTTTGGATTGATAGGGGAGGGGCTGTACCCATCCCGGCCATGGCAAGCAAAGCAATCTCGCGCCAGTCGCTTGCCACGTTCAACATCACCTTTCCCAAGTGCGGGATCCGTACCACCGACTGTGATAGCCAAACACCAAGCAGCCACCAGGACTTTCATTGTCTTCATAGATTCTCTTTCAAAGTTAACGCCCGCAAAAATTCCGAATCTTTAAGCTGGATCCGGAACCAATCTCCACTCTTTCCAGCGTTTTCCATTCTTATATTGAATGATAACGAGAGTCGAAATAGTACGCGTTCCGTCATCGTATTTGTACCGGTCGTGTTCGACCTGAACCAGGGCGGTGCCGATAGATCCGACGCGCTCCACATCTGCGCCCTCCCAGCGGGTACCGAAGTCTGTTGCAAAAAACGAATTCATCACGGCGATGGTCTCGTCTCGTCCTTTGACCAACAACTTTGGCGCATCTTCACCGTGCAATACATATGTCGCGAAGTCGTCAGTTAAGTATTCTCGAGTGGCTTCCATGTCTTTTGCCAAGAAAGCCGCGGATGAGGCCTCCATGCTAGCAGCAAAGGCCTCAGGAAACTCTCCTGATACCCAGCGCATAGTGTGACCATCAGCCCACCCAATGGGAATGAAAGATCCAAAGCCAATGCCAGCCGCAAGCGATACTGCAATGGTAATAATTTGTGTTCGAGCAATCATGATTTACTCCCTCCGTTGTTGAAGCCGAACGAGCCTACTACTTTGGTAAGAAAAAACAGCTAAATTTATCTCAGGTACACTCTCATTCTGGCTCACGCGTCGGCAAATTCTTCACCATACATCCCCCTAACTCACGGTGGTATGTCAGCGCCCACGACCGGGGGAGGGTGTTGCAGGTGTCAGCTCGTGACGGTAGATGGTCGGAAGTGGCCAATGGCCTCGGAAATCCAGAAGGCATTGACGTTTTACCTGATGGGCGGATTGTTGTCGCTGAAGTCGGTAATGATCGGGTTATAGTAATCGACCCCGCCAGCGGGGAAATTGAATCCGCTGCTGAAGGATTAGCACTTGGTTTTGACGACGGTCCGGGCCCAGGTTTACCCGTTGGAGTGGCCGCCGCTGCGGACGGATCGATATATGTAACCTCTGTCTTGGAGAACGCTATATATCGGCTAAGGCCGTTGATCCACTAACCGAACCCTATGCTTCACGCGTGGCTTTGAAGAACGGGCTGCTCTAAACCTTCTGCCGCTACCATGTCTAGCATCTTCACAAGGATTTCAGTTTCCTGTGCCCCAGCAATAGCCCGGGTTTCATTAAAAATATAGCATGGAACCCCGGTAATCCCGAGGCGATGCATACGAGCGCTCTCGTTGTATACAGCACTTAGGTCACCATCACCTGAAAAATGCGTGCTGGCAGCACCTTCATCAATATCCAGTCTGATCGCTAGATCTATTAGCACTTTGGGATCACCTATATCCTGCCCCTCTTCGAAGAAAGATGCGAAAACAAGCTCTACTGCTTCGACTTCTTTGTTTATCGTTTGAGCAAGGCGCACCAACCTATGGGAGTTTGCTGAATTGGGCGTGCGTGTCATTTTCTCGAATTCAAAACCAATGCCGGCGTCCCGACCAGTTTCGGTGAGAGATTCAATAATCTGCTCGTATTGTTGGCTGTCAGTACTGCCAAACTTGCTCTCAAGATATTTGGCACGATCAACTCCCTCGGGCGGAAGGTCTGGGTTGAGTAAGAAGGATCGGTAACGGATATCCGGCTTGATATGCGGCCGCATTTCTAGAGCTTTATCGAATCTTCGTTTTCCAACGTAACACCAGGGACAGACTGTATCGTAAACGATATCGATCCGCATGCTCACCTCCTTAAATGATAACGAACCCTAATAGCTTGTCGCTACAGGGTGCAAGCATTGCTTTTAGTCCCTGATGGTTAGCGAAGGACGGGCTGTTTGCACTTAGACGACGATGAGTGCCTCATCCATAGTTGCTAAGGGCTTAAAACCGTCCTTGGTAATAACTATTAAATTTTCCAAGTGGGCTCCTCCCCACCCAACTTCCATCGCTGGCATATCAATAGTGAGCGTCATATTTTCTTCAAAGGTGAGGTCCTCATTGATCACAAATGGAAGCCCGTCACGATAGGGTTGATCCGTATGTTGCAATCCAACAGAATGTGGCCCGGCGCCAAATATAGCGCCAGTAGGCGCCGTGTTAATCTTTGCGATAGCATCTGATACTTTTGAACGTAGCTCAGAATACTTCATACCTGGGCGCACCAACTCATGTGCTACATCGGATCCACGTTGTAAAATGCTTACACGCTCCCTAACATCTTTGCGCGGTTCACCGACGCACCAGGTTCTGCCAAAGTCTCCGTGGTAGTAATTAATCTGACATACGGAATCAACCATCATTGGCCTACCCTCAACCACTTTGCCATCAGGAAGACCTCCTATTGTGCCTGCTGCGATCCACATCGCTTTGGCGCCGCGCTTTGCGGCCTCAACCATAAACAATTTGTCAATATCCGCCTTAACCATGCCGATCTCTATTTGGGCTAGCATCGCCATGCAGGCCGCTTGATTTACGGCAGCAACTTTTCTCATGTGCCCGAGTTCCACTTCGGACTTAATCATGCGAATTTTTCGGAAAGTATTATCACCAGGTAAACAGGAGATATCTTGTTGTCCAAGCGTGGATAAAATGTCTGCTATGCGCATGTCGTCTACAGCAACTTTACTTTTTAGCAAACCCGCTTCCTTAAGTGCTTTAACAAGTCCCCACTCTGGTGTGGCAGCCTTTGAATTGGAAAAACGGTTTTCGATTTCGACCCAGCCTTTTTCAATCTCTGTAAGGCTTTCCGAGTTGACCGGAAATCGCATACCACCAATGGCTTTTGGTTCATTATGCCAAATCTCTGGGTCTCTATATTGTTCCCAAGAACTCGGAGCGCTGTAGGGAATAATTTCAGGATACTCACGAGCGCCGTTGGCGATGAACCACATATCCGTCGACGCTACTATGAGAAACGAAGGTTTTGTCTCATCTCTGGGCATAACGGCGAAGCTTGGTATTGCTCGGAGCTTCTGTAGCTCATAGGAAAAATAGTTTCCGAGATAAAAAACGTTAACTGGATTTAGCGCAACAATACCATCAATGCCTTCTCGGTCCATTATTTCGTAAGCACGAGGCTTGTTAAGGAGAGAGCGGCCATCGAAATCTGATTCCGGCATTGGCCCGGGTGCAATTAGGCCCCAGTTTGCATGCGCTTCTTTACCACCGAGCATAGTCGTACCGATGGCCCCTATAGCTCCAGCGCTAACGCCGCTGAAGAAATCGCGACGATCTATTTCGAGATCTGTGAAGTTGGTTGTCATTGTCTAGAACCCCATGCAATTGCGGAGCAGAGCGTTGCAACGCCTTGGCGCAAAGTTAATAATGGTATTAATAACACCCTCGTTACTAATACAGTCCTTATTGTTTTTTTCTCACACCCGCTTGGACCAGATTTACTAGCACCCCATCGGGATCCCTGAACATCATTTCTACGGGCTGTACTTCATACTCGTCACGTTCTATCAGCGACACTGGCGGCGACACAATAACATATCCGGCAGCCTCAATCTCCGCGGTAAGTCGGTAAATATCATTGGTTGGAAAGACTATTGCAAAATCGCCGGTGCGTGTGTCTGGGCTCTGGACCGGAGGCGATTGAGTAAACTTTTCATTATATAGTTGGTAAATACCAACGTTACCTTGCACCGATTCTCCAGCCATAAGTACAGTTGCTCGCAGCTCTGTTTCATGGGTGCCCATTATGGCGTTGATTCCGCTGCCCTTCCAGTAGTTGTCAAACATTGGCCTTAGACCGAGGATGTCAACATACAGCTTCAGTGATTCATCAATGTTCCGGACGAAAATGGTAGCCCGTGCCAAAGGGGCAATGTGCATGCCCTCCTGAAAAGTTATTGGTTGAGCTCTAGGTATCACTCTCTCTCGCAGAGCTGTGACGGAACTTTCTAACTCCGCCATTACTGATTCAGAAGTATTGATTTGAGCATTAGCTGGTATGCCTGCAATAAGAAAAATAAATACAAATAGCTGAAGTGCTTGCATATCTACGTACTCCTAAATTTAGTCGCAACTCTTCTTCGGTCATCGATTGGCGTCTACAGTACTTCATACTTAAGGCGGCCTATCGTCAATCTTTTTGGTTTTCCAATTTAAGCGAGTTCTAGAGCCTCTATTTATTTTTGTTTTAATTGTTCTGGTCAGATTCTCGATCTCCAACCCTGTTGGTTGTAACGATAGTCCGGCCACCTCTTTGGTTGCGGCAATCACATGTACAGAATCGGTTAGCCAGATAGCTGGGGCTAAATGATGAAGGCGAGCCATGATATTGCGCTGTATAGCTTCACGCTTTGCTGAGTCCATTTCCTGCTTTGACTCTAATATCATTGGGGTTAGCTCGGTATCGCAAAAAAATGGATTTGCGCGAAGACAAGAGAAGTATTCAATTGGCCAAATAGAATCCTGAAATGTGGCGTTATTCCAAATAAGTGTAAATGCATCCAAGTCTTCCCAGCGACCACTATTAAATCGACGCAAGAAATCTGAATAGGGCAGTTGCCGTAATTCTACGACAAGACCAATCTGGCGCAGATCCTGTGCCACTTTTTGGAAAACTGTATCATCGGGTGTCGTGGAAGCGGTGAGCACACCTATACCAAGAGAGAAGCCGCTGGGATATCCAGCTTCAGTTATCAGGCGTCTTGCGGCAATAGGATCATATGGATAGGGCGCGAGGTCTGGATTGTAGCCGAAAACCCCCGGTGCGGCGCCCTGGCTAGCTACCTGGACCATTCCATTAAGTATAAATTTAGAGATTGCATTCTTATCTATGGCCATATTGAGTGCGCGTCGGACCTGTGCGCTCTTTAGAGGGTGATCGCCCTCTTTAACATTGGGAAGGGCAATTGATTTTATCTGTCCGTTAGACTGGACATGAACTTGGAAGCCTAACGCTTCCAACTCTGCCACATCGTCAACATGGAGGCCTGTAATTACATCGACGTCGCCACTTGCCAAAGATTGGAGACGCGACGTTCGATCGCGCACGGCAAGATATACGACCTCAACGTCAGCTTTTGGTTTTCTCCAAGATGTGGCATGCGGCTTTAGAGTTGCAGCGGCGTTACCGTGCCCCCAATCAATAAGTTGATATGGGCCGGTCCCTATTGGAGCTGCAGTGAATTCATCAACCCCAAGCTCAGACCATAAGTCGGGTTCAACCATCATGACGAAGGTTAGGCGGCGAGGTAGAATAGCATCTGGTACAGAGGTTCTAATTTCGACTGTTAAGGAATCGAGTGCACGAACGGTCGCTATGTGACGCATCTCGGAGGCGATAAGGTATTTGGTCGCTTCCTTCGTTTTAAGGTAGTTAAGCACCTTGGCAACATCTTCGGCGCTGAAGGCTCTACCGTTATGAAAAGTTACATTATCGCGGAGATGAAATACCCAGCGGTATGGTGAGGTGTTTTCCCAGGATAGTGCCAAGCCTGGTTCGCCATCGCTACCGTAGGCAATCCGGACCAACGGGTCAAAAACCGCCATCCACAACTCAGTAGCTGGTAAGGCAGTAGCGGTGTAGGGATTTCCAAGGCTTGGCGGTAAGGAGGCGACGGCGATCCGAAAAGAATCAGTGTGGGCCACGCTCACAAAACATAATGCAGCGAGTAAGAGCTTTATTGGTGTAAGCAGCAGGGATTGCATCACAGACAGAGGATAGCCTAAACGGCCCAATTTGTACCCACACTGATGAGGTAAGAATAGCAAAGAAATATCTTACTTCTCACCCAAGCTGGGATACTCAATACGGCAAGGAAGCACGACAGCTAAATCTACATAAAAGATAGTTAATATAAGTACGTAGGAGGCCTTCCTTATAAAATAGATTATGATTTACAGCTTTAGATATCTATCACAATAGTGGTGGTAGGTCCTGGTGAGATGTTGTCGTTTGAGTTTTTCCACTTAGCGATAAAAAACGGCTCGACTGCTTCCAACATAAATAGCGGCATCGCAGCAGTCGAAATCATTTACGTACGTGACTGTGAGGTATATCCAGAGCTCAGTGTTTGGTGACACAGAAAAGAAGTGCGCCGGGGTTCCATAACGCAACCCCGGACGACTCCAAAATAGTTTGCCTGACGGGCTAGAACTTATAATGCAAAAGTACTTAATAATTTCTAAAAGTAAGAATAGTGACGTTGTGACACGAGACACAGCAAGCGCACGTTTTCCCGTGATAGATCGGTTTGTTGGATGGGTCACGTGGGAAGAAGAGGCGGGAACGGGTCCCAAAACTGCTTAGGGCTCATTACGTCGGATGTTTAAGCAATAGAGCTACGCTTCAATGCTCTGCTCAAAACATACCAATGTTTCTGGGAAATCGAACATCAACATGCTAGGTAACTAACGGAGTAGTAGAGTACTTTAAATGGGGACTACTCTTTGTCGTCTAAAGCTTAGGGATTATACTTTCGATGTACCGTTTCTTTCTCGCTTCCTTATTTCTTGCCAGGACCGTTTTAGTAATACCTGATGTCTATGCCAGAGATGGTGACGTTCTGGTGCTTGGCGGGACTGGTGAACTGGGCTCGGAAATTGTGAAGGTTCTGGTAGAGGCAGGGGAGAGCACTACCGTTTTTTCGCGCCCGACCTCAAGCCGTGAACGGCTCAGCGCTCTTGACGTGGAATATGTCACTGGTGACATTCTGATTGAGACGGATGTGGAACGCCTTTTTAGCCTATCATCTTATCGCGCCGTTATAGACGCGCTAGCGATGGATGACGAGGCCAACACAGGTTTTTATGAAAAGAGCCAGAAGTATATTTCGAAATGGGCAAAGATTTACGGGGTACAGCAAATTATTCTGCACGGTGCTATCGGAGCTGGTGACAGCAGCAGCCTTTTTAAACCGGGCACTTTACCAAGTAATAGGGCGGCTAGCATGAAGGACAAAGCGGCGGCTGAAGAAATTCTTAAGGCCAGTGGTGTGCCTTTCACAATAATGCGCCATCTAACCCTTTTGCCTTTGACTACAAAAGAGTCTGGGAATGCTCGTCTAAGCCTACAGCATAGCACAGTAGGAGCAGTAAGCCGGGATGGTTTAGCAAGGCTGTCATTGGAATGTTTGGGGAACAAAGTTTGCCTAAATAAGACTTACCATGCCGTAGATGATGACGTGCAATTGACTGGCCGCTACGCTAGGCTTTGGGAGCGTTATGCCCGAATACTTCGACCCGAAGTTTTGGAATCTAGAGGAATGGATTGAGTCGGTCTCTCTTAGCCGCAGGATGATGCGGGGAAAATGGGCCACATAACACCCTCGCAAATTTGTCTAGAGGGTCTTTTTCAGTGTTTAGTTGAGTGAAGGCGGCTACCCTCTATCCTCGGCATCTTCCATCACATATTGGTCGTCAGTCGAAGGCACGAACCACTTGTACACAGCGGGCAGTACCAGCAAGGTCATGACGGTGGATGTGATCAATCCTCCCGTAACAACAGTAGCGAGAGGTCTTTGAACATCACTGCCAGTGCCGGTTGCTACAAGTAGTGGGAAAAGACCGAGGCCAGTCGTCACGGCCGTCATCAAGACTGGGCGAAGTCTGAGAAGCGCTCCTCTTATACAAGCTGAGTCCACATCCAACCCTTTTCCAACGAGTTGGTTTATATAAGTCAGCAATACCATGCCGTTCTCAAGGGCGATTCCAAACAGGGCAATAAAGCCGACGGATGCTGGGACCGATAGGTTCTGACCTGAGATCGCCAGCGCAACTACGCCGCCGACTAAAGCTAAGGGAATATTGAGAAGAATGAGAAGGGAACTGCCAAGAGAGCGAAAGTACACGAATAGGAGAATACCAATAGCGGCAAGGGTGATCGGAACGACAAGAGCAAGCCGTTTGTTAGCTTCTTGCTGTAGACGAAATTGACCGCCCCATGTCACAAAATAGCCCGCAGGTAATTCAACATTCTCATCGATTGCTTGCTCCGCTTTCTCGACGAACGTCCCTATGTCAAGACCAACTACGTTAGCCTGGATAGAAACAAACCGTTGCGTATTTTCACGTGTGATCTGGCGTGGACCGACTATTTCCTCGATGTCTGCGAGCTGGCTTAATGGCACTTGCCCTCCAGCTGGAGTTTCAACGAGAATTTGTTTGATCACAGCTACACTATTTCTAGCGCTCTCCTCAAAACGAACGACAATGTCAAAGCGACGAATACCCTCGAACAGTTGACCAGCGGTGGCGCCACCAACTGCCACGTGAATGACGTCTTGCACTTCTGAAATATTTAGACCATAGCGCGCGACGGCTTCGCGATTAGGGCGGATGAGTAGTTGTGGTGTTCCGCTAACCTGATCAACTTGAACATCAGCGGCTCCTGTAACGGTCCTCAGCACTGCAGCAATCTCGCCTGCTCTCTCTTCAAGAATATCTAAATCGTCGCCAAAGAGTTTGATTGCTAATTCAGCCCTTACACCCTCAAGCAATTCATCAACTGTCATCTCGATCGGTTGTGTAACGTTGATCAGAAGTCCTGGCATAATACCGAGTTCTTCTCGGATAAGCTCTTCGATATACTCTTGATCACCATTTTCACGCCATTGCTTCCTCGGTTTTAGAACGACGAACATATGGGCCGTGTTTATGGGATCGGCGTGTGCCCCAACTTCACCCCGGCCTATGCGACTCACCACTTCCTTGATCTCCGGAATCGCGAGGAGTCGTTTCTCCACGATCATCGTAGTGCGTTTGCTCTCGCTCAGCGAGATTGAGGGGGCCATTGTTAAGTTGACCGAAATTGTTCCTTCTTTGAGTCTCGGTGTAAACTCCGACCCAAGGAACGGAAAGGTGAGCAAACCAATTATAACAAGGCCACCCGCCAGCGAGGCGGCTCTTTTTCTGAAGCTCACAAAATATTTAACCCAACGACGGTACGGCTTAATGATCAGCTTAATAATTCTCGGCTGGTTGGTTTCCGAGCTCGAGCGGACTTGCTTTGGGCGTTTTAGAAAGAAAGTACTAATGACCGGCGCAATAAACAGGGAAAATATGAGTGAACCGGTCAACGCCAGTGCAATAGTGTACGCAAGTGGCCGGAATGTCTTACCTTCCGCTCCCTCCAGAGTGAATAATGGCAAGAACACAATAATAATAATCGAGATTGCGAAGAGGATTGGGCGTGCTATCTCCAGACACGCCTGTTCGACTAGTTGTCGTTTTGATAAGGATGGGTGGGATTCCCTCATCATTCGGTCTACGTTTTCAACCATGACGATAGTGCCGTCAACCATGACGCCTATGGCAATCGCTAGGCCACCAAACGACATAAGATTAGCGGAAATACCCAAGTAGCGCATGGCTATAATAGAGAAGAGAACGGAAAATGGTATTGCTGCTGCAACCACGAGGCTTGGTCGAAAACCGCCCATAAATGCAAATAGCACAAGGGATACGAGAACTATGCCTTCGAGCAAAGCGGTAGTCACCGTCGTTATGGCTGCATCGACTAGCTCTTTCTGTTGATAGTAGGGTACAAGTTCCACGCCATCAGGCAGAATGGCGTTGATCTCAATAATCTTATCTTCGACTCTCCGAATGACAGTATTAGCATTCTCCCCAAATAGTTTGACGACCATTCCGGATACAACTTCTTCTACGCCGTTTCGAGTTTGGAGGCCCCGACGGATGGCTCCCCCTATTTTTACGTTCGCAATTTGGCTGAGATAAACAGGTCGTCCCCGCTCTGACTTAACGACAATTCGCTTTAAGGCGTCCAGATTCGTGGCCAACCCGACGGATCGAATAACTAACTCTTCACTTCCCTTTTCAAGGAATTGAGCTCCGACGTTTTTATTGTTGGACTCAATACGTTCTATGATCTCGTTGAGAGTGATTCCGTATTGCAACAATGCATGCGGTCGAACAACTACGTGGAACTGCTTTTCGAACCCACCAATACCGAGGACTTCCGTTACTCCTGGTACGGTTTGAAGATTGAACTTAACAATCCAATCGTGAATAGTCCGCAACTCTTCTAACGAATACACACCGGTGGTGTCTTTTAGGTAGTACCACAACACTAAGCCCATGCCGGTAGAAATTGGACCAAGTTCCGGTGTTCCGAACCCATCAGGTATTTGCGCGTTTGCTTGTTGCAGCCGTTCATTCACAAGTTGCCGATTAAAATAGATGTCTGTGTCGTCAGAAAAATAGATGTTGACGACAGAAAGACCGAAATTAGAGATGCTGCGTATCTGCTCCACATCCGGTAGTCCAGTCATGGCAGCTTCGAGCGGATAAGTTACGTATTTCTCGACCTCCTCCGGTGCGAGACCTTCCGTAACCGTAAAAACTTGAACAAGGTTTGGAGATATGTCTGGAAAAGCATCCACGGGAAGGCTTTGATACGACCAAATTCCACCAGCAAGCACAGAAGCCGCTAAAGCCAGCACTAAGATAGGCGTGTGAAGACTCTTTGAAACGAGATTTTCCAACATTTGCTATAGCTTTCCTGGACCTCGCTTAGTGGGCGTGACCGGCGTGCTCTAAACCTGCGCGCCCAATCTCGGACTTGAGCAGAAACGCATTGCGAGTAACAAAGGTCTGGCCAACATTGAGGCCGGATATAATTTCCACGTTTTTGTCATCTACTCGCCCAGTTCGAACCAATACCGGTTTGAACCCCTCAGCAGTCCGGACAAAAACGATCTGCTCTCCACTAATGCTTTGCACCGCTTGTTTAGGGATTGCTATCCCAACGGGCGTACGGTCGCTGCTGACCGCCGCGTCGATAAATGTTCCGGGTTTCCAACTACCGGTAGAGTTATCTACGATAGTACGGGCTGTCGCGGTGCGCGTATTGGGATCAACGATAGGACTGATATATGAGATTGTGCCGACAGCAGAGTAAGTATTGCCGCTATTGTAAATCGTAACTTTTTGACCTTTCCGTATAAGTGGGATTTGGTCTTCATAAACAGTAAGGTCAATCCAAACGTTACTGATGTCGGCGATGATGAATAAGGTGGTGTCTGGACCTATGAATTCCCCGCGGGTCACATGGCGTTCAATCACTTCCCCTCCTATGGGTGCTTTTATTTTAAGATGCGTTAGGCTTTGCCCATTATCAGAGGAAATATTTTTTAAGTCTTGAAGTGTTACATCCAGCGCAATTAGTTTTTGTTCGGCCGCGGTCAGTTTAATATCTGCTTCTAGAGAAGCGTTACGTGCTTCGAAGTACTCTTGTTCTGATGAGATTCTTTCCTCCCAAAGCAATCGGAAACGGTCAAAATTCCTTTCGGCCAATTGCGCCCGTTCGCGCGCGGCTACATAGCCGGCTTTAGCATCAGCTAATTGTTGGCTTTCAATTGTGACCAAGACATCACCTTGACTAACCCTATCGCCGAGACTTGCGAAGACGTTTCTAACATTGCCCCTAACTCGAGGAACCACATGGGCTACTCGATTTTGGTCCAGCAGAACTTCTCCATTGAGGTGGATCGACGAAGACAAGGACTGTGACTTTGCAGTTCCTAAGCCAATATCAAAGTCAGAGATGTCTGCTGGAGTAAGTCGAATGACCTGTTCTTCGTCATGATCGTGACTATGTTCGAGCGAACCCGCTATCACGATACTGACGCCGCTTTCACTGAAACTACCGGTAATGGTTCGTTGAGTTGCAATGGTGTCCGTTTGACCTACAGCTGTTGACGCCATCGCTAACATGGAGGCCAAAACGAGAAGATATGATCGAAATTGAATTAGCATCCTTCCTTTCCTTTCTAGTCCGAAAACCTATTCGATTGGCTGTGCAATAAGTCGTTCTAGGGCCGCACGGTACAAGTGATATGATTCCAATGTGTCCATGTATTGCTCACGGACATCGAGCAGCGTTCTCTGGGCATACATCAATTCAAGGAAGTTAACGCGCCCGGCCTCATAGCTTGCGAGAATTGCCTTATAGGCCGCGGCAGCGCCTGGCAAAACGGTGTCTCGAAGCGTTTTGGCATTCTGATAGGCCGATGCGATGCGCGTATAACTCTCATTCAGTTTGACCTTGAGTGCGAGGAGAAATTCCTGTCGGTGATTAGCTGACAGCTGTCTTTGCGCTTGAGCGATCGTGATATTGCCCTGATTACGGTCGAACAGCGGCAATGGAACCGAAACTCCAAAGCGAGCGGCTTTACCGTTGTCTGCTTCGAAACGAGAGCCGCCTAGTGTTACTTCAACATCTGGTATACGCTGTGATTTTTCGAATGCGATGACAGCCTCCCTTCGGTTGATTTCCCGCTCCCACCGGATAACGTCCGGACTGGACATCATTTGTGCAGAATATATGTCGAAGGCTTTAGGTGCCTCGAACCGGTTTAAGGTGAATATCGGAGTTTGGCGGACGGGTGTGCTGTTTCCCCAGGTCGCCGCGAGCCTTTGTTTTGTAATGCTCAGTTTTCGTTTCGCTTCAGCAAGTCTGATCTGACTGCTTGACAGCTCCAAGTCGGCACGCGTCTGTTCTATTGGAGAGACTTGTCCTGCGTCGATGCGATTGCGGACCGATTTAGAAAGTTCACGCGCTAGATCGAATGTGTCTTGAGCTATTTCGAAGCGTTCGTGGTCGGCTACTAGTTTTATGAAGGTCTGCGTTGTTAATAGAATAACGTCGAGACGGGCCCGTTCGTAGTCCAGTGCGGCGATGTCCCGACCCAAAGAAGCGGACCGCACTCGCTTTCCTCTTTTTCCGCCGAGTTCAAAGAGCTGGCTAAATTCTATGTTGACCTCTGATCTAGCAAAGCCCGAACGCTCACCGGTTCCCCCAAATTCCTCAATTTCAGACGATATCTCGGGGTTAGGAAGAAGGCCTGCTTGAATTAGTTGGCCTTCTTGAATTTCAATGACTCTCTGAGCACTATTGAGATTGGGATTGGATTCAAGCGCAAGTTTGACCGCTTCACTTAGACTTAGAAAACTTTCATCGAGATTCTTGGGGTCCGCCAATTCCAAAAAGAGTGCAGGCTTTGTTGTATTGTAACTAGTTGAAGGTTGCTCAGCCGCCAGCACTAATTCTGCAAGTGAAAGAGCAGAAAGTGTCAGAATTATAAATATACTGTTCATAGGAGCCCACAAAAAGCTTAACTGAAACTATAAGACAGGATGGAAGATGATTCGCCTGGTGAGGCAGAAGGAAACCTGTCCTCAGTTTAAATCAGCAAAGTGGTGGTGTGCTTAATTAGAGTTGCAAAATCGTGGTCGGCAACTGAGTGCTGTCGACATTGCTTCTGAGTAGCAGTAATGCTGAGGTCCGATTGATTAATCCAGACGACCAAAACAAAATCGAAATATGGGGCGTTTACCGAAGAATTATTGGCCTTTAATGATATGCCGGTATCCGCTAAATCGCGGTCTAAACAATCGTCTGATGTGCCATGAAGGCTATCGTGAGCTATACCCGAGTCACTGAATATATTGTTGTCGTGCTTGACATTAATTTGGGAGTGACCGTCAGTATCGATGCAAAGTACATACGCATTTAAGGAAACCGAGGCCATAATAGTGCAGACCACCATTATTGTGACGGCGGCTAACTTGTTCCAGCTACATTTGCGGATAGACTCAATCACAACGAGCACACCAAATTATACAACTGCTGGATCCTAAATGTATTACCTACAGGTTGTCTAGATTATCAGGAGATAAAACTTCCTTGTCGTTTGTGTTTTTGCTGCGCGTTTCACGGGGAGTGAAGATTATAGACGTTGTGTCACCAGCCCATGAAATAGTACGTCAGCACACGCTGTACGTTGTTCTGGATGTTAGTGTCGTACCAGCGCAAATATGAGTATTCGGGCAAACGAACCTTAGTAGGTATTTCGAAGACCGATGTGCCACTGTCAAACTCAGCCTTGACGGTTACCATGAGCTTTTCGACATACTCGCGCCGCTCTGTGACAGCTGAGCGATGTGCGAGTGGACCAGCATGACCAGGTATCATTAGATCCCAATCCTTCATAGCTTCAAGTTCACGGAGTGTGCGCATCCAGTGATGTAAACTGTTATCAGCCATTCCAGCGAGAGGAATTGCTCCAGGTACTACAATATCTACAATGAACAAAATATTGCCCGGATCGGGCCTCATCACGATAAGACAGTCCCCATGATTCGGGCCGAAGTACAGGAGATCGAGGGTACGTCCACCGAGTTCTATTTTGAAGTTCTCGGTGAAAACAATGTCCGGCATTATTATGTCCGGGTTTGGTAGGTCCACAAAGTGTGCTGCGCAGTTTTTATGGGAAACAAACGTTGCACCTTCGTCCTTGAATATTTGACCACCGGGCACGTGGTCCCAGTGCTCATGAGAGTAAACAACATATTTTACTTTCTGATCGGTTACTTTCGCGATCTCTTGTCGATATATTTGTGCAGCCTTCGGGCTGATCGGGTCGGTCGCGATTACACCGTCATCAGTGACAAGAAAAATATTTCGAGTGTAGCCATAGCGAAAGGTGTAGAGACCTGGGGAGATTTCTTCTGTATCGTATCCGTCAAGATTGAAAATGTTCCAACTTGCATTCGGTGCAGGTCTTGAAAGCTCGATTCTGTTAGGTAGTACCTGTCCTACGGCAAGGAAAGGCGCAAGAGACAGGATGCTGGCTATAAAAAAAAATTGCGTTCTACTCTTCATCGATGATCGCACCCTCTATTATTGTCTAGGCGGGTATTGTGTATCCACTGTAACCAGCCAACCATTACTCGTCTCATCAGAGAAGCTAAATAAGAAAACCCCGCCTGAATCACTTCAGAAACGGGGCTTTCTAAAACAACAGTATCGTCTTTCTACATTGAATACTTAACCGATAGAAAGTATTCCCGCCGGGGCAACATGTGGTACCCACCGAGGTTCCGGCTACCCGTGGCGATCGTGACTTCATCGGTGAGATTCTTTACCGCGAGACGCAGCTCCCAGGCGGTGTCTAACTCCAACCCCACGAACCCGTTCACCCGGTCATATCCTTCCAGAACGAAGTCATTGTTCGCTGCAGTTAAGAAGTCGTCGGTTCTATACCAGTCAGCGCCTAGCTTGAACCGAGCATCACGGTTCCCGAGGCTAAAGTCTGTCCCATAGTCGAACCCAATGGTGAAGGTATAATCCGGTACTTGCGGTGGCACGGCCGTGACACCAAAATTTTGCGGTGCAAGTGCTGGTCCACTGGTGGGGTCAAGTGAGCGGAACTTCCCGCTCATTAAGGCGAAATTTGCAAACAGGTTAAGACCGTCCGATGGCACTGCAGTGATCTCCCCTTCGAGACCTCTAATAGTTGCAGCGCCAGCGTTCTGAACGGTAAACGCTATGGCCCCAGTGGCGGGGTCAATTACATTAGCGAGCAAGCCCAGCTCTGAAATGCGGTTAACAAAATAATTTGCATTTATTCTAAGGCGGTTGCCGGCCAAATCAGTCTTTATGCCAAGTTCGTAGGTCCAGTTTTTTTCCGCACCGTAAGGAATTCGGGCATTTGTGAGGTTAAAGATGGCGATGGTGTTATACCCACCGGACTTGAAACCCCGTGCCATCGATGCGTATAGAAGCATGCTATCGATGGTATCGCCGGTCGTTGGCACCGTGTAGTCGATTCCGAACTTGGGAGTCCACGCTGTATATTCGTTTTGTAGAGCAACTGGAGCCTGTGGGGGAACTGGGAAAATAACGGTTGGCTTTATGTCCATCGTCATGGTCATGTCTTTGTCATCTTTTACGTAGCGAATCCCTGCTGTCACCTTAAGATCATCGGTCAGACTAAGGTCTGCCTGTCCAAAAATGCCGATAGAATCCGTTTCGTTCTCGTTAACGGTGGTGGATGTGGGTGTGACGAACTGCCAACCGAAGTCCTGGTCTGCTGTTTCATCGAAGTATGAAACACCGGCGATGTAGTTGAGGCGGTCATCCATGGTAGAGCCTTGGATTTGCAGCTCCTGGGTGAATTGCTTCGCTTTGACAACTGTTGCCGCCAGTACGCGTCCAACACCTCCAAAGTCCGTGTTGAAGTAATCCTCGGTATCCACGAATGCAGTCACCGATTTAAGCGTTGCATTACCGAAGTCGTACGACATGTGCAAAGAAGCAATTAACTGTTTGGTCTCGCCACGAGTTTCGTTTTCAATGGGTGCCGGGCCGCGGGGTCCGTAGAACGCGTTGCCACGGTTGATGGTGTAATCACCGAAGGTGAGAACAATATCTGACGAACTGTACTGTTGGTTAGTCGGCACGTTCGGAGTAGTACCTGGAATCAATTGCAGCGCGTCATTGTCACTATCGGTATAGGACAGTGTGGCAGTGGCGCTAAAAACATCGCTACCGGTGAAGTGTAACTTTGCCCGACCGGCAAAATGCTTCTCATCACCAATCTTTTCTCCGTTCGCTGCGTTGTTATAAAAGCCTTGTCTTTCGCTGGTGTGCAGTGAAATAGATCCCGCCACATCATCACTCAAGGCACCGCCCGCACTAATACTCGCTCTGTATGCGTCGTATCGGCCATAACCTACTTCGGCATCCATCCAGGTGTTATCTTCGCTTGGTGTACGGGTAATGAAATTGATGGCCCCGGCCAATGTATTCCGCCCATACAACGTGCCTTGAGGCCCGCGCAAAACTTCGACCCTTTCAAGGTCGTTCAGTTGTACATTGTTGCCGTTCATGCGAGCGATATAGACACCGTCAATATAGATACCAAAAGGAGATTCAGCTACTACCAGAGAAGCATCTTGCTGAACAGAACCACGCAGTGATGGGGATAGGTTGGTGGGTGAGGTGATGTTGTTCCGCATCTTGAGGCTTGGGACGTAGCGTTCCAAATCTGTTGCAAATCCAACTTGCCGGTTATCAATGGCTTGCCGGCTCAAGGCGCTAACCGGAATAGGAACCGATTGTAAAGACGCTTCTCGTCGCTCGGCGGTCACAACAATCTCTTCTAAACCAATAATTTCGCTATCTTGGGCAAGCACGCCTTTGACAGGTATAGTTGCTAGGGTAAATAAAGCGAGTCCACCTAAAGCGAATCTAATGGGATGTGTTGCGTGCATTGCCTATTCCTCCAATCGGTCGATTTTGCTTCGTTGGCAGCGATTCAAAGTGAGGCTTGGTGGAGATCGCAGATCGAGACAAAACCAAGAAAATCCATCGTGGCTCGATAACCTAGGGAAAACACTCTATCATAGCTAGAAGTGGAAAAAGCACCTTTATTAAGGCTTCGGGCGATATTTAATATGAAATTTAAAGCTAATTGTATGCATTGTTAATGGTTGGGTGGCACTGCTAGGCGTGAATTGCACGCTACATTGTAAGATACATTGTAAGATTATTGAGTTGCTATCTTCTCCACCTCGCCTGGGCTCAGTCAAAGTCAAATTTTCATCTAACCGAGTAATAGCTAGCTATTTCTTTTTCTGAAATGGCGTCGACTTAATGCATGTGCCTGGCGAAAATCATAAGATTTTCAATGTTCTAAGGTGCTTCATTAAAAACCCGGGTTGAGCCTAGAATTATATTGAGCGCTATTCAATCGACTATTTCCAGAAGCCTTTCTTCATCGCTGCTCTTATCTTTTTTGCCAGTTAGCGGCTTTTGATGGGTCACCAGCACCTTTGTAGCGGGCGACGTTTGGGTACGCATAGACCGGGCGTGTTTGATCATATTCTGACGGATTTAGTGGATGACGGGCTGGCGGCGAGGAATAGCCTGGGTTAAGCATGCGATGGACAGCTATCTGCTCTGGTGCGTCGCCATTTTCTACCCAGTTCTCTAAATTCGTGATCCAATCTACTTCTGCTCCGCCTGGCCCACCCATGGTACAATGCAACATGCCAGGTATCATGAATAGGCGGAAGAAATCCTTCGTTTGTTCTTCACCACCCATAGTTCTGGTAGCAGTTTCGTAATAGTCCACCGTGATACCTGGCGGAATCTGGTCGTCATCCCAGCCATGATAAAGTATCAGTTTACCGCCAGCTTTCTTGAATTTCCGAAGGTCTGGATTCTGCGCGTTATAAATAATTTCAGTGAGCCCCATGCGCGGCGGATCGAGGTCAAAGTCGAAGCTAGACGCCGGCGTTCCTATTGGGGGATCATAAAAGAATGGCATAGTTGTAGCGAATTCTTCGCCAAAGGATTGAGCGCCGTCCAACCACTGTCCTATTCTTCCATCGGGACCGATAAACTCAGGTGTCCAAGTATATTCCGACCCGCGAGACATGCCAAAATACCATGGTTCACCGTTTGAATCAGTGGCACCTGTGTAAATTTTGTTTACCACACCAATTTCTGCATCACTCAAACAAGAATCATTATAGTCCCCGGCCTTACATTGGATGTCAGATGGTTGCCATTCGCAAATCGTTGGATCTTGGAGAATACCGTCGGCAAGTCCATCCCGAGCATCACATTTTTCGAGGACGGCCTCGCGAATCATCGGAAGTTTCTTAGGATCGAGAATAGCCTTGCCGTTTTCATCCATGTTCGCCAAAGGACCCCATGCGACAAACAGCGTACCATCTCCTGTTTCGTCATACACCGGCGCACCAGCTATAATGCCGTCGAAATCTCTTGGAAACCTTTGGGCTTCAACCATTGCTTGGCGGCCACCGGTAGAACAACCCATAAAATAGTTTTGTTCTGAGCTTCTGTTGTAATAGGCGGCTATGATCACTTTGGAGGCTACGGTGACAGTGTGGGTGGAGCGATACGCAAAATCTATTTCACCTTGTATGTTGTTATAGGCGAAGAGCCAGCTGGCGCCTTGGTGACCCATATCAGTAAGGACTACAGCATAATTGCGCGCTAGCCCAGGATCACCGCGTCCCGAATTTATTGACCCGCAATACCCACCACAACCTAACATAAGAAATTTGCCGTTCCATGTTGAAGTCGGCATGCGAAGCTCAAAACGGGTATTAGGGGCAATAAGACCGCTAACACGGCAGGCTTCTGGTAAACCATTGGCAGCCGCATCAACCTCAGAATTCAGAATTTTCGTAGGAGCATCGGGAATAATGGCAAGAACGGACTCTAAGGAGCCAGGCGCTCCACCCAAGGCTTTGCAACGCTGCACAGCAGTTTCGGCAGAAGCTTGCGCTGAAATAGCAAGCGCTATTAATAGTGTTAGCATGTTGGTCTTGGCAGCCATGTCACCCTCCTATTACGGGTTAGAAAACTAACCCACAGTAATTTTGATTGTGAGCACACTCTTTCCAGGAAGTCTAGGGCGGCAGGATTCTAGGAAGTCTAAGGCGGTAAGAGCTACCACTAATGTAGAAACTGAGTGTGCTTCTTAGCCACAGTAGCGCCCCCAGGCAGACATAAGTGGTTTTCTTTTTCTGAGAAGATCGTTTTTGCTGTGAGCCGTTCCTTCTTCTCTTGCAATGTTGTGCGATAAGGACATCTCTATGACGCGATTATCAGTCTTTGTAGCTTCGTGCGCCCAGGCTCTAAACGTTGATCTAAAACCGTGCACCGTTATGTCTGAACGTCGCATTCTCTTCAGCAACTCCAGCATCGCCATGTTGGATAAATGCCCGTGCGTTCTACCTGGAAACACAAATTGATTCCTTTTAGATGGTAATTCTCGTAACAAAGTCAGTGCGGGCTTCGACAATGGTACCCGGAGTGTCTTACCCTCAAGAGTCCGTGAACCCGGCACCGTCCAAACGCCGTCTTTCAGATTGAACTCGGACCATTTGGAACCAATTACCTCACTTGTACGCCGGGCGGTGAGAACCAGAAATTCAAGCGCGCGAGCTGACAGGGCATGACGAGCTCTTAGATCATGTATGAAGGTAGGAATTTCGCGATATAACAAGGTGGGGTTATGCTTCAAGACGTAGGTCTTGGGTCTGATGCCGAGTATCCGCTGCAGATCACCCCGCAAACGCGCTGGGTTGTCGCCGTGGTGCCATCCCATTTTGACCGCGTAGTTTATAATAGCTTCTATTCGCCCCCGTACTCGCCTAGCCGTCGGATGCTTCTTGTACCAAATGGGCTGTAAAACTAAGGCGAGCCACTCAGTACTAAGGTTTTGTACAGACATGCTTCCAATTTTGGGAAAGGCATAAGTTTCTAGACTGTTTCTCCATTGTTGTGGACTCTTTGGATTGTTCCATCGGGACCTATTCTTACCAATGAATTGAAGTGCTGCGGCCCTAAAGGTCTTGTGTTTAATTAATGGGGTCAGATTTTGTTCGCGCTCTTTTCGACGCTGTTCAATTGGATCAATTCCATCATTCTTGAGGCGACGAGCATGTGACGCTTTCGCTCTGGCGTCTGCTAAACTGACTGCAGGATATGCCCCAAGTCCCATTCGACGCGATTCTTTCCGACGGGCCATCTTGAAACGAAACTTCCAAACTGCGTTTCCAGTATCGGAGATACAGAGGTATAGCCCATCGCCGTCATTAATATCGCACGATTTGCGGTCTTTCACCGCCCATTCGACTTCTCCAGGAGTCAATCGATTATGTTTACGCGGCATATAATAGGCACCTTCAGGGACACTTTGGGGACTACTTTGACGGACAGTATAATAAGATTAGCCGGTAATGATAGTTAAATGAACGGACGCAAGGTGTTGATTGAGCCGGAAACAGCATAATGTTGAGCGG
>Ga0315336_1002992_pt1 | contig 23854 bp, 23 predicted proteins | sample ASW5metaG_FD_204512 | JGI IMG/M metagenome (GOLD analysis project Ga0315336, IMG submission 204512) | Ammonia-oxidizing marine archaeal communities from Monterey Bay, California, United States - ASW #5 | ecosystem: Environmental > Aquatic > Marine > Intertidal zone | place: USA: California... | reverse complement strand
GCTGGGCCTCGATGTCGCCCGGGCCGATGGCGTGCCAGTGGGACTGCCGCTCAACGAACACCGGGTAGGCGGTGGGTTCGCGGTCGGGATGCCGCAGGATGCACAGATAGGAGCCCATCTCCAGCGGGAGCTCCAGGGGCGTCTGGCCGACGATTCCGACGGGCTCCAGATGGTATCGGCGGTGACGCTCTACGTATCGGTGGAGCTCGACATCGGCGCCCGCTGGATCCGTCACCAGGGTCACTCGGCCAGATCCGGCGAGATAGGCGTTGTGACGGGTCCGATCGGCGTGTCCCAAGGGCAAGGCCGCCGTGTGTTGTCGGAGCTGCGCCTCGAGCCGGACGGCCGCCACGCGATCGCCGCCGGCCTCGGCCCCGGCGTGTCGGGCGGCATACCTGGCTGCGAGCGCCGAATGGGCCTCGGGCAGGGCCGGGACGATGCGCAGTGCGGTCGCCAGGCATTGGTCTGCGATCAGCTCGGATTTGACCGCCTCGTCTTCGTGTTTTTGCTGCGATTGTCTCGCATCCCAGCCGGGCCATTTTGACGCTTCGGGCATCCAACTTCCCACGCCGTCCAGGAGTACTCGAGCCCGCATGGCGTCCTCGGACGCCCGAATGCGAAGTGCGGCGGCTCGCTGGTCGTGAAGGCCGGCCAGCTCCACCTCGTTCAGGGCACGCTCCCGCTGTTGAGCGCCTTCGAGCCAGGATTTGAGGGCGACGGCGATCTCACCAGCGTGCTGCGGACGCTCGATTGGATCCGACTTCAGGGAACGCAGGCAGAGCTCCGCCAGTTCCCGGGGGATGGCGTCGGTTCCGTGCCCTGCGGCTTCCTCGAGGAGGCTGACCGGGTCGGCGGCGTATGGCGTGAACCCAGTGAGGATCTCGCAGAGGATGGCGCCGAGGCTGTACACATCCGAGCGGGCGTCGACAGACCGGGTCTCGCCGGCCGCCTGCTCGGGAGACATGTACGCCGGCGTGCCCGCGATCTGCCCGGCCCGGGTTTGATTGGCGTCGTTGTCGCTGCGGACCGTTGTCACTCTGCGCTCGACGCCATTGTCCGGGTCGCGTCCCAGGACCTTGGCCAGGCCCCAATCCAACACCAACACCTCGCCGTGCTCTCCCAGCATGATGTTCGCCGGCTTCAGGTCCCGGTGGACCACGTCCAGGGAGTGGGCGTAGGCGACGGCCTCAGTCACTCTCCGAAGCACTTCGAGAAGTGGCCGAAGAGGCCTGTTTTCGGTGTCTTCAGAACCAGATTGACGGATGAACTCCGCGAAGGTGGTGCCGCGGATCTCGTCCATGGTGAACCAGGCGCGTCCGTCGGGGAGCAGTCCGAAGTCGTGCACGGAGACGATTCCCGGGTGTTGAAGCTGCGCCGAGACCTGCGCCTCCTCGATGAACCGCGTGATCGCCTGTGTCGTAGCGACCAGATCGGCCCGGATGGTCTTCATGGCGACTGTGCGGTTCAGGTCCAGGTCTCGAACGCGCCGGACTTCGCCCATGCCACCCACGCCCAGCGGCCCGAGGTCCTCGTAGCGCTCGCTCGCCTGGGGAGTGATCCACTCGGTCTTCGCCGACTTGGCGTCGACGGTGGGGAATCGAATCGAGGTCCAGGCGCCTGAGTCTTCGCTGACTTGATCGGCGGCCCGCCGCCAGCGGGTGAGCAGCCGTGTCACGCGGTCTTCCGAGTCGCCCATGGCCACAGCGTACTCGCTGTGCCGGGTTCTTCCCAGATCGGGCGCAGTTGTCGTTTCAACAGGGGAGGAGGTCGGATTTGATGTCACTACCGGTTCCCACTCATGACCAACCCTCCATTGCCAACGGTCGTTATGCGCTGCTCGGCCGTCTCGGAAGTGGGGGCATGGCCCAGGTCTTTCTCGGCTGGGATTCGCTGCTCGAGCGCCACTGCGCGATCAAGGTCATCGCCGAAGGTCTGTCTCGAAAGCGCTCGATCCGGAGGCGCTTCGCGAGAGAGGCCCAGGCGATGGATTGCGTGGATCATCCCAATGTCGTCAAAGTCCTGGCGGTCGATCTCGAGGTCAAACGTCCCTATCTGGTGATGGAGATCGCCGAGGGTGGGTCGCTGGAGCCCTGGGTCGAGATGTACGGCGCAATGCCACAAGGCATGGTCCTCGATGTCGCCTTGCAGATCTGTGACGGCGTCATCGCCGCCCACGATCACGGCATCGTTCACCGCGATCTCAAGCCGGGGAACGTGCTGGTGGACGCGGGTGGCGGGTGTGTAGTGAGTGATTTCGGCATCGCGCAGATTGCGGATGCGACGCACCTCACCAGCACCGGCGTCGCGATGGGCACCTGGCTGTTCATGCCTCCAGAGCAGCGCTTGAATGCCAAAGAGGTGGATCATCGAGGCGACATCTTCAACCTCGGGGTGACCCTGTTTGTGTTGCTGACCGGCGGGCCGCCTCCAGATCTGTGTCTGGCCGCCCAGAAGCCGGAGCTTCTCGCGGCCATCGAAGCGCCGTTTCGCGACATCGTCGCGCGGTGTGTCCGGTTCCTTCCGGAGGATCGCTATCCGACCACGCGTGCGCTCAAAGCTGACCTCGTGGATCTGATAGGGCGACTCCCGGCCGAGGCGATGCCGCCCCTGTCGACCCCTATCCAACTCGAGGCGCTCGACCGGCCAATGCTCCTGGATCTCAACCCGATGCGGCAGATCCTCATGGACCGCGCCAGGGCCAAGTCCACGCTGCGCCGCGGAGCGAGGCCCTTGCGCGTGCAGCTCGATGTCGCGTTGCTGTCGACGACCGATGTCGATCTCCTGGATCTCGACAGTGCGCTGCGGAGGCTCCGTCGACACGATGCCGACCTTGCGGAAGTGGCCCTGCTCCGAACCTTCGGGGGGCTCTCGGTCCAGGAGATCGCCGATGCCATGGGCGTGACCCGGCGCACCGCAACCACCCGCTGGAAACACGCACGCGAGTTCCTCCAGGAAGCATTGGCCTAGGTGGCGGCTAGTTCGGTTCGCCTCCCCACATGGCGATATTGACCCTCCAGAACGTCTGGTTCATCTCCTGGCCGACGACGGTGATGGCCACGATTACGACGACAGCGATCAGGGTCGCGATGATGGCGTATTCGATGGCGGTCGCCCCATTTTCATCGAAAAAGAACCGGTTCAACACAATGGACCTCCCTGTGGTGTCCATTGCTACGAGAACCGAGCTCAGAGTGGGAAAAGATAGTCCGTGTACAGGCCATAGGTCTGCATCCCGTCGGCCTGTACGATCGGTTCCGATTCGGCGTCCGCAAAGGGCCTTTCGATCTCCTGCCTTCTCTGCAGCAGTGCCTCCCCAACGCAAGTCATGAAGGCTGCAACGCGCCCGGTCTTGCGCAGGTCGCTGTGGGTCAACAGCCAGATGGACGCGCCGAACTCCACGCGGGGCCCAACCCGAACCAGCCGATCGTTTGCATCGGCCGAGAAGCTGGGCAGGAAGCCGACACCCAGCCCCTGTTCGACGAGGGCGGTCAGGACCTGGCTGGAGTTGATGGTCGCCCGGACACGCGAGGGAGGCACGTTTGCGGTGATCCATCGTTCGACCGAGAACCCTCGCCACGGCTCGGCCCAGCGGATCCAGCGATGGCCCTTCTCGGCGGCGGTGCCCGCGAGGTAGCTGCGGGATGCGTATGGTGCGCCGACCAGGGCCGCAATGCGGCGTCCGATGAGCGTCTCGGGAGGCTTTGCGGCCACCCGTAGAACGACATCCGCCTCCAGGTGAGACAGGTTCACCAGGCCATTGTTCGCCTCTACCTCGACTCGAATGTTCGGGTGCTGGTGTCCCATCTCGGTGACCGAAGGGCCGACAAGACTCAGCAGACCATCCGCGACCGAGAACTGGACTTTTCCACTCGGGCGCAAGTCCTGGCTCGCGAAGAGCCGATCGAGACCGGCGAAGGCCTCTTCGATCTTCTGCGCTTTGACCACCACCTCGCGGCCAAGATCGGTCAGATCCAGTCCACGGGTGCCGCGCTCGAACAGATCGACGCCCGCGTCGGTCTCGAGCTGTCGCAGGCGCCGGGTGATTGTGGAGGCGTTGACGCCGAGCGCACGCGCGGCACCCCGGGAGCTTGCGGCTCGAGCCGAGGCGAGGAAGATGCGGAGGTCATCCCAGTTCTGCATGCCGCAATTATGCATCGCGATGAAGCAAAATCGCTGCTTTTCTGCAGCGTCGATGGGACTACCTTCACGTCTGGCTGGAAGCCCACACCGGTCCAGACACCCCAACCCACAAAAGCACCTGGAGCCCCCATGCCCGAAGCCTGTACCCTTGTCGCTACCGCGATTCCGAATCCCGAAAACATGGCGGATATGCAGACTTATATGCAGAAGGCGAACCCGTTGATGGAGTCCCTTGGCGGCACGGCGGCGACGCGGATGAAGGTGAGTGAAGTCATCAACGGCGACGCCGCGGCCATCATCCTCGTCATGAACTTCCCCGACCGAGAGAAGCTCTCCGCGATGTTCGCGTCCGACGAATATCAGGCCCTCATTCCGGGTCGAAGCCGCGGCTTCAAGAGCATCAACATCTGGATTGCCGGGCCGATGTAGCTCCCGGTCAAGCCGGCCCTGCGGTGTCGATGGGGGTGCCGTGCATGGTGCCCTCTACCGCTGACAGATAGGCCAACGCCGTTCTGACCGCCGCTCAGTCCAAAGCGGGTCTGGAGGTTTTGCGGTCCGGCGCCCATGGGGTACAAGGAACGGTCGTGGTTCCTCGGCGAGCACGAGGCGGCACTCTTCGATCGAAACGGCAACATCGGTCCCACGGTCTGGCAGGACGGCCGCATCGTCCGAGGCTGGGCGGTGAATGCCGAGGGCCGCGTTTGCCACCGACTGCTGTCGGTAGTTTCCGCGGCGGCGAGGAGTCAGATCGAGGGGGAGTGCGAGGTGTTGGAGACCTGGCTCGGTGGAATGGCGATCACACCCCGGTTCCGCACCCCCTTGGAACGCGAGCTGCCGGCGTGACAAGATCTAACACCTAACGTCCTGACCCCGGCCCGTGACCTAGATCGTGAAATATCCGGATTTCATGATCCTTCATTCCCCCAACCTCGAAATGTCGTGATCTGTTCCTTAATTATCCGGTTTGTATGGGATCCGAGCGCTGGCACGACAGCTGCATTATCGCTGCCCTTCCCAAGGAGTGTCCATGTTCACCAGCCCCCTCATCGCCTTGATGCTCGCCTGTAGCGGCGCCTCCGAGGTCGAGGCTCCCAAACCCGCTCCCAAGGCCGAGGCGCCGGCTCCCAAGAAGCCCGAAGACCCCCTCCGGCTCCGCGCGAAGTCCACGTTCGGGACCCCTCCCGCCGAGGCCGAGAACCCAGACAACCCAGTCACCGACGCCAAGATCGCCCTGGGTCGGGCGCTGTACTACGAGACCCGGCTGTCCAAGAAGAACGACATCTCCTGCAACACCTGTCACGACCTCGCGGCGTACGGCGTCGACGGGGATCCCACAAGCACCGGTCACAAGGGACAGAAGGGGGGGCGGAACGCGCCAACGGTGTACTACGCCGCTTTCCACTTCACCCAGTTCTGGGACGGACGTGCAAAGGACGTCGAGGCCCAGGCCGGCGGCCCGGTGCTCAATCCCATCGAGATGGCGATGCCAACGCGGGAAAAGGTCGTCGAGCGTCTGAACAAGATCGAGGGGTATCCGCCGCTCTTCGCCGCTGCGTTTGAGGGCGAGGAAGACCCAGTTACCTACGGCAACATGGAGAAGGCCATCGGTGCCTTCGAACGCCGCCTGGTGACGCCAGCGCCGTTCGATGCCTGGCTGGCTGGTGACGATGGCGCGATGAACGACGCGCAGAAGAAGGGCCTCACCGTCTTCATGGACACCGGCTGCACCACCTGCCACATGGGCGATGTCTTCGGCGGCCAGATGTACCAGAAACTCGGTCTGATCAAGCCTTGGGACAACCCCGACGAGGGCCGCAAAGAGGTCACCGGCAAGGCGGGCGACCTGCAGATGTTCAAGGTCCCGTCCCTGCGAAACATCGCGAAGACCGGTCCGTACCTGCACGACGGGTCCATCTCCGACCTGTCGGAGATCGTGAAGAAAATGGGCGAATACCAGCTCGGCAGGGACCTTTCGGACGAGGATGTCGCGAGCATTGTCGCCTTCTTCGACAGCCTGACTGGTGAGATCGATGCCGAGTACATCGCGAAGCCAGAGCTGCCCGGGTAGTTGAAGGAGATCAGACCCGGGTACGCACTACGCCTCGTGCACCGTCCACCGTGATGCGCGCTCCGTCATTGATTGTGCCGGTCGCGTTCCCGGTGCCGACGACGCAGGGGATGCCGTGCTCCCGGGCCACGATGCTCGCATGGGACGCGACACTGCCGGTGTCGGTGACTACGGCGATGGCCCGGTCGAAGGCCATCGTCCAGGCAGGGGTCGTGACGGGCGCAACCAGGATCTCGCCTTTCTGGAGCCGATAAAGGTCGTCCACGTTCCGGATGACGCGCGCGATGCCGGTGACCCGGCCAGCGCTTCCCGACATGCCGCAGATGGCGTCTGGAGCCTGGCGTTCCTCGTGGTCGAAGACCCCGTCGATCTCGGTGAGGATCTGCCCGAGGATGCCCGACACGTCGCCGATGACCAGGGGCGGAACGAGCCGACACTGCCGCTTCCAGTTTGCGCGCCTCTCGGCAATGTCGATGGTTGGAGCTTTGCCCTCGAGCACATACGCCAGCTCGTCGCGGCGTAGATAGTGCACGTCATCAGGTGTGTTCAGGACGCCTCGCTGAACCAGGATGTCACCGAGACGGCGAAGGGCCGCGCGCATCTCGGGCCAGGCCAGGGTGAACAGGTGGGTCTGCTCGAGCCGCACCGCATGCGCCGCGCGGGCGTGTTCGAGCTGCTTGGCGAACTTCCTCCACAGGCGTGGGGACAGCGCGGTCTCGACGTCCTTGAGGATTCGAGTGCGCCGGGCCTCCATCGCGGAGCGTACGTCTTCGCCGGGACCCGATGGCAGCGGCCCGCGCTCCCCAAGGGTCGGCAGGGACCAGTCGAGGCCCTCGACGTCGTGAGCGGCCGGGAGTGTGCCGGTTCCCACTACGAGCTCGAGCAGGTCACCGTCGACATCGGTGAGATGCTTGTCCCACAGTGCCACGAGCGGCAGCTCTGCCTTGGCGGCGTACCCGGCGACCCCCACGATGGAGGAGAGCTGCACGCCGGCGGCGTCGATGGCGGCCTGGAGCCGCTTCACGATGGCGACGGCGTCGGTTGGATCGACCTCGCCAAGGGCTTGCTTCGCCGCTCGGTAGGCGGGTATCAGCTCCTCGCGCCACCGACGTGTCTCGGCGTCGAAGCCCAGATGAGCGAGTGGAGGGACGCATACGACCATCTCGTTGAAGTGACGGGGGAGGTTCCACAGCGTGACGGCCAACGCCCGCATGACACCGGCCAGGCCGAAGTCGAAGTTGAATCCGCCGTAGAAATACCAGCCGTTGACAGTGACGTGGGTTGGGCCGGCGAGATGCGCTCCGAACAGCCTGCCGAAGTTGTCGTGAAGGCGACGGTCGAGATCGGTGATCAGCCAGGTGTCTGTCAGGGGTGTCATCGGAGTCCCCATCCACTCGCCCAGTCGGAAATTCCGGATGTAGCCACCGGAGTGAGGCGGCTCCCACCGTGCTGGCTCGGGGAGGGCTGTCATGGGACGTGCCTGGAGCAGGTAGAGGTCGTCGGCGGCAATGGCCCACTCGATATCGGTGGGAGAGGACCCGGCCACCCGTTCGGCCAGCGCCGCGACGCGGATTGCGAGGGTCTCGTCGATGACATCCGAGCGTCGGACACAACGGGCTGCGCCGCCGCGGACCTCCCACTCGTCGGCGTCGGCTGAGCCGGAGACCAGGGACTCTCCGAGCCCGGCCACCGCGCTGACCAGGGTCACCCCGCGGTCACCCGTCACCGGGTGTGCAGTGAAGGCCACGCCGGCAGCCGTCGCTGGAATCATCCGCTGGATGAGGACTGCCATGGGCGCTGGACCGATGTCCCGCCCCTTGCGATAGGCCTCGACCCGGTCCGAGAAGGCCGATGCCACGCAGACACACACCGCGCGGCAGAGCGCACCCATGTCCACCACGTCGAGGACGGTCTCATACTGACCGGCGAACGAGGCGCCTTCCAGGTCTTCCGCTACGCCTGACGATCGCACGGCCAGGGGAAATCCCAGCGCTTGCGCTGTGACTTCGAGTGCTTCGACGAGGGTGACTGACAGGTCGGCGTCGAGGATGGTGGCGGCGTCGAGACTGGACAGCTCGGAGAGCCAGGTGCCGATGGCGACGGTCGAGATCACGACGCCGGCGGGGACTTCGTGGGTCCCGGCGAGCTGGGCGAGTCGGCTGGCCTTGCCACCGGACAGGGTCGGGTCGGCCGCGAGTGGGTCGGACAACGACAGGATGAGGCCAGGTGGGGTCGGGCTCATGAGGGTTCCTCCTCCTTGAGGGTGGCAGCGTGGGCGTACAGGGCATCGAGGGCGAAGAGGACCCGGTCCGCCACGTCGTTCCCGGCGACGTCGAGGTAGCCATCGAAGGCCTCGGCAATGGCGGAAGACGCGAGAACGACCGACAGGTCCACAAGCCAGGTTCGATGGGGGTCTTGTAGTCCAGGGATTCGCTGGTCGACGAGTCGCTCGAACACGTTTCGACGCGCGGGCACGGTGGTCGCACGACTGAACTCCCACAAGGTATTGAGTCGACTGCTCTCCTCGCGCTGCTCGGCGAGTCGCACAAAGAGGTCGCGAAGCAACTGCTCGAGCTCTTCGCCGTCGACATCGCCCTCGGCCATTGCCCCAGCGTTGGCATCGTAGTGATGGAAGACGGCCTGGAAGAGGTCGTCGCGGGTAGGGAAGTGCCGGTAGACCGTGGGCGTCGACACCCCGGCCTCTTTGGCAATGGCCTTGAAGGAGAGGTCGGCGTGGCGCCCGGTGGCGACCCGCACGGCAGCCTCGAGAATCCGGTGCCGGGTGAGCTCGGCCTGTTGGGCGCGAATCTCGCTCTTGTAGGCGCGCTTGGACGGCTTTTTGGGTGGGTTCTTTTTCATGTTACTCATTGATAAAATGAATTTATTAATGAGTCAAGTGAAATTGTGTCCAGGACGGAGCACTCGGGCGATGAGTGAGGGAGATCAGCGTGAATCTACGCCCGAGCCAGGAGTCGGTAGACGGTGGTGAGCATGTCTGGGTCGTGTCGCGTCTGCACGTAGTCGGGGTGTTCGAGGGAAGCGCGCCGGTGCCGATGTACGCGCGGGAGCCTCTCCTCGTCGGGCATGCGAAAGCCGCCCAGCCCGAGCCCGAACCGCTCATAGAACGGCGTCATGAACAGATCCGGCAGGGTCCACCGCGCTCCGAACAGCCACGGTCCCTCGTCGCCGTGGTCGCCGAGAGCGGCCTCCCACTCCGCGAGGAAGCCGCACAGGCGGTCGGCTGATTCTGCGAGGCCAGCGGCGGGGGCCATGAGGGTTCGAAACCACAGCTCTGGCAGCGTGGTGCTGATCCGATGAAGCCAGGTCCGCGCCACCAGACGGTCGGCGGGGTCCGACGGCATCAGCGGCCGCTCGGGAACCACCTCGTCCAGGTACTGATCGATCAGGGCACTGTCGTGGAGCACCCTTCCGCGGTGGTGGAGAACCGGGCTGCGGCCCTCGGGGCTCAGGGTCCGATACCAGTCGGGTCTGGGGGACAGCGCCGTCGCATCCGGGGCCAGGCTCGGCGCCTGCGTGTGCCGAAACGGCGTGTTCTTGTGGACCAGCGCGATGTGCACGGCCTGCGCGAATGCGCATCCCTCCAAGCTGACTAGATGCAGCATGTCGGGGTCTATATCGGTCGATACGGTATTCGGGACTGCCATTTCCAACTCCGATGTTTCGTGTTGGGTTCAGTCTATGTGGTTCTTCTTCAGACCTCGATGGACAAATCTGGTGCAATATGGTCCAAAAATGGACCACATGTCACATGAACCATCTTGGGATGATCTCCGCGTGTTTCTCGAGGTTGCCCGCAACGGCACAGTGCGGGGCGCCGCGGGGGTGCTCGGAGTCAGTCACTCCACGATTCTCCGGCGCATCGGTGCGCTCGAAGAGAGTCTCGCCGTCCAGCTCTTCCATCGCCGTCGTCAGGGCTTCGTGCTCACTGCCGCTGGCGAGCGTGCGCGAGACGCGGCAATCCCACTCGAGGATGGGGTCCGCGATCTGCGCATCCAGGTGCAAGGGGGCGACGCACAGCTGGTCGGGAAGGTGCGCGTCTCGCTCCCCGATGCCTTCCTGCCGCTCCTGTTAAGGGCCGTGCCTCGGTTCGAGTCCGCGTACCCGGACATCGCGCTGCAGCTACGGACCGACCTCCGGTTTGCGGACCTGCACCAAGGCGAAGCCGATGTCGCCGTACGCATCGCAGCCGCCCCGGACGAGCGGCTCGTGGGGCGACGGGTCGCCACCGCCCGCGTAGGTGTCTATGGATCGCAGCGCTATGCCGCCCGTGTCGGAGGGCGTCCGCTGGCTTCGCTCGACTGGTTGGGAATGGACTCCCCGGTGCCATCGCGCTTCGCGAGGTGGGTGGACGATCATGTCGACCCCAGCCGTATCCGCCTCCGCCTCACCACCGCCGCCGAGCTCGAGGCGGCGGTCGAGGCCGACCTCGGCGTGAGCCTCATGCCGTGCGTGGTGACGGCTCACCGACGCTGGCATCGCTTCAAGCTCCTGGAGCAGGTGGTGGCGCCGGTCTGGGTCCTGAGCCACCCCGATCTGAGGACCACCGCGCGCGTTCGGGCGGTTCGCGACTTCATCTCCGACACCCTCGTAGGGGCACAGACGGTGATCGCGGGTGACGACACCGGAGCGGATCATTAAGAGGCGCGGCTCATCCGAGGAGGTTGCGTTTGAACCAGCCGAACCAGCTTTCCCGATCGTCGCCGTTGAACCGGTCCTCTACGTCCCGAGTGAACTCCCCGACCTGGCCCTGTGCGGTCATCCAACCGCGGACGGACTCCGCCTTGGCTTGGCCCTCTTTCTCGAGAATCTTGCGTAGGGGACTGTTCGGGTGCCCCAGGAAAGGGCCACACCGGACCTCCTTCCTAGCGAGAGCGTAGCCGTATTCGACCCCGCGGTCCCAGCTTCGCCGCGAGGCCCAGTCTCCCCAGATTGGGCCGAAATCGAGCACTTCCAGCCGGTCCAGTGCCTCGGTGACCAGGCCACCACAGTCGGCGGCGATGTCTCCGGCGCGGCCGGCGATGTCACGGGCACTCGCATCCGCGAATCCACTGCGACTGTGCATGGCCGCATCGAGCTCGCGGAGGTGCTTTTCCGTCCACGTCTTGCTGCATTGGGACGACGACTTCGTCCGCAGCTGACGCCTCGTGGTCTCGGGGAGCGCACCGCCGCCCGGCAGGGGAACCCAACCGGCGCCATTCGAGGTGATGTCCGCCACGACGGACAACGCGACGCCCGCGAACGTGGTCGCTACGGACCGTACGGGCGCGTCCAGGCCCATCTCGATATCGGCGGCGGTCATGGCCCGCTCGTACGAGACCCGGAGTGCAGCCGTGCCCTCGAAGTGCAGGCCCTTTTCCTCGAGTTCCTTCCACCGCTCGAAGTAGGCGGAGGCCTCCGTTGCGAAGTCGTCGGTGCCGCCGACGTCGGTCTGGCGCTGCTTGAGGCGCGCGCACATGAAGCGCGCATCCCGAGCCGGCGCCTCTCCATCGATGCGGCCCAACAGCGCCGCGCGGACCTGCTCCCGGCCGGTGGCATCCAGGCCTTCGATGAAGGGGTTGTGGGTGGCCCAGGCAGTCAATGCCGCTTCGGATTCCTCCGGGCTCGGGACGAGGGAGCGGACGTTCAGGCTGTCCGGGTTGTGGGTCAGCAGGAAACCGAGCTGTAGGTGGGTGTGCCGATCGGCGAGGGCGTGTTTGTCCAGGTAGTCGGCGACAGAGGCGTGCATTGGCAATGTCTACCCATGCTCGAGCGACGGCGCCCGAAGATCTAACACCTGACGTCCTGACCCCCCGTTAGCTCGAAGACCGGACAAGCGAGGCGGTGTCTGGCCCTGAGTCCGGCATCGGAGGGCCAGGCGTCGGCCCAACCGTGGACCTCGGCCAGGTACTCCGCCATGACCAGTGACTCGTAGAGTTCGACGGACCCGTGCCGCAGTGCGGGGATGCGGCCGGCGGGAGACACCGAGGCCAGTCCCTTGGGCCGCCACCGGAGAGTTCGTGTTGTCGGCATCTTTCCCACTCGCGCGTCTGTACTCCGCCTGGTGGGGATGCTGCTGGTCGAACAGGATGACGAGTGGAAGGTCGGCCGGCGGTACTTCTCCACCAACTCGATGGCCGAGCTCCTGTCACGCGTCGAGCTCCCAGCGCTGGAGGAGCACGATGCGGCGTAGCTCCTCGACCGGGATGTGGACAGCGACGGGCCAGACGCGCCCCATGGACAGCCTATGGACTGGCCGCTTCGCGGGGCCTTCGGCCTCCAGCCCACAGTCTGCCCCCAGTGCGCTTGGACAGCTCGCTTCGCGGCGACCTGCCCACAGGCCCTTGGACAACACTCAGGATGCCCGCTTCGCGGCCCTCCTGGGTTGCCCACACTGCCCACAACCCGAAATACGACGTACTAAACAGAAAACCAATATTGAGCCTTCTGGCTCGTCTTTCCCAACCAAGAACACCTGAGGAGGCCCGAGGCCTTCATACACCACTTGACGGGACTCAACTTCTGGATGCCGGGTTCGTCATGACGATCGACGACGACCGAGCAGGATCAGCGGCAACAGCAACCACCCAGCCCCAGGCCCCGGACTGCTCTGACACCCACACCCCAACTTCCGCGGCAGCTCCACCGTGCCATCGTCGGAGTCCCCGCCCCCAGAGTCCTCGTCCCCAAGCACCAGCAGATTCACCCGAATCGCCTCCGACTGTAGCAACCCATCGTCGGCCACATAGTCGAACGCATCCGGCCCCGTATACCCAGAGCTCGGGAAGTAGCTGAACCCCCCATCCGCATTCAGCGTCAACGTGCCCGAAGTCGCAGTGTTCAGCAGCGTTGCCGTAAGCGCACCGCCCTCGCCATCGATATCGTTCGCGAGCACACCCTCGGCCGCCGAGACCGTCAGGCCCAGCGCGTCCATCTCGAAGTAGTCCGGCGTTCCCTCTGGCGTGTCGTTGATGGGCGTGATGTCGATCTCCAGGGGCATTGTCCCGCTGGCGGAGCCCTCGGAGTCCTCCACATGCAGCTCCACCAGGTCCACCGTCGTCTCCGACCCGTCGTGCAGGTACGCCACCGCGCCGACCTCGACATCGAGCTGGGTGAAGGTGTCGCCGGCGCCCAGATCGTTGCCGCCGACATTCAACACCCCGGCCGACGGCGCTGTCCCGATCACGTAGGTCAGATCGGCCGAACCGTCCTCGTCGTCGTCCGCGAGCAGGTACGTCGGGTCCAGGGTCGCCACATCTCCCTCGTCCACCTGCACGGGGTTGGTCGTCAGGGTGGGGGCGTCGTTGACCACCGCGATGTGGATGTCCAGGGTCCCGGATGAGCCCTCTCCCAGGGGGTCGCGCAGGTCGAAGGCGAAGCTGTCGACAGCCACCTCGGAGTCGTCGTGGGTGTAGGACAGCTGGAGGGTGTCGATGTCGTCCTGGGTGAACGTGCCCCCGCCGATCATCGGGATCCCGCCCAGCGCCAGGCTGCCTGCAGTCGGGATGCCGGTGAGCGTGAACGCGAGATCGGCCGGGACGTCTCCAGAGTCAATGGCTTCCAGCGTGGTCGCGTCGATGGTGACGGTCTCGCCCTCGTCGACCTGGAGCTCTGAGGTCGCCGCGACCGGTGCGGGGTTGCAGTCGTCGGTGCCGTTGAGGAGCTCGGTGGCGTAGTCCTCGAGATCCCCGTCGTCGTTCAGGAATCCGCCGATCAAGCCGGCGTTCGGACCATGGGAGCCGAGCCCGTCGCAGTTGTCGTCGATGCCGTTTCCACAGAGGTCCAGGGCTCCCGGAGACACGGCGTTGTCGGTGTCGTCGCAGTCGTCTCCGCCGAGGACGGAGGGGTCACCGAGCCAGGCGGGCACGTCCCATGCGCACTCCACGTACAGGTCTCCGTCGTCGTCGATCTCGCCCGCGGGGAGGGCCAGATCACAGTCGTTGTCGGCGCCGTCGCAGATCTCCGGCGCCCCTGGATGGACGGCGCTGTCCCCGTCATCGCAGTCGCTGCATGCCGAGACACCGTCTCCATCCCCGTCGGGATCGTCGATGGTGAGGGGATTGCAGTCGTTGTCGATGCCGTCGCAGGTCACCTCTCCAACGCCGGGGTGGATGTTCGGGTCGGCGTCGTTGCAGTCGCCCCCGTTCGCGGCGTAGTTCGAGGGAGAAGCGCAGCCGAAGACCGAGGCCTGGTTGCCGTCGCCGTACCCGTCGGAGTCGCTGTCGGGCCAGTGGTCGCCGAAAAGGAGCCCGTCGTCCGCCCCTCCGACGCAGTCGTTGTCCAGGCCGTCACAGATCTCGGGGTTGCCGGGGAAGTTGGCGGGATCGAGGTCATCGCAGTCGATGCACACATCGACCCCGTCGACGTCGTCGTCCCAGGTGTCCAGCGTTCCGGGATTGCAGTCGTTGTCGATGCCGTCGCAGGTCGTCTCTACTTCGCCCGGGTTGATGTACGCGTCGCTGTCGTCGCAGTCCATGTTTCCGAGGACGAGACTCGAGGGTGCGCCATCGCAGGTGGGCGTCGGGTAGCCGCCGATGTCTCCGTGTCCGTCTCCGTCGCTGTCGGGGTAGTAATCCTCGAAGACCAGCCCGTTCTCGGCGACCCCGTCGCAGTCGTTGTCCAACCCGTCGCAGTCCTCGGGATTGCCCGGGAAGTTGTTCGGGTCGAGGTCGTCGCAGTCGTTGCAGGCCAGCGCGCCGTCTCCGTCTCCGTCTTCGTCGATGTCGTCGGTTACCGTGATCTGGGTCGGATTCCAGTACCCGTAGGAGAAGGTGCGGTTGAGCTCCGGGGGCTGACCCGTGGCCGATCCGCCATAGGCGCCGTCGAGCATGATGCCGAAGCCCACATCGGTCGGGCTGGGCGCGTTGGAGCCGGAGTGGGCGACGTCGTCGTCCCAGTGCAGGCCGATGGCGTAGTAGCGACCGGCGACGAGGGGAATGTCCATGGGCGGCGACACGTGCCACTCCCAGTTGGTGCCGCCCTGGTTCGAGGAATCGGAGTGGATGAGGGTGTAGTTGATGTTGTCGAGTGACTCGTAGACTACGAAGGTGAGGGTCGTGCCGTTGTACCGGTACAAGTACATCTGGATCTCGGTCAGATGCACGTCCTGGGTGATCTCCCAGTGGGCGGTGTTCGCTCCGGAGCTGGTGCCCGCGGTCCAGACGCGGTCGTCGTCGGGTCCGTAGGGTCCGTCCGGGAAGCAGACTCCGGCGGTGGCGAGCACGGCGAGGAACAGGTGCAAGATGATCATCTAGAGCTCCCGACAGAGGAACGAGCGGCGCAGGGACAGGACGACGGTCTCTTCGACCACTCGGGGGTCGTACTTGATGGGGACCGGGTCCCAGTTGAGGTGCACGGCCCAGGTCGCGACGGTCTCGAGCAACAGACGCGCCGCCACATCACCGCTGGGAAAGGACGCCAATCCGCCGCCGTCGGCGCGGCGCTGCAAGTAGGTTCGGAGCCGACTGATCTCGGTCCCGCGGCCGGAGCGGTGCCAAAGGTCGCCGATCTCTGGGATCTCGGGTGCGCAGCGGTTCACGAGCTTGACCCCCGTGCGGTTGACGTACAAGAGCCGGTAGAGCTCCCGGACGATGGCCGTGAATTCGGCGTCCAGATCCTCGGGTTGATCCTGGGCGATGGCTTGCTCGAGGATCGGGAACTGCGCGACCTCCATCAGGCGGCGCTGGAAGAGGGCCAACAGGGCGCCGGGCTCGGGATTCGCCAGCGGCGGCTGGAACGGAAAGCCGTCTTCGAGGGGGCGGTCGGCGTACTCCAGCGCGAGGTAGAACAGCGCGCGTTTGCCCTCGACATAGCCGTAGAGAGTGCCCTTTGCGACGCCCATTTCCCGGGCGATGTCGGCCATCTGGGTCAGCCGGTATCCGCGGGAGATGAACGTCGCGCAGGAGGTCTTCACCAGGTCGTTGAACCGCTGTGCGGGGATCGTCCGTGCCATAAAACAAAGATAACTGACCGACCCGGTCAGTCAAATCCCATCCCGTACAATGCCCGTCGACTGGAGGAGATATGACGCGCAAGTGGATCGGTGCCCTGTGTGCCTTCTGGATCCTGGCCTGTACGGGCGGTGCCGAAGAGGACGCCGACCCGCCGGCCTGCACCGATGACGCCTTCATGAAGGCGGTCGACGGCTACAACGACGGCTTCGAGATCAAGAAGCTCGGACACCGGGCCTGCGACGCCGATCGCGCACTGGTCGCGGTCGAGTACACCTGTACGGAGTGCGAGCCCTTCGAGCAGTTCTATCTGGGAGGAAAGGCCGGAGACTGGGAGGTGCTCTCCAGCGGCACCGGCATGGACCCGAGCGAGTGCAGCAGCACCGACATCGACGAAGATCGCTGCAAGAAACTGTGGAAGGCCTTCGAGGAAGACGCCGGCAAGGGCAAGAAGAAGAAGAAGAAGAGGAAGAAGAAGTAGGCACCCAAATCTACTTCGCGGCCGCGTCCACCGCATCGAGAGACGTGTGCTGGACCACGAGGTGGTTGTACGGGATGTCGACGCTGGCTTCGTTGAGGGCCTCGTATGCGGCCTTCCGGACCTCGTGGAGCATGGTCAGGTAGTCCCCGGAGTCGCTCCAGGTGAGGATGGTGAAGTCGATGGAGCTGGCGCCCAGACCTACGAAGGCGACCGCGGGTTCGGGCTCTTCGTGCACACACTCGACACTTGCGGCAGCCTCGGTGAGGATCTCCATGATCTGTGTCACGTCACTGCCGTAGGCCACCCCGACATCCACCGCGCCCCGCCGGGTCCCGAGGGTGGTGATGTTTGTGATGTTGCCGCCGGTGATCGCCGCATTGGGCACGATGATCTTCTGGTTGTCGGGGGTGTGCACGGTCGTGGCGAAGATGCCGATGTCCTGGACGGCGCCCGTGACGCCGCCAGCGCTGATCACGTCGCCGAGATCGAACGGTCGGAAGATGAGGATCATCACTCCGCTCGCGAAGTTCGACAGGCTGCCCTGTAGTGCGAGACCGACCGCGAATCCTGCGGACGCCAACAGCGCAACGAGGCTGGTCGTCTCGATCCCGACGGCGCCTAGCGAGGCGATGGCGGAGCCGGCGATGACGGTCCAGCGGGTCATCTGAGACAGGAAGCTGCCCAGGGCCTGGTCGTACCGGCCTCGCTGGACTGCGCGCATAACCAGCGATGAGGCCCATCCGGCCAGGACCCAGCCTGCGAAAGCAATGAGGAGTGCGAGGCCGATGTTGAGTGTGAGAGCGAAGAAGCTGAAGTCTTCAGGCATGGTCATCTCCAGTGTTCGCGACCGCGTATTGCTCGCGAGACCTCCGCGCCGCAAGCAAACCCGCGCTACCTTTGGAGGGACTGTGGAGAGTCGACCATGCGCTTTACCTTCCTCGTGGCCCTCGCTATCGCCTGCACGGGCTCGCCGGACAAGGATCCCGACGACGTCGGAGATACCGAGGTGGCAGCTGACGAGGACACCGATGGCGACGGCGTCTCCGATGCCGACGACCTCTGTCCGGGCGAGGACGACACGCTGGACACCGATGCGGACGGCGTGCCCAACGGCTGCGACGCCTGCCCGGATGCCGACGATGCCCTCGACTCCGACAGCGACGCGGTTCCCGACGGATGCGACAGCTGCGACGGCCACGACGATGCCCTCGATGGCGATGCCGACACCATCCCCGATGGCTGTGATGTCTGTGAAGGGAGCGACGATTTCGCCGACGCCGATGGCGACGGTGTGGCGGACGGCTGCGACGCCTGCCCCGGAGAGAACGACGGCCTCGACACCGACGGCGATGGGGCCCCGAACGCCTGCGACATCTGCCCCGGCGAGGACGACCAGCTCGACGCCGATGTCGACGGCGTTCCCGATGGCTGTGACGCCTGTGAGGGTGGGGACGACGCGCTGGACACCGATGGCGACACCGTGCCCGATGGGTGCGACCAATGTCCGGCCGCCAACGATCTTGCGGACGACGATGGCGACGGCGTGCCAGATGCCTGCGACGCCTGCCCCTTCGCAGACGACACCCTGGATGCCGACTTCGACGGCGTGCCGGACGCCTGCGACTCCTGCCCGGGTTCCGATGACACGCTGGACGGCGACGGCGACGGGTTTCCGGACGGCTGCGACCGATGTCCGGGGTCCGACGATGCCCTCGACAGCGATGGCGATGGCGTGCCCAACGGTTGCGATCTGTGCCCCGGAGACGACAACCTCGACACCGACAACGACGGTGTTGCCGACGGCTGCGACGTTTGCTCCGGGTTCGACGATCTGGCCGACTCGGACGGAGACGGAACGCCGAATGGCTGCGATCAATGCGCTGGATTCGACGATTCCCAGGATGTGGATTCCGATGGCGTGCCGAACGGCTGCGACGTCTGTCCGGGCATGAATGACGGTGGCGACGCCGACGGCGATGGGGTCCCGGGATGCCTGGATGTGTGCCCCGGCTTCGACGACACCATCGACCTGAACGGAGACGGCACCCCCGACGCCTGCGAGGGTCCCGACGCCGACGGGGATGGCGTTCCCGACGGCAACGACCAGTGCCCGGGCGCCGACGACGCCCTCGATGCCGACCTCGACACCGTGCCCGACGGCTGCGATCAGTGCCCCGGATTCGACGATCGCATCGACCTTGACGGCAACGGCACCCCAGACGCTTGCGAGACCGCCGATCTCGACGGCGACGGACTGAGCGACGCTGAGGAGGCGATTCTCGGTACGGATCCAGCCGATCCGGACACCGACGACGATGGCTTGACGGACGGCGAAGAGGTCAACACCCACGGTACCGACCCGCTGAATCCCGACACCGATGGCGATGGCTACATCGACTGCGACGAAGTCCTCGAGACGACAGACCCCAATGACTTCAACTCGAGGATCTACACCGGTTTCTGGCCTTATTGGCGAGATAAGGACACCCTCGGCTCGCCCCCAGGTGGCAGCCCGGTGATCATCGGGCAACCCTTCCCGCGCATGGTGGAGCCCGACCAACACAACGACCTGCTCGACCTGTACGACTACGCCGGCCCGGACCAGCCCCACGACTACATCTTGATCATGGGCAACGCGATGTGGTCTCCACCCGACGCCGTGGTTCGAGACTGGATCGCCGGCGGGCCAGACACGTTTGGGCTCGACGCCACCTACATCGTCATTCGGAGCGCGGTGGACGCCGGGAATCTGGCCTGGATTGACGTCGTGGTCGAGGGTGGGGTCGGAGCGCCGGGAACCCAGGCGGATGCAGCGGCGTGGGACCAGGCTCAGCCCCACCCGAACATCGCCGTCATGGCTGACACCAATCAGTGGTATCTCAACGGCGTCATCGCACAGACCGGGCTGTTTCCGTCCGCCGTCCTGCTCGACGCCTCGAACATGAATGTGCTCGACGTGGCGAGTGTCTACGACGTCATGGACGACCTGCTTCCACTGATTCCCTAGGCTAGGCTAGCGGCAGCGACTGAGCACGAGCTCGCCGATCAAGGTGGCACAACGTAGCGTGTTCCTGGCAGATCGGCAGATGCCGCCGAAGCCGGATGATCTAACACCTAACGTCCTGACCCCCTTGAGGCTGACCCCTAGCGGCCGTTGACCGTGTGTCGATTGTGGTGGCCGCCGTCGATGGCGACGCGAATGGGTGGCTCCTGGGCGCAGGCGCCGACCGTCGAAACGAGAGCACCGATCAGGGCCGCTTTTGGGGATCTGGACATGCCTGAGGAAGCAGGTGTCTCTCCATCTCCGATCCGCGCCGCAAGGGGGTAAAACCGACGCTTGGCGCTGGCTACTGTCAGGGTAGTACACTGCGTTCGGCGAACGAACTCTCAGGGCGCGTGCAGCAGCGCGACCCCGCTGATCCGGTCCGTCCCCATGAACTGCCAGGCGACCATCATCAGGTCGTGGTCCTCGGCAAAGACGCCGTAGATGATCGGCGTGCAGTTGGGCTGGCAGAGGCTTCCCGCCTCGGTGGCGCCGGAGCCGAAGTGCTGAAAGTTGGGGCCGCTCTGCAGCGGCGTGTAGGAGCCGCTCTGGTAGGTGTAGGCCTCCCCGGCGACGGTGACCTGCAGATCGACGTCGAACTGGGGCGGGTCTCCGGCGACCACGTCGATGCTCAGGTGATCGAGGGTGCCCAGGCCGTTGCTGCCGAATGTAGTGGGCGTGGTGTTGGAGATCAGCGTGTATTCGCCGTCCTTTCCGAACGGGCCGGTGGTGATCTCGGTCTGGGTGAGGGCGTAGTGGAAGCCCTCGTCGGCGGTGAAGGTGAGGGGGGTGACGTTGTTGAAGTTGCCGGTCATGTCGCCGTCGCTGTGGCGGCCGATTCCAGTGGTTCCGGTTGCGTAGACGTCGTGGTGGGTCATGGCGGTGAAGTCCGGGGCTTCCCAGACGGGGTCCGCGAGGTAGGTGAGCATCGCGCCGTCGGGGTCGAAGGTGGCGTCGACGTCCGGGCGCTGGTCGATGCCAATCAACGGCCAGGCCGAGTAGAGGATGTAGTAGACGCCGTCGGTGAGGATGTCGCCGGCTGGCGTGGTGTCGGTATCCGTCGTGTCGGTGTCGGTGCTGTCGGTATCCGTGGTGTCGGTGTCTGTGGTGACATCTGTGCCGGTGTCGCAGTGGTAGTGCTCTTCGACGATGGTGCAGCCGGCGAGGGGCAGACAGAGGGCGAGGGCGCGCAGGGCGTTGGGCATGGCAGTCTCCTGTTTCCATGCATCTTCGCAACGACTGTGCCACCCCTGCCGACGGAGCAATGCCGACTATCGGTGGCGGGGGGTGTGACAGGTCACGGGACCTGGTCCGCCCGTCACAGTTACGTTGCGTCCAGGGAGGAGTCATGCGGTGGTTTTGCGCGGTGTTGGTGGTGGGTTTCACACTCGGGTGCGGCTTCGCCGACGCCCCGGACGAGGGCGCCAAAGCCCAGGCGGAAGGCGGCAACGCATTGCCATGGGGCGTCAATGCCAACAATGCCAACAAGGCCAAAGAGGGTGACGACGGGTGGGACGAAGACAACCCGCTCCGCGGCCTTCGCTTCAAGGGAAAGTTCACGCACAATGGCAAGAGCATCAAGCCAAAGTTCTGCATTGCGGGCACTGATCCGAACACCAAAGAGCGCATGATGGCCATGGCATACGCCAAGATGAACGCCCCCGAAGAGGGCGGCTGGTTGGTCGTACACGCCATCGACGGTCCCTTCCCGGACTCACAGACCAACACTCTGGTCATCGACATGTCGAACCCGGACCGACCCGGCGAACCCCAGGAAGGTAGCAAGGGCTGCGGGTCGTCCAAGATCCGCAAGGGCGGCTCGGTGACCGACATCGACCGTTGGGACGGATCGCTGAAGCTGGACTGCGGCGCCATCAAGGCCAAGGGCACAGTGCAGTTCGAGGGCTGTGCGGTCGTCGACAGCGCGCTCGGCATGGCCTCGGCGTCGGCCACGTCGACGAACACCATCACCAACATGCAGAACGCGTATCGATCGGCGATGACGAAGAAGAAGAAGAAGAAGAGGAGGTAGAGCACGATTCGTCAAACGCCCACCGACTGGCCTCCATACGGGGAGGTCATCAGGAGGCCGCCATGCCCGTCATCACCATCCGCACCGACATCAAAGCTCCCGCAGACGCAGTGTTTCGCGCCGTCTCTGACATCGAGCACTTCCCCGACACCGCGCCCAACATCCTCGACGTGGAGTTTCTCACCGAGCAGCGCTCCGGCGTCGGCACCCGCTTCAGGGAGCGTCGCGAGATGAACGGCGAGGTGCACGTCACCGAGCTCGAGATGACCGAGTACGACCCCGACGATCTGCGGGTCCGCATGGTCACCGACACCCATGGAACCGTCTGGGACACGGTCGTCCGCGTCCAGCCTGCAGGCGACGGCTGCCAGGTCCGCTTCGAGATGGACTGCCGGGGAAGTACCTGGGTCAAGCGGGTGATGAACGTGGTGATGCAGCCGCTGTTTCGCCGGGGCATGCAGTCTCATGTCGATGCCCTGGTCCTCTACTGTGAGGGGCGCTGTTGAAAAACGCGAGCCTGCGAGCTTAGAGCAGCAAACTGCGCGAGAGTGGCCGGCATGTCTCCAGCACCCATCTCCACACGGCATCGATGCGGGCGACACGTCGCAGCGCCCGATGGGTGACCAGCCACAGATCGAGAACGGGCGTCGGTGGCAGATCCCAGGTTAGCTCCGTCAGGTCCGGATCGGATTGGCCGAGCGGCCGGTCGAGAATCGTGGCGCCCAGTCCACATTGGACCGCCCGAAACAGTGCGATATAGCTGTCGACTCGCAGTATCGGCTCTGGCGCATTTGCGGCAATCCACTGGGCGTCGGGGTAGTGCGAGAGGCGCTCACTGATGCCGATCCACTCCAGGTCCTCCGGTCCGCGCGCCTGCCGTCCGGCGAGGTAGTCGCGCGACGCGAAGATGCCGTGGGTCGGGCTTGCAATGCGCTTGGCGATGAGATCGGGCTGGGTCGGCTTGACGAATCGCAGTGCAATATCCGCCTCCCGGCGCCCTAGATCAACGAGCGACAAACCAGTGAGGATGTCGATCTTCAAGTTCGGGTGTTTCGCGCGGAGCTCGTGCAGCTGAGGCAGGAGAAGGTGGACGGCCATTCCCTCTGCAGTCGCCAGACGCACGCGCCCGGAGACCGACTGGTCGTACCCATCGGCCAGACGGGCCAAGGCATCGGCGGCGGCCGCCATCGACTCCGCTTGGGGGCGCAACCGGGCGCCCAGCTCAGTGGGAAGCAGTCCCTCCGGCGTCCGGTCAAAGAGCTTCGAGCCGAGCTCCTCTTCGAGGGCCGCTAGCCGCCGGCTCGCGGTCGATTGGTTGATTCCCAGCGTCTTGGCCGCCGCCGTCGCGCTGCCCGAATCGTAGGCAGCGAGAAAAACCTGTACGAGGTCCCAATCCATCTCATGTCCATGTAAATTTGCATGGACAGTATCCGATCTTAGGCACTCGGCACCAAGTCCTGCATGGCTAGATTCCAAAAAACGGAGGCAGTCGTGCACACGCTCGTTCTCGTCGGACATCCCAATTCCAACAGCTTCAACGCCGCGCTAGCGGAGTCGTACGCACAAGGCATCCGAGCCACCGGTCGGGACGCCGAAGTTCTCTACCTCTCGAACCTGGAATTTGATCCGATCCTTCATCTCGGCCACTCCAAGGAACAGCCGCTGGAGCCCGATCTGGTCTCCGCGCGAGACAAGATCGCGGCGGCGGATCACTTGTTTGTCGTGACGCCAGTCTGGTGGGGAAGTTCACCCGCCCTCCTGAAAGGCTTTATCGATCGCGTCTTTTTGCCAGGTTGGGCGTTTGCTTATGAGGAGGGCGCTATGCTCCAGACCAAGCTGCTTGCCGGTCGATCGGCGCGAGTCGTGCTCACCATGGATGCGCCGTCCTGGTACTACCGTTGGTTCTATGGCCAGCCTCTTCATGGCTCTCTGATTCACGCGACCCTCGGATTCACGGGGTTCTCGGTCGGCTCGACGACGATCTCCCAGGTGCGTACGCTCACCGCGGACCAGCGGGAGGCGTGGTTGGGACAGATGCACCGTCTCGCCCAGCGGGACGTGGTGCCATCGCTGTGGAATCGCCTGTTCGGCGGTGGTCAACGCGCGAGAAAACGGCTCGCGTCGGTGCCGTGACGTAGCATGG
>Ga0315336_1002991_pt1 | contig 23855 bp, 13 predicted proteins | sample ASW5metaG_FD_204512 | JGI IMG/M metagenome (GOLD analysis project Ga0315336, IMG submission 204512) | Ammonia-oxidizing marine archaeal communities from Monterey Bay, California, United States - ASW #5 | ecosystem: Environmental > Aquatic > Marine > Intertidal zone | place: USA: California... | reverse complement strand
GGTACGCCACGGGTGAGAGTGGCCAACGGTATCACCTTCCGCCGCGATTCTTTGCTCCCTACGATTACGACTTCACGCTGAGCCGTTTCAGTTACCTGTCCCGGGAACCGGCCATGGGAATTACCTGGGGTGCGGCGAGCCGGCCTCTTGCCGAAATGCTGCATGGCGTGACGACTCCGGACGAAATCCTGGAGATCGAAGACGAAGTGAAAATTGATTTGTTCAGCCACGAACGCACCGAAACCTTTTCCGATTTCGTCCGCGTATTTGTCGATGGAATCAACGAGTATCCGGACCGGAAAATGGCGTTTCGGTGGGCGAGGGCCCCCCGGCTCCTGTGGACGTTTGGAGACGATACGGAATACGCGTATCATGAGCCGATACACAGCGTTGAAGCGGTCCAGGTTCTCTCTTTTTTCGACGGTGATTCATACCGCGTGATTCGGGAGCGTTCGGTTTTTAAAATCGATATTCACCCATGACGCCGCAAGAGAAGAACCCTGTTCCCGGCACGCCTTCACGCCCGACCCGCCGGCGTGGAATCTTTTTGAAATTCGCGTTGCTGGCGGTTTCCGTCACGATATCCATTCTTCTCGGGGAAGTGATTTTACGGGTCACCCAGCAAGACGGGAACTGTCATCACCGGCTGTTCTGCGAATATCATCCCCTTCTGGGTTGGCAGAAGAAGCCGGATTTCACCGGCCTTCACACCGGGCCGAATCGTGTGTACGAAGTCCTTGAAAGCATGAACTCAAAGGGGATTCGCGGTCCCGAATACCCATTGGATAAACCGGAGCGGGAATTCAGAATTCTCGTTCTCGGGGATTCATTCGCGGAGGGGTACACTGTCGCGTTCGAGGATCTTTTTTCCGAAGTCCTGAAGGCAAATCTCGGTCAACTGAGCCAGGATCCCATTCAGGTCATTAACAGCGGAACAGGCGGTTACAGCACTGACCAGGAACTGCTTTGGTATACGTCGGAAGGATACAAATACGGGGCGGACCTCACCGTCCTCATGTTTTGCAACAATGACATGCTGTTCAACAATACGGACAGGTACTGGCATTCGTTCAAGCCGATGTTTCAACTCAAGGACGGCGAACTGGAGTTAACCGGTGTTCCGGTTCCGCCTCCGCCATCCGCGGCGGATGAGGAAGGGGAAATGCAGACCGGAGGGCATGCCGGTTCCCGATGGGGGAGCGTCAAACAATTTCTCAACAAGTATTCCTATATCTATCGGAACCTCCGGGTGGTGCTTCTTCAGAACGAATCGACGCGCTCATTTTTCATCAAGATCGACGCGGCGGCGGATGATGACGAAATGTCGCAGCCGGAATATCATCGCCTTTCGGACTGGAGAAAAGCGTCTACGGAAGAGCTGCGGTCCGCATGGGAGATTACGGAAGCTCTCCTGGTAAAACTTCACGAGGAGACCCAGGCTTCCGGAAGCGAACTCGTGGTATTTGCAGACCCTTTATATCCCGAAGTTGCGCGCACCTGCATTTCCACCTGCCGGAGCAACGAAATTCGCGTAATCGACCCCCTGATCCCCTACCAGGCTGAGAGCCGACGCCTTCGGCGGGAAGGCAAGCAATTGACTTTCGATCCCTTCGACATTCATTGGAACGAAGAAGGCAATCGTGTCGTCGCGGAGATCCTGGAAGAATATATCGTTGAGCACTACCCGAGACTCAGGGCGCGTTGAACGAACCAGATACCTGCCACTACGATCAAAACCGCCGAGCCGCCCCACAATAACCCGGGGACATAAAACCGACTCTTCCGCAGAAAAAACAGTATCGGAAACAGTATCGCTACGATTGCGATCTGTCCTAACTCGACGCCGATATTGAAACCGATCACGCACTTCAACACTACATTCATCCGGAACGGCAGGTGACCCATCACCGAGGCGAAGCCGAGCCCGTGAAAAAGTCCCAGGACCAGGATAATCATCAACGATCCGCCGCGGACTCTTCCCTTGAAATTGTTGGCAGCCACCAGGATGATTGACAACGCAATCATGGATTCAACCAGGCGGGAAGGCACCTTGATGTACTCAAGGGCCGCGAGCAAAAGAGTCACGGAGTGGGCGACAGTAAATGCGGTGACGATTTTCAACAGGCTCCAGAATGACCTGGAAAATTCCGGCACAGGTTTCCACGTACCATCCTCCCGAAACAGAACGACCGGGAGCATCAGTGACAGTAGAAAGAGAATGTGATCAATACCCATCCAGATATGCAGGACTCCCTGCCAGACCATGTCTCGTGGAGTCAGGAGGCTTGGAACATCGATCAGGTCCAACTCCTGTTCCGGATTCGACGGGCTGAAGACCATCGCAACGTACTCTTCGCCGTGTCGGATATCGGTCTTGATGTTGTAGTCCAGCACCAGGAGGGCCCGGTGAAACCGGTCATTTTCGTAGCACATGGTGTGTCGGATCCAGATCTTGTCCGGGAGCGGCCCGGTGTCGATCCGGAAATGAAACGCAACGAACGTCGACGGGTCTTTGAGGATCTCATGCGCGCCGAATTCTATCGTATACGGCTTCCCGCCGGCGGCCCAGATCTGGAAATTGTCACCAATGTATTCCTTGATTGCCCCCGCCGAAGCATCCAGCGTCTGTGATGCTCCCTCTCTATTTGAGACGAGGTCGACATCCAGTTTCTCTTTCAAATCGTTGACGTGAAATTCAAACCGGCCGTCGATGGAGTCCTCACGGCAATTGAGGAAGATGTAGTTCTCGCCCACTCCGTGGGCCACTGACGAGACGGGGAGCATCAGCGAAGCGAGAATTCCGGCCCAGAGGAAATATGCGGCCGGGCATCTTAGGAATCGGGTAATCATAGGTTCTCGCTCACGGGTAAGAGATTGCTATATAGCATCCGTGTGATCTCTTGTCAATCCATGGGGGAGGGGTACGCCGGTTTCTCAGAACAGCGAAGCGTCCGAAGTTTTGCCTGGATGCCTCCGAGGATCTATTCCGCATGGCCACGGCGTCGTCCGCGAGAGTGATTTGCGGGGGGAGGGTTTGCCTGAACTCTTGACTTTTGTTGTGCGATTTGCGATTCTGAATAAAATTCATTTGCCTTAGGTCGGTCGAGCACAACCGGAAATAGTTTCTTTGCGGTGAGCCGACTCTGTCATGCCACGTGCTGCGCTCAACCCATGCCGGATATCCCATTAAAGAACGTCGAGGATGTATATACCCTGTCCCCGGTTCAGGAAGGTATTCTCTACCATGCACTGTCCGCGCCGAATTCCGGTGTTTACATTGAACAGTTCACCTGTCGTTTGATCGGCACGTTGGAACCGGGGGTCTTCGAATCGGGATGGGAATGCGTGTTCGACCGCCATCCGTCACTCCGAGCCATTTACCTGTGGGAGGAAATTGACGAACCCCTGCAGATCGTTCGCCAGAAAGTCTCTTTTCCGTGGCGGCACGAGGATTGGAGGGACGCCAGTGCGGAAGAACAGAACACGAGGTTGCGGGACTATCTGCGGAGGGACCGGCAGGAAGGGTTCGATCTATCCCGGTCGCCCGTCACCCGGATGCTCCTGGTCCGTGAGCACGAGAATCAGTGGCGATTTGTATGGAGTTTTCACCACGTCACGCTGGACGGATGGTCCACCCGGTTGATCTTCAGGGAAGCGCTGGCGGCGTATCGTGATCTCCTCGGCTCGAACTCCGGCATCCATTCCGAGCCGAAACCATTCCGGGAATATATCGGGTGGTTGCGGCGGCAGGACGGTGTTGCCGCCCGAGAATTCTGGGAGGCGGAACTTTCCGGCTTTACCGAGCCCTCCCGCCTGCTGATTCACAATGAGGAGCGGGCGGAGCCGGGAACCCATGCAAGAATCGAGCGATCCCTGGGCCGGTCACAAACGCAAGAGTTGCGGAGGATGGTACAGAAGCATCGATTGACATTGAATACCGCCATTCACGGGGCGTGGGCATGGCTGCTTCATCGGTACTCCGGCCAGAGTGATGTTGTGTTCGGTACCACGGTAGCCGGGCGGCCCCACACGTTGCCGGGTGTCGAAGAGATGATCGGATGCTTTATCAATACGCTTCCCTTGCGGACAGCAATCGACCCCGATGCGAAGGTTGTGGATTTTCTGTCTTCGCTTCAGCAACGTCACATCGCGATCCGAACCTACGAATACACTTCTCTCAATTCAATCCAATCCTGGAGTGGGATTGCTCACGGCGCCTCCTTGCTGGACAGCATCGTTGTGTTTGAGAACTTCCCGACCAGCGGATTTGAGCCGGAGCTGATTCCGGATCTGACTGTCGAAGATCTGGATATTCACGAGCAGAGTAATTTCCCACTGGCGTTGCTGGTTGTGCCGGAGGACGAGTCGCTCCGAATCATTTTCATTGTCGATACATCGCGCTACCCTTCCTCGAGTATTGAGAGAATAGGGGACCAGTTTGCGCTGTTGCTTCAGTGGTTTTGCGAGAATCCAGAAGCGGAAATCGGCGCGGCCCCACTGGGTACGGCGGATGGGATCTCTCCGTTGACTCGTTGGAGTGAGGGACCTCTTCTTCCCGATGTCCCACCCACGATTCTTGAGGACATGAACTACCAGGCTGCGCACAGTTCCGATGAACCCGCGGTAATTTATCGGGAGGAAGTGCTGACGTATGGGCAGCTGGAACTCCGCGCGGACGCGCTGGCGGCGGCATTGAGGAGCCGGGGCATTGTCCGGGGGGATCTGGTGGCTTTGTGCATCGAACGATCCATCGAAATGGTGGTCGGCATTTGGGGCATCCTGAAGGCGGGGGCGGCCTATGTTCCTCTGGATCCGGCCTATCCGAAAGCCCGGCTGGCATTCATGTTATCTGACTCCAACGCGGCGGTTCTCGTCACGCGAAGCAACATGGTTCCGGACATTACCGGAGTTCCCCGTCTGCACATGGAGGATGTGGGATCCGGAACCGATGACGGCGGTGCGCCCTCTGCGCAGCCGGCCGATCTCGCCTACGTCATCTACACTTCCGGTTCTACCGGGCAGCCCAAGGGTGTGGGGGTTACTCACGAGAATCTTGCCCACTCAACCCGGGCCCGGCGCGCCTACTACGACGAGCCCGTTTCGCGGTTTCTGCTATTGTCCTCTTTCTCCTTCGACAGTTCCGTGGCTGGAATCTTCTGGACTCTCGGCACGGGCGGCACCTTGATTCTGCCTCAAGATAAGCAGGAACAGGATATCAGCGCCCTGTCGGATCTTATTCATGATCGCAAAGTTTCACACATGCTTTGCCTGCCTTCCCTCTATCGACTGATCCTGGAATACGCGCCTCCGGATCGATTGAAGTCATTGCGCATCGCGATTACCGCTGGAGAGGCCTGCTCGCCACTGATTTGCCGGCAACACCACGCATTGCTCCCCGGCTGCGAACTGCACAATGAGTACGGACCCACCGAGGCAACCGTCTGGTGCACTGCGTGGCGATCGGATCCCGATGTTCATTCCGGGCAGGTTCCGATCGGCCGCCCCATCCCCGGCGCGCGGATTCAAGTGCTCGATTCACTCCGGAGGCACGTTCCGCCGGGGGCGATCGGAGAGATTTACATTGGCGGTGCCGGTGTGGTTCCCGGGTATCTTCATCGGGCCGACCTGACGGCGGAGCGATTTCTGACCCTGCCGGGCCTGCCGCGGGAACGCTGGTACCGAAGCGGTGATCTCGGATGCTGGTCCGCGTCGGGCGCCCTGTTGTTTCTCGGACGGGTGGATGAGCAGGCGAAAGTACGCGGGTACCGCATCGAACTGGGCGAAGTTCAGTCCTCCCTCAATTCGCATCCGGGAGTATCGGAGTCTATCGCCCTGGTCTTGGATCCGTCCGAGGATGCGGGCGGAGACAACGCCGATGGTACATCCTTGCCTCACGAAGCGGCGCGAGCGGACCGGCGTTCACCTGCCGCCGCGAAACCCGCGAGACTCGTGGCGTACGTGGCGCTCGTTTCCGGGAAAACTCGACCGGAACCTGATGAATTGAAATGTCATCTTCAAGAGCAACTACCCTCCCACGCAATCCCGTCTGATATTGTCCTGCTCGACGCGATCCCCCGGCTTCCGAACGGCAAAGCGGATCTGAATGCGCTGCCGCGCCCCGGGGCGTCGCAGAGTGTTTCGGACGGCGACGGCGGCCGGCATACCCAAACCGAAGAAACTCTGCTTTCGATCTGGCGCGAGTTACTCGGGATCGACACGATTCTGACGGACGATGATTTTTTCGAAATTGGCGGTGATTCCATCTTGAGTATTCAAATGGTCTCCATGGCGCGGGCCGGGGGCGTACGCATCGCGCCCCACGACTTGGCGGATTATCCGACGATTGCAGGGCTGGCATCCGCGGCTGAAACGACAGGGGAGGCGATCGTGGTTGCCGAGGATGCCGTCGAGCGGGAGCCATTCCCGTTGACTCCCATTCAATGTTGGTTTTTCGGATTAAACATGGACCGGCCTGAAGTCTGGAATCAGGCACTGTCGGTAGAAATCGATTCGGCGGTGGATTCCGCGCTGATTGAGAAAGCAGTCGAAGAGGTACTTCGTCATCATGACCAGCTTCGGGCCGGGTTTCGGCAGGAGGGCGGGGAGTGGATTCAGGAAGTCGGCGACGAACTGTGCCCGCTTCGCGAAATCCATTTGGCCGGGCCTGTGTCTGATCACCGCTACCACCCGTTCGCGGAGGCGGCCCATCAATTGCAGGAGGAGTTGCGTTTAGACGGACGCCCCTTGATCCGATTTGGAATCGCCTGGTGCGGCGAGACACGGCGCCTGGTGATCCTGGCTCATCACCTCATCATCGATCCCTATTCGTGGGAGATCCTCGTGAAGGATCTTGATTCCGCACTTCAGGACGTGATCAAGGGGCGTGAAATCAGACTCCCGGATAAAAGCCACTCGTTTGCCTACCGGGCCCGGCAAATCGCGCCAACCCACGACGGAGATGCCGGTGGGGAAGTGGAGTATTGGGCGGCCAGCGAGACTGCGGTTCCCGGGAGGATTCCGCGCGATCGGATCTGCGATCAGGAGTTGGTGGAAGCCGACAGCGAATCCGTGTCCGTGGAGCTCGACGGAAGTTCAACGTCCCTGCTCTTTAACAGCGTGTCAACGGCCTACAATACGAAGGTAGAAGATCTTCTCCTTGCCGCGTTCGCAAGATTGCTCGTCGATTGGACGGGAAAGAGGACATTTCGGATCGGCGTCGAGCGCCATGGGCGTGACGTGGCGGATCGTGCAACGGATTCGAGCCGAACCATCGGGTGGTTCACGACGTTTTTCCCGTTGCGGCTTTCGCTGATTGCCGGTGGGTCGGAGTTCGGGCAGGACATAGGAACGGTCAAGGACGCGTTGCGCGGTGTGCCGAGATCGGGGATCGGGTACGGCCAGTTGCGCTATGCGGGTGACCCGAACCTCGGTCGCAGAGTCGGTCTTGACGAAGAGGCGGAAGACGTACTTTTCAACTACATGGGAACCGTGCCCGGATCCGGAGCGCGATCCGGCCCAGTTCGCGCCGTCGAACCGATGTTCTTTGCCGGCCGGGCGCCGACAAACCGTCGAAGCCACTTGTTGGAGATAAACAGCCGTCACGAAGATGAAAACCTGAAGATGGAGTGGATTTTCAACCGCGCGGCTCACGACAGGCTGATGATCGAGCGTTGGTCAAGAGCCTACATCACGGAGTTGGAACGGGTGATTGAACATTGTGCATCCAGGGAAGAAGCGGGGTTTACGCCCTCCGATTTTCCCGAGGCGGAAATGAGTCAGCAGGAACTCGACAGCTTCCTGGACCAGCTTTGACGCGATCACCTCAAAGGCCTTGCCAAACTTGTCACGCGGGCGGAATTGATCCGGATTTGGCTGGGTTTTGAGATCTCGGGTCGTAGAATGACAAGAAGTCATTGAGGTGCGAGGAGATACAGTGAAACTCGGAATTTTTGCCTGCCTGGCTCTTCTAGGATGCGCCGGCGCCGCGGCCGCGGTCAACGTTCGAGTCGGCGTGGTCGCGTTCGAGGATTTCGACCGTGAGTACAGCAAGTGGGAAAGGGTACTCGGCGACCTGGGGCGTGGAAGCGATCCAGCATTGAAGTTCGAGTTGGCGGTCGGCACGTACGGGGATCTGCTGCACTGGATGGACCGCGAGTTGGTTGATGTGGCGATCCTCACTTCAGGAGTGTTTGCCACCAGCCAGTTTTCCCAGGGAGCAGGCACCGCCTACCAATACCTCGCAACCGTCGGCTTACCTCCCGCGGTCTCCAGTTGGGCCGGGCCGGATCGGCGCGCCGCGGGATACCAGTTCGGGTATCGATCCGTATGCGCGATTCCCGCGGATTCGCCGCTTCGGACGATCGATGATCTGCGCCTTGCCGTGAAGGAGGGACGTGTTCAACTCGTTTTTGTCCACCCCCTGTCGGTATCGGGGCGAATCGCGCCGACGGTTGCATTGCGGAAGGCCGGCATTTCCACCGACGTTCCGACCCTCTACTCCCACTCACACACGGAATCGATCCGATTGCTCACCCAGTCAACGCCGGGTGTTCACCGCGTGGCGTTTGTCTGGGACGATGCTCTCCGCGAGGGCAAAGAGTACCGCGATCAGGTTAGACAACTCCCGCTTCCTTCTCTGGACGAGCTCTTTCTCCCTCATGATGTCATGGTAATACGGAAGCAGGCGTCGTTTGCGGATCGGCTTCGCCTGCGGGTTGAACAGCACCTGGACGCGGATGGCGTTGCCGATTTTCAGATTTTTGAAGATTGGTCGCACCGTTATCGGATTGTCGATGATTGGAACCGATCCCTGGAACTGCCGGCGCTGATTCGCGAATCACAGGGCGTCCGGCTCGATGAGATCGGTGCGATGCTGCTCCACCGGTGGCGCGCGCAGCCCCATCCTCCGCGCCTTGCGGTGGTTTTGTCCGGCGGCGGTGCGAAATGTTCTTACCAGATCGGGGCCGTAGCCGCCCTGGAGGAAAAACTTGCCCGGCTTCGTGAGGACAACCCGGATACGAATGTTGATATCGACCTCGTTGTTGGAACATCGGGCGGTGCGATTAACGCGTTGCCCATCGCCATGGGGATCACCGCGACGCCGGAGGGTCGGGAGGAATTTCGTGATGTGTGGTTGCACCTGGACCAGCGCGATATTGTGCGCCCATCCATCAGGTCCAGAATTAACTTCGGTCTGTGGTTCGGATTGCTCCAGGTTGGCGGCGTGCTTCTTTTTTCCAGCCTGTTCGTGCGCAGAGAGGAGAGGCGGGCGGCTTTTGCCGCCATGGCCCTCGTGGGGCTGGCCGGATTCGAGTTGTTGATCTGGTTTCTTCCTTTTTCACCCTGGCGTTACCTGGGGGAAAACCACTTCGTTCACCACGCATGGCTGTGGTCAACGTTTGGAATCCGTTCCTCGGTGCTTTTCTTGCTCGCACTGGGACTGGCCGGGCTTACGGTTCACAGGCATAAACTCCGCCGCGGATCTCATCTGAAATTACCGAGACGCGGCGTTGCCTGGATTGTCGTCATCGGGCTGCTCGGACTTCCGATCATTCAATTCATCACCGTCTGCTTCGTGCAGCAAACATTCTCCAGCGGGCAGGGAATCGAGCGCGCATTGGCGGAACAGTTTGCGAACCTGGTCGAGGGGCAGAATCGGCGCAATGGAGGCGCTCCATTGCAGATAGCGCCCGGCTCCAACGGGGACCAGTTGAAACAGATCAGCCAGGAAATTTTTGAGCGAAAGATGCTTCAACGGGACATGGTGGTCACAGGAAACTGCCTGGAGCAGTCCGGTACGGCGCTTCCCAGTGACGTATATTTTTATGCCTCTTCGCGGCCCGATTCTCCACCCGCTCCCTTCGGTTTCCGTGGGTTCCGGCTCAACGATGCGCCCAACCTCCTGCTGGATGTCGTGATGGGGTCAGGATCCATTTTCCCCCTTTTCCCGCCTCGCCGGCTGAACGACTTTCCCGATGAAGGCAACTACGTCGATCTTGTGGATGGAGGATTTGCTCACAACAGCCCGATCGAGGCCGCCGTTCTGTGGGGAGCGACACATATCGTCATCATTGAAGCCACCCCGCAGAAGCGAAGACTGAGGAGAAATCTCGCCGAAAATGCCGCCGCCGCATTCTCCCATCTTCACAAGCAGACCCAGTTGGTGGATATGCGATCAAAGCAACAGGTCGTGGTGTTCAGTCTCTTTCCGGAGCCCCCCCACATGTGCGTTCTTGATTTTACGGACGTTCTGATCGAAGCATCGATACAGCGGGGATATGAGGATGCCAGGGGCAATTCGGAGTCACAACCCACCGTTTCGAAGTCGAATTTCAAGAAGGAGCTTGGCGAGCCCGTCTTTGTCAGGATCAATTGACACAAATGAAACAGACGATTCATACGTGCCGCGTGCCGACAATGCCGCAATCCCCGCGTACCTCGTGGCCTTGCGATCCGGTTTTCGTGCGAACGATGACCTGAGCAGGGGGGATCATGGCCATGCTGACTTCCGAAATGCTGAAATCAGACCGGGTCCGGTCACTTTCATCCATAGCGTTTCTGCTGGTTGTCTACCTGGTTGGGAATGAGTGTCTCATGAGGGCCAGCCGGCTGCCGGGAGACTTTTTTCACGAGCCCGTCCTGCTGTTCGCTTATTTCAAGAATCTCTTGCGGCATCCGATCTACCTGGTATTCAGCCTTGTCGCTCTTTGCCCGTTGCTGCTCAATTTTCGCAAGCTCCCGAAGCGGTGGTCAGATCTTGAACAGGGCGGCGCGATGCGAGTGATTGTGGTGGTGTCTGCTTTGGCGCTGTCCTGGCCGTTCATTACCGCAGATTTCAATCTCTATTTAAACCAGGAACACTTGTTCGACCGCGTCGTCGTGATTGGGTGTGTTGTCCTGCTTTTCCTGCGGCCCGTGTTTGTGATCCCCCTGCTGATTTCCGTCCTGCCCCTCATCGCCCAACGGAATGAGCCGCTCGGTTACTTTACATGGACCACGCATCTTCTTCCCATACGCATCCTGATCCTTTTCACCTCGATGTATCTGCTGTCGATGTTTTCCCGGCGCAACAACGCATCGTCTTTCATGTTTCTTCTGCTCTGCTTTGTTGCGTCCCATTACGCGGTTCCGGGGCTGTTCAAGTTGAAGGAGGGCTGGTTGTTTGCCGAGCAATCCCAATTGCTTGTGCCAACCCGGTACGCGACCGGATGCACCCGTTTCTTGAATGAAGAGTTGCTGGGACCCTTCTCGAATTTTGTCGCCCGGGTCGATCTCCTTTTCAAGATCCTGGTTATCTGCCTCGAGACCGGATCGTTCCTGATCATTGCGGGCGGGCGAAGGACCGCCATTGCTCTGCTTTGTATCTGGTCCATCTTTCATCTGGCAGTCGCCACATTGTCCGGGATCCTGTTTTGGCAGTGGGTGATGATTGACGTTTCCATCGCATGGGTATTGTGGAAAGCGCCCGGGATTTTGGAACTCCCCATCTTCAGTAGGGCCAACATGCTCGTATCGTTGGTTCTTATCGGTACCAGCCATTTCTGGCTTCACCCACCCCCATTGTTCTGGATCGACACCCCCCTGATCTACACCTACCGATTGGAGGGACTGGGAGAAAGTGGCCGGCGGTTCAACCTTCCGACTTCGCTGTTCGGCGATTACAACTTTGAGATGAAGCTGTTCGGGTTTTCCCATCTCGAGCGGGAGCAGAAACTGTTGAACCCCGTGTGGGGAGGCGTTTGGACGTACGAAGAAGCGATGCGTTGCCGCGACATAACTACCCCGGAGGCCGCCCTCGCGCACGAGCATGAGTACGGAACCATTCGATACGACAAAGAGAAGACCGAACGGACTCGAGAGTTGTTCAGGGTGTTTTTCCGGAACTATGAGCTTCGTGGTAGCCGGGCTTCCACCTTCAGCTGGTTCAAGGCGCCGCCGATCCTCTGGTTGACTCCGTTGGAGAACGACTATGCGGGTCAGGAACCCATTACGGAAGTAAACGTGTTTCATGTATTTTCCCTGTGGGATGGAGACCGGTTGCGCCTGGTTCGGGAACGCCCCCTCCTGTCAGTTGAGATTCCGCGCGGCACCGCTCCAGACCAGGACGAAACCGACGAGTAAACACAGAAAACGAACCCTTGTTGGCGGGGGATCTCAGAAATGAACCCTTGTAATTCGGTTGTTTTTCTGGTATACTGCCTGCTTCTTCTGTTCCGGAAATCCCGTCGCAAGTCAGTTTGGTGTTTTGTTGAACATGAAAAAGAAAAAGGTAGTTCTCGTCCATATCAACCCGATGGGCGGAGTCACGCCCCTCGTGGGCGGCTACCTGAAGACCTTTGCAGAGCAGGAAGAGGAGATCCGCTCTTCGTGGGATATCGAACTCTACAATACGACTACCGATTCTCCTGCTTCGAAAATCATTCGCGACCTCGTGTTGAAAGAGCCGGATGTAATCGGATTCAGCCTCTACGTCTGGAATATTGGAATCATTCAGAGAATCCTCCCGTCGCTGCGAGGTGTCCTGCCTCCTTCCACTCAATACTTGCTTGGCGGCGTACAGATCATGAATTCAGCGGAGAAGTACGTTGACCGAACGTGGGAGAACGTTGCCACCTGCAATGGAGAAGGAGAGCGGACTTTCAGAGAGTACCTGTTGCAATTGCTGGATGGGTCCCCGGATTTTGGCGCAATTGGCGGGATAACATTCCAGCGTGACGGGACCTATATCAGCACGGAAGCGCAGACACGCATCAAGCATCTGGATGAAATCCCCTCACCATTTCTTGCCGGCCTGTTCCAACCCGGGGACCTGGCCGTCACCCTTCTCGAAACGAATCGCGGATGCCCCTACAGGTGCGAATACTGCTTCTGGGGCGGAGCGATCGGTCAGAAAATCAATCGGCTTCCGATCGAGCGAATCCGGGAGGAGATCGCTTTCATCTCCAGCAAACGTGCCCGCTCCATTCTTCTTTGTGACGCCAATTTCGGAATCTTTCCGCAGGACGTCGAAATCGCGCGACTCTTTGTCGAGTCCCGGCAACAGTCCGGCTACCCGCTCCGAGTCAGTTACAGTTCCGCGAAGAACAAGCAGGAGCGCTCGGTCGAGATCGCGACCATTTTTGCCCGGGGGGGCGTACTGAGTTGTCAGCCAATTTCACTCCAGACGCTGAATCCCGATGTGTTGGAGATGGCGAAGCGTCAAAACATCAAGGCGGAAACCTATCTCGGACTCCAGCGGTCGATGAACGAGCAGGGGGTCGCTTCCTACATCGAATTGATCTGGCCATTGCCCGGCGAGACCGTCGAATCTTTTAAACAGGGCGTGAACGAACTCTGTCGCATGGGGGCGCAATCCTTCGCGATTTATCCTTTGCTCTGGCTTCCGAATGTCGGGTACGAAGATAAGATGGAGGATCTGGGCGTCATCACCCTCGAAGAGGCGGACCCCGTCGGTGGCGGTCGCGTTGTCATCCAGACCAACGAAGTGACCCACGCGGAATGGGTCCATGGAATGGTCTTCACCAATGCGGTGATGTGGCTCTACGACTGCCGAGGCTTCTACCACACCGTCGGAATACTGAACGCGACCGGCGTGGCCAGCTACCGGAACGTTTTTGACCGGTTTGTCGAGTGGATGGAAGATGCCCCAAAGAACGGCGCCGTCAACCTCTGGAACGAGGGACGTGAGAATTTTGAGGAAATGTACAAGAACACCTGGCGCGGAGCCATGGTGGAGGCGGCCCTTCACGGGCATCGCAAGGAGTTCGACCAGATCGTAAAGCAGTTCGCGGAAGCAAACCCACGCTGGTTCGAGGGAGAACGTTCTCATCTTTTGAACTCGGCGGTCGAATTCGATCTGCTGACCCGGCCTTATGCTTATGCAAACACGCCTCCCGGGGTCGGGGTCGACCTTGAATTTCTCAAGATTCTGGAGGTCGACGAATTCAAATTCGTGGTGGAATCGCCCTTCGATTTCGCGGCCATCAACCATTCTCTCAGGACTGCGGGCGAGTTCCCGCCTGAACTCCTTGCGCCGAAGACCTCGATCGTTACCATCGATCACGCCCGGGGACAGATTTTTCGCATGCCTCACAAGAGGGTTGAAGACCACCATCAATTCTGCCACCAGTTTGTCACCGAAATCGGCAACTCTCTGCCGGTTTGCGAAGTGTGCCAGGGCGAGCAGGCGTCCAGCCGCTAGCCGCCGACACGGATTATGAATTTTTCACTGACCGCAGAGCAGGAATTGCTGAAATCAGAGGTCGCCGAGTTCGCCTCGACGCTCAATGAGGACACTGCCCGGGACGATGAAGAGAAAATCTTCCCGCGAGAGAAGTGGGAACGATGCGGGGAATTCGGGCTGCAGGGGTTGCAGATTCCGGAGGCTTTCGGAGGGCGAGCCTGCGGAATGCTGACGTCGGTTGTCGCCATGGAAGGGTTTGGCTACGGATGCAGGGACAATGGCCTGGCTTTCGCGCTGAATGGTCAGATGTTGATTCAACTTCCGCTGATTCATTGTGGGAATGAGCGGCAGAAATCCCAATTTCTTCCCGGTTTGGCCCGGGGTACAATGATGGGCGCGTTTGCTTTTACCGAACCGGATAGCGGATCCGACTTGTACAGTATCAGCACCGTTGCGGACAAAGTGGACGGGGGATATCGCCTGCGGGGAAAGAAGGCGTTCATCACGTTCGCTCCCATTGCCGACTTCGCCCTGGTTTTCGGTACCGTCAATCCCGAGTTGCGTGAGTGGGGGCTTACGGCATTCCTGGTCGATCTTTCGTCCGAGGGCGTGAACATCAGCTCCCCGCGAACGAAGATGGGGCTTCGCACCGTTCCATCGGGTGAAATCGAGTTCAATGATTGCTTTGTCCCCGACGAAGGGGTGCTTGGAAAGGAAAAGGCCGGGCTTGGAATCCTGAACCGGGCGATCGAGTGGGACCGGTGTTGTGTTCTTGCCAGCCAACTCGGCGCAATGGAGCGTCAACTGGAGGAATCCGTTGCTTATGCGAAAGAACGCAAGCAGTTCGGCCAACCCATCGGGAAGTTTCAATCCGTATCCAACCTGATCGCGGACATGAAGCTGCGTCTTGAAACCTCCCGCCATTTGCTCTACAGCGCCGCCTGGCGCGTGGACCAGGACAAACCCGCCGTTCTTGAATCGGCTCTATCGAAGCTCTCGTTGAGCGAAAACTTCGTTCAGTCCAGTCTGGATGCAATTCGCATTCACGGGGGGAACGGGTACCTCGGCGACATGGAAGTCGAACGAAATCTACGCGATGCCATTGGAGGAATTATCTACGGGGGAACCTCCGAAATTCAACGGGTTACCATTGCCAAAATGCTCGGGCTGTGACGTACCTTCTCCCACACCTGATTGACGAGTACGCGACGAAGAGTCCGGACCGCGAATGTATTCGATTTTCCGGGCAGGGTCTCACCTTTCGTCAATTGGCCGAACGTTCGGACTGCCTGGCCCGCGTCCTCAACGACCGCGGGGTTCGCCGGCGCGATCGCGTTGGAATCTTTTCCAACAAGTGCTGCGAGTCCGCCGTGGCAATGTACGGAATCATGAAGGCGGGAGCTGCCTATGTTCCTCTCGATCCCTCCGCATCGGCCGAACGGTTGCAATTGATGATTCGGGATTGCGGGATCGGGTGTATTGTTTCCCAGGACTCCAAGGCCGCCGCAGTCGAAGCCCTCGCGAGCATGAGTGCGGGCCTCAAGACGGTGATCGGCGTGTCGAATGGTGGGATCAGCTGGGAGGAAGTCTGGGGGACGGGCGGACCGCCCCCAGATCCAGGTACGGTAGAGCAGGATCTCGCTTACATCATTTACACCTCCGGCTCAACCGGCCGCCCCAAGGGCATCATGCACACCCACCACAGCGCCCTGAGTTTTGCCAGGTGGGCCGCCGCCGCATACGGACTGAACGTCGACGATCGTCTGAGTAACCATGCGCCGCTGCACTTCGATCTCTCGATTTTCGACTTCTTCGCGGGGGCGGTCGCCGGCGCCACAACCGTGCTTATTCCTGAACCCTATACCAAGCTTGCGGCAAGTTATTCGCAGCTGCTCGCAGACGAAAAGATTACGGTGTTGTTCACCGTCCCCTTCGCCCTGATTCAATTGGTGCAACACGGAGTCCTCGAGAAACGCGACCTCCGTTGCCTCCGCTGGGCGATCTTTGGCGGCGAACCCTTTCCCGCAAGACACCTGCGAGACCTGATGTTGAGGCTTCCATGGGTCAGTTTCGATAACATGTATGGCCCCGCCGAAGTGAACGGCTGTACGCACTATACCCTTCCGGGGCCGCCGGAAGTCACGGATTCGATACCCATTGGCCGGGTGAATGCAAACATGGAAGGCCTGGTGATTGATGGGGAGGACAAACCCGTTGAGGCCGGTGCGGCGGGCGAACTTTTGATTCGATCCGCGACGATGATGCAAGGCTACTGGTCGCGACCGGATCTCAATGCAAAAGCGTTCTACCGTAGATCCATCGCCGACGGATACGAAGATGTCTTTTATCGAACCGGAGACCTGGTGCGCATTGGAACCGACGGAAATTACCACTTCCTGGGAAGAAAAGACCGCCAGGTAAAGACGCGTGGATACCGCGTGGAACTCGACGAGGTGGAAGCCGCCCTGGTTTCCCATGATGCAGTCGAGGAGGCCGCCGCCTACATGATCAAGAATTCGACCGACAGCGAAAATCGGATCGAAGCCGCGGTTACCGTCGAGCCCGGGGGACGGTTCGAGGAAAATGAACTGCTTGCCCATACCAAAACCGCCCTGGCCTGGTATGCCGTCCCGGCTCGAATCGTCCTGAGGCAGGATTTTCCCCGCACAACGACCGGGAAAATCGATCGTCGCCGACTCCAGATGGAAGCGGCTTCCCTCGCGCCCGCTAATTGTAATACGATAGAGCCGACAACAAACCAGGGATAAATGGAATCTATTACTCCAGATAAGTCGGACCTGCATTCGAAGCTCCATCAATTCATCGAGCAAGAGCTTTTAAGCGGCACCCAGAAGGTTACCCTGGAGGATGAACTACTCATTGATGGCTATGTCGATTCCGTCGGCATCATGAGCCTGGTCGCTTTTATCCAGGAGTCGTGCGAAGTAAAGGTTCCGCCGGAAGATTTCACCATAGAGAACTTTGGTACGATCAATGCGCTTGCCGCCTACCTCGAAAACCGGCTTCCTTGAGCGTTCGCACCGCCGGAGTCGTAATTGAGTAGGGGAACTTCGAGCGATTGAATCAGGATGTCCGGACCATGATGCAAAGAGAAAAACGACGACGCCAATGTAAAAAGATCACACTCCTCCTGGCTGTTCTTTTTGTAACCGCCGTTTCAATCCTCTGGAAGTTGCGCGTTGGGGGACCCATTGGAGAATTTGCCGTCCTTCCGGATCCCAGCGAGGCTTTGGACTCTTTTGAAACCGATGCTGCCGGGTTCCTGTTGAACTCAGCTGCCATGCCTGTCGACGCGGAGCTACGGCTCGATCGGCTCGTTTATGGGCAGGGAGACGAGATCTCCGCCACTCTTGAATTCTCCGGGGAAGCAGGGGCCGGCGATGATGAAATCGTGGTCTTCATATCTTCTCCCGGATCCGGCGATGTCGAAATCCTGAGAATGAATCCATCGGATCAGGCAGGGAGAGTGTGGTCGGAAGAACTGCCTTTGCCTACCGCTGTCGCTCGATCGCACAATCCAACCGAACAGCTGGATGGTGTTCTTTCAGTGGCGGATGGAGAGATTTTTTACGCGATCTGGATCGCGGGGCAGGGACTTTCCGGGTCGGCAGATGCCGAGTCCGTCTTTTCCGATTTCGGAATCATGTCCGCGGGGGAAGATGCGGGGATTGCCGGTGCGCTGGTGTTGCCGGAGTTGGCCTGCTTCGAAGAGGAACTGGCATCCGGATCGGTCGTGCGGCCGTTCGGAACACTTCTTCCGGAAGGCGGTCTGCCCGTGCAGATGGCGCTCGACGAATTGATTGTCGCGCCGCGGGATCGCCGGCAGCTGGACGATTTCCTGTCCCGCTTCAACGCCCGGGTCATTCGCACCGATCTTCTTCCCGAAGAAGAGGGGGACCGGGAGCCCAGGCTGTACCTGGTGCAGGTGGATGCAACGTCCGTTGACCGGGCCGACCTTCCCGTCTTGCGATCCGCGCTCGATCAGACGGCACCGGTTTACGGAAGTTCAGAGAGCGTGCTGGCATTGTACACCCTGGCGCTGCAGGCAAGGTTTGACGGGTATGCCGTCTCCGTAAATCCACGGCTTCAACCGACGGGAGTGCCCACGATTTCCCCCGCCGAGTCCGGTAACCTTCGGAGGAATATGACCGATTTCGGCCCGATGAACGTACCGAGGATGTGGGCCTACCTTGCCGTGTGGGATCGAGACGTGGAACGCATTCCCCTCGGGGTTTTGGACATGGGGTTCGCGCCGAATGATGACTACCGGGAGCCGTTGACCCAGTGCGACCTGGAAGGGGACAGTCTTCTTGATGGATTCCTGCGCGGGGTGGAATGCGGGCCGGGCATTGCCGTCAGACCGCCGACGGTTGGCAACAGTTTTGTTGGAAGCCTGAGCTGGCATGGAAACGGGGTCGTCACCACCGCGGGAGGGATCATCAATGGTGGATGGGGCAGCGCAGGGGTCGGAGGGCAGGTCGTTGAACCGATGCTGTACCGGTATGGACTGGCGTCGTATGCGTTTGAGGTCGGACTCGGCATCCGGAAGGCGGCCACGGACGGAGCCTCCGTCATCAATCTGAGCGCGGGGTATCCCTGTCGCATTCTGACGGAGCTGGGCATCGGCATCGGATTCTGTGATCCGCTCAGCCGGGTCGCCATCTGTGCGGTTGCGACCGGAGGCTTGAACGCATCCCTGGACTTGATTTGTGGAATCGTACCTCTGCTGCGGCAGATCCCCAACATCGGCGTGCCGCTTGCGGCGGCCGTGGGTCAGATATGCGACACTGCGCAGGGCGCCGTGAATATCGTGTCCGCAGCCTGTTACGCTACCCTATTGCTGGGTGATTTGAGGGATCCGATGGAGGAGGGGGTTGCGTTTGCAAAAGCACGCGGCGTACCCTTCGTCGCCAGCGCCGGCAATGCGCTTTCCCGGGACTCGCTTCCGGAGATCGTTCGGGATTTGATTGATATCGAGAACCAGGTCGCGGATGACTGGAATTTCGTTCCCGCCGTCCTGCCCGGAGTGATTGCCGCCGGTGCTGTCGGGGATAACTGGCCTTTTTCCAATATTCATTTCTATGGTCCCAGCGTCGACCTTTGGGCGCCGATTCGATCTACATATTTCTCTCCTCCAACGACGGATGCCGTTACCGGTTCCGCCCAGCAGACTTTGAAAAGTTTCGGCGGCACCAGCGCCGCCGCGCCGTACATCTGCGGTTTGATCGCGTGCATGCAGGCTGTAAACCCGGAACTGAACCCGAACAACCCCGCGTTGTCGAATGCGGACCGGGAAGAGATCGTCGACCGGATTACGTCCCTCCTGACCGAAAACGCCTGGAGCAACCAGGAGCTTGTTGAACTCGCCCCGGCGAGTTTTTCCAACGCGGTTGCCGCCGCCGCGGGAGAGCGCGGAAACATGATCAATCCTTTGCGCACGATCCGGGCGGCGGGTGAAGGACTGATTCCGGACCTGGATGCTTTGGACTACTCTGATCGTATCGATTTCGACGAAACTACGGCCGCCGCCGCGGCCGACAACCTGTCGAATGCGCTTGCCCTTCAAGTCGGAGACGTCTACCGGGGAGCGATCGTCACCATTCTCGGCGAAAACGGGGCCCCTGATCTATCGGATGTCGATTGGTACGAGTACTCGGTGCCCGCGGAGCCGGCCGGCACTCACCAGGCAAGATTTCAGCTGCGGATTCCCAGGGGATTCGGGACTCTGACTACGGATACCCCGGGCTATGAAATCGCCGCATCCGCTGCGGCGTCCACCGCGGCGGAAGAGGCATTCTATATTCTCGGGCCTGCGCTCCAGGCGGGGGCATCCGACGCGTTCCGAATCATTCCCGTGCTGGACAACGATAACGTTTACAAGCTGTCCTACGAGTCGGTTGAATGGGTGCCCGGGTTGAATCAACCTACTCAGCTCGCGGCGGCAGAAACTCGACGGGATGAATTTCCGGGACTCCCGGAGTCCGGCGAAAGCGATTCGTCCATCAGGCCTTCCATCAACTTCGCGACGACGGGTCCACGCACTGAACATCCGCGAATCGATCTCTCACGGACCGACAAGGAAGCGCTTATCTCCTGGCCCGACGGACCCCTCCGATACGTTGTGGAGAGTTGTGGGCTCCACGCGGACGCCCGGTGGACTCCGCTTGCCGGCGTCCCACAAACAGGAGAGGGGTTCCTGTACCAGAAAGTATCTCCAGATTTTTCGGGCAGGATGTTCCGGCTTCGCGAAATCGAACCGGAGTAGACGCATTCAGGTGCCGCTGATGTTCTCGTATACTCCGATCAGTTGTTTCAGTTCTTTTACCGCCCGCGCCAATTCCGGTTCACCGGTGTCGGCGAGTTGCAGGACTTCCTCCGCTTTGCGGATGGAGCTTTTTTCCATGGACGCGGTCGGAGAGTCGGCAAGGTTGTCGTAGACATCTGCCAGCTTCACAAGGCGCGCCTCCCAGGGCGCACTCTTGAGCTGTTTCATATACTCCTTTTCCCGCCGGTCCTCCGGAAGCCGCATATCTTTCGTGAGTGCGGCGACCAGGGACGCGATGGCGGGGCCGAATTCTTCTTGCACTTCGTCGTAGTCTGTCGTGGTGTCCTCGATTGTATCGTGGAGCAGGGCCGCGGCCAGGATGTTCGCATCGTCGATCTCGAATACATCGCGGACCGTCATCGCCACCCGAAACGGATGCGCGATGTAGGGCGTTTCGTTGTCCTTGCGCATCTGCTCGCCGTGCGCCCGTGCCGCAAACGAAGCCGCTTTTTGCCAGAGCTCACTCATTGCAGTTTCACAACGATGTTCATCCCGAATTCCGGCAAAGAGAGCAAGCAAATCATTCGCACAACATCGTCAACGCAGCGGGGTCCCGATTGGGTTCAATTCTCCCGGCGATCAGGCTCGATAGATTCACAAGCTCAATGAACTCCGAACGATAGCCGAATGAATCTTCACCGCGCGCTGTTTTGGCCATGGCGACTGCCCGCTCATAGGAGGAATGGCCACTGTACGCCGAATTCCGAAGAACCAGCCCCCATTCTGCGACCGCGGCCGCGAACCGGTAATTGTCGGACGTATTCAGGAGAGGAATCTCCAGCGAACTTACGGGACTCGATACCAGTCTGCTCGTCGATTCATCGGGAAGTTTGTATCGAAGATGCATCATCGCCAATTCCCGGCCTGTTTCCGCCACGGGAGTTGGCTTCGTCTCCTGGTATCGCAACCGCTTGCTCGGCTCCATTCCTTTTGCCGGGATGATTTCATAGAGCACGGTCACCGTGTGTCCTGCCCCGATCTCTCCCGCGTCCTTGTTGTCGTCTTCGAAATCTTCGGAATTGAGCATCCGGTTCTCGTATCCCAGAAGCCGATATTCCGAAACCGCCTCGGGATTGAACTCGATCTGGATCTTGACGTCATTCGCAACCGTAAGGAGTGTGCCCGCCATTTCGTTCACCAGAACTTTTTTGCCTTCTTTCAGGCTGTCGATGTAGGCGTAGTTTCCATTCCCCTTGTCTGCCAGTGTTTCCATCCTGGCGTCCTTGAAATTGCCGGTGCCGAAGCCGAGAACGGTGAGATAAATCCCCGATTTTCGCTTCTTTTCGATCAATTCGCCGAGCTCGGACTCGCTCGATAGTCCCACGTTGAAATCACCGTCCGTCGCGAGAATGACCCGATTATTGGCGTCTGGATCGTGATTTTTCTGGGCGATCCGGTAGGCCAACTTGATGCCCTGGCCGCCCGCTGTGGACCCGCCCCCGCGAAGGGCGTCTAGTGAAGCAAGAATTTTCCTCTTATCGGCGCCCGACGTCGAGGGCAGTGCCACGCCGCTCGCGCCCGCGTACACGACGATGGCGACCCGGTCTTCCGGTTTCAGATTCTCTACCAGGAGACGCATCGATGCCTTGACCAGCGGCAGCTTGTACGGAGTACGCATGGAACCTGAAACATCAATGAGAAAGACGAGATTGTTTCGCGGAAGATCTCGAGTGGCTACTCTTTTTGCCTGCATTCCGATGTGAAGAAGCCCGTGCGAAGTATTCCACGGGCATACCGAGTATTCGGTGGCAAATGCGACCGGCACCTCGTTTTCCGGTTCCGGATAGCTGTATACAAAATAGTTAATCAACTCTTCCAGGCGCACTGCTCCCTGCGTCGGAATGCGGCCCGAGTTCAGAAATCTGCGTACATTCGAGTACGATGCCGTATCAACGTCGATGGAAAATGTGGACAGCGGACTCTGGAAGGTGTCGCGAAAACGATTTTCTTCCTCCATCGCATATTCCTCCGTATTGAATTCCCCCGGATAGTGGAAGGATTCTCTTTCCATTACGGAATTTCCCGAGTATCCGATCGATGGCGGGGCGCAAGAGACGTTGATGCTGTCGCGCATTAATATGGGACCGCCGGCTGTCTTCTGAGAGCGCGTGCAGCCCATCTGATATGAGACGCCGATCAGAATGGAAGTGAGAATGACTAGGACCGGACGGAGGACGTTACGGGTCTGTTTCACAGTATGCTCCTTGATTCTTTACGAACCATTGGTTTGTGAAAAGTGCCGTGCGAGGCCCCGTACTCGCGTTCCGCTGAGCTTAGAAATATCAGCGGCTCTGTTGAGTCGCAAGAGAAATCCGAAATTTTTTTCTTACCGACTCTTCAACCCGACTTGCGGGCAGTTTTTCCGCAACGCGCATTCATCACATTTCGGCTTTCGTGCATTGCAGATGCGTCGCCCGTGGAAAATGAGCAGGTGCGAAAGCTGGCACCAGTTTTTGCGGGGAAACAGGGGCATGAGATCTCTTTCGATCTTTTCGGGGGTTTTCTCCTTCGTCAGTCCCATGCGGGTTGTCAATCGGCCCACATGAGTGTCGACGACCACCCCATCGTTCTTCTGATAGGCATTTCCCAGAACAACGTTGGCGGTCTTCCGGGCCACCCCCTTCAGCGTGAGAAGCTCATCCATCGTGTCCGGCACCCGGCCCTGATGGTTCTCCGCAATATCCCGCGACGCCGAGATCAGAGATTTGGTCTTGTTGCGGAAAAAGCCGGTCGAGCGGATCAACTCTTCCACTTCGCCGGGTGGGGCCGACCCCAGGTCCGCCGGGGCGGGAAACCGTTTAAACAGGGCCGGAGTGACCATGTTGACCCGGATGTCAGTGCATTGCGCGGAAAGAATGGTCGCGATCAAGAGCTGGAACGGGTTCTCATAGTCCAGTTCGCAGTGTGCCTCCGGATAGAGCTTCTCCAGGCCGCGATAAAGCCGCCGCGCCCGAAGGGTTGTTTCCCGCTCGGCCCCGGACTTCGGACCCTGAACCATGCGCCCTGTCGTCTTCTTCTTCGCAGTCAAGTCGGGATATTATGCCTTTAAACCCGTACAGACAACCGAAAGAGGCATGAAGCATCATGGCACGTCGGCTCCGGACCGTGGCGGAACCGTCGCGAAGAATTGTGGCACGGCGGCTCTGCCCCGTGTCTGAGCGAGAGGGGAGAACTTCAGCACCGGAAAGGAGCTTGCTCCCTCCTTGTTCAAACCTTCCTCCACCCTTGGCCGGACACGGGGCGGAGCCGCCGTGCCACGATGCTTCTGAGCAAGAGGGGAGAGCTTCAGCACCGGAAAAGAGCCCGCTCCCTCCTTGTTCAAACCTT
>Ga0315336_1002990_pt1 | contig 23859 bp, 17 predicted proteins | sample ASW5metaG_FD_204512 | JGI IMG/M metagenome (GOLD analysis project Ga0315336, IMG submission 204512) | Ammonia-oxidizing marine archaeal communities from Monterey Bay, California, United States - ASW #5 | ecosystem: Environmental > Aquatic > Marine > Intertidal zone | place: USA: California... | reverse complement strand
GGCATATCCAGGTGGAAGATAACTATGTCAACGAAAAAAAAATGGACGCGCCGTAGTTTTATTGAATCTACTTTCGTCACTTCGGTTACAAGCCGGGCCGGGCTAGCTACAGTCTCGAGCGTTGTCCCGGCAGTGGGCCGTTCCCAAGAAGAGTTACCTGAACTGCCCGGTTTTGATCAGGCCCAGCGTTTGGATTTTATTTCTATGATTGATGAGATCATTCCTGCTGCAGATGGTATGCCCGCGGCAAGTGAAGTGGACATAGATCGGTATGTGGCCACACTGTTTACACAAGACCAAGGTTTGATTGCGGCATTTGAAAGTAGCCTTGCTTTTCTTCACGAGAAAGCTATGGAACAGTATGAGCAGAGTTTTTCAAACCTCGATAGTGGTCGACGCATTGAGCTGTTGGAACAGCTTGAAGTCACCGATCCTGTTTCTTTTAGAAAGGTTCGCGAAGCGGTTTATGAGGGTTATTATACGCGCCCACAAATTTGGCACTTGGTAGGGTATCAGCCTCATCCGACCAACAGCGAAGGTCCTGTTATGGAGCCCTTCGATGAAAACTCGTTAGAGCGCGTTCGTCGGTCACCGAAGTTGTATCGGGACGTTTAGCGATGCCCGTCGAAAATCCTGATGTAGTCGTCATTGGTGCAGGAGCTGCGGGTGCCGCGCTGACTTGGCGACTGTCAGAACACGGTGCCAAGGTAGTCTGCTTGGAGCAAGGAGACTGGGTTAATCCGACAGACTACCCATCACAGTATTCAGATTTTGAGGCACAGATGCTCCGTGGAGGAGATTTTAGCCTGAGCCCTAATGTTCGGCGTCGGCCCGAGGATTATCCGGTTTCGGTGACCGATAATGGTGGCTTTCGCCCCGGTATTTCGATGTTCAACGCTGTGGGTGGTACAACTATTCATTGGCAGGCACATTTTCCGCGCTTTCATCCATCAGATTTCCGGGTGAAATCGTTGGATGGAGTAGCTGACGATTGGCCCTTGACCTACCAGGATCTTGAGCCGTACTACAATTTAAACGATCAGATGATGGGGGTTTCTGGGTTGCATGGTGATCCTGCGAATCCACCGAGGATCCCAAGATCGACACCCCCGCTTCCCGTGGGCCGGTATGGTGACACCCTGATCAGGGGTTACGAAAAAATGGGCTGGCACTGGTGGGTAGCGGATCAGGCAATTATTTCCCGCGCATACGACGGGCGCCCTCCCTGTCTACTGCACGGTAAATGTATGTACGGTTGTCCCATTGGCTCCAAGGCTTCTACGGATCGGACCTATTGGCCGAAGGCACTCGCAAGCGGTGCCGTTCTTGAGACTTGGGCGCGCAGCAGGGAGATCATGGTTGATTCTCGGGGCAGGGTGAGCGGAGTCCTCTATCATGATCGAGATGGCAGATTGCAGGAGCAGCCAGGAAAAATTGTCGTGGTTTGCTGCAATGGTGTTGGTACGCCGCGCTTACTACTGAACTCAAAGTCTCGCTATTTCCCTGACGGACTCGCCAATTCAAACGGCATGGTTGGCAGAAACTTTATGGTACATCCGACGCGTTTTATGGAAGGTATTTTTAAAGAAACACTCGACGGACATATTGGGCCTTTTGGCGCGCCACTTTATAGTCAGGAGTTTTATGAAACCGACCTGTCACGGGATTTTGTGCGAGGCTATACCATGGTCAGCGGAAGAACATATGGCCCATTGGCCCATTCTCGCCGGATACCTTGGGGCGCCAATCATCACTTGGAGATGGCACGACACTTCCCTCATACTGCTGGCATCGCCGCACTCTGTGAAGATTTGCCCAACGAGAACAATCGCGTTGATCTCGACCCGGATCTCACGGACTCTCATGGAATACCGGCACCAAGGGTGACCTATACGCTTGGAGATAATACTGCCCGGATGCTAGAGCATGGAGCTGCCAGGGCGACTGAGGTGCTGAAAGCTGCTGGGGCTACTGAAGTTCACGATTTCAGGGGCAATGCCAACATGGCACACCTAATGGGAACGGCGCGCATGGGAACTGATTCCCAGCGGTCTGTTGTTAACCCGGCAAACCAGGCCCATGATGTAGAGAACCTTTTTATCGTGGATGGGAGTTCGTTTGTAACAAGTGCTGGTGTTAATCCAACCTCCACCATTGGCGCACTTGCTTTGCGGGCAGCTGACGGAATTTGGGAAAGGCGAAGTGAATGGAACTAACCGAATTAATTTTTTCATCACAATAGTGATCTTTTGTGGTTAACAGGGGGAGCAAGATCTTGTCAAAGGATAATCAAAGAATCAGTTACGTTAAAAAAGCGGATATTACAGATCCGGAGATGATTGAGGAATTGAAGCGTTGTGCCAGAGAGGGAACCCCCCGCCCTGAAAGCCAGGCGATTCGGGCCCATGTGCCGGCGATTTTTAAGGGCTTTGCCAACAACTGGAAAGACTCATTTAGGGACGGCGTTTTAGATACAGCGGTGAAAGAATTGTGTCGCGTCTATGTGTCCCGGTCCGTCAAGTGCGAATATTGCGGTAATCAGCGTTCTGTTAAAGCAGCGGCGCAGGGATTGGCCGAGGATGACTATATGGATCTTCTCAACTTTGAGAAATCCAGTAATTACGATGAACGACAGAAGGCGGCGCTCGGATATACAGAGGCTATCACCTGGGATCTGGAGACCAGCGATGATCTCTGGGTCCGACTACACAAGCATTTCTCAGAACCGGAACTGGTGGAGCTGGGTTATTTCATTGCACTAACCATGGGACAACAACGGTGGTTGAGAACGCTAAACATTGAGCACCATGAGGTCATGTCTGGTACATCAGCCAGTATGGCGCCGGGCTTTGAGGACGCAGATTCCCTGAAAGTGTCTAAAGCCTCACCTGAGTATTGGGCTAATAAAGAGAAAAAGAGCTCTGCTGCCTAAGAAGCTTGTCTTTTTTCAGAATCGCTTTCACAGGACCTCCCGATTCGGCCAGTTGTTCACCGGGCTGGGCGTACCAGTGTTATTACAAAGGCATGATTTCCACATTCCGGAATCTGACAGTCCCAGGGCCAACCCCGGTACCGTACTGAAGTGCGAACGGTCCCTCGGTATGCGTACTGTCTTCCATATCAACCGTCACTGTGCCGTTTAACGTGATCAATAATCGTGGTCCTTCTGCGATGATCTCATAGGTATTCCATTGGCCTCCTGAGTTAATGGTACTCAAGGGTGGGGCAAAATCGACAATTCCCCCTGTGCGGTAGGTGGGATCAGGTCTCTTGTCAAAGATATTGACCTCGTATGAGTTTTCAGGTGTGACCTCATTCGGATTTGAACAACGAATAAAAATACCGCTGTTTGAATCCGGATCTACCCAAAATTCCAATTTCAGATGAAAGTCTCCGTATGATGACTCACTTACAAGGAAGCCTGCCCCGCTGTCCGCGAGAAAGGTACCTTCGTCAAGGCGCCAGTTAGCATCCCCGAGTTGCTTCCATCCTTCAAAGCTGCTGCCATCAAAAAGCGTTGTCCAGCTTTCCCCAGAGGCTTGTTCAGCTGCGTCTTGGGTACATCCTGAGATGCCCGCTATGGCTAAGGTAATAATTAGAGCTGATACACGTTTCATAATGGATCTCCCGGGCCGGTGTAATCATGGGTTGTTATCCGGCGGAACCTTATAAAATTTCGTGGGCCGGTTTGTCAAATGCACGCAGACCTATTTGAACCAAGAATCACGATCATTTCCGTTAAATTCCAGTCATTGCATTACCATTCTGTCCAGATCTAGAATGAGTCAAACTTGGTTTGCCGCTTTTTCCGGGGACTTCAGTAGAATTGATATGAAAACGAAGCCCCTTTTTCAGGGAGAAAAATTTCCTGGTAGGCCCAAACTGATTGTTAACTAACAACTATGAGTACGAAAGAAAACAATGCGGATGCAAGTATTCCCATTCTGGATCTAGGCCCTTATCTGGATGGAGGTACCCATGCTCTTGATGTGCTGGCCGCCAGGCTCTGCGAGATTCAGGAGAATATTGGATTTTATGTGGTAGTCAATCATGGAGTCCCAAGGCTGGTGCTGGACCGTGCTTATACTCAGCTTGAAGCATTTTTTTCGCTTCCCCTAGAGGAAAAACTACAGCTAAGAATCAATGAAAAATCGGTAGGCTATATCCCCTCACAATCAACTGTTTATGTGACATCAGTTGTGAATGAAAACACGCAGCCGGATCTCAATGAGACCATCACAATTGCACGGGAGAGGCTGCCGAATGATCCCGCTATTCTCGCGGGCAGCCGGTTTGTAGGCCCAAACCAATGGCCAGAGGGCCTCCCTGATTTTCGGCCCGCAATGATCGCCTATCAAGAAGCCATGTCGGTTCTAGGTTATGCAATGCTTCCTTTGTATGCGCAGGCCCTGGATCTTCCGGTCGATTATTTCTCAGATTTTTTCACAGAACCCATGTGGTGGACGCGAAATACATATTATCCGGCCGTTGGGTCCGGGAAGAACCAATTTGGCATTTCCCCCCACTGCGATCACGGTTTTATCACCATGTTGCCCATGTCGGGAGTGCCTGGGCTCCAGGTGCTGGGACCTAATAGAGACTGGATTCCCGCTGAACCAGTCCAGGACGGGATTATTATTAATACCGGGGAGTTCCTGCATCGTTGGTCTAATGGCCGGTTTTTAGCCACTCCTCATCGGGTGGTTGTACCGGACAGGCCACGTTACTCCATGGCCATGTTTTTTAATCCCAACGCGGATACTTTAGCCGAACCTTTGGAGAGCTGTGTTTCGGCTGATCATCCCCGCGCCTTCGAACCGGTTGCAATGATTGACTATATGAGTTGGTATATTGACAGTAATTACAAGCGCTATGCCGGCGGACGGCAAACATAAGAGGAATCAGGAAATGGGCAAGCACGATAATCGGATGAGCAGGCGAGATTTTTTGGAATTGGGCGCTGCTGCAGGGGCGGCGGCTACCGGTGTTGGATGGTCGGGGGCGGCTGTGGGGCAGCAGATGCCACACCCACACGAAAACAGTTTAGATTTTTTAGACAGGACTGAGTACATCCACAACATGGAAGTGCTGAACGTGTTTCAGCCTGGACAGGCGCGGGGTGGCAAGATGCAGATGATGGTCCAGGGGGATCGACGCCTGATTTTTCAGGGAGCTTGGCGGCCGGGCAGCCCGAGCCTGGTTATCGATGTCAGTAATCCTATGCAACCAACCATCGTTAATGATCGTGAATGGTATAGCGGCGACCAGAGTGATGTTGATCGATACTGCCAGTTTCAATTGGCCTACAACAGTGAGCGCAGGCGCTGGATTTTAATGAACGGCTATGACGGTGATGCAGGTCTTAAGGGCGTACGATTTTTAGATGCCACCGATCCCACTGATATTCAGTTGTTATCGGAATGGAGTTGCGACCAGGGTGACCCGTCTCGCGCCCAGCAAGAAGGCTCCGGAACCCACCGTAATTTTTACGACGGGGGTCGGTATGTCTATCTCGATACACAGCCTGATGACAGCTATGCCAACTTTGAAACAGGTCGCGGCAACGGAATCCAGATCCTTGATGTTTCCGATCCCTCTTCACCACGGTTCGTGTCGAACTGGGCGGTGCCCGGTACCCACCAGAGCCAGGGAGATGATTATCGTATGTGGGAAGAGTGGGGTGACGGCAATTCTTTTACAAGCCTTCATGGTGGGTTTTACGTTCCGCGCAAGGTAGAGGATGGTGGACGATATGGGTACGGCAGCTGGGGTTCTTTTGGGTTGCTGATTCATGATGTTTCTGATCCGGCCAGGCCCCGATTGGTAGGTCGTTGGGATACTGAGTACCGCCCAGGCGGGGCTATTCCCTTTCATGCTACAGATGTGAGTAAGCTGGACCGGGGCTTTGTCATTGTCAGCTCCGAGCCGCTACAGCCGGACTGTTTTGAGACTTGGCATGACAATTTTGTGGTTGATGTGCGGGATCCCACAAAGCCTCAATGGCTGGCCACTTTGCCTGTCCCCAAGCCGCCGTCGGCGGCACCGTATACCGATTTCTGCAATAAACGGGGCCGGTTCGGTCCGCACAACCCGCCCCATCAAAAGGCGCCGGGCAGGCCCGATCAAAATTTCTATGCGTTATGCTTTTTTAACGGTGGGTTGCAGTGCTATGACGTTACTTTCCCAGGCGAGCCGAGGATTGCCGCTTACTTTATCCCGGGGCAGGGCGGCACCATCGACAACTTCGGAAGCTACTTCCGTGACACGGACAACGTATTTGTGGAATGGGACCGGAGACTGATTTGGGCAGCATGCAATAGTGGGCTTTATCTCCTGTCGACACCCATGCTAGGAGAGCCGATACTCGATCCCATGCCTGTAGCAGAGTGGTCACTGCCTAACCTTAACCGGGGCCATGGTTAGTGTCGGATAAGGTCTGTCCTGAGTAGCCAAGTAGTGACTAAATGGTGGTGGTGAGGGGTGGAATTGAACCACCGACCTGCGGGTTATGAATCCGCCGCTCTTACCATCTGAGCTACCCCACCACAGTGAAAATGATTATAAGCCAAACCATAGTTATGGCGTGGTTTTGCTAGGTGGATGAAATTTGACTGTCTAGGCTCCTGAGGCATCAGCATGCGTTTATAAAAGCTTTAAAAAAATGAAATGCCAGTAGCGCGGCGACATCATATCAGGCGCGCTGACGTGCATTACGCCGACGTTCTCCCTCGGTTAGCAACTTCTTGCGCAGACGAATACTCGCTGGTGTTACCTCTACGAGTTCGTCATCATCGATAAACTCCAGCGCCTGCTCCAGCGAATAACGTAGCGGTGGCGTCAATACGATATTTTCATCTGATCCAGCAGCACGAATATTGGTCAGCTGCTTGCCCTTGGTCGGATTTACAGGTAGATCATTATTACGTTTGTTGACGCCGACGATCATGCCTTCATAGACGGCCTTTCCATGGCCTATCAATAGGTTGCCGCGTTCCTGCAGGTTGAATAAAGAGTAGGCGAGAGCCTTTCCGTTCACGATGGATACCATCACGCCGTTATTGCGTTGGCCAATTTCTCCCGGGGCCCGATCATCGTAACGGTCGAACACATGGTGGAGTAGGCCCGTGCCAGCTGTTGCCGTCAGGTACTCAGTGCGAAAACCAATGAGACCGCGCGTCGGGATTCGATAGTCGAGCCGTACCCGGCCGCGTCCGTCGGGAAGCATCGATACGAGCTCGCCTTTGCGCTCTGCCAGACGGTTCATGACGGCGCCCTGATAGTCCTCACCGAAATCGACTGTCAGCTGCTCCCATGGCTCATAGATCTTGCCGTTGATCTCGCGCTCGATAACCTCCGGCCGAGAGACAGCGAGCTCGTATTGTTCGCGGCGCATTGTTTCGATCAATACTGACAGGTGCAGCTCGCCACGCCCGGAAACGCGAAACTTATCCGGATCCACCGTGTTCTCAACGCGCAACGCGACGTTGTGTTTGAGCTCTTGATCGAGACGCTCCCGTATTTGCCGGCTGGTTAGGTACTTGCCCTCGTGGCCCGCGAACGGCGATTTATTAACCTGAAAGGTCATGCTGATCGTCGGCTCGTCGATCTGCAGGGTGGGGAGCGCCTCGGGATGTTCGCGCGCGCAAACGGTGTCGGAGATCCTGAGATCCTCAATACCGCTGAACATCACGATATCGCCGGCGCCAGCAGCATCGATTTTGTTTCGTTGCAGCCCCTCGAAGCCATAGAGTTCGAGCAGCTTTCCGTTGCGTGTCGATCCTCCGGGACTGACGATTGTTATCAAATTATCGGTGTTGACGTTGCCGCGCGTAATTCTCCCGATACCGAGCACGCCTACGTAAGGGTCATAATCGAGACTGGATACCTGTAGTTGAAGGGGGCCATGAGCATCGACGTTGGGCGCGGGCACGTGCGAGACGATTGCTTCGAATAACGGTTGTGTGTCACCGCTGCGTACATCTGGTTTCGTGCCGGCATAACCTTCGAGTGCTGATGCGTAGATCACGGGAAAGTCGAGCTGTTCATCGGTTGCACCCAACTTATCGAACAACTCGAACGTCTGGTCGAGGACCCAGTCGGGCCGTGCGCCGTCACGATCAATTTTATTAATGACGACGATGGGTACGAAGCCGTGCGCGAACGCTTTCTGCGTAACGAATCGTGTCTGCGGCATGGGGCCTTCGACAGCATCAACAAGCAATAGCACGCTGTCCACCATAGAGAGTATGCGCTCTACTTCGCCGCCAAAATCTGCGTGCCCCGGCGTATCAACTATATTTATCCGCCAGTCACGCCAGGTGATCGCCGTGTTCTTCGAGAGGATCGTGATCCCGCGTTCACGCTCTAGATCGTTCGAATCCATCGCCCGTTCGGGAAGTGCGACGCGCGTATCCAGCGTGCCTGCCTGTTGAAGCAACTTATCGACTAACGTCGTCTTGCCATGATCAACATGAGCGATGATGGCGATATTTCTGAGATGATCTTGAGAAAGCATGGTGATTTGTACCGGAGAGCGGCAACAGAGAAATGGACAAAAAAACACCGTGCCAAAACGCGGTGACAAGATTCTAGTCGAATTCAGTATGGAAAGGGGAGCGTACTACAATTTCTTAAATTTGATGCGCCGAAAAAAACGGCCGGCGGCAAATTTTGCCGGCGGCCGTTTTAACGCAGTTCATGTGTACCGCGTTGATTTTTTACGAGAACTAACCTCCGAAGTTGTAGCTGTACTGCACGCCAACCCGACGACCCCGTTCCCGTCCAATGCCACTGGCATCGAAATCTTTAGCTTTCGTTTTACTAAACACGGAAAGTGCACCGGCCCGAACAAGGCGCCGGTCAGTCAAGTCATCGCCGTACACTGCAATTTCCCAATTCCCATCCACTGGCCTAATTGCAAAGCGGGCATCAATACGCGCCTCCCCTTTGATCTCATCAAGAGGGTCTTTCCCAAAAAGCGCGAAACAGGAATAACGACAATAATCGTCGTTGGTCGTGATCATGCCCATGAGTGTGGCTTCCAGATTGGGTCCCAGATTGAAGTGGAATTCCGGTTGCAGTCCAAGCTGCCAGTCCGGGGAGGAACCCAGTTTTGTTCCCCCTAGGTCATAGAAGCATTTCCCTGCCCCCGTATACAGTTTAGTGTCTCTGGTATTACATGAAGGACCCGGAGAGTAGGCATCATATGCGGCATCGTTTTTGGTGCCGTTGAAACCGAGGGTGAAGTTATCAGTTACCGCCCAGCGTCCGTCGAACTCAAAGCCCGTCGTATGGGCCTCAGCGGCATTCTTGGTAATGAACTGGGAGGTTTCAAACACGTACACCGTCCTTTGGAGGTCAGTGTAATCAATGCTGTAAAACGCCATATTCAGTTGCAGGCGGTTGTTCAGCAACTGACTCTTGAAGCCAACCTCAAAGCCCTCTGCATATTCAGGCTTGTAGGTGAAGGGATTTGGAGCGGCTCCGGCCAGTGCCGGTGACATCACAAAACCACCTGCTTTCAGGGCTTCAGAGTATCTTGCGTATACCATGGTGTTCTCGCTGGCATCCCACTCGTAGCCTATTTCCGGCAGGAAATCGGCAGCATCCGCTGTCGCCGGGATCTTGGCATGGCTTCTCCGGGCCCTTACCCCGTTGGGGTAGTAGGTTGTCATACCCGGGTACAAGAGTGCAGAGGTTGTTTCGAGCAAGCCGTCCTTCTGGATGTCCTGATAGCGGCCACCGATGTTAAGACGCATCGTATCGTTTAGAGTTGCTACTCCCCTGAAGAACACACTCGTCCAGCTGCCGTCCTCGTACAGGGTCCCGCCGGATGATCTGGCAATGGCGGTTTGTCCGGTAGCATCTTTTACAGCTAGGTCGCCCAGCCACGGAAGGGTCCGCGGAAGATAAACATCGATCGTCGTGACCAGTGCTGTGTTTTGGTAGTAGAAACCCAGCAGCCATGCGAAGGGCTGATCCACCGGAGAGGCAATGGTGATCTCCTGAGCAACCTGGTCATAAGTTTCAAGGCGCTCATCGGTGAAGAACGCGATGGAGGTGCCATCTGGGTCCAGCCAGTCATACTTGTCGTAGTTCACCATGGAAGTCGTGGAGACAACATCGTAGCCGTTAGCATCCCAGTTCATACCAAGCAGTACTACGTTGGACTCGTGCTCGCGGTCTTCATCGAAACCGTATTCAGCCACCTTGTTCAAGCCCCTGGGCATGACGGCTGACGCAGGTGTCCAGGACCCTTCTGCACCTGGCGTAAGGCCAAATTTTTTGTCTAGTGCTTCTGAAACTTCCCAGGCATCGAGTTGGCCACCGCGGCCCATAATACCGTCCAGATTTGAATAGTCTAAGCCGAGATAGAGTTCTACCAGCGCACAATTCGCTTTCATTCCGGCTGAGAAGAAGTTACTGGAATTACTGGTGGCGACGTTTTTATCACAACGGGTGAATTCGTTCGGTGTACCGAGCTGGTATACGTTGTTGTGTTCGTATTTCAGTGTCATCTCAAAAGTGTCAGAGGGGGTCCATACCGAAGTGAAGCGGTAGGCGGAGTTCTCTTTGACGCCCCATTTTTTTCCGGTGACTTCATGGTAGTAACCCGCATCACCGAGTTCATAGTGACGACCTGCGACCCGAACACCGAGCGTGTCAGTCACGGGCCCGCCTATCGCGAACTCAACGTTATACTCTTCATCGTCGCCGGCACTTGTTGTGACGTAGCCGTTGAAGGTATCTCCTGGTCTGCGGCTAATGTAATTCAACACACCCGCGGTGGCGCTTTGGCCGGCGAAGGTTGGTTGCGGTCCGCGCACTATTTCTACACGCTCTAAGTCAAAAAATGAGTTCCCACTCATATTGTCACGCGCGTAATAAACGCCATCATGGAACTGTGCGACCGCCTGTTCGAAGGCTTCGTTGCTGGTTGAGGTACCCACACCCCGGATGGAAAGGCTCTGGCCGGTGATGCCGTCATTCATATAGAGATTGGGTACAAAATTCGCCAGGTCATCAATGTCCGAAAAGCCCATCTCCATAATTGACTGACCTGTTACGGCGGTTACCGAAATAGGCACGTCTTGCAAGCTTTCCTCACGGCGCTGTGCCGTAACGATGATTTCCTCTAATTGCGCTAGAGCAGAGTGATTAACAATCCACGGCAGCGTAAGAAGTGTTGTGACACTGATGAGTTTCCTCAGCATGGTGCTTTCTCCTACATTGTTTTTGAAAATGCTCCAGTAACAGTTCGTACCCGCTCTCGCCTTAAGCAATGCCCAGAACCGTCGGTAAGCTGCCACAAAGCTCGGGCAGCATAGCGAATTTTTATTTAAAAGTGTATATTTTTCGGTGTATGTCGTTTTTTGACAACAATTGCAAGCAGTGGACAAATTCCCCTGTCCCCGAACGATTTAATTTGCGCTGGCAGGTATTACATTTTTTTGTGGCAACCAGCGGGCAAGGTCGATTTTCAGGGCGCTGAAGGAGGGGTCTTCGGCCAGGTTAGTCCACTCATGCGGGTCGTTTGTGTGATCGTAGAGTTCTTCGGTACCGTCGGCGTAGCGGATGTAGCGATATCGATCGGTCCTAACCGCGTGGTTGTTACGCTGGTAGGTTGTGATCGCAGCATGATTCCGGGGCGTATCCGGGTTCTCGAGAAGTGATTGCAGACTTGTGCCCTCAAGGTGTGGCGGAGCTGGAAGATCGGCCAATTCGGTCAACGTTGGATAAACATCCATTAGTGAAACCACCCGATCGGTATGAGTTCCAGGTTTTGTGACACCTGGTGCGATGATGATGAGCGGTACACGGGTCGATTCTTCCCAAAGTGAATATTTGCGCCAGCGTTCTTTCTCACCCAGATGATAGCCGTGGTCTGCCAGCAGAATAACGATTGTTTCATTTGCGCGGTCACTGCGATCCAGTGCATCCAGCAGCTGGCCTACCATGGCATCGGCAAAACTAACGCTTGCAAGGTAGCCTTGTACCCCTGCTCGCCATGCGCCGGTGGTGCCAAGCACCCAGTCATGCATGTCCAGCTGCCGCAGTCGTTCCGGTTGTTGATTGATGGCTACATTCGGCAGATCATCCAGATCATTTTCAGTCACCGGTGGTAGCTCGATCGTATCCAGTGGATGCATATCAAAGTATTTCTGGGGTACGTACCAGGGCAAGTGGGGGCGAAAAATGCCCACTGCCATGAAGCGGGGCTGGGAACTTTGTGCCATGAGTTGTTGTTCCGCCCATGACACGACTTGTCCATCGCCCATGGCCCAGTCTTCAGTGATGAGGCCTGACCAGTCGAAGCCCAGAAAACCGGGATTTTTATTAACCGGCCTGTTGAGATCAGGCACGGATACTTCGTCTGGCAATTGACGCTCCGCAGACGGATAGAAATCGTCCCAGGCCGTGACATCGTTGTAACCAGCCAGTCCATTGTGGGACCAGGTATGAGCATGGAACAGCTTGCCGGCGCCGAGGGTCTGATAGCCTTGGTCACGGAAATATCGGGGAAAAGTCGGAATGCCCTGGAGTTCTTCAGCGACCCGCCAGTCGTGTGTATTCGTATAAACCCCCGTGGTAGAGGGACGCAAACCTGTCATGAGCGCAGTGCGCGAGGGGTTGCAGGTTGTGGAGGCTGCGTGGGCATTGGTGAAAAGCATTCCGCGGGCCGCCAACCGATCAATGTTTGGTGTTTTAGTTTGCGGGTGGCCGCCCATCACCCCAACCCAATCATTGAGATCATCGATGGTGATCAAAAGCACATCGGGTTGACCGTGAGCGACACTTGCAAGGGCCAGAAAGGCCAGCGCTAATACCAGCCGGGGATATGTGGATATTGGGTCTGCCAAATCAGTCACTATCCATCGATTTGGCGGGGCAACCCGACGGGCACCGGAGATGGTACCCGTCGGGAGTTGTCTTCTTGTCCGTGCCCCCGAGATTACTCGAGCCGCATGGTGAGCGTTAGACCAACCTCACGAGGACGCCCTACAACACCCTGGTCGAGTCCAGCGAACGAAGCCGAGAATCCTCCCAGCCTGTAGTACACGTTGGAGATATTCGTTATGTGCAGCGCGGCATCCCACCTGCCATCGGCTGGGGTATAGATGACCCGAGCGTTGCTCATACCATATCCGTTGTTGGCTGCTTTGGACATTTTCTGGAATCTGTTGTCACGGAACGTCTCGAAATTGTCAATCCAGCCGTAGTCCACACGCGTTGTAATGGAGGCGCCATCAGTCAGATTTGTATCGAACTGGAAGCCCACATTGAAGGTGTTTTCAGGGGAAAAGGGAATGACCGTGTCCAAATCGATGGTTGATGCCTTACCGACATCCGTGAAACCGATATCCAGGGTTGACACGCCAAAGTTGAACCTAAACGACTCGTTGATCTGAAAGATTCCTTCCAGCTCTATTCCGGAGGATACAGCTTCACCGGCGTTTCCGGTTGTGCATACACCCGGTGTGAGCACCTCGCAGATCTGCATGCTTGTCCAGGTGCCGTCGAAGTAGGCGAAATTAAGGCGAAGTCGGTCGTCCATCAGGTCCGACTTAATTCCAATCTCCGTGTTTTCATAGGTCTCTGCGTCGTAAGGTACGATCCCGTTGTTTGGCAGCTGTGGCAGGAATCGGCGATTGACGCCCCCTCCGTTAAAGCCCTCAGAAAGGGTGAGATACCCCATGGTGGTGTCATTGAAGTTATACCGGAATGCCAGCAGTGGCGTGTTCGCACTGAAGCTAGCTCTTTGAATCATCGGCACACCATCGACCATTTTGTAGCCACGGTCCATGTTTTTGGATGGCAGGAGAGCGTTCTGGTTGATCGCAAGTCCAGGAGTGAAGGTATGGGCGACGAAGTCCTCATCACTGGAACGGATACCGGCTGTGATGGAGAATTTGTCGTTTACATCCCAGGTTGCCTGCGCGTAGATTGCCGTGTCCTCGGTTTCCACAAGGGCCAGGGTATTGGAGAGGCGAGGACAAAACGGCAGCATGGGGTCGCACTCCATGTTCTGCCAGCTTTGGAACTTATCTAAATTATCTCTGCTCCCATAATAGAGTCCCACAACCCAAGACAAGTTATCCGTATTTCCCAGGAGTTGAAATTCCTGGCTGGCCTCTGAAATTTCCTGGTAATCCCACCGGTTGAACATATGAAAGTGGGTAGCGTCGAGGTCCTGGTACGAACCATATTTAAAGTCACGCGTCCCGGTAATTGATTTCAGTGTCATCCGATCGTTGATATCCCATTCCAGTGTGGCGGTGTGGGCAGTGGAATCAAAATATTTGCCTATCCCCTCGTAGTTTGTAGCGGACTTCCATTCTTTTCTCTGCCCGTACGCATAGAGTGCGTCGGTAAATGGCACGTTATAGGCATTGTATCTTTCCGGCACCATGGGCCCGATGGGGAAATTCTCGAGCACGTCAAAGAGAACATTGGGTTGCATGCTGGACTCATCACGGGTGTATTCCGCGGTCAGCAGGGCTGAGAAGGAATCCGTAGGATTCCACTGGACCATTCCTCTGAGGACCTGGTTATCAATTGAGCCACTGGCATGATCAACAGCCACACTCTCCACGTAACCATCCCGTCTGAGGGAAGCCGCGGTGATTTTGGTTAACAGCCTGTCGTTCACGGGTATGTCAATATTAGCGATTACATCCCTGCGGTTGTATTCACCCATACTGATCCTGACTCTGGCGCCAAACTCCTCCCCCGGCTTCTGGGTGATGTATTGGATCGCACCACCGACCGCGTTCTTACCGAACAGGGTACCCTGGGGTCCGCGCAATACCTCAATGCGTTCGAGCTCGACGATATTTGTGAGGCCTCCCTCATTACCTGTCTGGACAACGCCATCCACATAGCGAACCACGCCGGGAATGCCACGTATGCTCAGGTTGGAGAGACTGGTACCGGCTACCCCGCCTCCACGGATGTCCACGTTCGGCAGAAGAAGCTGCATGTCTTCCGTATTTTCAATATTTCGGAGCTCAATATCCTCGGTGGACAAGGCTGTAATCGCAATCGGGACATCCTGGAGATTTTCCGCACGCCTCCGGGCCGTGACCACGATTTCCTCAAGTGCTGATGCCCCCTGGGCATGCACGTCGGATGTCGGTGCACTCATGAGCACAAAACCGGCAGTCAGCGCGGCCGCACCAAAAGCCAAAAAACTGATATTACGATGGACCATTATTTTCCCCTTGTACATTGGTCGCCAACTTATCCTGGCGCTGAGCCTATCTATGAAATTATAAAAACTCAAGTGCAGCTTGTAAAAACTCAACCGGGCTTGTCAGATTTTTGTTACCTCTACCAAATAATGCACATTCAATTTTTTATGTGGCGAGTATCAAGTGGAATTATCTTGCTTATGATGCAAAAGAATGCAGTTATTAGGTTAATTTAACCGATTTTAGTAACTATAAAGGAATTATTTACCATGATAGAGCTTGATCATTACGATCAAGGTATCCTTCGCATTTTACGGTCTGATGAAAAAATGGGTAATCAGGAATTAGTCAAAAAGGTTAATTTGTCCAGCTCGCCCTGCTGGCGGCGGATAAAAAAATTTGAGGATTCCGGTAATTTTTAGTGTTATATTTTTCGGGATCTTAAGAACCTAGAATAACAAACAGGAGCCAACCCAGTTCCTAAAAAAGGGCCTCTCTGGGTGTCTGGTCTTGAATCGGAGAATTTGATGAAGTATTCGAAAGATGTTGCGATTGCCTGTTTTTCCACCCTCGTACTGTGCTGGTTACCCGCTGTGGCCCAGGAGGCGGGATCCCCTCCGGTGACTGATGCCATGCTCCAGGATCCGGATCCCCAGGATTGGTTGATGTGGAGGCGCACACTCAACAGCTGGGGGCATAGCCCGCTCGATGAAATTAATCGTAATAATGTGGGCAATCTGCGTATGGCGTGGACGAGAACTTTGCAAAGCGGCATACAAGAAGGCACGCCACTGGTCTACGACGGGGTGATGTATTTTCCGAATCCCGGCGATATTATTCAGGCGATTGATGCTGGTACCGGTGATTTGATCTGGGAGTATGTGCGGGATTTGCCGCCCGACCTCGCCGACTATTTTCCGGTGCCCGATATCAACCGGAACCTGGCGATTTACGGCAATTTGATTATCGATACGAGTTCGGATGATTATGTGTTTGCTCTTGATGTGGCGACCGGTGAGTTGGTTTGGGAAAACTTAATACTCGAGTATTCGGCAGGTGCCCAGCAGACTTCAGGGCCCATCATAGGTAATGGGAAAATTATTTCCGGTCGTGGTTGTGAGCCTGAGGCCGGGCCCGATGCTTGTATCGTGACTGCCCATGATGCAGCCAGTGGTGAAGAATTGTGGCGAACCCGCACCATCCCGGCTCCCCATGAGCCCGGTGGAGATACTTGGGGCGATGTGCCTTTCGAGAAACGGTGGCATGTGGGTACCTGGATGGTGCCGAGTTACGATCCTGAGCTCAACCTGATTTACGTTGGTACATCGGTCACGTCTCCGGCGCCTAAATTTATGTTAGCCGGCAATGATGAGCAGTACCTTTATCATAATTCGACGCTTGCGATTGATGCCGATACAGGGGATATCGTTTGGTACTACCAGCACTTGGTTGATCACTGGGATTTGGACCATCCTTTTGAGCGTTTGTTGGTGGATACGGTAGTTGCGCCGAACCCAGAAGCGGTGAGCTGGATCAATCCAAATATCCGTTCTGGTGAAGTGCGCAAAGTGGTGACCGGGATTCCGGGCAAGACCGGTATCGTCTATACGCTGGACCGTGAAACCGGTGAGTTTTTGTGGGCCAGGCCTACCGTCCTTCAAACGGTTGTTGAGAATATTGAAGGCAGCACCGGGGTGGTGGAGGTTGCCTCTGACATGCTCTACACGGGGGCTGAACAGACTCGTTTTGTTTGTCCAACCAGTACGGGCGGCAAGAATTGGCCGGCTGGCGCCTATAGTCCCGAGACCAATGCCATGTATATGCCCTTACAGAATACATGCGCTACCGTGAGGTCTACCTCTGAGGAACCCAGCCTGGATGAGTTGTACGCAATTTCCGGGGTCCCCGAGATTGCGCCGGGCACTGAGAATGTGGGCAGTGTTCATGCGATTTCAGCGGAGACAGGGGAAACTCTCTGGATCCACGAGCAGCCGGCTGGTGCCACCTCGCTGATTGTGACCGACGGGGGACTGGTTTTTAGTGGAGATGCGGCAGGATGGTTCCGTGCGCTGGACCAGGAAACCGGGGAAGTACTTTGGGAGACTGAACTCGGTGCCCAAGTCACGGGCTATCCGGCTACTTTTGCAGTGGATGGAAAGCAGTATGTGGCTGTCAGCACGGGCCGCTCTCTGACCACTTTAAGTTTAATGCGGTTGGTGGATGATGAATTCAGGGCTGGCGTTGAAACCAATCTTTATGTATTTGCGTTACCGGATTGAGTTTCCGTTATTGAGCTGGAGTCTCATGGGAGTTATGGTGCGGGTATCCGCAGAGAAACAAAAATCAATACAAAACTAGACTTGAATTAAGGATTAACAAGAAGGGGAGCTGATATGGCTGTTGGACAAGAGCAAGCAAGATGGGATACCAACTACGAGTGGAAAGTAGTTCTTTTGCTGGGAATTGGATTCGGGTTGGTGGGTTTGGACCGATGGATCATTGCGCCCCTATTTCCTTTTATGGCGCCGGACCTGGGCCTCAACGAGCAACATCTCGGGATCTTGATTGGAGCATTGGGCATGCTATGGGGTGTCTTCGCAATCTTTAGCGGGCGGTTATCTGATGGCATTGGGCACCGTAAAATACTGATTCCAGCGATCTTCATTTTTTCCTTGATGTCGGGTTTCTCGGGCATGGTTGCAGGATTCACGGGATTGCTGCTCATCCGGGCATTAATGGGCGTTTCGGAGGGTGCGTACACAGCGACGATGATTCCTTCGGCGGGCTATGCTTCAAAGCCTAGTCGGCGTGGACTTAACCAGGGCCTGCAGCAGTGTGGCTTCCCCTTGCTCGGACTGGCGTTGGGCCCAATTATTGCAACGCAATTACTGGAGGTCGTTACGTGGCGCACCGTTTTTTGGATTGTGGCTATTCCAGGCTTTGTTGTTGGGCTCTTGCTGTATTTTGTACTTCGGGAACCGGCTGAGACGCAAGGAGGCAAGCTCCTCGGCGCTACTGAAGAGGCGGGCAGCTGGCTTGAAGTCTTCAAAAGCAAAAACGTTGTACTGGGTATGATTCTGCTTGCTTTCATGATGGCATGCGTTTTCCCTCTGAGTGCCTTTGTACCGGTTTATATGCTCGAGTATTTGGGACTCACGCCGGTGCAGATGGGCTTTGCAATGTCAGGGATCGGCTTTGGTGGGTTTGTTGGTCAATTCGGTATCCCGGGCCTGTCCGACCTTTATGGGCGTAAACCGGTTGCGGTTGTGGCATTCATCGGCGCAACCATTTCCTGCTTTGGGTTTTTTCAGGTGGGCCTCAATCTTCCCTTATTGTTCACGATGCTATTTTTTACATCTTTTTTCACCCTGGGCACCATCGCACTCGTTACTGGCCCGATCTGCACAGAAGCTGCTCCACCGGGCCTGATTGCTTCATCCATCGGCTTGGTGGTGGGTTGGGGTGAAATTTTTGGTGGCGGGGTAGCGCCCGTGATTACCGGTTACGTAGCCCAAAATTTTGGTATTGAGAACATCGTTTGGGTAGCCGGCTTGGGTGTTGGTGCAGGCATCATTGTTTCATTGTTCCTGGATGAAACGTCACCTAGGAAACTAGCAGAGAAGGCATCCTAGGTTGGTGTCGAGCTAGATTCGCCAATGCGGGCGTTCGTATTCCAAATAGCACCCATGCGGGTGCTATTTGGTGTTGGCAGCCGGGAGAGGCTGGGCGCAGAGCTCGAGACCCTCGGGGTGCAGCGCGCACTGATTATTGCTGATCCAAGTAAGGCGGGCTTGTCATCGGATCTTGCTGATTTAATCGGGCCACGCTGTGTAGGCGTGTATGACCAGGTCGCACCCCATGTTCCGATAGAGACTGCCGAGGCGGGCCGTGCAGAAGTCAGGCGCACGAATGCCGATTGTTGTATCACTGTGGGGGGAGGCTCTTCCACCGGACTTGGTAAGGCCATCGCTCTGGAGATCGATGTGCCCGTCGTTGCGGTTCCTACCACGTATGCCGGCTCCGAGATGACCCCGATCTGGGGACTGACTCAGGACGGTGCCAAGCGCACGGGGAGAGATCCGAAAGTGCTGCCAAGGGTGGTCCTGTATGACCCCGAGCTCACGGCTACACTCCCGCCACAGGTGGCTGGGCCGAGCTGTATGAATGCCATGGCTCATTGCGTGGAGGCGCTGTACGCGGAGAATGCCAATCCGGTTATGTCGTTGCTGGCCAAGGAGGGAATCAGTTCCCTGGCGGAGTCACTTCCTAAAGTCGTACGCGATCCGGCCGATCTTGAAGGTCAGAGTCAGGCTTTATATGGGGCTTGGCTTGCCGGTTTGGTTTTAGGGTCAGTGGGGATGGCTTTACATCACAAACTATGCCACGTGCTGGGTGGGACATTTAATACGCCCCATGCCGAGACCCACGCGATCATTCTTCCCTATGTAGCCGCCTTTAATGTGGGGGCAGCGCCAGAGGCCAGAAAGTATTTGGAAGCGGCATTGGGGACCCCCAAAATTGCCAGTACACTTCGACGGTTGTGCGAGGCAATTGGTGGCCCGGTTTCCCTGAAGGCATTAGGTCTCGGGGAGACAGATCTGGATACGGTGGCTGAAGCGGCAACCCAGGCTGCGTACTATAATCCTCGAAAAATTACCACTGAAGAAATACGGCAACTTTTAGAGGACGCTTATCACGGAGCAATGCCTCAACCTTGAGCCAAGTAGAATTTAGCAAACAAGAACGAGCAAGATCTTAATCACAGGAGTGTATGCAAATGCGTGATTTCACCATAGAAAATTTGACGGAAATCGTACACGAAGAGTACGTATCAAAGACCTCTGACCCACGGCTGCAAGAGATTATGGGCAGCCTCGTTAATCACCTGCATGCTTTTGTGAAGGACATTCAATTGACTGAAGCGGAGTGGTTTGAGGCTATCCAGTTTTTAACTGCTACGGGTCAAATGTGTGACGAAAAACGCCAGGAGTTTATTCTTTTGTCTGACACACTTGGAGTGTCCATGCTGGTCGACGCTATCAATCATCCAAGATCTGGTGCCGGCACAGAGAACACTGTCCTGGGTCCTTTCCATGTCTCTGGTGCACCCGATCTTCCCATGGGCTCGAGTATTGTTAAGAAGGACTCGGGCGGAACCCCGGCCTTTGTGCGTGGAAAGGTGACCGATCAGGATGGTAATCCCATCGATGGTGCAGTGCTGGATGTTTGGCAGGCTTCCGTGCGTGGTTTCTATGATGTGCAGGACCCCGAGGTACCGCAATGGAATTTGCGTGGCAAGTTTACTACGGGACCGGACGGAAAATACTGTTTGGCAACTGAGTTACCCGGATTTTATCCGGTGCCTACGGACGGACCTGTAGGAAAGATGCTAAATGCCTGCGGACGTCACGCCATGCGCCCTGGTCATTTACACTTCGTTATTACTGCTGATGGTTATGACCGCCTGACAACCCATATTTTTACAGCAGGCGATGAATATCTTGAATCCGACGCGGTATTTGCCACCAAAAGCTCATTGGTGGGAGAGTATCAGGCCTGTGAGGATGAAGCGCTTGCCAAGGAGTGCGGTCTACAGGTGCCTTTCCAGTTGCTTGACTTTGATTTTGGCCTTATGCGGACTTAGCTGGGGTCATTCGTAAATCCGCCATCGATTGAATAGAAGGTTTTTTTGCCGCACCACTGAGACCCTATAGACCGTGCGTGGATTTTTTAGATTACGCTACGACAGCGGCTGAGCTTTTGTTGGGCTCTCGAATGCGAGAGTCAGGGCTTGCCGTTTCATCGAGGATAGTGGCTAGTTGCTTAATCATTGTGCCGCCGAGATCCTCCAGCCGCATTAACTTAATCGCTCTTTGATAATAATTTGTTACATCGTGCCCGATTCCGATGGCAACAAGTTCAATGGCAGACAACCTCTCTATGTAGTCAATAACTAGGCGCAGATGATTTTCTAGGTACTCACTGCCATTTGCTGCAATAGTTGAATCATCAATCGGTGCTCCATCGGAAATCACCATGAGAATCCTTCGCGGTTCGGGGCGAGCAATCAGTCGGTCGTGTGCCCACATTAATGCTTCGCCATCAATATTTTCTCTCAACAAGTCATCTTTCAGCATCAGGCCCAAGTTTTTTCGGCTGCGTCTGTATGGAATACCAGCACGTTTATAAATGATGTGCCTCACTTCGTTGAGGCGTCCGGGATGATCCGGTTTTCCAGCTGCTAGCCATTTATCTCTAGCTTTTCCGCCGCGCCAGTTTTTTGTAGTAAATCCCAAAATCTCTGACTTCACTCCGCATCGCTCTAGGGTTCTACTTAAAATATCAGCACAGATTGCAGCCATTGTGATGGGTTGTCCGCGCATCGAGCCGGAGTTGTCGATTAACAAAGTTACCGCCGTATCGATAAAGGGCCCCTCAGTCTCTTGTTTGAAAGCCAACGGTTCCAGTGGGTTAACGATGATACGGGCCAGGCGGCTCGCATCCAGCATTCCTTCCTCCAGGTCAAAATTCCACATACGCATTTGTTGTGCTATTAATTTTCGCTGTAAACGATGCGCCAATCGGGTGACCGAATAGAGCTTTCCCGGCATCTTTTCATCCAACAAATCCCTGAGCTCAGCAAGTTTCCGTGGCTGGCAGATTGCTGAAGCATCTATCGTTTCGTCGAACTCAGTGGTGTAAGGTCTGTAGCGCTCTATATTTTGTTTTGCGCTATTTGCATTAACCCTTTGAAGAGGAGCCTCCGGCTTGGCCCGGGGTTTTTTCGGCAGGGCATCTTCTGCAGCCAATTGATCAGCCGGGAGTAGATTCTCACCTACATCTTTTTTTGTAGACTCGTTCTCTTTGAAAGAATCATTTTGTCCAATCTCAAAATTCTCTTCTTGCAGATCCAGCCCATCCAATAGCCCTCTAAGTCCACGAGCAAAAGTGGCTTGCTCTTCGCATGCTGATGCCAGTATTTTTATTTGTGCGATTAAGCTTGGCTCTAACCATGCGGAATAATCATGCCCAATGGCTTCTATCGCGGCGGCTGGTAGTGGTGCACGGAAACAATGCCGCGCAATAAGTACCACTGCCTCAGTACGATTGTTGCGCAAGAATTCCGGAATTCGATCTATGCCCATGTTTTTCAGTCGCCATGCTTCTAGCGCTTTCAGGTTTTTTTCTGCGCCGGCCATGCACTTTACTCCCAGCGCTTCCACACGACATTGCTCTAATGTCCAATATAATTGGATAGCCATGCGGCCTGAGGGTTTATGTTTCTCGTAAACATTTTTATCACTGTGGAATGCTCGCAAGGCAAGTGCATCCAGCCTTCCCCTCATTAGGTCGAGGTCACCCCTGATGTTTCCCGGCCTCGGTTTGGGTACGCGTACCTGGTTCCCTTGTACGCGGATTCTTTTGCCCTGCAGCATGATCTCCATATCGAAATTTCTACTGATAGCCCGGGCTACAGCCGATGACACTTGTTCAAGCAGGCTGTTTGTTGTAAAGGATTGTTCAGTCATTTCGACAAGAGATTCGCGATAGAGTGAACTAACTCCACGCCGAAGCAGCGCTGATAGTATTCAGCTACTGTAGCTTGTTCAGCTTCATCACACTTGTTTAGAAAAGTGAGACAAAAACTATCCTCCGTGTTACCGAATATCTCTGCATTTTGTGCCCAGTTGATGACTGTTCGTGGTGACATGACCGTGGATAGGTCGCCCGCAATAAACCCCTGACGTGTAAGGTTCGCTAGTGCCACCATTTGTTCTACCGATTTCTTTTTTTCCGTGTTGTCATACGATGGTACCCTCGCAAGAACAATCTCCGATTCTGCGTCCGGCTCTAGGTAGTTCAAAGTTACAACAATGTTCCAACGATCCAGCTGGCCTTGGTTGATGGGTTGAGTTCCATGATAGAGGCCAGTGGCATCGCCGAGTCCGATGGTATTCGCTGTTGCGAATAGACGGAAATAGGGGTGTGGATGAATGACTTGACTCTGATCTAGTAAAGTTAATTTTCCATCAACTTCAAGAATACGATGAATGACAAACATGACATCTGGCCTGCCGGCATCATATTCATCGAAAACTAGAATAACTGGACGCTGCAGGGCCCAGGGGAGGATACCCTCCTGAAACACTGTCACCTGTTGTCCTTCTCGAATAGTGATCGCGTCTTTCCCGATCAGGTCCATGCGACTTACATGGCTGTCCAGGTTCACTCTCACGCACGGCCAATTTAGTCTTGCTGCAACTTGCTCAACATGCGTAGATTTTCCGGTACCATGATAACCTTGGACCAGCACACGTTTATTGTGGGTAAGGCCCGCGAGCAGGGCTAGGGTTGTATCTTTATTAAAGCGATAAGCCGTATCTAGTTCCGGGACGTAAGAGCTACCTTGGTCGAAGGCAGGAACCGTAAGATCACTATCTATGCCGAATGTATCACGAACCGAAACCTCGATATCTGGTTCATCAAGCATTGATTCAGACGGATCTGCTGGATTGGTAGATTTTAATTTCATAGTCTGGCTAGTTTAATCGTTTCCAACTACGACTGAGTGATCCGTTTTTACTTCAACTGGAACCGAATCCAATTTGCCACCCTTAACCGGACCGTCAATACAGAGGCCATCCTCAAAACGGAAAATAGCAGAGTG
>Ga0315336_1002989_pt1 | contig 23871 bp, 15 predicted proteins | sample ASW5metaG_FD_204512 | JGI IMG/M metagenome (GOLD analysis project Ga0315336, IMG submission 204512) | Ammonia-oxidizing marine archaeal communities from Monterey Bay, California, United States - ASW #5 | ecosystem: Environmental > Aquatic > Marine > Intertidal zone | place: USA: California... | reverse complement strand
CGAGGCTCGCGGTCGGAAACGACCCCGCTCGCCTACACGAATCTTTCGCCGGCGCCCTGCGCGCGATGTTGGAACAGCGGCGAACCACCGAGCTCTTCCTGCGATTCAGGCGGGAACCGGGACCCTTGGGAGATCTCTACAGAATGCTTCTGGATCGGGCCCGTGCCGAGCTGCACGTGGACATGATCGAGATGGGAATCGTCACCGCCGAGGACCCCATGGGCCGACGGCTGGCGATGTACACAGTTACCGCCATGCTCGGCACAGTCGAGCTGGCAATCGACGGCCTGGTCGACGACATCGACGAGGTCGCGTCCGACCTCGGCCTGTTCGCCGCCGCCGTCCTGGAGGCGAGATGAACATACGAGGCCAATGGGCCATGATCACGGGCGGAGGCGGAGGAATCGGTGCCGCGATGGCAATCGACCTCGCCGACCGTGGGGCGAATCTGATCCTGACGGATCTCGACGAAGAGGCATTGGAACGCTCTGCAGCCGCGGCCAGATCCCGTGGCGCCGAAGTGGTCTGCATCGTCCAGGACGTCTCGAAGCGCGATCAGTGGACCGAGATCGCCGACGAGCTCGAGGCCGACGGCCGGTTTCCGGTGCTGCTGATCAACAACGCAGGGGTCGCCGCCGCCGGAAGGGCGATGGATCTCTCCGACGAGAGCTGGCAACAGGTCATCGATGTCGATCTCTGGGGCGTGATCCACGGCTGTCGTGAGTTCGTTCCCCGCTTTCAGGCGACCGACAAGCAGTGTGCTGTCCTCAATGTCGCGAGTTGTTCGGCCTATGTCGGTCTGCCGATGGGGGCGCCCTACTTCATCGCCAAGGCCGGCGTCCTGAGACTGACCCAGACCCTGCAGTCGGAGATCGACCCCAAAGATGTGTCGTTCACCTGCCTGTGCCCGGCATTCGTGGAGACCGGGATCGGGCGTTCCGCGGAACAGCTGGGAGCGGGCCAACGCGAGGTCCTCGACCGCATTGTTGACCTCTCCAGGCCGCGGGGGCGAACCCCGGATCAGGTGGCCAGTGTCGCCATCCGCGGCGTACTGTCGGGTCGAGCGGTCGTGAATGTCTACCGGGAAGCCTGGGTGCTCGAGGCTGTCTCCCGCCTCATGCCCCACCAGATGCTCGCTCGGGTGAGTCGGCAATATTTCCTGTGGAAGTTCCCAGAGTTCGCCTGATTCCCGCCTAGCGAAGTACGCGGAACCGATGGGCCTTTTCGGACCGCCGACGGCCGACTGTCAGCTCGATCGGATCCGCCCCCTGAAAGGCGGCGACCACCACCGCAATCGACGCATCGGAGTCGAGTTTCTCCCCGTTGCAGGCGACGAGGATGTCTCCCGACGACAGGCCAAGCAGGTCGAGAATCGAGCCGGCCTCAAGCCTTCCGATACGGAAGCCGGAATCGGTGACGCGCAGCGCGGTCAACGCCTCCTGCAGGCCCTCCATGGCGGATGCAGGCGTGAACCAGACCTCGCCGCGAAGGACCATACCGGCAGTCCGACGGGCCTCATTCCTCGTCGGGTCCACGTCCAATTGCTCGCGGAACCAGTCGGGAACGCGCACCGGCTTGCCCTCGAGTCGGATGTCGATGCCGAGGGTGTCTCTGCCGAATGCGGGCCCGACCGACCAATGCACCGCGTCCGCCGTGAAGAGCGCCTCGAGACCACTCACTGCCTGCACGCTGTTCGTGACGGGCACGCCATCCACGTGGCTGAGGACGCGGCCGTTGTTGAAGCCCAGGATGTAGAGCAGCGGTAACTCCTTGTAGGAGCGATCCTGCCACGACAGCGCGTAGGAAGCGCTAGCGCTCGAGCGCGGCCTCACGCGCAGCCTCTCCGGGAAACGACCTTTGTTCAGGACGACCTTTCGAGGCACGATCAGCTGCCCCTGCTCGACGCGGATCCCGAGGGCCTCTCGATCCTCGGCGATGGAGGGTTGGGTCTGCAGCTCCTTGGCTTTCCACTCCCTCTCGAGTGGATCGCCCTCCAGACGCCAGGTGACCACTTTGTTGTCCACCGTGGCTGTGACGACCTCGGAACCCAACAACGCCGTGAACCAGTCGGCGACATCGCTCGCGGTCCGCACCGGCTTCCCCTCCAGCTTCGAGAGCACAGAGTCCTCCGACAGTCCGAGTAGATCGAGCTCGCCCCTGTATGGCGCGTCGTAGAGCTCCATGCCGTCCGGAATGCCGTCTCCACCGTGATGCGTGCGCCACTTCCCACACCGGTACTCCGTTTTCGCAATCCGACCCATGAAGTGGCGCGGGACGACCACCACGCCATCCACCTCGTCGATGCCGGCGAAGAACCGGCGGGAGGTCAGCGTTGGCGTGTCGGCGTTCCACTTCGGTGGAAGAGCCACTGGAGCCCCGCTCAGGTCGTACACCCGTACCAGCGGCAGGCTGTCGCGGGTCAGGGTCACCGTCACCTGATCCCGCGTCAGAAACCCCCGATACAGCCGCTCGATATCATCCGTTCCCGCCACCGGAAGGCCATCGATGGCCACCAACACATCGCGGCGCTGTAGGTCGAGATCGTAGAGCACGCCGCGACTGGTGCTCCCGAGAGTCACCCCCACGCCACCCCGGACATCCCGCGGTCGAGCGGCCTTGTTGGGCGCGGTCGCGAGTTCCCTGACGGCCTGACGCTCCACCTTGAAGTGGGTGTCGGACTCCCGGGTAATCCAGGTGCTGCGGGGCAACTTTCGCTTCACAGGGCCCGTCGCGATGACGATGGCGCCAGAAGCCTCGTCGACAATCGCGCCCTTGAGCAGACTGCTGCTCAACAGGCCGGCCAGCTTCGCCTCGCCCTCGCCTTCGGAGTCGGCCATCTCCCTCATCATGTCGAGCATGCCCTCGGCGTTGCGCATGCCCGGAGTGACCATGACCATGGCCATCTGGGGCTCTTCTCGGACGGATTCAGCGGAGATGACGAGCTCGGTCCCCTTCCGTTCGAACGCATAGCCCAGGGTCTTCGCACCGACCTCCAATGCGAGGACTCCGTACGGGAGGGGCAATTTCTCCGAGCTGTAGATGGTGACGCCGTCGAGCGCCTGCAGATGTGTCGTTGTGCAAGTCGCGACGCCCTCAGAGGCCAACAGCTCACAGAGTTCGACAACGCCCATCTCGCCGCTGAAGTGGCCCTCCATCTCCACCGTCATGAACCCGAGGTCCAGCCCTTCGCTCATCGGCAGCAGGGGTTCGTCCGCCACAGCAAGCGAACCGAAGAGAGCCATCAACACCAGCATTCAGTTACCCTCCCGGCGATGTCCGTCGACCCAGACTATGAATATCGCGACAAGGAGATAAATCCGTCCGAACAACGGTACTTCGAACCCGGAGAGGGTCGGATCACCGGCTACCTCTCGGCGACCCTGGGCATCTTGAGCTTTCTCGGCGTGCTCTGTTTCCTGTTCCCGAGCTACCTGACGACCCCGGAGTTCCGCGACAGCTACGACCTCGGCTTCTTGCGGATCCTGCTCGCCATCTCGATGTGGACTTCGCTGATCGGCGGCCTGTTCACCTTCGTCCGGTGGAAGAACAAGCGAAAGGGCGCCGTCGGCCTGCTCTTCACTTTCGCCGCCTTCGCCCTCGGCGGCTGGGAAGTCCAGCTCGGCGAGCTCAAAGAGGCCCCGGTTACCCTCGGCGTCGACTGGATGGTCCTGAGTATCTTCAGCGCCTCGGCCTTCGTATTCATCGAGAAGATCGTCCCGAAATACAGGGAGCAGGCCATCTTGCGTCCAGCCTGGCGCCTCGATCTGGCCTATTTCTCGATGAACCACCTGCTCATCGGCGTGCTCCTGTTGGTGGGCAACCAGTTCGCGCCGGCGTTCTTCGGATTCGCGATCCACGACGGCTTCCAGGTGTGGATCCAGTCTCTGCCGTTGGCGCTGCAGGTGTTCCTGCTCCTGTTCTTCGCCGACCTCGTCTTCTACTGGATGCACAGGATCTTCCATACGATCCCATTCCTGTGGAGGTTCCACGCCGTGCATCACAGCAGTGAACACATGGACTGGATGGCGAGCTCTCGCACCCACTTCCTCGAGACGCTCTTCGACCGCTCGATGGTCATGGTGCCGCTCTACCTGCTGGGGACCACCGAAGCGGCGCTGAACATCTACGCGGTGTGGGTGGGATTCCAGGCGGTCTTCATCCACTCGAACATCGACGTGCCCACGGGTCCGTTCAAGTACCTGCTGGTCACTCCCCAGTTCCACCACTGGCACCACAGCTCGGAAAAGCCAGCCATCGACACCAACTATGGAGCGACCTTCCCCATCTTCGATTACGTATTTGGGACCTACCACATGCCGACGGAGCACTGGCCGGCGAAGTACGGAACCGTCACCCCGATCCCGCGCACCTTCATCGGCATGCACGTGTACCCCTTCGTCTACGACCCCGAGCGGGAGAAGACCCCATGACAATGCTCACCCTCCTTGTCCTCGCGGCATGCACGGGAGACGACCCCAAGGAACCCGGTGCCGGCGACCCTGGAGATCCCCAGAAGGTCCTCGTTGTCGGCTGGGATGGGGCACGACCCGATTGCGTGCAGGCAGCGAACACGCCAAGCCTGGACCGCGTCGTCGAGATGGGAGGGGTGTCCTGGGATGCGGCGACTCAGCTGACCCACCCGACGACCTCCGGACCGGGGTGGATGAGCGTGATGACCGGGGTGGCGCCGGACGAACACGGCGTCGTCTTCAACGGGATCTACACCGAGCAAGACGAGAGCTGGCTCACGTTCGTGAAGCGCGCCCACGACGAGGGACTGCGGACGGGCGTCGCGGTGGTCTGGCCGGAGGTCGCCACGGACATCATCGAGGACGACGCCCAGGACGACGCCTTCCTGAGCGCCGACGACGAGGTCGCCGACTGGATGGCCACCGCCGTCGACAACGACGACTTCGACATCCACGTCGTGCACCTCGACTCGCCCGATCACGCCGGACACGAGTCGGGGTACGCGCTGGATATTCCAGAATACATGCTGGCGATCGAGGACGCCGACGAGCGAATGGGCCGTATTCTCGACGCCGTAGAGGCCAGGGAGGGCGAGGACTGGCTCATCGCGGTGACGACCGACCACGGTGGCGTCGGAAACGGGCACGGCCCCTTGAACGCCGACAACCAGACCATCTGGACCGCGTACGGTCGGCTTGGCGACGAGGGTGGCTGGACGCTGTCCAACGCGAGCCACCTCGACGTGCACCCCACCGTCCTGGACTTCCTCCAGATCCCCGTGGACGAGCGCGGAGTCGCAGGGATCTCACAGTTGCCGTGAAATAATGCCGCTGTGATCTGGCTCTCCCTCATCTTCGTCTCCGCCTCTGCCGCCGATTTACTCGTTGGTCCCGGGCAGACCTACGTCACGATTGCCGCGGCTGTCGACGACGCAGCATCTGGAGATCGGGTCCTGATCGACCCCGGCACCTACCCCGAGGACGAGATCACCATCCAGAACCTGGCGGTCACCATCGAGGCCGCACAGGGACCCGGCACCGTCTCAGTCGAGCTGCTGTCCGGCGATGGTCTGCTCGAGCTCAGGAACGGTTCTGACGTCACCCTGGTCGATCTCTCCGCGGACATGAAGGGCATTGGACGCCTGGCGGACATCCGCGGTGGATTGCTGACGGTGACCGGCTGCACGAGCTCGAATGCGACGGCGCCGGTGCTCGGCGCACACGGCGGCGTCATCGACGTGTTCAACGGTGATCTCGTCGTTCAGAGCTCCACACTCCAGGCGGCCATCACCGCCAACGCCAACGGCGGCGTGATCCACGTGCGGAACGGAACCGTCGACATCTCTGCGAGCACCCTGGCTTTTGGGTTCTCATCGGCGACGGGCGGTGCTATTTCCGGGAGCTTTGGCTCGGTCGTCACCGTCGCGACGTCGACGCTGCTGACCAATACGGCCGACAGCGGCTCCGCCATCCACATGGACGGCGGCGATCTCACCGTTCGCGCATCGACAATGCGAACCAACACCTCGCTGGTCGGCACTGTGGTCTGTGACGGTACGAACAGCTGCAGCGTGGACGACACGCTCTTCGCCGACAACAGCGCCGGAACGGGCGGAATGCTCGTCGCGAATTCCGGGTCGACTACGCTCTCGGGAAGCTCGGTGTGCGGGCCGGCGCTGGGCAGTCGGCTGGTGGACCTGTCCAGCACCACCGCCTCGATCGAGCGCAACGTGTTCTACGGCGCCGACCTCACCGATGCGTTGGTGATCATCGGCCCCGGTGTGACCTCGAACGTCATCAACAACCACTTCGTCGGGTCGGCATCAACGACCTCGGGATCCGCCCTGCGGGTGCTGGGTACGGCGACCTTCGTGAACAATCTCGTCGCCCTCAACAGCGGTGTTGGCCCGGCCATCGAGGCGACAGCCGGCACATTCAACGATAGCTACAACCTCTATTTCTCGAATGTCGACGCCCACGCCGACGTGGCACTCGACCCGACCAGCCTGGTCGACGTGGACCCGCTGATCGGCCCGTTGGTTCTCGGCAGCTGTGACTTCCTGCCCCTCGTTCCGACGATGAACAGCCCGGCGATCGACGCCGGCGATCCGAACATCTACGACGACGACGGCACGGTGGCGGACATCGGCGCCTACGGAGACCTGGTCGGCAATCCGATCACCGACGGAGACGATGACGACGGGGACGGCTTCGCGAGTCCGGCCGACTGCGACGACGCCGACCCGCTCATCTTCCCCGGCGCCGACGAGATCCCGTGCAATGGCGTCGACGAGGACTGCGACCCCGCCACCCTCGATCTGGTGGACTCCGACGGTGACGGCACCTCGATCTGCGACGGCGACTGCGACGACGAGGACCCCAACCGCACCCACCTGACCGACGTCTACAAGGACAAGGACATGGACGGCTACGGGGTCGGAGAGCCCACTGAGCTCTGTGGCATTCCGTTCAACGGGTCCGACATCGATGGCGACTGCGACGACCGCGACGAGACTGTGCATCCCGACGCGGTCGAGATCCTCTACGACGGCATCGACCAGGACTGCGACGGCTTCGACATCGACGATCTCGACGGCGACGGGGCACTGGGTCCGGACGACTGCGACGACGAGGATCCCGAGCGGTATCCGAAGGCCTTCGACATACCGGAGGACGGCATCGACCAGGACTGCAACGGCTGGGACTCCGGCAGCGCCCTTATCGGGGGCGCCGGCTGGAACTGCGGCGGCTGCTCGAACACCGGTGGCGGGTCGGCCATCTGGTGGATCGTCCCGTTGCTCCTCTGGTTCAGTGGGCGCCGCTACTGAACTTCAGGATGGTGAACTCGACGCGGCGGTTCTGCTGGAGGCTCTCGGCGTCGGTCTCGGTCGTCACCGGTCGAGACATGCCATAGCCACGGGAGGTCAGCCGCTCTGGCGGGATGCCGCGCCGAACGAGGGCGGCCTCGATGGCCCGAGCGCGGCGCTCCGAGAGCTGTTGGTTGTAGGCCACGCCCCCCACAAAGTCGGTGTGGCCTCCCACCTCCACCAGGGCGGCACCCGGATGGGCGAGCAGCCACCAGAAGACATCGTCGATCAAGGGGTCGACGGAGTTGCGGATGTCGTGGAGAGCCGTGTCGAAGAGCACGGCCTCTGGAGGTTCGATGCGGTTGCCCGTCAGCACCGAATACACCGGCGTCAGGGTCAGGTTGAGCTCCTGGTCGTCGACAGTTCCCCGAATCGACGGGTCGTTCACCGGTCGGTCGGCGATCACGACCTCGGAGGTGGCAATGGATCCGTCGCTGTTGATGGCGGTGATCGTGTAGGTTCCCGGCTCCAGATCCAGGATGACGATGCCGTCGACTCCGGCGACGATGGGCGCGTCGGGGGGCAGCGCGCCGTTGATGAGAATCCGCGCCGGCGCCGGCGAGCCGTCCTGGGTATCGATCTGGACCCTGACGGACTGAGCCGACGGAGCAACGACGACATTGTGCACGATTTCCTCGCCCTGCTGGCGCTGCCGGGGCCGATCGACGGGGATCTCGACCGCGTCGTAGCCCGACTGCGGCGTGATCTCGACCACCATCTCGTCGTCCCCGAAGTCGACGATCTCGATGGTCCCGGAGCCCGAAGTCTTGCCGACCAGCTCGCCGTCGACGCGAACTTCGGCGTTGGCGACCGCTTCACCATCTGGAGTTTCCGCGACGAGAATAACCCGCGCACGCTCCTTTTCGGGCATCGCTTCCAGCTTGACTTCGACCGCAGTAAGCACGCCCTCGTCCGGAAGGTCCACCGCGACCTCCTGGGTCTTCATGCCCTCGGCCTCGACGACGACCCACCACTCGCCGCCACGGGCCTCCAGGATGACCTCGCCGTCTTCGGTGGTCTGTGGAGCGAGGTGCTCCGGCCCCCGCAAGGTGACGGTCGCGTCGGTGGGCTGGCCATCCGGACCCACAACCGTGACCTCGAGCGCGCCCTCGACGTAGGCCATCGGCACCTCGACGACGGCCTCCTCGGCCGCGGGGTCGACCTGGACCTCCACGACCTGGGTCGCCATGCCCTCGGCGCTGACCTCGATCTCGATGACGCCCTCGGGAAACTCCATCACTTCGATCTCGCCGTCCACAACCTCGCCGACGACGATTCCGTCAACCGAGACCACTGCGGATTCGACCTTCTGCCCTTCGGAGTCGACGATAACGAGGGCCACCTCACCGGTCTCCTCATCCGGAGGCGCAAGCTCGACCTGGATGCGCGCCCGCTCACCATCGGTGGCTTCGACGACCAGGGTCCGCTCCTGGACCTCCATGTCGTCGGAGCTGATCTCCACGACCCACTCACCCGGCGGGACCACCAGACGCTCCTCACCATCGGCACCGACCTGAACGGGGGACAGCGCGACCGGCCCCTTGAGCGTCACCGTCGCGTCGACAGGAGCGCCATTGCTGTCGACGACCTCGAAGTCCGTCACGCCAGGCAGCCACGGAACGACAATGGTGTGGATTTGTCGGCCCGGCACCAGCTCGATCTGGTCCTTGACCGACACGAGCTTGTCGCCCCCGACCGAGATCTCGCGCGGGCCCGGATGCAGGTCCTCGACGATCACGAGTCCAGTGCCGCTCGTGCGCCCGACTCGTGTGCTGCCCAACGTCACATCCACGTCCGCAAGCGGTGCGCCAGAGGGATCCACCACCCTGACCTCCAGGATCGCGCCGCCCTCCTCCTCGGGCAGGAGAACCACGTCTACGACCTCGAGACGACCTCCTTCTTCGGAGAGCTCCAGCTGCCTGCGCTGGGCGCCCATCCCCGGCGCATCGACGTGAACTTCCCAGGTTCCAGGACGCAAGACAAAGAGCTCACCCCCGTCGTCACCCAGTTTTCGCTGCGGAAGGGAAACCGGACCCTTGAAGGAGACCGTCGCGTCGACGGGCAGACCCGTCGTGTCCAGAACCTCAACCTGGACCGAGCCCGGGAGCCAATCGAGCGTCGCAATGACATCCTGCTCGCCGGGCAGGATCACGAGTTCCACCGAGGTGTCATCCCCGAACCGCTCCGAGCGAACGACCATTGTCGCCGCGCCCTCGCCGAGGCCGGCGATCTTCACGTCTCCGCCGGTGCCCGTCGTCCCGAGGTCCCGATCCTCGAGGGCCACGACGGCGTCCTCGACCGGTCGCCCGCGCTGATCGACGACCTGGACCCGCACTGAAGTGGCCTCACTCAGGAGCGCGGCGAGGACCGCGTCGACCCGAATGGGGTCCGAGCGATCCTGCTCGATGATGATGGTGCGCTCCTGGGTTCCGAGGCCCGGGCTGGACATGCGCACGGTCCACGCACCCGCTTTGAGGGGCCAGTTGTAGACGCCTGCGGCATCGATGTGGGGTGGGCCTGGATCGTAGGGCCCTTCGATCTGGACGTCGACAACCGTCAGCGCGCCCTCCGGACCCACAACGCCGACGGCGACCGAGACCGGCTTGCGCACGAGCTTGACCTCCCACCAGTCCAGCTCGGTGTCGACCTCGAGCTCTACGGGCTCGAATCCCTCCCGGTCCACGTAAATCAACCCGGAGCGATTCACGACGCGAGCCGGCAGCACCGCGTAGCCTTCGTAATCAGTGGTCGTAGTGGTGGTTCCCGAGGTGACGAGCGCACCGCTGAGCGGAAAAGAGCGAACATCGATCACGTGCACGTCCTTGAACAAGACGGCGTCCGGAGAGTCGACGGTCAGGGCGTCTTGTCCCGGAGCGGTCGTGATGCCCAGGAACACCCGGGACCCCGCCGCGCCGACACCTCGCGTGATCGCCGTGCCGAAACCGCCACTGACAAAGAGGCGATCGAGCGGCCGGACCTTGAACGACGCCAGGGACTCCGTGGGCAGGGTCGGCGCGGTGCTGCTGATGGGAAAGCGGCTGCGAACCTCGAGATGAAACCCAAAGGCATTACTCGCTTTGAATCCCAGATCCCCTGCGTAGCGAGCGTGCAGACCGCCGGGCCACTCGGCATGACCGCTCGCCGCTGTTGCGTCGACTCCGGCGTCGAGGCTCGCGAGCAGCGGTCCCGAATTCACAGCGCCGCTGACCAGTCCACCACCCCCGAAGCCGGACTCCCCGAGAAAGCGCGCCTCCGGACCGGTGGGAATCAACACGAACGGCACGACGCCGAGCTTCTGCCCCGCGGTGTGCACAAGCCGGACCGGCGCCCAGAGGGTCGTGTCGCCCAACGCGGGTCCCCCGGCGATCTGACCGTCGGAGATGAGCCACACCGGGGCAGTCACCCCAATCCCCAACGGGCCAGCCAGGTTGGCCCCGAAGCCGAGCTCAACGCCAAACAGGTCGTCGATGACCGGAACATCGGTCACCTTGTTGCCGTCGGTGAACCTCTCGACGAGCGGATCTGTCGCGGTGGCCCCCCATGCCGTGAAGGTCGGAGGGCCGGTGATCGCGCCTCCGAATCCAAAGACCGGGTCGGCCACGCTCGGACCGTCGGGCGGCGGGCTGGTACCGTGGCCATCGAAACCCTGCGCGCCCGCATCTACAGCGACAAGCCCGTGGAGCGCAATGGCGAGGGTCAACATGGGGCGCATTCTATCGATCGCGGCGAGCGAAGGCCGTACGTAGTAAAATTTAGATCTTATGGAGTCCCATGGAACGGCTTTTGCCAGTCCTCCTCCTCCTGGCCTGCACAGATCCGGTCAAGAACGGAGGTTCAGAGCGTGTTTACGATGACACCTCTTCGCCGGATGTCGCAGACACCGACACAGACACCGATACCGATACCGACGTGGATACCGATTCAGACACGGACACCGATACCGATGCTGATACCGACCCGACCGGGGGAACGAATTTCGTACCGACCTGCGATGAGCAGATTCCGGCCGACGTAATCGTCGTCGACAGCAACATGGCCGATGACGCCGCAGGCGCCAGCTATTGGGTGTGTTCGCACAAGATCCTCTCGTACTCCGGCACCGGGGCGCGGATTTATGTCGAGAATTCTGCGGATGTGGTCCTGAACGGCGACGGCAACACTGTCTGGCTGCTGTCGAACTCCGAACTCGCCGCCTTGACGGGTCCCAACCACGCCCTCCTCGAGGCCGGCGCGGACATCAACGACGAGTCGGCAAACGGAATTCAATTGACTCAATGTCCAGCTATAAACTATGATTACTCCATCGCACCACCAGGGGGATGCTGATGTCATCCGCATTCTGGATCCGCACATCGTGTGCGCTCCTGCTCATCGCGTCTTGCAGCGAGTACAAAGTCAGCGACGGGCCCAATGGGCCGCGGGGCACCGACACGACCTCCAACAAGGGCGACGACGACGACAACGACACGACGACCGACTCCGGCTGGCAGTGGACGCCGGAGGGTGACGACGACGACGACGACGACACCACCAATCAGGGCGACGACGACGACGACACGGTGCCCGGAGACGACGACGATGACGATGACGATGACACCACACCCGGTCTGCCCGACACCGGCACCTGGGACACCGGCAACTGGGACCTCTGCAACTGGGCCGAGCACGTCGCCGGCTACCTCGACGCGTACAACACTCCCAACGACGACAAAGTGGTCTACTGCCATAAGAGTGGCGGTCCGAACTACGTGATGCAAGACACCTCGGTGTCGGCCTGCCTCACCCACATCGACCACCTCGGCGACATCTTCCCGACGACGATTTGCGACAGCTAGCCGGCCGCGCCGCGTACATCGTCGCCCTCGCGGCTTCATCGGGCTGCGCCTACGAACTGGAGACCGCCCCCCCCTCCGTCGACGGCGTATCTCCAGGCCTGACCTGCAATGCCCAGCTGACCACCGAGATCACCGTGTCCGGCAAGCAGCTCACCCCGCTGCCCGCAGACGTGCTCACCGACAAGCCGCAGGTCCTGCTGCCAGCCATTCGGATCGAGAACATCTCCAGTCTCGACGGCTCCGACGGCTCGGGAGACGGATTCGAACTCTCCGACGCCCGCTGGCTCGACAACAAGACCATGGCCTTCGACGTCACCCCCGAGCTCGCCATCACAGAGGGCGTCTACGACCTGTTTGCGGACAATCCAGACGAAGTCGGCAAAGAGGCGAAGTTCGAAGCGTCGATCGCCGTGGTTCCGCCGCCGGTGCTCGATACGGTGACCCCGAACATCCTCTGCCTCGACCAGGCGGATCAGGAGGTTGTCCTGGAGGGACAGGGCTTCCTCGTCGTCGGCGGCGAGCTGCCGATGGCAACGGTCGGCGGCGCCGAGCTCACGCCCACGAGCGCCGATACCTGCTTCGATCTCGCCGGCCCGGTCGAGGCTGAGTCCTGCGGCAGCCTGGCGGTCACCGTGCCGCAAGGCGAGCTGTCGGTCGGTCTGCACGACGTGAGCGTCACCAACCCAGAGACCGCGGCTTGCGAGAGCTTGGAGCCCATCCAGATCGAGGTGGTGCCCCCACCGCGGGTCGACTCCATCGTCGAGGACCTGGCGTGCAATGAACAGGAGAACACCTTCGTCGTCACCGGCGACGGATTCCTGGTGATAGACGGGGTCTCCCCAACGGTGGCCATCGGCAGCTACTCCGCCGAGGCCGACGCCGCTGATGGCTGCACGAACCTCGCCGGACCCGGCGGCGGTGAGACCTGCACGGAGCTCACGCTGACGGTGCCGGCGGATCTCCTGGACGAGGGCGCGCTGGACGTTGTCGTCACCAATCCACCCCCCGCCGACTGCGTGAGCACCGAGCCCGTTCAGATCGACGCTGTCACCGCGCCAGTCGTCACTTCGTTGGCGCCGCCCGACGTGTGCGAAGACGCTGGGGACACCGTCGTCGAGGTTGTGGGAACCGGATTCGTCGTCCTCGCCGACGGCACTGTGCCAACGGTCGATATCGACGGTGTGAACGTCGATGTCGTGGGCACCAACGGCTGCACGGTCCTCCCAGGTCCATCTGGCGCCGACACCTGCACTGGCCTCGACGTCGAGGTGCCGACCGGCACCTTTGTCGTCGTCGGACAGACGCACCCGGTCACGGTCACCAACCCGGTTCCGGCGGACTGCTCCTCGAACACCGACATCGAGCTCGGGGTCGTGGGCCCACCGACCATCGACAGCGTCGTGCCCACGCCAGTGTGCGACTCCGCAACGACATTCACCGTCTTCGGAACCGGATTCTCGGCGGGTGCCGTCGTGGAGATCGACGGTGTCCCGGTCTACCTGGTCACCTACATCGACGATACCGAGCTCCTGATCGAGGTCGCTCCCGGCACGCTGACCCCCGGTTTCCACGACATCGCCGTCATCAATGGCGATGGGTGCGACGTCATTCGGGCGTCCTTCCTGGACGTGATCGCCGGCCCGGTGCTGTTCTTCGTGGACCCGCCGGTCATCTACAGCCAGATGATCACCGAGGTCAGCCTGTTCGTGGGCGGACTCAACAACAGCCCCGTAGCGGTCTGGTTGGAGGAGGACGCCACTGGCGCGATCTTCAACCTCTACAGCTACACCTTCGACGGTCAGAACACCGTCTTCGTCGAGGTCGATGCCATCGGTCTGGGACTCGCAGAGGGCAGCTACACCTTCTACATCGAAGACGACCAGCAGTGCGTGCCCTATCTGGACTCAGCGCTCTATGTCGAAGACGACCTCATGCTGCAGGTCACCGCGATCGATCCTCCATTTGGATGGATCAACGCCGACACGCCCGTCGACATACGCGCCCTGGACACCGGAGCCCTCGCTCTGGGAGAAGCCAACTTCGACGACCTGCCACGGGTGTACCTGAACCCGTCCACAGGCGGAGTCGCGACGGGCCTGCGGAGCGTCTCCTTCACCGATGAGACCTTGCTCAACGGGGTCGTGCCGGACGGACTGCCCGCCGATGTCTACGACGTGATCGTCGTCAATCCGCCGCCCGGAAACGAGATCGGCCTGCTGCCCCTGGCCTTCGAAGTCACGACCCTTCCGCCTCCGTTCGTAAGTTCCGTCGCCCCGAATCGCATGTCCAAGAGCGCGCCCACCGATCTGTCGATCATCGGCAACGACTTCCGGAATGCGACCGTCGACATGACCTGTCAGGACGGAGCCGGTGTCGTGCAGCCCACGGACTCCTGCACAGTGAACATCCCCGGCGCAAACGCCATCGACGCCACCTGTCCGTCCGACAACTACGGCGACGGCACGGTGTGTGTGATCCGGGTGACCAACGACGATGCCACCTACTACGACTACTCCGCGGTGTCGGTAGGCAGCCCGTCGGGCAACTTGTTCCAGTTCTTCCAGGGCGAGGCCATGTTCGAGGGCCGGCGAGCGCCAGTGGTCGAGGCCGGACGCGCCACCGACCGCGCCCGCTATCTTTACGCCATCGGTGGCGACGACGGTGACCCGGCCAACGCATCCGACACCATCGAGGCGTCGCCCCTGGACATCTTCGGGAACATGCGTCCCTGGTATCCCCTGCCGGTCGGACTCCCCGGTCCGCTCACTCTCGGTGGCAGCGCGGTCGTCGGCCGGTTCGTCTTCATTGCCGGCGGCAACGGCGGCCTCGGCCCTATCGACTCGGTCTGGCGCGCCCAGGTCCTCGATCCTCTGGCGGCGCCCCAGCTGGCCTCCCTGGGTCTCCAGCTCGGCGGCGGCCCTGGCCTCGGCCTCGACGGCGGGCGGTACATTTATCGAATCAGCGCGGTATTCGACCCCTCCAACCCCGTGAATCCCGGCGGAGAATCCCTGGCGAGCGACCCCATCGTCCTCAACGTTCCCGCGTTGCCCGACCTCGCCCACATCGACATCACCTGGACCGCGGTGCCAGGAGCCATCGGCTATCGCGTGTACCGTTCACCCGTCGCCGACTCCGGGAGCGGAACCGAGGAGCTGCTGGCAGACGAGATCGTCGTGCTCACCGAGGCGTACACCGACGTGGGTGACGCCACTACGCCGCTCACCGCACCGCTGCCCAATGGGTCGCTGGGAAGCTGGCGCAACGTCGCCCAGCTTCCCGGTCTCGACGCCGCCGACGCAGCCCGCGAAGGCGCCTGCGTGGGGGCGGGTCGCGATCCGGTCACCGACACTTCGTACCTCTACGTGGCTGGGGGGCGCGACGGCAACGGCCTCATCCGCGACACGATCTCCTACCTGGACATCGACACTTCAGTGCCCGATCAGGTCGTCGGCTCGTTCACGACGAGCGCCAACACCCTCGACGAGCCGAAGTGGATGTGCACCAGCTACGTCGTCGCAGAGGACTTCCACACCGTCGTCGCCGTCGACGAGACCTGGATGTACTTCGGCATGGGCGACAACGGCACCGGGCTGTCCAAGGTCAACGAAGCCGGCCAGATCTCCGCCGGAGGCGAGCTGATCAACTACCAGGACGCGGGCGACATCAACTCCAACAAGTCCGGTTTGTCGGGATTTGCGGCTAACAACTTCCTCTACACCATCGGGGGTGCCACCGGATCCGGGCCCACTGAACGAGGCCACGAGACCTCGATCTCCGGGTTGGTCCCGATCCTCGACAACTGGAGCAGCCTCGGGGGCGTTGTGTTGAGCACCGAGCGCGAGCTAGCCGGATCGGCTTCCGAATCGTCCATCTGGTACATCGTCGGGGGCGTCGATGCCGGCGGCACCGCCAGCGACACCGTCGACTACACCAACCTCTAGGAGCCGCCCGTGATGACGCTCGTAAGCTGGATGTTCCTCGCCGCGATGGCCATCGCACAGGACATCCCCGAGGGTCTCGAAGAGGGATCGACGGCCAAGAACGTCAAGGTAGAAGAAGGCCAGACGGTCGACAGCCTCGCCGGCGACTATGGCGTCCTTCCATCGGAGGTGCGCGCGTGGAATGACCTCGCCGAGGACGGAGAGCTCAGTGCCGGCGACAAGATCGTCATCTGGATGGCCCCGATGGCTGTGCCAGAGGAAGAGCCAGAAGAGAAGGAGCCAAAGGAGAAGAAGCCACCCGGCGAACAGAAGGAGCGCTCCGGGGTCTCCCCGTTCGTGGGCCTCCAGTTCGGACCCGCAATTCCGTTGTCACCGCTTGGCGTAGCACCAGCACCGAGACTGGAAATCGGCGTCGAGCTTCCGGTCTGGGAACGCCGCATTCGCATCTTTGCAGCCGGCTCTTTCGCACGTCCCGTCGCCACGGGCGAAGGCAAGGACCAGCGCCTGCCGGGCAATGGGGGCTGGACCTACGAGCTGCGCCAGCAGGAATGGACCCTCGCCATCGGACCGACCCTCCGGCTTCCCGGCGTTGCCGGACCGTTCATCCCCGAGTTCTCGCTGGCACCGGAGATCTACCTCCTGCAGAGCAAGATCGAGGGCGCGGCGGGCAAGAACGACTTCGGACTCAGTGAGGAGCAGTACACCCGCATCGGCGTCTACATCGCCGCGGGAGGCGCTTTCGAACTCGGACCTGGCGAGCTCACAGTCAATATCTCCATGGCGACCTCGGGTCTCAATGGCGTCGTGACGGGCAAGGCGAGCACGGCAGCGCTGACTCCCATGGTGGGCTACCGCTTCGTCTTCTAGACGATCGGCCGACACCGTTGGTCACCTGGCGGTGATCTCGTAGGACCCGATGGCGGCGTACTCTCCGGTGCTCCGCACCAGGAACTGGTAGTCCCCGGCCGGCAGTCCCTCGTTCTTGCCGAGTGAGCCGACGACGTCTCCGTCCTGGAGCACATCGACCTCCAGCAGGGCCGCAGAGACGTCTGGCGCGGTGGCCTTGACCCGCAGATCGCCGCCGGCCCAATAGAACTTGAACAGGTCCTCGTCGTCGGGAGAGCCCAGAATACCCCTGCGGTAAGCGTGGTCATCGCCATCGCACATCGCCGTCGGATCACTGTCGGAGAAGTCGTCGATCCTCCATCCGGTCTCGGAGCCGGCCACGTCGATGACCCGCTGGCGGATGATCTCCATGGTGTCCTGCATGGTGTCGCGGTCGCCCTCGTGGTTTCCGTAGCTCCAGCCGTTGCGCTCTCCATAGCCACCACCGCCCATGATCGGTCCGTAGACCTCGTCCCAGTCGTCCCAGTCCTCCCACTTGTAGAAGTCGTTGCCCTCCCATACGCCAGAGTGCTCGAGCTGGAAGTTGTGGCCAAGCTCGTGGGCGAGGCGGCGGGACTTGTCTCCGTCCTCGATGCGGGCGGTGCTGGATCCGGCGTAGGAACGGGCATGGGGCTCGGTGCCAATGGCGCTGTCACCGAGGGAACCCCGGCCGCCGCTCTCCTCTTCGGTGATGAGGATCCAGCCCCAGCCGACCGACTCCTCGCGGACTTCGTCGATGGTGGTGACATTGACGTCGAACATTGCGAAGTAGTGACTCACATGGGTCCACGAGGCGATGATATCGGCCTGCTCCTCCGCATCGAAGTCGTCGGAACTCCCGTTGCGGTTGTACCCGGAGTACTGGGTGTAGTCGTCAGACGAGTGGCTGTGGTAGGTCCCGCCATCGAAGTCGAGGAACAGGGCCAGGGGCGCACCCGGATTGCTCTGCAGTTCTGGCAGACCGGACCCCGCGTAGTCGATGTTCGGGCTGTCGTCGGGGCAGTCGATGGGCACTGCGGTGGACGGATTCGAGTTCTCGGTGCCGTCGTCATCGTCATCGCCGGTCGCGTCGACCGCGGTTGTGCCGCTTCCACAGCCCATCGTCAGAAGCAGCACTGGGATGAGTCGTCTCATGGCGGCAAGGGTATCCGAGTCCACGGCCCCCTATTGAGAAGTCTTTGTCCAGGTGAGTGTACGGGTCCACAGCGTCGCCTCGGCGCCCGGTGTCGGGATGTCCTCCCAGGCGATACGGACCTCGATGTCTCCCGACGCCAGCGTGCGAGCGGACAGGCTGCATCGCTCCTGGAGACCCGCGGTCTGGTCATGCACGATGATCGGCTCCGCAAGGGGTATTCCGGCGGACAAGCCGAACGGCTGAAGGCCCACGTCCCCGTCGTCTCCGGGCTCGTCCCACGCAACCACGACCACGTCGGCGGCGACAGCCAGCTCGAGCCGACCCGAACCGCTGGGGCCCACATCCACGGGGTCTCCGACCGCCTGTCCCTCGGAGGCGAAGAAGGCGAGCTGGTTTCCGAGGTGGGTTTGATCTTCGAGCTGGTAGTGCCAGCCGACGACAAAGTGACCCTCCTCGGCGGTGGCGATGACGGTGCGTCCCGGGGGCACCTCCCGATCGCCGTGGGCCACGTGGATCTGTGCTCCCACCGGGTCTGAGGCCGCATCGTACTCCTGGGCCGCGATTTCCCCATCGCGGGACCAGGCGCCCCGAAACCCGCCTGAAGGCGTCGAGTCCAGGTCCATTGGGCTCCCGCCAGGACCGGAATCGATGATGGATGCGTCGGTCAGCGGCTCCAGGTCGTCGCCATAGGAACGCATCCAGTACACGGCGGGGTCGTCCAGATCGCGACCACCCTCCCACCAGGCGACCACGGCTCCACCGTCGATCTGGACGATATCGGGCGTGGACCAGAAGGCGACGCCAGGTCCCGAAGCGGCTGCCGACGCGGCCCGTTGGAACCCGCCGCCATCGCGCTCGGCGGTGCCGATATCGATGGTGTTTCCGAGACGCACCGTCATCCACCAGCCGTCGCTGGACGGCGCCGAATCCGGTGTTGTAAAGCCCATACCCGCCGCGTTGGCGAGCTGGATGACTTCGCTTGCGTCGCCCTCGGGAGACCAGACTCTGAACATTGCGCGCTCGCTGGGGCCCTGACCGCTGTCCCAGGCAACCAGCGTGCTGCCGTCGGGCGCCACCGTCACCGTCGGATGGGTCTGCCGCTCACCCACGCCGTCTGGGTCGACGCGCTCTGCCACACCGACAACCCACTCCCAGACTTCGGAAACGTACGTGGCATCGGTATCCGTATCGGAGTCGCTGTCGTCGACGGTCTTCGGGCTCTTCTGCCGAGGGTCGCCGTTCGCCGAACAGGCGGCGATGACCAACAAGAGCGGAGCCAGCCTCACGGGGCCTCGAGCTCCTTCTTGGCCTGCGCGACGAGCTGTCCGAAGGCCCGGGTCGTCAGGCGCCCGACGATCTTTTCCGCGACGACCCCAACCAACGGAATCGAGATGCTCCAGGTGGAGATCCACTGGACGTCGGTGCCGGTACCGCTCCGCACGAAAGAAACGCGACCGAGGCGGTGATCCATAGGCACATTCCAACCTCGTTTGTCCTTGAGATCTCGAATCAGGTACTCGAAGTGGCTCGGCGCCTCGAAGGCGACGATCTCCTCGAGAAAGACCAGTCCGCCGGTGACGATCCGTCGGTAGGCACCGAGACCATTAGGTGCCGGAGTGCCCTCGACGGTGATGGTCGACGAGGAGATGTCCCGCCCGCGAAAGAAGTGCGGATAGTCGGCGAAGTTGGCGAAGACGTCATCGATGGGAGCGGCGATGTGCTCCTGGACGCGAACCGTGTACATGTCAGTCTGGCTCTCCAATCAAGATGTGAACCCGAGCGATGGCTCTGCCGAGATCCGAATCGGGCTCGGTGCCGAGCTTCTCGGCAATTCCCCTCGCCTCTTCGAGGACCTCGAGGGCCGTGTCCGAGTGTCCGGTGGCCAATGCGATCTCGGCCTTCACGCACAGGACGACCGCCAGGCTCACCCCGCGCCCCACGCCACTCAACAGGGCTTCGGATCGCTCGACAGCCGCCGCCGCTTCGGCGTGGCGCCCATCGGCGAGGTGCAGTGCCGCAATGTCGCCAGTCGCAACGCCCTGAGAGAGCCGCTCACCCAGCCGAGCGAAGATCTCGATCGCCGCTTTGTAGTGTGTCATCGCGCGATCGTGGTCCCCGACGTCCCGCCAGATGCGGCCGGATGTGCCGTCGACACTTGCGACGGTGGACTCGTCCCCGACCGCCACCAGCAGAACCCGCGCCTCAGCGAGGACCTCTCGGGCGCGGTCCAGGTTTCTCTGGATTCGGTAGCACTCCCCCAGATTGCAGAGGCAAATACCCATTCCACGTCGGTCACCCGCGCGTCGGTGGCCTCGGAGCGCGGCCTCGTAGTAGCTGATCGCCTCCTCCTGATCTCCCAGGAACGACAACAGCACGCCGATGTTGGCGAGCACCAGGGCGTGGCTGCGCAGGTTGCCGACCTCCAGGTGCACGACCAGGGCCTGGTCGAAGTACGAGCGCGCCTCGCGATAGTGCCCCTGGTCCAGGTGGAAGATGCCGAGATTTCCGAGCACATTGCCTTCGGAACGCCGATTTCCGACTTCTCGGTGGATGGAGAGCGCGCGGGTGTAGGCCGCCTCCGCAGCGCGCATCTCGCCGAGTTCTCGGAGCAACGTGCTGTAGTTGGCCAGCCCGTTTCCGACACCGCGTAGGTTACCGACCGCCTCATTGGCGGCAATGGCGTCCTCGTATCGCTTTCGCGCGACCGTCCAATCGCCGCGCGCGCGCGCCAATGAAGCCTTTGACCCCAACAGATCCGCACGCTGTGACTCCGTGGCCAGGCCCATTGCCAGATCCAGGTGTGTCCCGGCCTCGTCCAGCTGACCAGCGCTCATCAAAGACTGACCGAGCCGCGTCTCGATGCGGCAGCGAGACCAGTCGTCGAGGCCCTCCATCGCCACGACGGCCCGAGTCAGCGCGATCGCCAGCGACGACGGACCGGTCATAGACAGCACGCGACAAGCGGCGCTAACGGTGGGCACAGCCACCGTGACATCGCCGCGCTCGATTGCGCGACGGCTCGCGAGAACCAGGTTGTCAAGCGCCATACTCAACGCCCGCCAGCGGGCCACTCCACCGGGTCGATAGAGGGCCTCGAGGGCTTCTGGCGTACCGAGCGTCGCGTAGTACTGGCCGTGGCGCAGCTCCGCACCCTCGGGATCTGAGTTGCGGCGCGCCGCCCATTGGCGCGTGGTGTCGAACATCGCCAGCCGACCGCCCTGCCCACTCAACAGCGACTGATCGACCAGTGCCTCCAGAACGTCGACCACCCAGGTCTCCGATCCGTCGAGGACCGCGACCTCCTCGGCAGCCTCGGGCGTAAAACCCGGGGCGAATGTGGCAAGTTGGCCGAGCACCGCACGTTGATCGCCGTCGAGGAGCTCCCAGCTCCAGTCCAGAGTGCCCTCGAGGGTAGCCTGGCGTGGGGACAGGGTCTTGTCCCGACTTCGGAGCAGATCGAGTCGCTGCGAGAGCCGCTTGCAGACCGCTTTCGGCCCAAGGACTCCCAGGCGGCCGGCGGCGAGCTCCAGGGCCAAGGGGATGCCATCGAGGCGGGTAGCCAGATCGCGGAGCGCTTCGGTATCCTCGATGTCATGGCCGCGGGAGGCGGCGCGAATCCGAAGGAGCTCGACCGACTCGGCAAGGGTGAGCGGCTCGATGGCGAGAAGGCGTTCGCCGCGCACGTGCAGGGGCGCCCGCGACGTCACGACGAATCGCACCAGTGGCGCCTGCTGCCTCCAGCGGGTGAGGAGCGCGCCGACCGCGTCGACCACGTGCTCGCAGTTGTCGACCACCAACACGACCTCTTCGCGGCCAGCCAACGCCGTGCCGACGCGGTCCTCCTGACTGCGGGTGCTACCCGACCGCAAGGGCACGGAGAGCACCGTCGCCACGCGCCTCAAAACGTCCGACGCACCGGCGTCGGACAGGTCGCAGAACCAAGCCTGCCGTCCGGTGCGACGCTGCCAACGACGAGCGATCCGCCTCGCCAACCTGGTTTTTCCAAGGCCCCCACTACCGCGCAGAGTCGTGATGCCAGGGTTCTCGAGCGCGGACAGGAGCACAGCGGATTCGTGCTCGCGGCCCACGAACGGGTCCGGGGCGTCGCTCATGTTCCCGCTGGTGCCCGTGACGACACGTACCGTGGCCGACGCTCCATCGCGATCGAGGGTCGGCTCCATCGCCAAGGCGTCGTACAGGCCGGCGCCATGCACATCGAGCGCTTCGAGGGCGATACGCAGCTCGGTCATGGTCTGGAAGCGCTCGCCGGGATCGAGCTCGAGACACCGCTTCAGGACATCTTCCATCTCGGGAACAGCGGCGGGATTGGGAAGCGGATCTCCAGTTGCGAGCTCGATCAGGGTCACGGCCAGCCCCCACACATCGGCCCGGACGTCGACGGGATAGCCCGCGAGATGCTCGGGCGACATGTAGATCGGACTGCCCCGTACGGTGTCGTCCTCGCCAAACCCGCGCGCCATAGAGATGCCGAGATCGGCGACCTTGACCACCCCGTGATCCACGAGCAGGTTCGCGGGTTTGATGTCGAGGTGGACCAGGCCGATTCGGTCGTGGGCGTGGGCCAATCCCCGACACACGGCGATCCCCACATCGGCGACGGCTCGAAGCGGAAGAGGCATGTGGGCGGCCAGGCTTCCCCCAGCGACCAGCTCCATGGCGCACACCCAGCGCTCGTCGATCTGCTCGAGGGCGTACACGTCGACGAGGTTGGGGTGCCGCAACAAACCGCCCAATCGGGCTTCATGGACCAGCGCATCTCCACGCTCGGAGAGCAGCTTGAGGGCAACCGACTTGGCGAAGCCTCCGGGACCGTGCAGCACGGCTTCGTACACCTTGCCCATGCCGCCCTCGCCGATGAGGCGGCGGATTTCGTAGCGGCCGATCCTGGTGCCGGAGTCCATGGGCCTCAGTATCACCATCCACTAGGGTGGAGGGGTCTACCGATGCTCGTGCTCCTCGACGAAATCTGCGCCGCGATGCCACCGGATACGCCTCTCCGACCCTGCGAACGAGATCATCGAGCGATATGTCTCCACGCTTGCGGATCCTCTGGCGCTGACCTCCCTGGTCGACAGCCGCGGGCGAGAGGTGACGGATCTGATGTGGGCGCCCCTGGAGGAGGTGACCGCGGGGGCGACCGGGGTCTTCATCGTGCCCGAAGCCACCGAGGTCGCGGTCTCCAGCGCCATCTCCGGACAGCGTCTGGTGCACCTGGCGACCCACGGTTTCTACCTCGACGAGGCCTGCAGCGGTCGTCTGATCGTCGACTACGGAAGCCGGCATGGCGAATCACACCTCTCCGGGTCGAATCCCCTCGTCATGAGCGGCATCGCCCTCGCCGAGGCCAACGAAGGAGTCGGCATCTGGACCGCGGAAGATGTGGCCTCTCTCGACCTGCTCGGCACCGAGCTCGTCGTGCTCTCCGCATGCAACACCGGGCTCGGGGAAGTCCATCGCGGGCAGGGCGTGTTGGGCCTCCGGCGCGCGTTCGCGGCGGCCGGGGTCCAGAATCTCATGAGCAGTCTCTGGCCGGTTGGCGATCAACCCACCGCCGAGCTGATGGGTGCCTTCTACGCCGCATACCTCAAGAAGGGCGACGCCCACGCCGCGCTCCAGGCCGCTCAGTTGGAGATGCTCGCGGCCCAGCGACGCGAGGGAGACGTGCGCCCCCGTGACTGGGGCGCCTTCATCGTCGCTGGACATTGAAGGCCTCGAATT
>Ga0315336_1002988_pt1 | contig 23881 bp, 27 predicted proteins | sample ASW5metaG_FD_204512 | JGI IMG/M metagenome (GOLD analysis project Ga0315336, IMG submission 204512) | Ammonia-oxidizing marine archaeal communities from Monterey Bay, California, United States - ASW #5 | ecosystem: Environmental > Aquatic > Marine > Intertidal zone | place: USA: California... | reverse complement strand
TTAATTTTGTAGAAACAGTATATGAAACAGTAAAACATCCATTATCATATATTTGTAGAGAAATAAATTATTTTAGTGGAAATAAAACAAATACACTAGAAGATAAAAAATAATGATAATTTAATTTAATTAAATTGAATTATCAGGTGGAATATCATATTTATAACTCGTCGCATTTTCAAACATACGTGTAACTTTTGTAGTTCGACTGATTTCCCATTCACTTATATCTTGATTAAACGCCGTACAATCTTTAAACATCTTATACATATTTGTAACAATACTGACATTCCAACTACCTATAGGTTGATCAAAATCCGTACAGCCAAAAAACATATAAGACATATTTGTAACTTTACTGACATCCCAACTACCTATAGGTTGATCAAAATCCGTACAACCTTTAAACATATAAGTCATATTTGTAACTTTACTGACATCCCAACCACTTATATCTTGATCAAATGCATTACAATCATAAAACATATAAGACATTTTTGTAACAATACTGACATCCCAACTACCTATAGGTTGATCAAAATCCGTACAATCAAAAAACATATAAGTCATATTTGTAACCTGACTGACATCCCAATCATCTATATTGTGATTAAACGCCGTACAATTAGAAAACATCCCACTCATATTTGTAACTTTACTGACATCCCAACCACTTATAGGTTGATCAAAATCCGTACAACCAAAAAACATACTATTCATATTTGTAACATTACCGACATCCCAACTACTTATATTTTCATTAAAATCATGCACATACCTAAACAAGTCACTCATGTCCGTTACATCACTCACGTCCCATTTAGAGATCGGTCCGTAAATCCCCTCGGAATTTGAGTTTTTGAAGGCTACCACCGCTTGTTTGATGTTGGTGTCGTTCAAGGTTGTGTAATTACTTGTTGGTGGGGTGGGCGGCGGCTCGCTGCCGACCCAGTCGCATGTCAAATCCATCGCGTCGCACTCTGCCTCCGTTGCCATCGTGTTACACATCGTCTTATCGATCTCAGGCTTAAGTTGGCAGGACCCAGGGGCTTCTGTTATTTCCTCTGTTTTTCCTCCGGTTGTCGAATGTTTACCTTTGATAGACTTTACATTTTGTGGTAAATTTGTACCACCCATTAAATAATTAGTTAAATAATTAGTTATAAAACCCATTAAACACGCCAAAATGAGCATTAAAATGATTTTACGATTCATATATATATATATATATTAAAAATATAAAAATATATTAAAAAAATACAATTGTATTTCTTTTTTTTGTTATTTTTGGTCTTTTTTTATTTTACATTAAGGGTATTGAACTCCAATCATCCTCGGTTAAATGACTCAGATACTTGATCTCATCGATCAATTCAGGTACTACATATGATTTGATATAATAGTTGTTTTCGATAATCATCTTTTCGATCAATCTATTTGTTTCATTGATAATATGTTCCGGAATAAGTATAATCGGTGGTGTTTGTATATCATATACACATGTATCTATTTCTTGGATATTATTTTCAACTGGTGAATTTAAATTGTGTGTATTATATTCGGTAAATTCGACATTAATATGTTTTTCCTTTTTCAAGTGTTTCATGGCTACCTTTTTAGCTTTTTTAAAAGCCTTGTTTGTAGTTCCCAAAACCTTTGAGGCATTTTTCCTCAAAGAATATATTTGTAGAGAAATAAATTATTTTAGTGGAAATAAAACAAATACACTAGAAGATAAAAAATAATGATAATTTAATTATCATTATTCCCCTCTGGGTTTAAAATTATCAGACATAATCGTATTATCAAACATATCTCTAACGTCTGTATTATCACTGATGCGATTTTTCCAATCACTTATATCTTGATTAAACTCCGTACAACCTTTAAACATCTCTTGCATTGTTGTAACATTACTGACATCCCAATCACTTATATCTTGATTAAACTCCGTACAACCTTTAAACATCTCTGACATTTTTGTAACAATACTGACATCCCAACTACCTATAGGTTGATCAAACGCATGACATTCATAAAACATAACTGACATATTTGTAACACTACTGACATTCCAATCACTTATATCTTGATCAAAATCCGTACAACCAAAAAACATATTATTCATATTAGTAACAATACTGACATCCCAATTACCTATAGGTTGATTAAAATCCGTACAATTCACAAACATCGCATACATTTTTGTAACACTACCGACCTTCCAATCACCTATAGGTTGATTAAACGACGTACAACCATAAAACATCTCTTGCATTTTTGTAACCTTTCTGACATCCCAAGTACTTATATTTTCATTAAATTGATCACAATCACTAAACAATTCAGTCATATTTGTAACACCACTCACGTCCCAACCAGATATCGGTCCGTATTTCTTAACGGCTTTTGGGGATTTGAAGTCGGGTGACTCTTTTTTGAATTCATTCACCGCAAGTTTGATGTTGTCGTCGGTCAATCGTGTAATACAACAGTCTGTTGTATTACACGGATAAGATGTACAAGGCGTGGTAGTAGCAGCTGGTTTATATCCCTCTAGGCATGTAAATCCTCCTGCATCACATGTTTGGAAAGGTATAGCTTTACAACTATCGCCTGCTTCACACGCTTCTTTAGTTTTGAATTTACCCAACCCGGTCTTGGGATCTGTGCATGTACCTTTATCACCGGGGAGGAGTGCCGGTATTCTACAGTCGTAACTTGTCTTCATTGTACAACAGTCTGTTGTATTACACGGATAAGATGTACAAGGCGTGGTAGTAGCAGCTGGTTTATATCCCTCTGGGCATGTAAATCCTCCTGCAGCACATGTTTGGAAAGGTTTAGCTTTACAACTAGCGCCTGCTTCACACGCTTCTTTAGTTTTGAATTTACCCAACCCGGTGGTGGGATCTGTGCATGTACCTTTATTATCACCAGGGAGTGCCGGTATTCTACAGTCGTAACTTGTCCTGGGGACCCAGTCGCAAGTCATCTCCAAACCGTCGCACGTTGCCTCCGTTAACATCGTTTTACAACACTGCTCGTACCCCTTTGGGGTGTTAGGCTTAAGTTGGCAGGACCCTGTGGCTTCTGTTATTTCCTCTGTTTTTCCTCCGGTTGCCGAATGTTTACCTTTGATAGACTTTACATTTTGTGGTAAATTTGTACCACCCATTAAATAATTAGTTAAATAATTAGTTATAAAACCCATTAAACACACCAAAATGACCATTAAAATGATTTTACGATTCATATATATATAATATATATATATATATATTTTAATTTGAAATAATATTTAAAATAATAAAAATAAAAACTATAAAGATAAAAGATGTCATTCCATACATTTACTATAAACGATAAAAAACTCGGGTTCACTTTGGATAAAACCAAAGATACACCTACAATCGGAAAAATAACTGTGGGTGGCGCCTTTGAACAAGAATTAATTGAAAAATGTTCTACAATTGCCGCGGGTTCTGAGATACATTTTATTGGTGAAGATTCAGTTAAAGGTTTTTCATATGAAAAAGCATTTCTTCATATTAAGAGTTGTACAGAACGACCTCTCCGCCTTGTCATTTATTCACCACGCAAAGAATATAATCAAAGTGGAAAAATGACCGTGGAACAGATGAATAAAGTGTCTGAAGAAGCTACAAAACAGGGTTTGAGGGATTTAGTCAAGGCAATAAGAGATAAAAGTGAATCAGAATCGGAAGAAGAAGACTATGTTTCAACAAAGAAATATGAAGAATCGGAAAAACAAATTCACCTATTAAAACTGGATCTATTGAATGCTAAAATTGATGCTGAAGATTTAGAAGAAGAATTTAAACGAAAGATTGAACCCATTCAATGTGTTAATGATAATCTATGTCATATTAAATCTATGAAAAAAAGATATGAAAATATGGATACACAAGGAAGCTCCTCTGCTGTCATCTCTACTATGCTTAAAAGGATGAATTGGGAATATACTGAATATTTTAAAACTTGTGATGAAATTGTTGCAAAATTCGAGCTCATGGAAATTAAAAATTGTGTTCAATTATATTTGAAAAGAGATCATGAAAATATGGTAGAATTAACCAACAGTTATGAAAAAATCATTCTAATGAAATATGTATATGAATCAATCAAATCAATAAGTATGATATCGATGTTTTTGGTAGTAATACACATGTCAAATATGTGGAATATATACTCTTAGTTATAAAATATTATAAAAAAAAATGTTATAAAAAAAAATGTTATAAAAAAAAATGTTATAAAAAAATGTTATATGGTATAAATGTGTTTTTTTTGTAATTATATATATATATGAAAAAAGTAGTAGTTCTAGGAGCTGGAGGATTTATAGGAGGTCATTTAGTTACAAAATTGAAATCTTTAAATTATTGGGTTCGAGGAGTTGATATTAAATATCATGAATTTAAAAAAACAGATGCTGATGAATTTATCATTGCTGATTTAAGAGATCCTATTAAAGTAGATGTTGTAATAGATGATACAATTGAAGAAGTATATCAATTAGCGGCTGATATGGGGGGTTCTACGTATATAAATACTGGCGAACACGATTCGGATGTAATGCACAACTCTTGTTTAATAAATTTAAATGTTTTGAAAACTTGTTCTCATAAAAATGTTAAAAAAATTTTTTATTCTTCTTCAGCATGTGTTTATCCAGAGTATAATCAATTGGATCCAAATAATCCAAAATGTGCTGAAAATACAACATATCCTGCCGAACCTGATAGTGAATATGGATGGGAAAAATTATTTAGTGAAAGATTATATTTTGTATTCAATAAAGATTTTCCAAAATTAGATATAAGAGTAGCTAGATTTCATAATATATATGGACCATATGGAACATATGAGGGGGGAAAAGAAAAAGCACCGGCCGCATTTTGTAGAAAAGTAGCATTATCTAATGATGGTGGAGAAGTTGAAGTATTTGGAGATGGTCTTCAAACAAGATCTTTTTTATTAGTAGATGAATGTATTGAAGGTATTATGAAATTAATGGAATCAGAGTTCAAAGGACCAGTTAATATTGGTTCAGAAGAAATGATTAATATGAATGATTTTATGAAAATGATTATTAAAATATCTGGAAAACAATTAACTATTAAAAATACACCATTTCATGGAGTAGGTGTGAGAGGTAGAAATTCAGATAATAAATTAATTAAAGAAAAATTAAATTGGGAACCTAATTTTTTATTGGAAGAAGGTATTAAAAAAACATATATATGGATTCAAGACCAAATTAATTGTTAAATTGTTATTATTCCGATTTAAATATATTAAATATATTATAATGAAAAATGGATGTATTTTTTTAATATCAGCCAGAAAGAATTTATTAAATAAATGCCTTAGTGAATTAGATAAGAATTATAATAATCAATTTAATTATCCAATTTTAATATTTTATCATGGGGTAAAATATGATGATTTAAACTTTAGACAATCAATTGAAAGTATTAATCCAAATACAAAATATTCATTTCATAAAATTAAAGCAGAAATACCTGATCATTTAAAAGAAAAAGATATGTTTTGGAATTTACCGAATAATTATGCTAGAATGTTCGGGGAAAAAAGATTAGGATATTTACATGCTATATCATGGAAAACAAATAGTATTGAAGATTCTATTTTAAAAATTTTTGATTATCATATGATGATTGATGATGACTCTTGGTTTAAAAAACCAATTAATTTTGATATGTTTGAAGAATTGGATGAAAATGATAAATTATGTGGATGTGCTTATACATGGAATCATGTTCACCATAGAGTATTAGATACTAGATATAATTTTTATAATTGGATTAAAGATTATGTTCAAAAATATAATATAGATGTAAAAAATAAAAATTTAGAAAAATATTTGTCTAAAGGTGAAAAAGATATGGTGGATAAAATGAAATGTAATAAAAAATTTCATCAAATGAAATTTCTATGTGGAAACTGTAATATTTATAATAGAAAAATGTTTGAAACTCAAGAGTGGGTTCAATATCTAGACGAATTTAATAATTTGGGAGGAGGTTATAGATATAGATGGGGAGATTGTGAACTAATCTCAATGTTTTATTATTTACACATTGGGACAGAATTTTTAGATTTAGATTTAAGAAAAAAAGGAGTATATCATAATCAAATAGATAATAAATGGGATTGTATTAAAGATAAAGATATAAAATAATTTAATATATATATTTATTTTTATATATATAATGAGCATTTTGGACAAAAAATCAAAAAAAGAATTATTAAAACATAAATCTAATTGCTATTCAAAAAATTTAGTGAATAGAAAAAATATATCAAATGATATAGAATTTGAAATTCATAATATTCCACTATCGGGTATTTTTTTAGTTAATATTAAAAATTTTAGTGGTTTTGAAGGAAGTTATTATTTTAATGGTAATGATCCACTTGTTAATACTTCATTAGAACTATTACAAAATATAAATTTAGAATTAAAAAATAGTTTCTTATTTACATATTATGAAAAATTTCAACCAAAAACATATGGTGAAGTTTATCATTTACAAGAAACTAATAAATTACATAAATTAAAATCAACTAATCATTTTCATCCTTGGATACATAAAACACCTACGAATCAATTTAGAAGTGGATTATTTGGTCCAAAAGATATAACAAATGTTCAACATAGAATTACAAGACTTAAAAATTTAATAAATAATATTAACAAATTTGGTTATAAACCATCAAAAGGTGATATTATAGAGGGATATATATTATTAAAGAATGATGATTATCGTTTTTTAATAACGGGTGGGCATCATAGAGTAGCAGTTTTAACATCCATGCATATGAATGATAATAGTAAGTTTAATAATATATTAGTTAAATATGAAAAATGTAGAACTAATGTGAAAATAGTGAAAGAAGGAGAGGTTGGTAATTGGCCTGGTGTTAAAAGTGGTTATTTAAATAAAAATGATGCATTAGAAATATTTAATACATATTTTAAATAAATATGATAATTTTAGTTACTATTAATAATATTGGATGAATTGGAATATTTATTTTTCACTATTAAATCTATTAATTATATCTGAGTTCTTCCATTTAATTTTCTGTCCAATATATGCTTGATAATGTTTACTACCAACCGGTAAATTTTAGGATTTATTTCTTGTTTTATTTTGGGTTGTGTTGTATTTTTCTGTACATCATTATATATATATTATATTTTAAATAATATTATATTATTTTATTTTTAGGCAAACCTTCTACAACCCAATATTTTTTAATTTGTTTTGGTATTTTCCAATTTTTACCATATCTACCAACAAGTTTTTGTTCAGCATTATTGGGTAAATATAATATAGTTTCATTCCATTCAAGTTTAATTAGTTCTCCATTTAAATAACAATTACTCCATATAATTCTTTCACGGGGTTCATAATAATTACCTTTTTTATCTATATTAGCCATATATAAATCTATTGAGACAAGGACATCGGTTTCTTTTGTTTTTATTAATGTTTTTTTTTCCTTATTCTTATATGTTTCAAATATAATATTATTATCTTTTAATATTTTAATTATATTTTTTAAATCATTACTATTACATATTATATCAATATCATCGTCATTATTTATACAAGAATTCTCTCTTATAATTCCCAATAAAGTTCCATACCCTATAAACCACTTTATTATTTTATTATTATTTAATAATTGTGCTATAAAAAATAATGTATTATTTAGTTTTTCTTTACTATTACGATTACCAGCCATAAATATTTATAATATATAATATATATTTATAATATATATTATTAAATGGATAATAATTCTTATATAAATACGAAGTGTAAAAATAAATTATGGTTTGAAAATAGTTATAATAAAAAATTAGAAGAATTACATAAAGCAAGTAAGGTTGGAAGTATTTTAAATTATATTGATTATAATAATTTTATAAAAAAATTTAAAAATAAAATAAATACTAAATATTTTTCATTAAATATAAATAATATATCTTTTTTTTCTTTTTATGGTGATACATTTAAAACTTCTATATTTTTTAAAATAATAGAAGATATTGATAAAAATTTTAATAATAAAAACTATACATATAAAGATTCTTTATTATACAATGAATTAAAACAAAATAAAATTACAACATTAAGTGAATATTATAACTTAAACGAACCTAATAATTTAATGAAATATTCGAAATTTTATGAATTTTATCCTTGGAATAAAAATTTTAAAATAGATTGTATAAAACTAGTTGGTCCATTAAGCGATAGTATTATAGAAATGCATTTTATAAAATTTAAACGAGTATTGGAAGGTATAAAAAAATATGGAATAAAATACAATCATAAAAATATGATATCTGGTTTTTTTTTAAAAAAAGATAATGTTTCAAAGTTTATAGTAACATCTGGTATTCATAGAACTATTGTTATTAAATATTTAACAGAAATAAATGAAATAGATGTTGATATAATATGCGAAAAAACAAATAAAATTAATTTAAAAAATATAAATGATTGGTATCATGTAAAAAATAAATTTATTTCAAAGGAAAACGCTGAAAAAATATTTGATTTTATTATTTAAATTAAATTTTTCCATAAGTTTTAAAATCATGAAACATAAATTCAGTATTATTCTTACAAAATATCTCAACCCAAGCATGCTCAAAATAATGAGGTACTTCTGAATCATGACCTTTAACAGAATGTTTTTCAACTTCTTCTAATAATTTAATATAAAATTCTTTTGAATTAGATAATATTAAATCTTTAGTTACTGCAAAAGTACTTTTTTTACAAATATAAGTATCATTTATATTTATATCACTATTTATAAATGTATTAAACCATTTATTATATGGTCTAATGGTAGATCTGATTATTTTTTTTTTGGTTTTAGGGTATACACTTAATTCAAATTTTATAGATTCTTTTGGTATTTTAAATATATGTCCTGTTAAAAATCCAGATTTATTTTTTAATATATCAATATTTTTAACAATATATTTTATTTTTTTTGCCTTTTTAACACCTTCACTTAACATATTATCTGTTGAAAATAATATAATATCTGGTAAATTGTCATAATTATTTATTATATAATGTAATTTATCATATGCATCTACACCAACATTTTTCACAGGAATACCAAATGTATCATTTTTTTTATTATATAAAATTATATTAATATTTTCTATATGGTTTTTTGAATAATTTATAATTTTATTGTATTTACCATTATAACAAGTAATTAAAACACTTATGTTCATTAATATATATATAATATATTAATATATATATATATATGGAATATGCACTTTTTGTGTGGGATAATAAACCAAATAATTATTTAAAAGTTTGTTTTCAGAGTTTAAGATTATATAACAAAAATTGTAAAATATATTTATATTATAAAGAAGATAGCATTGTGGAAGAATATAATGAATTAAATATTAATTTTTTTAAAATTGATATAAAACATTATAAAAGTCCTCAATATTATCATGTTTATATGATAAATAAACTATATGAAGAATTGAATGAAAATGACAAACTTTTAGCTTTAGATTGTGATTTATTATTCCAAAACGATCCATTCTTATTATTTAATGATGAAAAATCAGATTTATATTATTCGCGTGTTATAATGAATACACCTGATAGTTTAAGACCCGAAAAATTATGGAAATATATTGATGCACCAATAAATGCCGGAGTTTTTGGATTAATTATTAATAGAAATTCTAAAAACTTAATGAAATTTTGGATAGATAATCTACATAACCCCAGTTGGGATAAATGGGTTAATTTTAAAATGCGTCATAAACATATAAATAAGAAATGGTGGTGGTTAGATACTGATTTTTTAAACTGCATATATTTTCATGAATTGCCTTTCGAATTAAATAAAGAAATTGTTAGTTATAAATATAATTATTATGTATCAACATGGGGTCATTATAAAAAAGAATTAAATATGGGAAATAAGATAGGTAATTCCGATTATGCAATTATTCATTTTAAAGCTAATTTTAAAGATACTTATAATATCGAAAATCCAAAAATATATAATATTGAAAATATATTAGCTAAAAAAGATTTAACTACTAAAAAAAGTCGAGATAATATTTACAAAAAATTTATAAGTAGAGGTGAAAAAAGATGGAATATTGTTTAAATTAAAGATTATCTAATAAATGTTTAATTTTATGTCCCCAAGTGTGTTTTTCTAAAAAATAATTATATGCTTGATTTACAATTTTAATTCTTTCATCTTCATGTTCTAAATAATATTTACATTGTTCGATAAAATCATTTTCATCATTAAACATAACACAATTAAATTTATCTATTAAAATATCTTCATATACTTCAACAGGCATTCTATTACACATAATTAATGCTTTATTTGTTGCCATTATTTCAAAATATCTTGTTCCAACTAAATCGGCGGGTCCTGTTGTTGTTAATACTATTTTAGACCGATTCATATTTATTGCATAATCTTTAGTATTCCATTTATATGGATTACCCTTCATTTTGTTATTTTCAAATATACCTATATTTGTTAATAAAACATACTTATTAAGTTTATTTAATATTTTATAAATTTTATTTCTTAAATTTGATGTTTGTTCTTTTCTCATTACGCCAGAAAAGAACAAATCATATAAATATTTATCATCATATTTTTTAAAAATCTTATCATTTGCACTCCACATAATTCTAACAAATGGTATATTACAAGAATTTTGATATTTTTCAACTTCATGGTGAACAGTGAATACCTTCTTTGGTGGGGGATGAATTGATTTAATCCATGTAAGTTTTTTTTCTATTACATCATATTCTTTATTTAAAATTATATATAATGGGATAGATATATTATTTAAATTTAATTTAGGTGAGCCACCACCCGTATCTGTTATAGTAAAACCTACTAAAACTATATCTGGATTAAATTCTTTTATTTTTTGTAATATATTTTCATGTTTCATGTTTCCTTGAACATGAATTATATTATTGATCGATAATGAATGTATCATATCTCCATAATAATTACATTTCTTTTTTCCTTTTTCTATATATAATATTTTCATATACTATACTATTATAATAATTTAATCCATTTAAACCTAATATAATCAGTCGACCAATTTTTATTTTTAACCTTATCTTTGAATAGTTTGGCATTATGTTTTTTATCTCTATTAATATCTGATTCCCCTTCGGGGTAATATAATAAGTTTATAGATTTTTTTATAACTATTCTTACTTTTCCATTTGATTTATACCAAAATGAGGGATCCGTTTGTCCATAATGACCGACTAGATCTTCTTCACAACCACCAATGTTCCAATAATCTTCTTTTCTAATTAGACAAACAGCAGGATGCGATTGATTATGTTTCACATGATTTTTAATATTGGGAACTTTACGATTAAATTTAAATACAACATTATCATTTATATTATCTTCTGCTTTTCGAACAACTTGAATAGCCATGTCACTATTTATAACTGTATCCATATCTAATATAATCATCCAAGGAGTATTACATTCTTTAGCTCCTAAATTTCGAACTCCCGCAATATTACAATATTTATCTTCAAGAACACGATATAAATGAATATTTAAATCTTCAAAATTATATCCTTTTAATATATCATTAATTGGTATTTTACTACAATCATCAATAATGAAAAATACAAATTTTTTTTTAATATGTTCTGGAAATTTATTCCATTCTTCTAAATGTTTTTTTAATATATCAATTGATTGATTATAATATGATAAATTAACTGTTATTAATGTCATATAATAAATGATATATAATATTAACTCATACATAACGGTGATTATTGAATCCCAATAAACTCTCCCGTTTAAATCTTGTAAATAATTCTTTTTTTATATATGGCTTTATATCATGTTTATACTGAAAATAACTCCATAATGGTTGATCTCTATGACTAGTATTATATGTAGAATATTCATTCCAAAAATCTGTGAATGTTTCTGTTAACTTTATATTATTGGGATCATAACCAAAAGCAGTATTTTCACATATTTTTATATTTTTAGGATAACCTTTTTTTTTTAAAAATTCTTTAGTTTTATTCATTCTTTCGCGTGTATCTTTTTTTACTTTTACTATCTCATCACATTCTTTATAAGCATCATTTCTGTGGAGTTTTTGCATTAAACCACTAGGATGATTTAATATAATGGTTGCATATTCTTGCCATACTTCAGGTTTTCCAACAGGTCTCATTAATCCATCGCAATAAACTATAACATCATATTCCTTTTTAACTATATCTTTTAATAATTTCCAACCCATAAATTTAGGATATCTTGATTTAATTATATTTGAAGTTATATTCATATCATTAAAAATATTATCAATATTTACAACTTTCCAACTACCATTAAATAATTTTTCATCTAAATTTGTAAATAAATAATAATCGCAACCTGGTAATAACCAGTCATCAAAATTACTTGGTTTATCTACTTCCGCATATGATTTACCGAATAAACTTGTAATAAAACATATTTTTTTGAATCGTATTTTATCTTGAACTTCATCCATATATGTATTCATATTCATTAGACCTTCTTTTAAATCTATTTTAGGAATATAATCTAAATCTTTATTAGATTTAGATATATCAGCATATGTATGAGGAACATCTCCTAATTGCATTTCACATTCTTCATATTTAGATTTATTACCAGTGACTTCTTCACATATTTTTATAAAATCATTTAATAAAACAGGTTTAGAATTTCCAAGATTATATATTTCAGATTCTACATTATTTTTATTTTTTAATGCATTCATAATACCTTGAACTATATCATCTATATATGTATAATCTCGTGACGATGTACCATCTCCAAATTTTTTAAAAACTTTATTATTTTTTATAGCATGTAAAAACTTGTATGGAGCCATATCCGGACGCCCTCTTGGACCATATACTGTAAAAAATCTTAATCCTATTGTATTTAATTTATGTAATTGATAATATGTTTTGGCATACAATTCCATTGACATTTTACTACAAGCATATGGGCTATTACAAGTTTTTATTTCATCTTCCTCCGAAAAAGGTAATTTTTCATTTAATCCATAAACACTACTACTACTTGCATATACTACTAATTTAACATTATGTTTCACAGATTCTTCCATTATATGAATAAATCCACCAATATTTATTTTTTCATATAATTTAGGATTTTCAATACTATATCTCACACCAGCCATAGAGGCTAAATGAATAATTTTATATGGTTTAAATATTGATATAATATTAGTATCACATATATCTTCTTTATGAAAAGTGAAATTTGAATATTTATTTAAAATACTCAAATTATATTCTTTTAAATTAATATCATAATAATCATTCATTATATCAATTCCATATACTTCATAATTATTTTTTAATAAATATTCACATACATGAGAACCTATAAATCCAACACACCCCGTTACTAATATTTTGTTTTCATTCATTATTAAATTATTAAATATATTAAATATAAATATTTAACACTATATTATTTTAATTTGAATATTATTTTTATTTATTTTTTAATAATTAATAAAAATGAAAACTAAATATTCTGATCTCGAAACGCAAGAACAAAAACCATTAAAAACTATTAAAAAAAATAAACCATGTTTACAAAGTGAAAAATGTTGGAAATGTTTACTTTATACCTTTCTATCAATATGTATATCTCTTTTAGTTTTACCCGTATATTTAATGATAAATTATTATAATGATTCTATGGAAGAAAGAGAAATCATTGATATAAGAAATACATCTATTAGTGAATATTCTGAAGATTTTGAGAATGGTATTAAATATCAGTGTCTTATTAATGATCCATGTTATTTTAATTGTTCATATATTAGAAATAATCTGCATAAAACAAAAGATGTTTGTATATATGATGATAATTTAAATATTTGGTTAATTGTAATATGTTCATATTTATTTATAGTAATATGTGGTTGTATTTTCAAAAACAAATAATTTATCGTTTCTTTAATATACGTAAATAATCCTTTGCTTTAGCTGATGATAACTTTCTTCTAGTCGGTGCTGAATTTCTTCTTCGTTTATAACTACCTTTTGCCGCTAATTTCATACTAGATCGTCTTGATTTTTTTTTATTTACTGCTGGGGCAGATTTAGTTTTATTTCTTCGTCTTATCCTTGTTTGTGATGGTGTTGTTGGGGGTGTTGGTGGATAAGGATAATCCTCATCTATTGGACTATGTCTAACTCTTACAGCATTTCTCCTAACTCTACCTATATATGCGGTATTTCTTTCCGCGTTTCTCCTGGGGGGGACACGCCATTGGTATTCAGGTAATTGTCTTCCATTTAAAAATGTTGCATACTCTTCATCATTTCTACCACCTCTAGGGAATACTGTTTCCAATCTAACACCACCTTTTAAAGATTTTTTTAAAGACTTCTTTAAAGTTTTCCTAGCCATTATATATATATATAATAAAAAAAAATAATAATAATAATAATAATAATAATAATAATAATAATAATTTAGTAATCGTTATCTTTATATTTGATATCAAACTTACCAATCCAACTATTCACTTGTTCATCTTGATCTAATGATTTCAAAAAATTTATATCAGCATTTTGAGAATTAACCCATATTTTTTCACCATTCTTTGTTTTCACATACATGTGATAAACTAACGCATTTGGGTAATTGTATATTTTATAAAAGAAATCAATATCTTTTTTTAATTTATCATTTTGTTTTTTTAATGTTTCTATTTCGATATCTTTAGAAACTTGAATTTGTGTTGGTGAGTCCATATTATTTTATATTTTATATTTTATTAATTTTATTTATTAAAAATAAATTCAAATTATTTATATTTTCTAATATTATAATGAAAGGACGCGACCCTATATTATTAGAAGATGTGGATATTACAGAATGGATATCTGAAACAGATGATAACTTTGTATTAGTATTACCAAATAAAAAAAGATTGTGTTTAAAAAAAAGTTATTTTTTAAATCCACAAATAAATGATTTATATCTGAATTGTTCATTAAAGAAAGGTAATTTAATGGTTCATGAAACAAATAAATCTAAATTATATAGAAATATAGGTTATTATTTTGATAAATATACAATGATAGATGATAAAGAATTAATTAAACATTTAAAACAGAAAAAAAATATGTATGAATTAAAAACAATAGATAAAGATGATGGTTTGGCACCCATTGATGAATGGGACACACCTGAACCAGAATTTATAAATCAAGAAACTTTATTATTATCACAAATTGGTTTATTTAAAGTTAAAAAGGCTACATTACATGTTATTAAAAAAATGAATCTAGAATTATTTAAGCAGAATATGCCACATAAAGAAGAAGTTTATTTTAACGCGTTAATGTCACTAGCATTATTTAACTATTCATTTCAATGGGATGCTCCAATTAATAGATTTTTGCGTATAGGTGATGATTATTTTAATTCAGATCTATTTAAACAATTTCGAAGTAGATATGGACCTAATCAAGCTCAAGCCGTTCAAAATGTGAAAAATAAAATTGAGGCCATTGATAAATGTTTCATGGAAGTTGCTCCAAGAAATGAAAACAAAACTAAAGTTTATTATAGAGGTATGACACAGGGATATGGATTTGTCAAGGATGGGGATGGTTTAGGTGATGTTATAGTTAGAAATTTTACTTCTGTATCTGAAACAATGGATATTGCTTTAAGATTTTTTAATAAAGTAACAAGATGTTGTATCCATGAATTAACTATTGATAAAGGTATTCCTTATATAAATATGGTTACGACAACTAAATTTAAACATGAAAAAGAGATATTAATACCTAGAGATTTAAGATTTACATTAACTGGATTTAGAGATTATCAATATGCGGGTAAAAATTTATCAATTAGACAAATAAGAGTATCTATGATGAGACCCAATCAATTTAAATTAGATTCAGGTTGTTCCAAGTATCCAGTTGTAAATATTGTTCCTTTAAAAAAACTTGAACCATCTCCTGTCCCTATATCTGTTCCTAAACCCAAAGTTAAAGTATTACAAATGGTTCCCAATAATGTAGAAGCAAATTTAAAACCAGCCAAACCTGCTAAAAAACCTAAATGTCCGAATGGGTCAAGGAGGAATAAAAAAACTGGTTTATGTATTGATAAAGATGGTAATGCAATCCAAAATCAACCTATTGGATCTAAAGATGTTCCAAATAATAATAAAACTAAAAAAAAGAGATGTCCCAATGGTCAGAGAAGGAATAAAAAGAGTGGATTATGTGAACCTAAATAATTTGATATTTTATATTTAATAATATAAATATATATAATATTATTAATATAAAATGAAGATATTACAAGATATCCAAGAATTCATAAATATATCTATTATTGATAAAAATATAGAATTAGAATATATTTATGGTTCTAGAAATAATAGATCTATAAATAAAGAAACATTTATTAAATTATTAGATTATTTGAAAAAAGAATATAAATTTGTAGATGAAGATAATACTTTGGATATTAGACGAGAAATTGATTATAAAGGTAGAAAATCAATTAGTAGTATAAGAGGATCTATTAATGGATTATATTCGATACAAAAACATTGTAAAACTGAAGATTTGGGGGATATGGAATGTATTATAAAAACAAATATTAAAGATATGAAACCAATTGTGGATAAAAATTATGATTATAGGTTAAATATTAAAAAAGAAGAACCGTTGAGAGATAAAAGTGAACAATTGGAATCTTTTAAAAAAGATTGGACTCAAACTAAAAAACATTATAGATTTAAAAAAAGATATAGTTTTCATACAAGCAATGATTTATTTAGAATCGATTTAACAGTTGTTAAAAGTTCTAAATGGAATCAAACATTAGAACAATTTGAACTACATAAAACATTTTTAGGATCAAAAGTTTTATCAGAACCCGAAAACTATGAATTAGAAATAGAATATATTGGGAATAATACAGAACAAGGCAAGAAAAATCTAATTAAATATATAAATACATTAAAATTAGAAGGAACATTAGAAATAACGACAGAATTCCAACCATTGTCTCCCGATTTAAATTTTAAACTTGAAACAAGTGAAGACAAGGGAATTAAAGATTTAATTGGTGAATATGTTATTATTAAAGATAGTCATTTAAAAACATTAGATAAATCATTATTTAAAAAATTATCAGGTTTAAAAATATGTTATGTAACTGATTTTATGGTTATTGGTGATTTAACCTATGCTATGTTAGATATAGAAGATATGGATCAATTAATTGTATCTATTAGTGATATATATAATGAAAATTGGGATCCAGATGCTTTAGAAGATACGTATGATATTAAAGTAACCGATAAACTATTAGAAAATATAAATGAAAGTTTTAATGATGTCATATATGATGTTCTAACAATTATAGAATCAACTAAATTATTACTGAAAGCAGATAAAAAACGAGACATTTTAAATGGATATTATAAATTAACGAATCAAGAAAAGAGAAAGAAAAAGGTATTTATGGCTCCCCAACCAGTTACATTAAATTTAAATCAATTGAATCCAGAAGATCCTACAAATATATATGAGAATTATGCAGTTACAGATAAAGCAGATGGGTTTAGATATTTATTATATATTGATGAAAAGAAACATGGATATCTAATTAATTCTAAATTGGATAAAATTTTAGATACGGGTGTAGAATTTCCCAATATTAAAGGAGAATGGTTATTAGATGGAGAATATATTCAAAAAGACAAAAATAATATTGATATACAATTATTTATGGTGTTTGATGTTTATTATGCTGAACGGGAAATTGATGTAGAACCATTTAAATTACCATTTGTTAGTTTCACTGATTCAATTTCGAGAGAAAAGGTATTAGAACGTTTTAGTCAAGAATATTTAAAAAATATGAAAATTGTATCAGAGGATTTTAAAAGTTTTAGAATATTTAATAAAAAATATGAATATGGTTCTATGAATGTGAATATGAGTGATGAAGGTGATAAAAATATTCTATTAAAATCTAAAATTATTTTAAATAAAAACAAAAATGATGGATATGAATATGAAATTGATGGTTTAATTTATTTACCTGTGAATATACCCGTATCTGCCGATTCTGATGGGAAACCCAAAGAATTTATCAATGGGACATGGAAACATAATTTCAAATGGAAACCACCTGAAGAAAATACAATTGATTTCAAAGTATCAGTCGTTATGGAAACAATTGATAGAAAAAAATATCAAACAATTAGAGATAAAAAATTTCCATATAATATCATAGATGATGATGGAAATGAACTGGTAGAATATTATAAACAAGTTAAATTATTGGTGAGTTATGATGAAACAAAAGATATTAATTTAGAATATTATTTAAAAATATTAGAACCTATCAAAAAAAATAGTTCTAAATTAATTCAATTTAATCCACCCGATGAAAAACAGGATTATGGGAAAACTAATATTAAATTAATAAATAATAAAATGATATGTGAAAAAGATAATAGAGAAATCCTAAATGGAGATATTGTTGAAATGAGATTTAATGAAAATGCTTTGAATGGATTTATATGGGAACCTTTGAAAGTAAGATCAGATAAAATAAATCCTCAATGGTTTCTTGCAGCTAATAATGTATGGTCTACTATTAGAAACCCAATTAGTCAAGAAATGATAGGTGGTAATATAGATGTAAAAACAATCCAAGATTATATTCCTGATAATATTAATTCTGATTTATATTATGTCGAAGAAAGTGATAATATGACATCTTCATGTTTGAGAAAATTTCATAATTTTATTAAATATAATTTAATAACGGGAATATGTTATGGTAAAGAAGTATGTATTATGGATACTTCTATTGGTAGAGGAGGTGATTTAAGAAAATATATTCAGCAAAATTTTAGATGTAAATTTTTATTTGGTTTAGATTTAAATTCAATTAATGAGGCTTCTAGGAGATATTATTATATGCAACATAAAAAACCGAATGCTGTATTTTTAAGATATAATACGAGTAAAAATATTATAGAAGGTGACGGTGTTTATAATAATAATCCCGAATATCCAGATCGAGATATAGAACATTCTGAAACCATGATTAATATATTATATGGAGAAGGAAAAACAATTCCTCCGAGATATAAAAATATTCGAGCCAAATATAATAAAGAATCTACTAAAAAATTTGATGTAATATCGTGTCAATTTTCACTTCATTATTATTTTGAATCACAACATACATTTAATGGATTCTTGTCTAATTTAACAGATAATTGTAAAAGTGGTGGTTATTTTATCGGAACATGTTATGATGGTGAACGATTATTTAATATGATGAAAAATGTAGATAAATTAGAATACAGAGATCCATTAAATAATTTAGTTTATAGAATAAAAAAAGATTATACAATTAAATCATTAGATGAACAATTATTTGGTAATAAAATTGATGTATATATGGATTCTATTGGTGAAGAATATCCAGAATATTTAGTCAATTTCAATAAATTTGTTGAAATTATGAAAGAGAATGAGTTTGAATTGGTGAAACCTGATATGAAAACACAATATGATGTTTTTGATGGTCCAATAAATAGTTTTTCAACTATTTTAAAACAATTGGATGGATTTAAATCTGATCCTAATTTTATGAGATATTATAAAGAAAGTTTGGATATGCTGAAAAATGATGAATTATCATTATTGAGTTCATTAAACAATTATTTCATTTTTCAGAAGAAATAATTAAACCAAATAAAAAATATTATATAAAGTCTTGTTATTATATAACATATTATACCATATGATAGATTTAGTAACTCTAAAAGATTATTTGAAACGATTAAATCAAGATAAAAAATATTTATCTTATTTAAAATCTATAAATAAAAAAAATAATTTAACAAATATTAAAAAATTTTTCAATAAATATATATTTATTAGTATTATCGATTTCAAAGAAGGTAATTATGATAAGTTATTCTCCACAAATAAAGAATTAAAAAAATATATTAAAAAAAATCCAGATAAAAAATGTGATAAAAAAATGGTTAAAGAAGAAGAAATATACAGAATATTTTTGAGACAACTTGTATATTAGTTAATCCCCCACGACATTTGGAGCCAAGCATAATTTAATATATCCCAAAGAAGCTACTGTATATTGTATAATTAATGGATAATCATTTTTAATATACATTTGGATTTGATTACAAAGATTTGTACATTTAGTAAATAAAATCAAATATTTCAGTGAAAAACTACCTTGGATTAAATTAGAATTTTTATTATTAAATATAATACAATTATCTGCATTATTGTCTTCGGATTCAGTTAATAATGTTTCTTGAGACGCGAAATCACCCGAACAAGATAATTTTAATATCTTTTTTGGTTGACTCTCAATATGAATAACATCTCCAATATTAATCATATCTCTAATTATTTTTTGAAAATCACTGGATGGAAATGTTAATTCTGTATCAAAAGATACTGGCGGAATATCTAGTTTATCGTCAGCTATATCTAATAAATTTAATTCATATGTGGTTTGTGTTTTCTTATCAGCATTATTAATTCTAATACCTAATTTATTCGTATTATTTTTTTTAATAAATAATGTTAATGTATCATTATTGGATATAGTTTTGATTAATTTGTATAGATTAATCATACTTATCCCACAAATCATTTTTTTCTCACAGAAATATTCTTCAAATTTTTCCTTTTCTAATTTCATATGAATTAATACTGTTTTAGTAGAATCGGTTGTAATTATTTTAATACCTGTATCATCAAATATAATATTTGTATCAGTTAATATTTCTTTTAGTGCTTCAACTAATATTCTAATAGCAGAAGTTTGAATGGTTCTAATTCGTAGATAATATTCATCAGTATCACTCATTTTATAATATTATTATTAATAAAAAATCTTTATATATTTAACTTAATAATAAGATTATTTACATAACTTTTAATAATTCTTGATAAAACATTCTATCATTATTTTTATTTTTAGTTTTTTTAGAAAATATATAATATTCATTCGGGTTTATAAATATACATGCTTTACTCCCTCGTTTACTTATACATACCTTATTACCTATATTAACAACTATACCCTGTATTTCTATTTTTAATGTATTTTTCTTAATTAAGATAACATTATCATTTAAATATAATGTTGTATCTTGGATATAATTATAATTAGTTAATTTTCCGGGGTTATCCATAAATAATTTTAAACTATGTTCAACATCATTATTATTCATTATGATAAAATTTTTTAATATTTCTATATTCATTATAATATTTAAAGTATATTATATATCTATAAATATATATTATTTTCATTAAATTTATGTATGAAAATATAATAAAAAAATGGGAACGTGATAAAAAAATATTATTTTTATCGGGTTCTAAAAAAGGTTGTGGGAAAAAATATGTAGCTGATTCAATTGCTAAAAATTATGAAATTATAAAATGTAAACCCGAAGAACTATCAAATAATGATAATATCGGAATACAATGTATGTTTGGATCAAATAAAAAAAAAATAATAATATTTTATTTAAATGATATCATTATTAATAATTTAAAATATGATAATAATATAAAAATAATAGTTATCATTGATGATATCATTTTAAGCAATAAATTAGTAAAAATTATAAAAAAACATTATCATATTAATATAAAGTTAACTGATACTCAGAATATAAATATATTGAAACAATATATTACAATTGAACCAGAAAATTATTTAAAATTATTAGTAAATTATGATTATGATTTAAATGCTATAATTAATAATTTTTATAATAATACAGAAAAAATATCTGATTTGTTTACAAATAATTCCTTGGAATATATAAATAGTACTAAAATCAAACATTTTAATATAAAAGATTATTTTAATGTTGGGTGCGAATATAGTTTAATCGGTCTTCATTTATTAGATTATGATAAAAATATAAATATAAATTCAAAAGAAACAATATATCAATCTATAATAAATTCTGAAAAAACAAAATTATCCAAAGAATTATATAATTATACAATTTTAAATAGTCTGGTTATCCCCCATAAAGTTATTAAACAAAATATAAAAAAAAATAAAATTAAATATACTAAATATATTAGCAAATCACTTATTTATATTCATATGTTAAATACAAATTATGATATAAACCCAGAAGATATATATACAATAATAAAAACATATAATAATGATAAAAATGAAACAGAGTTTATAAATAATATTGAACAATATAAATTATCTAAAAAAAAATTAAAATATTTTATAAAATTACATGATTTAATTAATCAACAAAATAATATACATTTATTAAAATTATTTTAATGATTATCATCTTGTTTAGAACATTTATAATCACAACAAGAACCTATTCTTAAAGCACATTCACCATGAGGACAATTAACATGAGGACACTTCATTCTACATAATTGTAATGGAGAATTAGGACAATATTCAGTTTTTTCACATTTGGTTTCCCAAGGTCTAATACAACTTTTAGTTTCATCACACCATTGATAACCACTATCAGAAACGCATCCATATTGGTCTTTATTCGAACCCATTAATTGAAGACCTCTATGATTAATAGGAATACCCGAAGTGAAATCTAAAATTGTTATAATATATAGAATCATATTTTTAAATCCCAACATTAATATATTATCTAATAATATATTTATATTTAAATAATAATGCAAATTAAAAAAATTTTAGATAAAATATCAGATAAAATATTTGAAGAATTAAATAATAAAGACACGATGGATAATATGAATATTAAAATATTTAAACCTATAATTGATAATATATTTGTTCAAATATATCCCTATATTATATTTTTCTCAGTCATCATTTTATCATTATTTATTATTCTCATATCTATATTATTTTTAAATATAAAATCATTATATAAATAATAATTATTAAAAAATTAATTTGATAATTATTTAAATTTTTTATAATTATAAATAACATAACAATGAGTGATTTTAAAGAAAATATTACCAAATGGGCAACAAATGATATCGAAATCAAAAAATTAAATGATGAAATTAAAAAATATAGAATAATCAATCGTGATTTATCTATCGAAATTTTATCACATATTGAAAAAAATAATCAAGAAGATAATATTTTTAAAATTGGGTCATTAGATACTGATATTAAAGTAAATTGTACAAAAGTCCAAGAATCAATTAGTTATAAATATTTAAACAGTTGTTTACAACAATATTTTAAAGAACACAAAGACAAAGATGATAGTTATCATATAGAAAATTTATTAGATTATATTAAATCAAATAGAACTACAACTGTAAAACAAACTTTACAAATTATTTAAAATGTTTTATTTAATTTATCATCTACTATAAAGAAATTTATCTAAATCAGATACAGTTTCAAGATATTTTATTACACCCCTCTCGGCCTTCAACTAATCTTCCTTGTATCATCGTTCTCAAAAACCATCCAATAAGGAAAGCAATTACAACCATTAATATCTCTTCAACCTTTAAATTCATTATTATATATATATTACAAATATTTTTTTTTGGTTTAATTATTATTATAAAATATAATTAAATAGTAAAATGATAGATGATTGTAGAAATTGTAAAGATTTTAAAATTGTAACATTTTCAGGATATAAAAAGAATGATGTCGTTCT
>Ga0315336_1002987_pt1 | contig 23894 bp, 26 predicted proteins | sample ASW5metaG_FD_204512 | JGI IMG/M metagenome (GOLD analysis project Ga0315336, IMG submission 204512) | Ammonia-oxidizing marine archaeal communities from Monterey Bay, California, United States - ASW #5 | ecosystem: Environmental > Aquatic > Marine > Intertidal zone | place: USA: California... | reverse complement strand
ATATCTTTTGGAGAGTCAGCTTCTATAAAAGGCTCTGGATAGATGCCTTGTACTTCTCCGTCTTCGGTATAAACCTCGTGCAGCCCATATGTCTCGTCTTTATACCGGATTATTCTATAATCCAGGTTTTGAAACATATTTCTTAATTTATTATTAAATAACATATACCTTTATTGTTTAATAATTTTATATATCTTTTGTAGTTCTTTTCTTCCAGTTTTTATAAGAATTAAGAATTATTGCTTTAACTAAAGAATTCACTGGGTCATTGATGTGATTTTTTTCAAATTCTTCCCATCGTGGTCTGTTTTTTTCATCTATTGCCTTTTGTTCTTCTTCTCTTATTACAATAAAGTTGGGGAGACAATCAGAGCATACCATGCTAACTCCACCTGGAATGTAAATTTCTTTTTTGTTCAAATTATGAGAAAATGTTTTCCAATGCTTGGGCTCATTACATTGAGAGCATGTCCTTTCTTTGTTTGATCCGTAATAGTCGTATCCCATTTGTGAATGTCTCCTGATATGATTCTATTGATATGATGCTATAGAAACCTTATTATTTCGGTTTGTAGTGATATTAATCTCTTGCTCTAAGACAAGAGCTTTTTCAAAAAAAGTGCAGCAATATGGTTATAATAATTTTAGCTTAGATGAGCTGCAAGTATTAGTATTCTTCCAAGGAAAGATCCTGCTATGAAAGAAAGGCATGCCACGATTGCTTTAGTTCTTATGTCGTTTCTATCTTTTGGTTCAAATGGTCTAAACATGCCATATCTTATATTACTTATTTTTTTGGGCGAATCATTTAATAAATCACAATTTCTTTCTTATTTTTCTAGTAAAGATGGAAACATGTATAAGGGATTAGAAATCTTAAAACCGAGAACAAAATCATGAGCAGTAGGAAACCAACGATTTATATTGCAGGTCCGATGAGGGGGGTAGAAGACTTTAACTTTCCAGCATTTGATAGACAAGCTAAAGTTCTCAGAGATCAGGGATGGATAGTTATTAATCCTGCAGAGATAGATAGAGAGCTGGGCTCTCCTCCGAGCGATCCGATGAGGTATGACCCTACAGAGAGTTACGAAGATCAGGAATTCATGAGAGACGCTCTTAAGAGAGATATAGCTGTTATTTGTGATGAATGTACAGCAATGTATATGATGGCAAAATGGGAGATTAGCCGTGGAGCTAAGACGGAATGGCATTTAGCAAAAGCCTTAGGACTGGATATTTATTACGAAGCGCCTTTGCCGTATCCAGATGATGCTTAAAGAGGTTTTTAACACGAAAAAACTAACAATAGTTATATGTTGAAATTAGAACTGGAAAAGCACCCTAAGCTTGATTACCCTATATTTGTTCTTGGTCCCGATCCGGAGAATCCAGATAGATTATGGGAAATAAAAGATGATTTGAAGCAGATAAAATTTAAGTATTTTGCTCCAAGAAAAATATACAATAAGAATGCTAAGTACATACAAGAATCAGATATCGAAAAATTAAAGTCTTTAGATGTAGATGTATCAATCTATTATCAATTCAAAAATAGCTTGGTTGATATGGGGTCTCTTCGTCAAGAAGATGTGGAAAAAAGCAAGCATGCTCCTGCGCTTAAAGATCAGTTTGAGTTTATTATTCAAAAAATACAGCAATCTCGTATTAGTGAAGAAGATAGAGATAGCCAGTTAGCTATGATTGAAGGTCTTAGAAGTATGGCAGAAGGAACCAATGAAGCTGCCAAGCAAGCTTTTATAATAGATTTTCTTCGCTTCTCCAAAAATTTTTATAACTACAGCTGGTACAACACTATGCTGATCTGGTTGCAGATGAAACGTAATAAGCTTGATGCGACACACACCAGGGGGGCAAAACAATGGGAAAAACTTCTGGGAAGGAAGGTTCTGGAGGATCACGAGAGCAAGGGTGCAACCATTTTAGCTCCGCAGTTTAAAAAGGATCGGGTAGACAAGCCAGAACTAGAAGAGGCGGTACGCATGCTACGCGCTTTTGTCGCTTCCTCCCCCTCGAAAAATATTCTTTCTAATCCAGATAATGTAGTTTCGTTGATTGGTTATGTAAGGGCTAATGCGAATAATAAATACTTATCGAGATATATTAATCACCTGGTTAAGGAAAAGAATTTTTTAAATGTTAGTCGAATGGCTGGATATATTGGGAAAAAGATTGTTGATCCCGGTTATGACTTTAAGGATGCTGGCAATGTAGTCGGGTTTAAAGGTGTTACGGTTTATGATGTATCGCAAACTGAAGAATTAACTGGTGAGGAGTTAGAGGAATATAAGAAGCGCACCGGGAATGAACCATTCCGTCCGATTCCTAGGGAAGCGTGGCTTGGAGACGAAGAAGAAGATCCAGATACTGAGGAGGGAAAAGCTCAGCTTCAGGAATATATCGACGGCATGCTGGATTTTGCATCTTCGATGAAGGTAGAAATAAAGTTTGAAGATACCGGTAACGCTGGTGGTTGGTCTGCCATTGGAAGTATCACAATGGATCAAAATGCAAAGGGCGTTACGTTACTTAAAACTTTGATTCACGAGATGGCGCACGAGATGATTCATACGAAAGAAACACGACGTGGAGCAAGAGGTAAGGAAGGTTCATTTAACCTAGAAGTTGATGCAGAGGCAGTAGCTTTTGCAGTTATGACTTCCATGGGTTTTAATGCCAATAGTACATATAATTATCTCGCATTATGGGCTGCAAAGGGTAAGTCTTTGACTCCGGAAGAGCTAATAGGAGAGACGGCAAAGGTTAAGACAGTTATTCTTACCCGCCTTTCTGAAAACTTTAAGCCCATACTTGATGCTTCGTTAAAGATGGTTGGGCATTTGGAACAATTCGTTCCAGAGCTTAAGGCTGTCGCACAAGCAGCTATGTACAATCTTCACAAGATGAGTTATGAAAGAATGAAGTCTAATAGAAGACCACTATCATATTTAAGAACTCCAAGAGAAGCTTTTGTTATTTTAGAAAGTATGATGGATTATTTTCGTTCGACGCAGAATATGTGATTTTTACGCAATAATTTAGCTTATGAAAACTTGTTTTGTTACATGTGCATTGAGCAACCATTTCCCTGGACTTCAAAAACTGGCGACCAGTCTCTCATCAACTCTTGAGAATACTGATAGTGATTTTTGTGTCATTTCTCCGGATAAAGTGGAGTTGAAGGGCGTTAACTTTTTTTATATTCGCCCTTTAGAAGATGTATATAAAAACATAAAGACAAAGGATCATAAACACTATAACTTGGAAAGATGGCTTCCTGCAGTTTGGTATAAATTCGAATCTTTCGGTCTTACAGATTATGATAGAGTTATATATCTAGATGCAGATATGCTTGTTCTAAGAGACATATCAGAGCTCGTCTTTGATGATTACTTAAGAGAAAGACCTGCTTGGTTCTCTCTAAATCCTATAGAAGAAGATCTATCCAATAGCAACATGTTTTATAATCCATCTCTTCATAAAAGAATTGTATCTTATAGAAGAACAGTTTCTACAGGAATAATGATATTAAACATGTCAAATTTTTCTGAGTACACCAAGCTTAACCTAATACATTTAGCTGAACAAGGAAAGACTTATGATGGCGCTGATCAGGGTGCTGTTAATCAATGGCTAGAAGAAAAAGGCATATATTTTGGTGTGCTCGATGACAAGTATAATCATCTTGCTACAAAGCCTATCAACGAAGACACTAAAATTATTCACTACTTTGGTAAGAAGCCATGGGAAGATGCCGAACGTGAGTCAGGCTCAATAATAAATGATAGTAATGAATACCGTATTGAGAATGATAGGATCTGGAAAGATTATAAAGCAGTGAGCGATTCAGTATCTCTTATTTAAAACCTTTTCTCTTCTTGAAATAAGACTGCGTAGGTGACAGACACAGTTTTTCATAATGTTTAGTCTTAGAAATCTTCCCCAATCACTTTTTGTGTAATTAGCTATAATGACTTCTATGTCTTTGGGTGCTCTGGAAAGCTTTAGCGTTTTTTCTTGGCTATCATAAAGAAGAATTACTTTTTTCTTTTCCATATGTAAGTATATTTTTTAATAAATAAATTTATTCCTTGGATAAATAAAAAGAGGTGGCAAATGCCACCTCTTTTCATGGAGGAAAATATTGTTTCGACTTAGCTTACGGCAACAGTTTCGCCCGTGATTGATTCGTGCAATCCACTCTTCTTCTTGAAGATCAGATTAAGGATTTCGTTTCCAATGTTGCTATCAACCTTAAAGTTGGAGAAGTTTCCAGTGGTAGAGATTTCTTCAGCAAACGCTGAGAGTGCCGGATTGGTCTTCATATCGCTAACGGAAAGGAAACTGCTATCCAGATCAACATGACCGATGATCCGATTGCGCAGAGTGAGGTCCAGGCTATGTACGCCTTCTGGAGTATCAGGGTCGTCACAAACTTGGAATTCTTGATCGTGAACGAATCCATACGCTACGAGGTTTGGCGTAATGAATTTCATACTTGTTACGATTCCGGGTTCTGAACCGGTTCTATAGATTAAGGAAATATCGCCAGGCTTGTATGAATCCATGTATCGATTGACGCTCCAACTCACGAGAGAGTTCTTGGAGTTCAACTTATCGTCAACGGACCAAATTTTGGGATTGGATTTAAACAGCCAGTAGTTCATAACGGGTCTCCTTTGAGGGGTAGTAAGAGGGTTTCTTTACGTTTATCTAAAATACTATATCTGTCAGCGAAGATGAGTGCAAAAATATTTGTCACTAAAGAAAGATAATTTAATAATGAATTTTTGTGAATCAACAAATACATGACTTTTACCGAAAAAACAGATATGCAACGGAGAAAACAATGAATGGTCTTAGAGCGCCAAGAAGCGCCATCGCTGATTGCGTCAACCTAGCAAATAGTTTGAAAGGTAACATTGACGACTTTAAGCTGGAAATAAAAAAGAATAGACCAGAACTTAAAAAAGGTGGTCTGGAAGATATCAAGCTTCTGAAGCAGATATTCGCCAAGCTTGATGACATTCTTGAAGATTTCAGCAACATATACACTGGAGAAATTGCCATAAAGGAATGGGACTATCTATTCCCACAAATTATACAGTCGCTGATAGACATAGATCATTTTATGAAGAATCAGTTTCCAACTGTTTATGGGTTCAATGCAGCAAAGGATCTTCCAGCATATATTGGGTTTCAGAGATCCATAAAGAGAATTAGAAAGCTTGGAGTAGGTCAACGTGTCGAACTAGAGCCCACAAAAGGATCTGACAGCGTCATTGTAAGCAAAATATCTAATGTTCCTGCTACGAGAATATTAGATGGTCCACCTCCACCTGGTCACCCAAACTCATGTGGTCCATCTACTCATGCTCCACAGAACCTTAACGACTGGATGAAATTATATGCGGGTAAATATAAACTTTCTACTACCGGATTCCCTCCTCACTGTCCACCAAATAGTGCGCCTAGGCCATATGCAGTAGACCACGGATGGTTTACGTTAAGAACAGGTGTGTATTGTGACAGCCCCCGCCCGAAATTTAGTGACCTAGGTTCTATTTATCTGTCTAGTTGGGAATCAAGAACATGGCAAGAAAATGGTTGGCCAAATAACTCTCATGGTGGATGCAGTAGAAATTTTGAAGATTATTATGAGTTTGTCATTGAGCAACTTGAAAAGAATAAGAGCCAAACATTATTAATATACAAGGTTGAGGGACAGGGAGAAACTATCTCTTCAGACACACAGTGGGTACGAATAACATACAGTTCCATGTTTAATCCCTATCCAGGTTCTTACGTATCATCACCGATTGTTGGAACAATACAAAATATTGAATCAAATATACCTGATATAATGAATCAAATAATTGCTGATGTTTTTTCATCTTCTGCTACTTGTGGTATTGACCCCAAAACTGGAGATGAAATAGCAAATATTGATCTTTATCCAACTTATTATTATATGTTTTTTGAGACTGGTTGGGGCAATTACGATCCTCCAGCACTTAGGGTTTATGCGCCGCACGAGAGAGGTCTTAGATACGATGAATCCTCTAAGAAGCTACTCGCACCTGACAGAGAACAGGGTTCCCCTGCAGAACCTAGGACATCGACAGCGTGCCCCGCAGATATTAATAATGACGGATTTGTTGATGTTGATGACCTTTTGCAATTAATTACTTCTTGGGGAGACAAGGGTGGTCCTGCAGATATAGATGGTGATGGAATAGTGGGTGTTAGTGACTTATTAGAGCTTATAAGTGCCTGGGGACCTTGCTCAGATACTATTTATCCATATAAGCTCCTTGCAAGCGACGGGACATGGAACGACTGGTTCGGTTACAGCGTCGCAGTAGATGGCGACACAGTCGTCGTTGGTGCAATCGGGGACAATGACAACGGAAACACTTCTGGTAGCGCGTACATCTACCAATTTGATGGAAGCAGTTGGATTGAAACCAAAATCAGAGCAAATGACGGGACAAGTGGCGACTACTTCGGCACAAGCGTCGCAATTAGCGGCGACACAGTCGTTGTTGGGGCAAACGGTGACGATGCCAACGGTCCCGTTTCTGGTAGCGCGTACATCTACCGCTTTGATGGGAAAAATTGGATTGAAACTAAAATCGTTGCAAACGATGGGACAAGTGGCGACTACTTCGGTGAAAGCGTTGCAGTAAGCGGAGACACAGTAGTTGTTGGAGCAAGGTTGAGCAGCCCTTCGGGTAGCGCGTACATCTACCGCTTTGATGGGGAAAATTGGATTCAAACCAAACTCACAGCAAGTGACGGGACAAGTAGTGACTCCTTCGGCGTAAGCGTCGCAGTTAGCGGAGACACAGTAGTCGTTGGAGCAATCTGGGACGACGACAACGGCATCGGATCTGGTAGCGCGTACATCTACGAATTTGTAGGTGGCGTGTGGGAAGAAACCAAACTCACAGCAAGCGACGGAGCAGAGAATGATTCCTTCGGCAGGAGCGTTGCAATCAGTGGTGACACGGCGATTGTCGGGGCATACCTTGCCGACAATGATACATGGCCCGATACTGGCGCCGCATACATCTTCCAACGAACTTCTATAGATGCCTCAGATTCTAACGGCGGTTTTATGTGGACACAACAAGCAAAACTTACAGCACACGATCCAATGCCGGAAGATCACTTCGGCTACTCTGTCTCCATCTACAACGATACAGCGGTGATAGGAATGCCCAACGACGATGAAAACGGACCCAGATCCGGTTCGTCGTTTGTATTCCGACTTAAAGGCAACGTGTGGAGGCAGGATGAAAGACTCCTTCCAAGTGACGGGGAAGGCAATGAATACTTCGGCTACAGCGTCTCCATCTCAAGTGACGGCACCACTGCAATTATGGGGGCATACAATGACGATGATAACAACGACGGCTCTGGCTCTGCGTATATATATAAATTAGGAACAGGTGAAGCTAGGTCTAGTGATGGAGACTTCGACTCCTGGAAATCAGCATGGATTATCGCACAATCAAAGGATTCCTTAGCTGCAAATATCATTCTTCAAGAAATGTATAAGAGGTTTACATTCGACGACATAAATCTTGGCATCCCCACCACAACCTCTACATCTGTTCCTACGCCGTCTCCTGAGTCCTCTCTACAGTCTTCCACGCCTTCCCCTTCCCCTTCCCCTTCCCCTACTCCGCCTCCTGCTCCGCCTCCTCCGCCGTCTCCTACTCCAGAGACAGAGGGATACGATTAAGACTTATCGAAAGTGAATCCCCAAGCACCGGAGGGTTGAATCTTACGGAAATCTATTCTCAAGCCTTCTAAGTGAGATCTGGAGCCTTCATCACATGCAATTTTAAGAAAGAATGGCGTACCATCTAGAGCTATGTGTTTGGTCTCAAATGGTTTAACATCCGCATCCTCTTCGTCTGTCACATCAAGTATGTATGTCGGACTGAATTCTCCGCCCCACTTCGCACCGACATGAAGACGTGCCTTGGATGAGTCTAAATCTCTGTATTTAATAATTGAAGATATCTCACGAGCTGCTTTATCTGTTATTGTAATCATGTTAATCCTTTTAATAAATAAAAACCTACGAACACTACATTCATCGTTTTTTAAAGGCTACTGGTATGCAATTTTTCTTTAATGTACTTGATCTTAAATATTGCTTACGATCCCATTCTAAGTTAATAATTTTGAACATTTTTAGATCTTTAATATATTTTAACCATGCATCTGAACCCATAACTGTTTGGTGATGATCTGGGTATTTTTCACTTTTCGTGCATGTATACGTGCCTATGAATATTCCATTCTCGGTTAGATGATTTCTTATGTTTTTAAAATATATTTTTAGCCTATCTGGGTGTATATGCTCCATCACCTCAAATGAATATATCAAATTGAATTTCATTTTTTCACCATCTTCAAATATAGTAAATGGTCTAGATGCGTCACAGGTGAATAATCTATCTGGTATTTTAGACCAGGAAGCTCTTCTTTTATTTTTCGAGTAGTCAGACCCCTCAATGCCAACAGCATTATGACCCTTGGAGACGAAGTCCTGAACGCAACCGCCGCCAGCGCACCCTATATCAAGAACTTTAAGGATAGTTCTTTTTCTCTTCTTCAAAAGCTTCAAGCAACTTCTAACAAATAGCTTGTTTCTTGTATTGTCTTTTTTTGTTCCCAATGGAACCAAGTGATCTGGGGAATCAAAGGCTACAGGAAACTCAGTTTTAACTGTTATCTTTTTCATTGTTTTGTTTATGGAGAGCCCTACTGTGACCAAAATCTCTTTGTATCTGTGGGTCAGATGGATCTCTTACGTCGTCTAGCCATAGACGAACACCTGAGGATGTGTTGTTGGATATTTTGGAAAACCAGTTCATTACATTTAATTTAATAAAAAGACAGGGTATTACCTTTTTACGCGGTTTTTAAGATTAAGGATATTTATTGAGCCTTTCCCCTTTTTCAAAACATGTCTTTTTTTGGGTTTTGAGAGCCTATTTTTGGGATTAACGACTGCTTGGGTCCGAGTCGGTGCAGAATACGGCGTTATTTTTTGGGGGTTGGGGTTTTTTCTTTTTCTCTCTTTCTCTCTCTGTTTTTTCTTCGCTCTCTGTATTTTTTTTATTGTTTGTCTTGCTCTTTCTCTCTCTTTCTCTTTCTTTCTCTCTCTTTTTTGTTTTTCTTCTAGCATTTTTACTGTTTGTTTTGCTTTCTTATATATTTTTCTTTCTTCTTCTTTATTTAATACTTTATTTTGCTTTCTTGTATATTCTGGACCCGCTTCTAGTCGCGGTTCATAGTTAAAGAGTTCAAAATCTTTTTTACATTTATCTATAACCACCTGTTCTGTTTCATCATCATAATAATCGCGATAGTTCTTTCTTTTCTTACTCTTATTTAACCAAGGTAAAACAGGGGTATCTATGGCTATGTTGCCGCATATCTTTTCTAAGTCTTCACGTAAATTTTCAAACCTCCCTATATGATTTACAATAAGCTTTTTTCCTTCACTGTTGTTCGACAGCCACCTGTACTGAAGGAACCAGTGTGGAGCTATCGCTGGATCTATTTCTCTGTCTACTTTGGATATGTGTTTTCCTTCAACAAGATAGGTTGTAACGAATCTCTTAAAACCTTTTGTATACCATTTTTTGCTTTTATAGAAAAGATAATAAGATACGATTCTATCGAACGGGTTTCTTACAAATGCAAAACGGGGTTTGCCTTTCCATATAGATGGATTGTCCTTTTTGAAAGCTTGTGCTGTAATATGAGTTTTTATTAGTTTTCTGTATTCCGACTTAGCGATTTTTTCATATTTTGTTTGATGGAAGTGTTTTAAGGCTCTCTCCATCGAAGACGATCCTGTTCGCGGCACTCTTATGTATATAAATTTATTAGATATTATCATCTTTTTGTTTCATTACATTTTCTTTCCGGTTTTTTTCCCATTGAGGATGTCACGCCATCTTTTGGCTTGACTTTTATAATTAAAATCTTTTGTCCATTGCCAAGAAGTATAATCATCATAATTGTCAACCATGATTTTTATAATGTCCATCGTTTTATCATAATTAATATCTTTTTTGCGATATCTTTTATTTGTCATGGGCCTAATTTTTTTACAATCTTTGAAGTTTTTTATTTCTGGATCCATATTATTTATATTTATTCCACATTGTCCGTCTATTCGAGCAATTAATTCTTTACCGCAACAGTTATTAGAGCAAATAAAAGGAAGCCTATAATGCATAGACTCTGTCAAAGTCATTGGTCCAGTATCAAATGTTGAAAACATAAGTTGTATATCACAGTTTTTATAAAGATTAACTACAGTATCTCTGTGAAAACTTTTTTGATAATAATGAATGTTTCCCTTGATCTTACTTTCTCCTTTCATCCCTCCAACATGAAGCGTGGCATTGGGGTATTCTTCTAATATATGTTTTCTAAACAAAATCTCCGTTTGTTTCAGCCTTTTAAAGGGTCTTTTCCACCATTTAGCTACGCACATGAATTTTATTTTCTTTTTATTAAAAGATCTTTCTCTATTAACAACGGGAATGCATAAATTAGGGTCGGAAGGGGCTCCTCCCAGTATGTGGATTACAGCGTGTTTTCCTATACTCTTGTGAATGGGAGCAGTCATGGTTACTTTTTTGGACATATGAGAATTGAATACGACGCATTTGACATTTTTCCAATCTTCTTTTCTAGGCACACCGTTATCTTTCATTGCGCAACCACCAACTAAAAGAATTTTTCGTATTCCTGGTTGCCTAGCAACATTTAAGGGTACAGTGTTGTATCCTAGATATATACCTCTTTTTTGATTGGAATACGTTTTAAGTGTTATGTCATCATAAAAGTGACATAATAAACGAGTTATTATCCAAAGAGGTCCACCTCTCTTTAATGCTTTTTTATCTAATAATATTTGCATAATATTTTGTCTCTACCAACTATAGCCCTCTTCTTCTTGGTTCTATTTTTATACTTGGTCTTAAGTTGTAATGTATAAAAAAATCAGGTTCATTAATATAATTATTAATAATTTTAAACTCACAGTTTGCATTTTTTTCTTTTGGCTTGTTTAGACTCATTTTTCTAATTCGTTTTACTGGTAATTTTTTTCTGATATTTAAGTTCTCAGCCCTGTATGCACTTCTATCAATTTTTTTGTGCCATCGGTAAAGCATTTTTAAATCCTTTTTAAATGGTTGTAACTATATTAATTCAATTTAATCACAAAACAACCCCCTAAAAAAATCTAGGGGGCTGTTAAGCTATCGGAGTCGATTATGAAAAATTAAAACGTAACTTGAAGCTGCGTTCGGACTAGGTATTCACCTTCAGCCGTACCAGCTCTCCATCCAGTATCCGCTAGATCCCAACCAGCACCAACGTCGTTAAAGGAGTAACCGAAATCGGTTGTCCATTTGACATTCGGGTTGACATGATAGTTGACACCAAAAGTAGCTACGCTAAGATTGTTATCATCGCCTTGCAATTGACCGTATTCGTATTGAACAAATGGTTGAAGTTCGTCACTTATAAAGTAACTCGCCTGAACTGTTGTTGCCCAGTCTTCTCCATCATCATGATTCTTGGCAACATATGATGCGTCAAGATTCAATCCGCTAAAGTTTACACCGGTATCAACTGTCCATGTCCAATAGTCAGTGGTATCTAGGTCGTTCCAAGAAACGGCTGCACCCAAATTCCACCAATCGGCTACATCCCAATCGACACGACCACTAAGGGCATATCCATTTTGGACACCAGCACCATTGGCGCTGTTGAATCCGTCAGTATATGCACCTCGAACTCGGAAAGAACCAAACTCTTTACCAAGTTGAACACCTTGTGATCGTCCCTGACCTAAAGTGTAAGTAACAATGGAACGATCTGCTGTAAGTGTGTCAGCAGCGTCTACGTCCCATGACTTCATAAATGGACTTTTGAATTGACCAAATTTAAGATCCACGCCAGAAATACTGGTTGAACCCCAAGCGTCCAATAGGTCAAAAGTACCACCGTCCTGCCACTCACCACTGACACGATATTGGAAGTCATAAACATCGCCAGTGAAAATTAGTCTTGCACGAGGAAGGTTAAAGCCGTGATTGGCATCAACATCACCACCGCCATTATAAGACCAACGAGACTGTAGAAGACCGTGAACGTTAACAGTGACGGGGCTTCCATTTCCCTGAAGGCTTGCACGGGAATCTGCATCAGCAAGAACATCCTTTACAAGAGACTTAACCTCTTCTGCTCTTTGCTCATCAATCCATGTTGGTTCGCGAGATGATTCGAGAGCTGCTACTTGAGCTTTTAATGCCTCTATCTCCGCTGACATGTTTTCAGTATCATCAGCAAATGTAGGAGCTGATATACTTATGGCAACAATAGCAGCTGCTACTGTTCCATAGATTGTCCATTTCTTTTTACTCATAGAATTCATTTTATATTCTCCTTAAAGAGTTTTACTAGATTAGCTTCCCATTCCAGATACTAAATCCCAGAGTGAACGGACTGCGTCAGCTAGCCAGGTTACTCCGTCCCATGCAAACGGAAGTAGCGCTAGAGTAACTAACATACTTCTATTGACACCAACTTTGCGCAATGTGCTGGTTACAACATCACAACCTAATCCGCAACTGGTGTTACACTTGTCTGTAGTAGGCATAATAATTAATCTCCTAATTTTTTTGGTATTTTTTGAACCTAATCTTTTTGGAACAAGTAATACCATTACCTAAAAAAATTCGCATCAATGATGCTTATCGAAACAGTGTCTACTTTAAAATTAAATAAACACAAAACTGATTGATTTATCTTTTTTATTTCTTGAAGATAGCTACTTTCAAGGGTTCTCGACTAAATGCCTTTTAAAAAATATCTAAATCGATAAAAATTAAATAGGTATTTTTTATGAATAAATACAAAACGGCTTTGACAGCTTTGAAATAGCTTTATGACGCATTTAATATAAAATTTTAGTCTGTATTTTTATTATTAAAGTTTATTATATTTTCTTCTCCATCAAAAGAGCAGAATAAGTTTTTAAATCCAACTGGTCGTTTGGTCTGTTCGTCGTACATTAATTCTCCATGAGTCACCAAGTCTCTTCTTTTCGGTAACAGGAACCTAACTTCAGGAAGTACAATGTAATACTTGCCTTCCTGGGGGTCTGGAAGACCAGTTATCGCATTTACTCCGTGAGAATAAATATCCATCCCCTCTATTTTGTCCTTGAAAGCAACGGCATACAGAACGCGAGAAACTTCCTTGTCTGCGGGGATCTGAGCCCATTTACTGTTGCATTGAACTCTAATGGGGTATCCAGTTAGATTAATAAATTTTGATTTAATTCTTTCTAATTCTATAGAGTCTATCTCAACAAATTCCATCATAGCTTCGGAGGGAGGACCCTCAGCCCTATCTTTGTTTTGATTGGCATTTACGTCGGCAGGACTATCACTGCTCTCCTGGCTGCTCTTGACCTTTGTGGCGACCTTTGTGGCGACATCTGTAGCGACATCCGATTCAGGGCTTGCTACCTTTTTGGAAGCCTTCTTAGCAGTTTTTGCTCTTTTTGTGGAAGTCTTCTTTTCAGAAGATTCTTCACTCATTTTTTCATTATCCATGTTTGTCGTGTCCGAATCCATTTCTAACTCCTTTTAGTCGATCTATATAATATAAAAGATAACATACAAGATATCCCTGTATCTTATATCTTCGTGTTTTCACAATAGCATTGTTGGTGCCTTTAATCACAAATATAATTTTGTGATTAAAAAAGGTAATAGTTTTAATGAATCTTATAAATAAACAGGAGTACTAAAAATGAAAGATATATTATCTAAATCAGTAGACGAATCCAACAGGCTTTCAATAGATGAGATAGAAGCGTACGAAATACACAACTTTTTAAATAAAGAAGAATGTGATCATCTCATAAAGATCATAGATGAAATAAAAATTAGATCTACAGTAGCTTCTGGCGATAATCCAGATCGCGGATACTCAGAGACCAGGACATCATCGTCATCCTTTATAGATGCCTCAGATCCTTTAGTAAAATCTATTGACAAAAAGATAAGCGAGTCTTTAGGGATAGGTGCTGAATTTGGAGAAGCCATGCAAGGGCAGGTGTATGAGGTCGGGCAAGAATTTCAAGATCATACGGATTTTTTTGAAGATGCGACTTACAATATTCACTGCAAGACAAGTGGGAATAGAACATGGACGTTTATGATATATCTAAATGATGATGGACTAGAAGGTGGTGAGACAGAATTCTCTAAGATCGAAAAGTCCTTCATACCGTCTGCTGGAAAAGCAGTGGTTTGGAAAAACATGAATGAAGATGGGACTCTTAACCATAACACCCTGCATGCTGGAAGACCAGTAAAAGAGGGGACTAAATATATTATCACCAAATGGTTTAGGGAGGGGCTAGTTCGGGTGCAAGAAGAAAAAGCTACAAGAGAACGCAGTAAAATAGCCCCTAGAATTAGTCCGTCAGTTAAGGCTCATAGAAATATGAATCCTGACATGAAAACGGTTAACACATTTGCAACACCAGAAGATCTCCCTAGACTTACAGAAAAAGGTTTTGAAAAAGTACAAGTGCCCAATAAGACTTGGAATTTAATATCAGAAGTTTATAATCTTTTGAAGAGTAAGATTAGAGAGGAAAAATGGCCTGACATAGAGGATATAATACATGATTCAGAAGGGAAGTGTGATGGAATAGTAGACATGTTATGCCTGGGCAATTGTCCTACAGTACGGGATATAATACATCAAGAATTACAACCTGTTGTTGAAGAATGGTGTGGGGCAAGCATCATTCCACATTGCATATATGGCATTAGGTCTTACAAAGATGGTGCGCAGTTGCATATGCATAAAGATAGAATTGCAACCCACCATCAATCTTTGATAATTATAGTAGACAAAAAAGTAGCTGAAGACTGGCCTTTACATATTATAGATCACCAAGGAATACCTCATGATATATATGCAGATCCTGGAGAAATGATACTTTATGAATCCGCAGTCTGTGAGCATGGAAGACCCGAGACGTTCAGGGGTGAATATTTTAGAAATATGTTTGCACATTGGACTCTTGATGACTGGACATATACCGGGTAGTAAAATTTGTTCGTATGAGTAAGAAAACAGATTACACGTATTTCTCCAAGTGGAACTTTAATCATATTTTTAAAGACTACGATGGCTCAAAGGGGTTTTTGGTACTCAAGCCCTGGCCAGGTGGTTTTAATAATATTAGACAATCTCTAGAGCTTGCAGTTTGTTACTCTTTTTTAACAAATAGAGTTCTAGTATTGCCTGAAAAATATAATATGTATCTGGTTGAAGGTGACAGAGATTATGGCGATTTTTTTAATTTAGACGACATTGGGATTAAAACGATAAGCATGAAAAAGTTTTGTTCCCAAAAAAATATATCCTGCGACTACGATAGTATATATAAAATAAGCGATACAGTAAACATTGTACATGAAGATAGCGTTATAAATTTTGAGAAGACTCCCGTTCCTTTTAGTTTCCTTAAAAACAAATCAAAGTATAGAAGATGGCTTAGGGGCAATGATTTGTTTGTCGATTCAGAGGTGCTGTTTCTGGATAAAAACCTATTAGGTTCTTGGTATCAAATAATATACAGTTCTCTTGAAAAAGAATTAAATATGCTTGTTGCAAAACATATTAGGTACAGAGACGATATCTTTGATTTAGCACATAAAATGATAAATTTTATTGGCGATGGGTCTTATTACTCCATTCACATAAGAAGAAATGATTTTCAATACACACATCTATTCATATCATGTGAAGATATATTGAACAGCATAAAAAATATAGTGCCCATTGGTTCTAAACTTTATATTTCTACAGATCACAAAGACAAAGATTTTTTTAAACCATTAAAAGATAATTATGATATTTTATTTTATGATGATGTAAGTCACGTTGTAGATGGGGATCATGATGTGAATTGGATACCAATTTTCGAGCAACTTATATGCACGAGAGGTATAAAATTTATTGGAAACAAACATTCAACCTTATCTTCTTATGCTTATAGGCTAAGGGGATATATGGATGATATAGAAGATAAAAATTATTATGTAAATACAGAGATCTTTGATTTGGACAAACAACGCAATTTTGAAAACTCCATCGACTTTGATGGAGCGTGGTCTCGCGAGTATAAAGATGGTTGGGACTTTAAAAAGGAAAAAATATTTGTATCGATAGCCTCCTATAGAGACACACAAATAGTAGAAACAATTAAAAGCATATATGATGAAGCCTGCAATCCAGAAAGGATTGTGGTTGCAGTCCTCTTGCAGGACAGCCAAGAAATGTATGAATTAGTATCTGCTCTTGAATATCCAAATTTAAAAATAAAACACGTACTTTCATCAGAAACTCTTGGATGCCCTTGGGCTAGAGATATTTTGAAAGAAGAAGTGTATGATGATGAAGACTATTTTTTTCAAATAGATTCTCATTCTAGAGTAAAGAAGCATTGGGACAATATTTTAATAAAACAACACAAAAGCTTACCGATAGAAAAACAACGAAGAGCAGTTATAACAACATATCCAAACCATTTCGAAGTGCCTGACAATGATAGGTCTTACCTAAAATTCACCAATAACCCCTCAATGATCAACACAAAACCTTTTAACGTAAACAATCCATATGACAACAGATTTAGAGGTGTGACTTCAGATTCGGTAAAAGATTTTATTACTAAAAAATCAAAGTGGGTCGCTGGAGGATTTGTATTTGCTACTGGTCTATGGGCTAAAGAAATAAGAACTCCACCCGGCATATTTTCCGTTGGAGAAGAAGATTTTTTAACCTTTCAAAGCTATCTAAAGGGGTGGAATCTCTACACAACATCTGAAGCTACATTATGGCATAATTATAGTTATAAAAACACAGAGACCGATGAACCCTACAGGGTTGTTCATACTCATGTACCAGTAGACTATAAAGAAGAGTCTGTTTCGCGATTAAATAACCTTTTACTTGAAGCCAAGAATGGAAAATTCAAAAGAACCCTTGAGCAATGTGAGCGATATTTTCTCCTAAAATTCACCCTTCCAAGTGAACAGGAAGACATCTCACATGTGACGGTAGAAGATGTGGAGTTTGAGATTTTAGAAGATCCAGCAAAAATTAGTAAAAAACATAAGATCAAAGAGTGGATGAAGATATCTAAAAAAATAATAGCAGGGGATACTAATGTGAAAAAAAGTAGAAATAATATCCAGTTAAGGAAGCGTAGATGATTTTAGTCTAATGTCTTTTAAAGGTAGTAATGTTTGCACCACTCTCAGAGCACATAGAAAACAAATTAGATGCTGCATTTTGTAAAAAATACAGTGTCTATGGAACATATGAAACTCCTATGGATTGGGAGAACTATAAAGAATCGTTTGCTAGGTTTCTTGTGGATCAGTTCATGGAAGGAACTAATAATACAGACCCTAGAGAACCAAGGCATCCATGGGATATTGATTAAAAGCGAGGAATAAAAATGAATGATAGAAAAAAAGCAATTTTAGTATGTGGCGGTGGGGGATTCATCGGCTCACACCTAGTTAGGAGATTAAAAAGTCAAGGTCACTGGGTTCGAGTATGTGACTTAAAACATCCTGAACATGGCTTGTCTTCTCCAGCAGATGATTTTGTAATTGGAGATCTAAGAAGCCAGAAAGTTTGTGATGATTTGTTCGAGACATATATAGACGGAATAAAAAGGCGCAAGTTACCAAAAACCTCATTAGGTTACGACGAGTTTGATCAAACGAATACAGGTGAATTAATCTATGATGAAATTTATCAACTCGCTGCCGACATGGGTGGTGCAGGCTTTGTGTTTACTGGAAAAAATGATGCAGATATAATGCACAACTCTGCGCTTATCAATATCAATATTGTAGAACGAGCAGTCAAGTATAAGGCAAGAAAATTATTCTACAGCTCAAGCGCTTGCATGTATCCAGAATACAATCAGCAAGACCCAGACAACCCGATGTGTTCTGAAGAATCTGCCTATCCAGCCAATCCCGATAGCGAATATGGGTGGGAGAAATTATTTAGCGAGAGACTATACCTGGCGTTTGCAAGAAATAAAGGTTTAGACGTTCGTATAGCGCGATTCCATAATATTTTTGGCGTAGAGGGAACATGGCGCGGTGGAAGAGAGAAGGCTCCAGCTGCGCTTTCTAGAAAAGTTGCCATGGAAAAAGATGGTGGAGAAATTGAGGTTTGGGGAGATGGAAAACAAACCAGATCTTTTCTCTACATAGATGAATGTATTGAAGCGGTTACTAGATTGATGGATTCTGACTTCCAAGGACCAGTAAACATAGGTTCCGAAGAGATGATCTCCATTAATGAATTAGCTAGAAAGATTATCAACATTTCTGGTAAAAACATAAGTATTAAAAACGTAGATGGTCCAGTCGGGGTTAAGGGGAGAAATTCTGACAACAACCTTCTTGAGGAAAAACTTGGATGGAAGCCTTCGGAAAGTCTAGATATTGGATTAAGAAAAACATACGAGTGGATTGATTCAAAATCATCGTGCAATTACGTTAATACAGCACAGCTTGACATGATGGATAGAGTTGCTCGTTGTGGAACCTAAATGAATTCAGAAAAATTTATATTGATTGCGGGATGGTGCGGTCGCTTTGGCAACAGGATGCATCAGTACGCTTTTGCTGCCACCTATGCAAAGGTGCACAATATAGATTTTATTATGCCTTTTGGGTGGGAAGGCGTTAAGCTTTTTAAAAATCAATATCATAAATTATCTGACGATGAGAACTTGAGAAAGCTTCTTAAAAAAGGTAGGCCCGGATGGGATCGGACCATTGACGAAGAATTGAAAGGCTTTTTCCCAAATATACAAAGAATTAATCCACACGAAGACGGGTACAGGTCTTTTGATTGTCCCGTTTTTATGATTGATCAAGCAGCGTACAGTAATAAAGTTTACGAGTGCATGTCTAGAGATTCTCTATTAGAGATGTTTGAATTTTCTGATGAAGTAAAAGAAACAGAAGCTTATAAATATTGGCATAGTAGAAGGGGAGAGTATGATATAGCACATTTAAGAAGAGATGATATATCAAACCCAGATTTCAATCGAAACAACGAGCAGCATTATTCTGTATTATCCAAAGAATCTTATTTGGCAGCTTTTGAAAAATATGGGTTTAATCCCGATGAGGTTCTATGGGTTTCGGATGATATTGAAAAGAAATGGCATTCAGGAAAACGAAGCAATAAACTTTTTGGTTATAGATATCCAGACGGATCTTTACACAAAAAGGGTTATGTTTTTGATTGGCTTCATGATTTTTTAGCCTTGTATTTCGCCAGAACTATTTTTAGGGCTAATTCTTCATTTAGCTGGTGGGCTTCTTATTTATCTAAAACAGCAAAAGTATATAGTCCAATACTAAGCAGAAGGCATATATATGGGGTTGATGGTATGGATGAAATTAATGTTGAATTTGTTCAGTCAGAGCATATACATTGGATGAAGGATTCGTGTTATATACTAATTAAAGAACTTTGACATCTAGGAGTAAGTCGCTCCTATTTGTATATAAACATAATATGAGCTGGTATTCATTTTTAAAATATTCACAAAATTGGCAAGCATATGTCCAGGGCATAGGTGCTACTGATGATGATGTTCAGGTTCTCGAATCCATTGATAGCGAGGAGATGCGGAATATTGTTATTAATGAATTGAGAAAGAATCCTGGATCGACTGCTCGTCAAATTTTAGAAAATACACAACCCAAGCGTGAGGTTGAGCATACGCATTGGGAGCTGCAAATGGCTAATCGTTTCCCTGCAGGAGAGCTATCTAAGTGGATACTTGTGCAATTAAGAAGGCTAAGAAAGAGCCCTAAGGAAGTTATGCTAAAAGAGAGGGGAGTGAGAGGTCCTGGAGAGTTGGTGCAAGAGTTTGACTACCACACCATACCTGGTGGCATATTCCATACCGAACCACCCATCGGGGATGATATTCACACACTACTTCGTCATAAAACTCAAGAGATAATAGATTGGTATAACGCCGAGCGTCCACAGATGGCTTCATACACTCTTCATCAAGCAATTGAAGCATCCTTCGCCTGGCATGAAAGAATATCAAGCGAAACGGACGCAACTAGTTTTGAGGAGGGAGAACAGAATATAGTTTATGGTCCCCAGTGGACAAACCCTGAATGGAATGGATGGACTGTAAGGCGCATCTTAACAGCCAATGATGTTCAGTACGAGGGATATGTAATGGAGCATTGCGTCGGAAGCTACGATTGCGACGTGGTTGATGAAAAAACAAAAATATATTCCTTAAGAGATCCTGGGAATAAACCACACGTTACTATGGAGGCTGAGGTGGAATCTTGGGAGTTTAAGCAAATTCATGGTAAATCTAATTCCGAACCTAAAGGTGAATATAAGAAAATGATTGGTGAGTGGATGAAGACTCTTAAGGATGTATCCATAGGTGAGATTGATGATTTTGACTACTCTGAGCTGGAGAATGGATACAGGGAAGATGTTCCAGACGCATTATATAATTCTGTTTTTAAAACTAACGACTATGGCATTGATACAAATCTTACCTACTTTAAATTTGATGATGCTTATCGCTCAGTTGTTAGTTCATTAACAAGCGATAGGGGGCATGACTGGACTTCTGGAGCAGATCGAATTGCAGAAACGTTGGTTATGGCGACAGTTGAAAAAGACAGGTCAATGATAAATTATTTTCTTGAAGAGATAGAAATAACTCGAAGAAGGGGCGAACCGACTCTAACAGGAAGAGACTTAGAGTCCAGTTTCATCAGCAATATAGGTCCGTCAATGAGAGATTTTGAAACTAATGATTTGATATCTAAAATAGAAGAAATATTCGAGCAATTAGATGATGCTGTTTACGAGGCTTCGCATCAGGCTGCGATTGAGGTGGCGGACTTGTCAGACGAAGAATCTGAAGAATTAGGACAAGAAGAATTTGAACGGCGAGTTGAGCAACATCTTGAAGAACAAGAAAAACATATTAGAAAAGAATATATCAACGAGAGCTTTCCATACGCCTTGGCGGATGCTCTTAATAAAGAACTTAAGGATTATCTTAGTAGAAACCCCCTTCCGACATATCCATGGATGGAGAAAATCAAAGGAGGACCGCCCAAATTTACGTATTATCAAGTAGACTCAGGTGAGTCTAAAAAAGCGAGATTAGTTATGAATTTCTATAAACGAGCACAAATGTATTCAGCAGATGAGGTATACGGGGACGAACACGGAGTTCATGGTCACCCTGATGATCACGAACCTCACAGAAAGATATCTCATTTAAGAAAAGACCTTAATAGGGCAATAAACAGCTTCTTATCAGAAGGTAGTGCTACTAAATACTTTAGCAGTGTACCCATAGACGGTCTTTTTGATGTTATTGAGGAGCTTGGGGTTACTCCCGTTGATGAAGATGGTGAAAAATGGAGTGGAATGGTGATGGGAGAAGACAGTAGAACATCGATTGATCTCGCTGTGGGTGGAGGGGATCCAAAGATGAAGCTTCATTTGCAATGGTACAAAATGCCATCGGGTAATTTTGAAATCAATGCCTACGTTAGTTAACAAATAGTTAAAAGACGATAAAAATTTGGAGCTTTGTAACATAAACGAATGGCAACGAAGAAAAGATCATTAACTAAATCGGTAACATGGAGAATAATCTCAGTTATAGTTTTATCTATGGTTTCTTTCTCAGTTGACAAAGATGTGAAAGCAGCCCTATATATAACTATTGTATATACCCTTGTTCAGGTCTTTTTGTATTTTGTGCATGAAAGAATATGGAATAAAATTACCTGGGGAAGGTAGGAAGAAATAGATACTATCGTCATGAAGCCCCTTGCTGATTATATAAGAAAAAACAAAAACAAGTTTCCTGTATCTGTTATCTGGGGGTCGGGGAACAGTGTGAACTCATTGTCTCCGGGAGCACACGCACCGTATTTAAATTTTGCTGTAAACGCCTCAATTCTATTATTTCCATTTTGGAAAACTGGCAACGCTAACAATAGAATATTTATGGCAATTGACAAAGACGCATTTGGGTGGACATGGTTTCAGAACGGGATGAGGAGTCATTGCTGTAAACTTTTTCGTCGTTATGCCTTTGAAAGAGCAAAGACAAACAGACCATACTTTCCACCTAACGTATATAAATATCCCAAGACTTGGTATTTTGATATGAGGCAAGAAGACGAGCCAGTAGTAGATATAAGCAAGCTTAGTACAGTCCCTTACGCCAGTGTTATACCTATGGCAATTGATATATCCATGAAGCTTGGTGTGAAGCTTATTGCCTTAACTGGCGTTGAGCATTCCCCAAAGGATGGCATGACACATTTTTGGGAAGAATGGCATTCATACAAAAGACCTGTGCATACGTCAAAAGAAGGAAAAAGCAGAAAGCCAAAAGACATATCAAATCAAAGAAGAGTTTGGAACAGTAACACATCTGTATTTAAAAAGTTGCACAAGGCATCAAAAAAATATGGTGTTGAGATTGTTCGTCTCACTGAGAATTCTACTCTAGATTTTATTCCTTACATGACGGAAGCAGATTTTTTGAAAAAAGCTAAAAAAGCTAATTAATTATCCATGTTATTAAAGGAACAGGTAATCATTATAAGTAATAATTAGGATCAGGAGTGAAAATGCTAAGGGATGAAATAGCTTTTGATTGGACTCTGACTCCCTGGTTGGACACTGGAGATGAGCATTGGCTTAATTCAGATTCAGATGAAATATTGTTTCACGACGACGACGATGATGAATTGGATGTGTTACAACAGGAAGAGGACGATGAGTATCAAGATGTCGTAGTTGATTAGATGCATGATCCCTCCCCATTTCCCCCGCAGGAAGTCTCTGATAGAAATATCAGGGACTTCTTCTTTTAATATATTTTCTTTCTAACTGGTCTACTGCTCTGTATTTTAATATCGTCAGGTACTGATCCTTTTTCGTCTCTTTTCCAATCCCACGGATCATACGGTTGTGGTTGTGTTTTAATATTTTTTATTATCAAGCCTCTATCTTTTATAGATGGAATTTTCATTGATTGGTTTATGTACACATCGTCTTGATCATATAAGTTGAATACTAACTGGTAACCAAACGATGATATATATTCTCTTGTGGATTCTCTAAAATCAATTCCCATTCTGTAAGCATCATGTTCAAATGTTATTACATTGAATGAGTATTCGTCTAGGGGAATTTTCTTCAGCGATTCGAAGGTTGCTTCTGGTGGATCTAAGTCAAGAGATAGATAATCTATTCTTTTTGGAAGATTATTTTCTTCAAACATTTTTGAGAAGTTTATAAGAGTAGCGTCTGTAATTATTAATGTTGAATTGGGTCTTTCTTGATTCCAAAGATTGGGAATTCCGCTATTTATATCAATGCTTATTCCTTTCCAGTTAAATTCTTTTTCGAGTAGATATGTGTTATTTATCCATATTGGTCCTGCACAACCTAAGTCTACAAATGTCCCATTCTTCTTTTCTTTTAATAATGAGGATGCTATGTAATCTTGTCCTATTTGAGAATAATTTTTCATAAAACACTTCTTATTTAATGCTTCTTTAATGGCTTTATATCCTGTAAAGAGCCCAAAAGTTTACAATCCAGTACCTGTATGTTTCACGATTTTTTATTTTTTGCACTCCCCCCCTATGACGTGTGCGGATAAA
>Ga0315336_1002985_pt1 | contig 23896 bp, 20 predicted proteins | sample ASW5metaG_FD_204512 | JGI IMG/M metagenome (GOLD analysis project Ga0315336, IMG submission 204512) | Ammonia-oxidizing marine archaeal communities from Monterey Bay, California, United States - ASW #5 | ecosystem: Environmental > Aquatic > Marine > Intertidal zone | place: USA: California... | reverse complement strand
CGACCAACCTCATCGGCAGCCAAGCCAAGCACCAACCACCCCGGCCCGCAGCCCGAACCGAGAAATCACCGCCGACCAGGCGCTACGCGAACCTCGTTGTTTTTTGCGCCATTACTACCGGGACCCCATGTGGGCCCCAGCGCCGGGTGAAGCGCAGGTTGACGATGCGCCGCTCACGTCGTTTCGGCAACCGCAACGGACTGCGATGCGGCCGGCTGGGCCGGTCTACCATCGCTGCTTCGCCACCGTCGCGATAACGGTCGGCCCATTTCTTGGCTGTGGCCACCGAACATTGGAACCGCTCAGCCGCGCGCCGCAAACTCCAGCCCTGATCAACAACCGCCTGCGCAAGCCGCAACCGCCCACGAGGAGTCAACGAAGCATTAGCGTGGACCATGAGGACCTCTCGGTAATCGGATGTGCGTGTTTGGTAACCACACCGATACCGGAGGTCCTCACCTACTTCCGCTCACCACGCCGTTCACAACCTGTCTGGGAGTTACACCTAGATCCTCAGAGCAGAGTGGACCAGTAACTCCAGAACCGCACCAGGCACAACAGGATCACCGCGGTGAACCACAGCGCCACGATCGACCAGCGCCAGGTGTGCAGCCCGCGCAGCACGGCGTTGCCGCGCTGCGGCTGCACCGCGATCGTCGTCACCACGACCAGCAGCGGGATGGTCATCGACCACACCACCATGCAGTACAGGCACAGCGCGCCGATGGTGAACACGCTCTGGTAGATCAGCCAGTGCACGAACACCGTGCCCAGCAGCGTGCCGACCGCCAGCCCGGCCCAGTACCAGCGGGGCAGCTGAACCCGGGCCACCGCGAGCACCCCGGTCACCAGCACGACGGTGAACGACACGATGCCGATCAGCGAGTTCGGGAAACCGAACACGGCGGCCTGCGGGGTGACCATCACCGAACCGCAGGACAGCACCGGGTTGAGGCTGCACGTCGGCACGTAGGCCGGGTTCTTGAGCAGCTCGACCTTCTCGATGGTCAGCGCCAGCGCCGACGAGAGGCCCACCACGCCGGCGATCAGGACCCACAGCGCGCTCAGCCTCCCGACGTGCACCCCACCGTGCTCGGGGCTGTCCGGCTCGGCCGGGGACACCTCCCCTGGCGCGCTCACGCTCATGGAGCGGGAGCGGGAGCGGGCGCCGGGGTCGTCGGATCCGGATTCGGCGGCGGCGCACCGGCGTCGAGCACGGGCAGGTCACCGACGATGCTCCTGATCTCGTCGATCAGCGCGTCGGGGGTCGTCGGCTTGTAGTCCTTGCCGTTGATGCGGATGGTCGGGGTGGCCTTGACCTCGGTCGCCTTGGCCATGCCCTTGACCATGTCGTCGTAGCGGCCCTTCTCGATGCAGTTCGGGACGTCGCCGACGACGCCGGCCTGGCGCGCCACCTCGGTCAGCCGGGCCTCGTCCGGGAACGGGCCGACGCCCTCGGGCGGCTGCTGGGCGTACAGCGCGGCGTGGAAGCGGCGGAACGCCTCGGTGTCGGCTTCGGCCACGCAGTAGGCGGCGTTCGCGGCGCGGGTCGAGTACCCCTGGCCGGCCCGGTCCAGGATCGAGACCATGTAGTAGTCGGCCGCCACGGCGCCGCTGTCGATCAGCCGGTTGATCGTCGGGCCGAAGGCCTTCTCGAAGTTGCCGCACGCCGGGCACAGGAAGTCCTCGTAGAGCGACAGCACGGCCTTGGGCTCGCCGTCGTCACCGGTGATGACGTCGCTGGACGCCACCCGGATCGGCTTGGCCTCACCCTCGCCGGGCTTGTCCTCCTTGGTCATGACGATGTAGAGCACCAGCGCGACGGCGAAGATCACGACGATCGCGGTCAACCCGATCTGTACGGCCAGATTGCGTTTCTTGTCGGCCGCCTTCAGGTCGTACTTCGGGGTCTTCTTCGGTTTCGAGGCCACGGGGACAAGCGTACCGGCGGCGTTTTCGCGGCCCGTCAGACGCCGCGCAGACGGGTGCGCAGCGCGCTGATCATGTCGGCGACCGCGGCCGCGCAACCGCCCCCGATCGGGAACATGTTGGCGAAGCCGTGGATCAGCGCACCGGCCTGCCGCAGGTCGACGGCCACCCCGGCGGCGCGCAGTGCCTCGGCGTAGGCCACGCCCTCGTCGCGCAGTGGGTCGAAGCCGCCGGTCAGCACCAGTGCAGGCGCGAGCCCGGACAGGTCGTCGGCCAGCAGCGGTGACACGACCGGATCGGTGATCTGCACCGACGCACCGGTGACGTACTTGTCGGCGAACCACTCGATGTCGGCCTTCGTCAGGAAGTAGCCGGAGGCGAACAGGGTCTGCGACCGGGTCTCGCCGCTGGGGTTGGTCCACGGGTAGATGAGCAGTTGCAGCGCCGGTTGCGGCACTCCTTCGGCGCGGGCGCGCTGGGCGACGACGGCGGCGATGTTGCCGCCGGCGCTGTCCCCGCCGACCGCGACGCGGTCCGGGTCGGCACCGAGTTCGGCGGCGTGCTCGCGCGCCCAGCGGTAGGCGGCGAACCCGTCGTCGGCGGCGGCGGGCGCCTTGTGCTCGGGGGCCAGCCGGTAGTCGACCGACAGCACGTGCACCCCGGCGTCGCGGCAGATCAGCCGGCACAGGTCGTCGTGGCTGTCGAGGTCGCCGATCACGAAGCCGCCGCCGTGGAAGAACACCAGCAGCGGGGCGGCCGTGTCGGCGGTGGATGTGGGCGGAACGTAGTGGCGGGCCGGGATCTCACCGTCCCCGCCGGTCACGGTGAGATCTCTCACCGCGGCCACCGGGATCGCCTGCCGGAACCCGCCGGACAGGTCGCGCAGCTGCGCCCGCGCCGCCGCCACGTTGTTGGTGCCACCGTCGATCCCGACCAGCTTCTGCCCGGCGAGCATCAGCTGCACCGTGGTGTCGAGGGTGTTGCCGTCCACCGTCACCGTGCGGCCCGCCAGCAGCAGGCGTTTCACCGGGTCGGGGATGCGCGGCAACGCGCGCAGGGTGACACCCGCCATCGCGGTGACGAGCGCCTCCTTGCGTCCCGGGCTGTACGCGCCGTCAGCTGGCAGACTCGCAGTCATGGCATCTCCCTTGATCACGCTGAATGACGGTAATGCGATCCCCCAGGTTGGACTCGGAGTTTGGCAGACGCCGCCGGAGGCCACCGAGCGCGCGGTTGCCACGGCGCTGGAGGCGGGCTACCGGCACATCGACACCGCCGCCGCCTACCAGAACGAACGCGAGGTCGGGCAGGCGCTGGCCAAGTCGGGTCTGCGCCGCGAGGACGTCTACATCACGACCAAGCTGTGGAACGCCGACCAGGGTTATGATAGCACGCTGGCCGCGTTCGACAAGAGCATGGAGCGGCTGGGCCTGGAGTATCTCGATCTGTATCTGGTGCACTGGCCGATGCCGAAGACCAACAAGTACGTCGACACCTTCAAGGCGTTCGCCTACCTGCGTGACCAGGGCCGGATCCGCTCGATCGGGGTGAGCAACTTCGAGCCCGAACACCTGCGCACGCTGATCGACGCCACCGGCGTCGTGCCCGCCGTCAACCAGATCGAGCTGCACCCGCTGCTTCAGCAGCAGGAGCTGCGTGAGGTACACGCCGAACTGGGCATCGCCACCGAGGCGTGGAGCCCGCTGGGGCAGGGATCGCTGCTGGCGAATCCGACCGTCACCTCAGTCGCGGAGGCGCACGGACGCACCCCGGCGCAGGTACTGATTAGGTGGCATATCCAACTCGGCAATATAGTCATCCCGAAATCGGTGACCCCCGAGCGGATTGTGAGCAACTTCGACGTGTTCGACTTCGAGTTGAGCGAGCAGGACATGGCGTCGATCTCGTCGCTCGGCGATGGCACTCGCCTGGGTCCCGACCCGAGAAATTTCGAGTTCACAGGGTAGGTGACATGACCTCCTCGTCCATTCCGACGGTCACGCTCAACGACGACAACACCATGCCGGTGCTCGGCATCGGCGTCGGCGAGCTGTCCGAGGCCGACGCCGAGCAGGCGGTGCTGGCGGCGCTGTCGGCCGGTTACCGACTGATCGACACCGCCGCCGCGTACGGCAACGAGGCCGCCGTCGGCCGCGCGGTACGCAAGTCCGGGGTGCCCCGCGAGGAGATCTTCGTCACCAGCAAGCTCGACGTCCGCGACCAGGGTTTCAAGAGTGCGCAGGACGCCTGCCGCAAGAGTGTCGAGGAACTCGGTCTCGGCTACGTCGACCTGTACCTGATCCACTGGCCCGCCGGTGAGCAGGGCAAGTACATCGACAGCTGGGGCGGGCTGATGAAGAACAAGGAGCTCGGCGACGCCAAGTCCATCGGGGTGTCCAACTTCCACGAGGAGCACCTGTCGAACGTCATCGACCTGTCGTTCTTCACCCCCGCGGTCAACCAGATCGAGCTGCACCCGCTGCTCAACCAGGCGCACCTGCGCGAGGTGAACAAGGGCTACGGGATCGTCACCCAGGCGTACAGCCCGCTGGGCGTGGGCCGGCTGCTGGACAACGAGACCGTCGTCTCGGTGGCCCAGGCGCACGGCAAGACCCCGGCGCAGGTGCTGATCAAGTGGAGCCTGCAGCTGGGCAACTCGGTCATCACCCGGTCGAGGTCGCCGGAGCACCTGGCGGCCAACCTCGAGGTGTTCGACTTCGAGCTCACCGACGACCAGATGGCCGCGCTCAACGGCCTGGACGACGGCACCCGGTACCGCCCGGACCCGGAGACGTACACCGGCTAGTTGTTCTTCACGGGTAGGTTGTGAACGCGTAGGCGCTCGATTGGTGTCATTCCGCCGATGCCGGTGTGGGGTCGGTGGTGATTGTAGTGATGCAGCCAGTGCTGGTAGGTTCCGGCGCGTTCGGCCTCAGAGCGGTAGGTCTGCGCATAGGCCCATTCGGTGGTCAGGGTGCGGTTGAATCGCTCGACTTTGCCGTTGGTCTGTGGCCGGTAGGGCCGGGTCCTCTTGTGGGTGATGTCGGGGCCGAGCGCTTCAGCGAAATTCTTTGACCGGTAACAGGATCCGGGGGTCGGGGAGCAGATTGACGAAATCCGGCGCTAAGGGGCAATCGCCGAGCGACCTTGCGCTGTAGGTGATTTCATGTCGTCGTGACTGATGAGGGCGGCTATGGCCGGTTCGGTGCGTTGTCTCGGCAGGAGCTGGAGCGTTACTGCTACTTGGATGACGAGGACCGGCGGCTGATCGCTGCGCGGCGGCGCGACTACAACCGTCTGGGGTTCGCGGTGCAGGTGGTGACGGTGCGTCACCTGGGAATGTTCCTGGCTGATCCGCTGGATGTCCCGCCCGCGTTGATCGAGTATCTGGCCGAGCAGTTGGAGATCTCCGATCCGTCGATGGTGAAGCGGTACACCGATCGGGAGAAGACCAAGCTCGAACACGCCTGGGAAATCCAGCAGGTGTACGGACTCAAGCCGTTCGGCGAGATGGAGTCGGAGCTCACGTCGTGGATCGTCGACCAGGCGTGGATGACCGGCGACGGACCGAAGGCGATCTTCGGCGACGCAGTGACATGGCTGCGGAAGCGTCAGGCGCTGCTGCCGGGGATCACCACGTTGGAGCGGCTGATCGGCGACGGCCGCAACGCGGCGGACGCCCGGTTGTGGCGCCAGCTCGGCGAGCAGCTGACCTCGGAGTCCGCGTCTGCCTTGTTGCGGCTGCTGGAGGTTCCTGCGGAGGGCGGGCAGAAGGTCAGCGAGCTGGAGCGGCTGCGCAAGGGCGTGTTCAAGGCGTCGTCGAAGGGGATGCTCGCGGCGCTGCGCAGGGTTGTCGACCTGCAAGCGGTCGGGGTGGACAGCATCGACGTGAGGGCGATCCCGCCGCGTCGGTTGACGGGGTTGGCGACCTACGGGTTGGCGAGCAAGGCCGCCGCGCTGCGGCGGCTGCCCACGCGTGAGCAGCGCTTGGCGGTGCTGGCCGCGACGGTCGTTGTGTTGAGCGCGCGGGCGGTCGACGACGTGTTGGAGACCTTCGACATGTTGATGACGACGAAGCTTCTGTCCAAGGCCGAGCGGGAGTCTCGCGAGGAGAAGCTGCGTCGCTATCCGAGGGTGTCACGCAACGCAGGCAAGCTCGCGGCAGCGGTGAAGGTGCTGCTGGAGATGGTCGAGGTCAACCAGGACGTCGGGCTGGGCGTGGTGTTGGACATGATCGAGAAGACCGTCACCCGGGCCGAGTTGCGGCACGCGGTCCAGGCGGTCGACGAGCTGGTGCCCGCCGACGACGCGGAGCTGGATGGGCAGCGGTTGATCGAGTTGGCCGGCAAGTTCGCCACGGTCCGCCCGTTCCTGTCGATGCTGATGGACACGATCGAGTTCGGCGCGACCAGTGACGGCGCCGCCGTCCTGGCGGCAATGAAGACCCTCGCCGAGCTGCTGACATCCAGGTCGTCGGGCAAGATCCCGGCAAACCTGCTGGACGCCCGCAAGGTCGACCACGACTTGATCGTCGGCGCGTGGAAGCGCTTGATCTACACGCCGGGCCGACCGGAGGGCACCGTCGACCGGAACTCCTACACGATCTGCGTGTTGGAACAGTTCCACCGACACCTCAAGCACCGCAGCATCTTCGCGGTGCGTTCGTCGCGGTGGCGCGACCCGCGGGCGCACCTGCTGGCAGGCGAAGCCTGGGAGGCTGCGCGTGACGCCGGCATGAACGCGCTGGGCCTGCCCGCCGCGCCGACGCAGCTGCTGACCGATCACGCGACGGCGTTGGAGACCGCTTATCGGGAGTTGGCCGCACGGCTGGGCGAGGACACCCCAGCCAGCATCGACGCCGACGGCAAACTGCACGTCGCCGCGCTGGACGCCAAGGCCGAGCCCGCGTCGCTGGTCGACCTGCGCCGCCGGGTGGAGGCGATGATCCCGCGTGTGGACCTGCCGGAACTGGTCACGGAGGTGATGAGCTGGCATCCCGGTTTCACCGAGGCGTTCACCCACACCTCGGGCAACGAGGCCCGCGTCGCCGACCTCGGCTTGTCGGTGGCGGCCGTGCTCTGTTCCTATGCGATGAACGTCGGGTTCAAACCGGTGACAACGCCTGGTGTCGACGCCCTGACCAGGGATCGGCTGCTGCACGTCGACCAGTGCTACGTGCGGGCCGAGACCATCGAGGCGGCCAACGCCGTGCTGGTCGACGCCCAGGCCGACATCCCCCTGGCCCAAGCGTGGGGCGGCGGGCTGGTCGCCTCGGTGGACGGGATGCGGTTCGTGGTGCCCGTGCGCACCCATAACGCCCGCCCGAACCCGAAGTACTTCGGCCGGAAACTGGGCATCACCTGGTTGAACATGCTCAACGACCAGTCCGCCGGGCTGGCAGGCAAGGTGCTGCGCGGAACACCTCGCGATTCGCTGCACACCATCGACGTGATCGTGTCCCAGCACGGCGGGCGGATTCCGGAGGTCATCATCACCGACACCGGGTCGTATTCCGACATCGTGTTCGGACTGCTGCATCTGATCGGCCGCCAGTACCGGCCGCAGCTGGCGAACCTGCCCGATCAGCGGTTGTGGCGCATCGACGCCCGAGCCGACTACGGGCCGCTGGACAAGGCGGCGCGCGGGGTGATCGACACCGCCAAGATCGCCGCGCACTGGGAGGACATGTGCCGGATCGCGGTGTCGATCCACTCCGGTGAGGTGTCGGCGCACGAGGTCACCAGGATGATCTCCCGCGACGGGCAGCCGACCGCGTTGGGCCAGGCCATCGCCCATTTCGGGCGGATCTTCAAGACCCTGCACATCCTGCGCCTGGCCGACGACGAACCTTACCGGCGCGAGGGCAAGGCCCAGTCCAATCTCGTCGAGGGTCGTCACGACCTGGCGCGCACGATCTATCACGGCCGCGAGGGCGAGATGACCCGCGCCTACTACGAGGGCATGGAAGACCAGCTCTCGGCGCTGGGATTGGTGCTCAATTGCGTCGTCGTGTGGAACACCGTCTACGAGAACCGCGCCCTCGCCGCGCTGCGAGCCGGCGGATACCCGGTGCTCGACACCGATGTCGAGCGATTGTCGGCGTTCGTGCGCGCCCACATCGGCATCGACGGGCACTACAGCTTCCACCTGCCCGACCCCAGCGGAGTTCACCGACCGCTGCGCGACCCGGACGCCGACGACGACGAGTAGCGCGAGTCGAAGGGTGGCGGATGACCGCTCAGGACCTGACGACGCATGTCGGCGGAAGTCTCTCCTGAGCCGCGAAACAGGCCACGGCCTGCACCTCTACCTCCGACCTGACCCAACAAACTACCGCTAGATTACGGTCACGGAGAGCGTCAGTTTGTCGCTGTGCGGCACGCCCGTCCGGTCGAGGAAGTCACACATGTCATCGATCATCGGCTGCATGAGCAGCTGCCCCAGCTGACGAACCATCAGCCCGATGACCTGTGAGGACTCGGATCGCCGTGTCGAGGTCTTGCCCGAATAGCGGAGTTTGGAGATCTCTCTGCGACTCAGGTCGGTCAGCCGCTCGAGTAACTCGCTCTTTCCCTGCGGATCGAGCACAGCGCGCCGGATGTAGTTCACCACCGTCGGATGCGTCGCGAGCATGTGCCGCACCGCCTCGTCTCGAGCGGCGGCGACCTGCGCTGGGGCGCCCTCGTCCGGCACAGAGGCGATCGCCAGAGCGTAATAGTCGACGACCAGTTGCTCGACGGCGACGCGTAGCCCGTCCTTGGTCTTGAAGTGGTGCTGCACCAATCCCACGGCGACCCCGGCGGCGGCGGCGACGGCGCGCATCGAGACGCGATCCTCGCCGCGCTCGGCGTAGAGGTCGAGCGCGGCGTTGCGAATGCGGGCCTTCGCGGTGAGGTCCTCGTCACTGGCGCGGGGGTCGGTCACAGAAATTGCCTCCTATCAGGGAAAAAAGCATACACCCTTGACATTAGACAGTACATGCGCATTAATGGCTATACATCAGTATAGTCAAAAAGGGGTTGATGATGTCGCAGTCGAGTTCGCTGCAGGGCGTGCAGGTGGTGTCGCTCGCGATCAATCTGCCGGGCCCGCTCGCCGCCGCGCGGCTACGGGCGCTGGGCGCCACCGTCACCAAGATCGAACCGCCGGCCGGCGACCCGCTGCGGGCCGTGGCGCCGACGTGGTACGACGAGCTCACTGTGGGCCAGCGGGTCGTGACCCTCGACCTCAAGGACCCCGCTGATCGGGCGGTGGCGGCGCGCGAGCTGTCGCGTGCCGACCTGATGCTCACCGCCATGCGCCCCTCGGCGCTGGTCAAGCTCGGCCTGGACGAGTTGACCGCGGCGAATCCGCACCTGTCGCATATCGAGATCGTCGGGCACGACGGGATCGCGGCGGAGCAGCCCGGCCATGACCTGACGTACCAGGCCCTGCACGGCACTCTCCAGCCGCCGACGATGCCGACCGTCCCGGTGGCCGACCTGCTCGGCGCCGAGCGCGCCGTGTCCGCGGCCCTGCTCGCCCTGCGCGTGGCCGCGGAGTCCGGCGTGGGACACCGCGAGCGGGTCGTCCTCGAACAGGCGGCCGCCGACGCCGGCGCCGCAGTTCGGCACGGTCTGATGGGAGCGGGCGCGCCGCTCGGCGGGGCGCATCCCGGTTACCGGATCTACTCCAGCTCCGACGGCCACGTCGCGCTGGCCGCGCTCGAGCCGCACTTCTGGGAGCGCGCCCGCGCCGGTCTCGGTGTCGAGGGCACCCAGGAGGAGCTCGAGCAGACGTTTCTTTCCAAGCCGACGCGCGAATGGGAGGAGGTCGCGAAGCGCCTCGACATTCCCCTGATCGGAATCCGCGATTCGGCACCCCGTAATTCAGCACAAGGAGCTTTGTCATGAGTGTTCGCGAGGCCGTTATCGTCGGCGCGGTCCGGACCCCGGTCGGCCGTCGCGGAGGGATCCTCAGCGCATGGCATCCGGTGGACCTGCTCGGGCAGACGCTGCGGGAGCTTGTGGCCCGCGCCGGCGTCGACCCCGCCGCGATCGAGGACGTCATCACCGGCTGCGTCATCCAGCACGATGTCCAGTCGGGCAATCTCGGCCGCCACGCGGTGCTCGCCGCCGGGCTGCCCGAGTCGGTCCCCGCGGTGACGATCGACCGCCAGTGCGGTTCAGGGCAGCAGGCGGTCAGCTTCGCCGCCCAGGCGGTGATGGCGGGTTCCCACGACCTGGTGATCGCCTGCGGCGTCGAGTCGATGTCACGGGTGCCGATGCCTCCGGCGTTCCTGCCCGGCGCGCCGCTCGGCCCGCAGTACAGCCCGCGCGAACTCGACCGCTACGACGGTGGGCTGATGGCGCAGGGCCCGTCGTCGGAGCTGATGAACGAGAGGTTCGACCTGAGCCGAGCGGCGTTGGACGCGTTCAGCGCTCGCAGCCACGAGCGGGCGCACGCCGCGACGCGGGCCGGGAAGTTCCGCGACCAGATGGTGCCGATCACCGCCGACCCCGACGACCCGACCGGTCCGGTCATCGACTCGGACGAGGGCATCCGCGAGCACATCGACCCCGCCAAGATGGCGAGCCTGAAAGCCGTGTTCGGCGCCGACGGGCGGACCACGGCGGCCAACTCCTCGCAGATCAGCGACGGCGCGGCCGCGCTGCTGATCGCCGACCGCGAGTACGCCGAGCGCAACGGCCTCATCCCACGCGCCCGGTTCCGCGCGCTGTCGGTCGCCGCCGCCGACCCGATCATCCAGTTCACCGCGATCCTCGACGCCGCCCACAAGGCGCTCGGCCGAAGCGGGTTGGCCGTCGAGGAGATCGACCTGTTCGAGGTCAACGAGGCCTTCGCCGGTGTGCCGCTGATCTTCCAACGGGAATTCGGCGTCCCGGACGACAAGCTGAACGTCAACGGCGGCTCCGTCGCCCTCGGCCACCCGCTGGGCTCGACCGGAGCCCGGATGCTCACCGACCTGCTCTGCGAACTCGAACGCTCCGGCAAGAGGTTCGGCTTGCAGACCGTCTGCGAGGCCACCGGCACCGCGAACGCCACCATCATCGAACGCATCTGAGGACGTCATGAGCCACGAGATCGTGAGGGGCCTGCCCTCCACCCACGGCGACCACTATCAACTCAACACCACCACCATCATCCGGCACGCCGCGCGCACCTATCCCGAGCAGGAGATCGTGTACCGCACCGCGGACGGCGGCTGGGACCGGTACACCTACGCCGATGCCTACGCGCGAATCCAACGAAGTGCCAATGCACTTCGCTCGATCGGCGTCGGGCCGGGCGATGTGGTCGGGATCCTCGACTGGAACAGCAAGCGGCACTACGAGCTGTACTGGGCGATTCCCGGCCTCGCTGCCGTGATGTTGCAGATGAACCTGCGTTTGGCGCCAGAGGATCTCGCTTACGTCACCGGACACAGTGATGCATCGGTGGTCCTCATCGACGAGTCGCTGCTTCCGGTTGCCGAGGCGCTGGCACCGCATACGCCGAACGTGAAGACGTGGGTGGTGATGACCGATAAGCCGCTGGCCGACATCACCACCACGCTCCCGCACGCGGTGCACTGGGAGGACCTGCTCGCGGACGCCGGCCCGGAGATCGACTGGCCGGTCATCGACGAAACCTCCTCCTACAGCGCGTGTTACACCACCGGCACCACCGGCAGGCCCAAGGGCATCTACTACTCGCATCGCGGCATCTACCTGCACACCCTCGCCGAGGTCGCCGGACTCGGGATGAGCAGCGACGATGCCGTCATGCTCATCACGCCGATGTTCCACGGCCAGGGCTGGGGCCTACCCCAGGCGGCCGCCTACAGTGCCGCAAAAATCGTGCTGCCCGGTCGCTACATCGCCGAGGACACATCCGTCCTCGTGGACGCGATGATCGCGGAGCAAGTCACCGTCGCAAACGGTGCGCCGGCGATCTTCCAGCCCATGATGAACTACATCAAGACGCTTGCGGTCGCACCGGACTTCTCCCGCGCGCGGCTGCTGTCCGGTGCCACCGAGCCGCCGCTGTCGCTGATGCGCGACTTCCACGACATCACTGGAGCCGACGTCATCCACGCCTACGGCGCCACCGAGACCACCCCTCTGGTCGCGGTGAACCGGGGACTGAAGCCCTCGCTGCGCGGTGTGATCTCGGACGAGGAGAAGTGGGATCTCAAGCGTAAGCAGGGTTTGCCGGTCAACGGCATCGACATCCGGATCGTCGACGCGGAAGGCAACGATCTCCCGCACGACGGCACGAGTCAGGGTGAAGTGCTGCTGCGCGGACCGTGGATCATCGAGCGCTATCACAAGCTCGACGACGACGCCGACAAGTTCCTCGACGGGTATTGGCGTAGCGGCGATGTCGGGACCATCGACCCGAATGGTTACTTGAAGATCACCGACCGGATCAAGGACGTGGTCAAGTCGGGTGGCGAATGGATTTCCTCCATCGACATGGAGAACGCACTCGTTGCCCATCCGAAGATCGCCGAGGCGGCCGTCATCGGCGTCCCGCACCCGAAGTGGCAGGAGCGTCCAGTAGCACTCGTCGTGACGACCGACGGGCAGGAACTTCCACTGTCGGAGATCCACGAATTGCTCGCCGATGCATTCGCCAAATGGCAATTGCCCGAGACCGTCCTGTATCTGGACCAGCTGCCCCGCACCAGCGTCGGCAAGCTCGACAAGAAGGCCATGCGCGCCGCGCACACCAACGTCTACGAGGACGTCCGATGAACCCCGACAACGCCCCGCTACGCACGGCCCGCGACAGCCACCTCCTGATCCTGGAGATCAACCGGCCCAAGGCTCGCAACAGTCTGAACGAGGCGGTGCTCACCGCCTTGAACACCGAGCTCGTCGCGGCTCGGCACGACGACGAGATCCGTGCCATCGTGCTCACCGGCGCCGGCGGGATCTTCTGCGCCGGAGCCGACATCACCAATTTCGACGCCATTCGCGACCAGTCGCTGCTCGGCGATCGAGCCGCGCTGGGCGGCACCATCTGGGCCGACCTGGGCCGATTCCCGAAGCCGGTCCTCGCTGCGGTCGAGGGCCTCGCACTCGGCGGCGGCTGCGAGTTGGCGCTTGCCTGCGACATCGTCATCGCCGGCGAATCCGCCAAGTTCGGTGTCCCGGAGGTGAAGCTCGGCGTGATCCCGGGCGGCGGCGGAACCCAGCGCCTGATTCAGGCCGTCGGCAAGTCCAAGGCGATGGCCCTACTGCTCACCGGCGACTTCCTGTCCGCACAGCGGGCGTGCGCGGCCGGCATCGTCGCCGAGACCGTCCCGGACGGCACCGCCCTCGAAGCGGCGGTCGCCATGGCGCAGCGGATCGCCGCCAACTCACCGCTCGCGGTGGCGCTGGCCAAGGATGCCGCCCTCCAGGCCCTGGAAACCTCTCTGGCGCAAGGACTCGAGCACGAGAAGCGCAACTTTCACGTTGCCATCCATTCCGCCGACAGCCGCGAGGGCCAGGCCGCGTTCCTCGCCAAGCGCGCCCCCGAATTCACCGGAAAGTAGGACCGATCATGAGCGAGCTGTTCCCCGATTACCGCTCCCCGTGGGAGACCGACGATCAGGCGCTGCTGCGTAAGCACGCCGCCGAGTTCTTCCGCAAGGAAGCCACCCCGAACCAGGACCGTTGGGCCGCGCAGCACCAGGTCGACCGCGAGTTCTGGACCAAGGCCGGCGCCGCGGGACTGCTGTGCCTCGACATCGCCGAAGAATACGGCGGCGGGGGCGGCAACTTCGGCCACGAGGCGATCGTGCAGCAGGAGATCGCCTACGCCCACGACACCGCGTTCGGCTTCGCCGTGCACTCGACGATCGTCGCGCACTACATCGCCGCCTATGCCACCGAGGACCAGAAGAAGCGCTGGCTATCGAAATGTGCGAGCGGTGAGAGCGTCCTCGCCATTGCGATGACCGAACCCGGCACCGGCTCGGACCTGCAGGCCGTACGGACCACCGCGGTTCGCGACGGCGGCCACTACGTGATCAACGGCTCGAAGACGTTCATCTCGAACGCGTCGCACTGCGACCTGCTCGTCATCGTCGCCAAAACGGACCCGAGCCAAGGTTCCAAGGGTATCTCGCTGCTCGTCGCGGAGACGGAGAATCTTCCGGGGTTCGAGCGTGGGCGGGTGCTGGACAAGATCGGCCAGCACGGCCAGGACACCCGCGAGTTGTCGTTCACCGACATGCGGGTGCCGGCAGCGAATCTGCTCGGCGGCGTCGAGGGGCAGGGCTTCTACCAGCTGATGGGTCAGCTGCAGCGTGAGCGGCTGATCCTCGGTGTCGGCGGTGTCGCGGTGGCCGAGGCCGCGGTGGCGGAGAGCATCAGGTACGCCAAGGAACGTCACGCCTTCGGCAAGCCGATCCTGAACTTCCAGAACACGAAGTTCGTACTCGCCGAGTGCAAGACCGACGTGCTGGCCGGCAAGACCCTGATGGACCACTGCATCCAGCGTCACCTCGACGGCACCCTCGACGCGGCGACCGCGTCGATGGCCAAGCTGTGGGGCAGCGACAAGCAGTGCGAGATCGTCGACCGCTGCCTGCAGGTCTTCGGTGGCTACGGCTACATGATGGAGTACCCGATCGCGCAGATGTACGCCGCTTCCCGCGTGCAGAAGATCTACGGCGGCACCAACGAGATCATGAAGGAACTCATCGGCCGCGCCTTATGAGGTTGACCTTCGCGCAGTGACACCACTGCGTCAGTCACACCTCACTTTGTCAAAAACCCGATGTTCTCAACCTATTTCGTCAGGAGTATTCATGCATATCACCGGAACCAACGCACTCGTCACCGGCGGAGCCTCGGGCCTCGGACTGGCCACCGTCACCGCCCTCGCCAAGTCGGGCGCCCGGGTAATCGCCGTCGACCTGCCCACCGCGAACACGGATGCGCTGGCTGCTCTCGGCGACACCGTGGAATTCGCTCCGGCGGATGTCACCGACGAGGCCGCGGTCACCGAGGCGGTCGAGCGCGCCAACGCGGAGTCCTCACTGCGAATCACCGTGAACTGCGCCGGCATCGGCAACGCCGTCAAGACCGTCGGTAAGAACGGACCGTTCCCGCTGGCCGAATTCGAGAAGATCGTCAAGGTCAACCTGACCGGAACCTTCAACGTCATCCGCCTCGCCGCGCACGCGATGTCGCAGAACGAGCCCGTCGACGGCGAGCGCGGCGTGATCGTCAACACCGCCTCGGTCGCGGCCTTCGACGGGCAGATCGGACAGGCCGCGTACTCGGCATCGAAGGGCGGGATCGTCGGCGCCACCCTGCCGATCGCCCGCGACCTGGCGTCGCTGCTGATCCGGGTGAACACCATCGCGCCCGGCCTGTTCAAGACCCCGCTGCTGGGCACGCTGCCCGAGGCGGCTCAGATTTCGCTGGGACAGCAGGTGCCGCACCCGAACCGGCTCGGCGACCCCGCCGAGTACGCGCAGCTGGTCGAGGCGATCGTGACCAACCCGATGCTCAACGGCGAAACCATCCGCCTCGACGGCGCGATCCGCATGGCGCCGCGGTGAAACCCGTCGGCGTGCAGGTGGGATCGCACCATGAGCACACACGCCTTGTATACGCCGAGGACCTGGGCATCGGCCAGCGTTTCGACTTGGGCTCACACACGGTGACCGAGGCCGAACTCGTCGACTTCGCCACCCACTGGGATCCCCAGTGGTTTCACATCGACCGGGCGGCGGCGCAGGACGGCCAGTTCGGTGGCCTGATCGCCAGTGGAATCCACACGTTGGCGATCCTGCAACACCACGACGCCGTCCATATCCGATACGGCCTGACCGAAGCCGCGCTCCCGCGCGCTCATCTCCCACGGCTGTTCCAACCCCGGCGAGGTCTCGCGCGACCTCACGGCCCTACTCTCGGCCGTGCCCCCGCCGGATCCGACAAACACCACGACCACGCACGCCCGGCAGCGGCTATGAGTTCCCGGACGCGGAAGACCACACCCATCGACGGTGCCGCACTTGATTGGTCTCTTTCGGCCCCCCTCGAGCAGATGCGCTCGGGCCGAACAGTCAAGGTGCTGAACAAGATACGCAGACACGCGCCGGAACTCGTCACCGTCAGCTACTGAGAGATTCAGCGGGAGCGCCGCCGCGCAGCGGGATCGGTCTCGGCCTGCCAGCGCCCCAGCGCCTCGGCGGAGACCTTCGCGTATTTGACCAGGCTGCGCACCGAGGTGTGTCCGCTCAACGCCATCAGCATCGGCGTGGAAGCGCCCTTCTCTGCGGCGTGGGTCAGTCGCGAGTGCCGCAGCTGGTGCAGCGTGAACGGTCCGCGTCGCATCCCTTCGGTGTGCTCCTCGAGGAGCGTCGCGGCGCGGCGGTAGGAAAGTCGGGCGCGGCCGGTCGAGTTGTCGGTGTCGGTCTTGGCGACCGACGGCTTGGCTTTGCGGTCGGTCAGGAACAGCGGCCCGGACTTCCGTCCGGCGATCAGCCGGGGCAGCGGCCGTGCGGTGCCGGTCTGCCAATAGATCACCTCGCGGGCGCCGCCCTTGCGGGTGACCGTGGCGCATCGGTTCACGGTGTCCAGGTCCTCGATGTCGAGATTCAGGATCTCCTCCGCCCGCGCGGCGGACTCATACAGCATCGACCAGAACACCCGCTCGCGCAGGGCCGCGTCCATGCCCAGCAGCTCCGCAACCTCGGCGGCGGTCATCGCCTTGCTGTTGTCCGGCGCACTCGGCCGCGCCCGCAGGCGCGACACCGGATCGCCGGTCAGCCACTGTTGATCGCGTCAGTAGGCGCACGCCGCCGACACCGCGGTCAGCCGGAGGTTGTAGGTCTTGGGGGCCTTGTCGCCCCACACGTAGTCGAACCACCCCGACACCCGATCCGGGTTCAACAACCCGACATCGCCGTCCGCGCCGAAGTCGCGCACCATCCGATCCAACGCCGAGGCGTAGGCGCGGCGGGTGTTCACCGCCGCGATCGTGCCCAGAAAGGTCCGCGTCGCGTCCGCCAGCCGGATCCCGGCGGCCCGCGCCGGTAGCGAGCTCACCGATCCCACCCCGACCGCCCTTCAGCACTACGGCAGATAGTTTCCGGAGTCGCCCATCTCCGGAACGACCATCGCGGCAGGACGACTCACGAGTTACGGCAGATAGTACGCTACTATCTGCCGTAAATCCTTAGCGCCGGATTTCGAGAATCTGCTCCCCGACCCCCTTCCTGCGGTGAGGCGGCGGGCTAGTCGCTCAGCCTTGGCGATGTCGCGAGTGAAGATGCTCGATCCCAGCCCGTAGGGACTGTCGTTGGCGAGGCGCACAGCTTCTTGTTCGTTGCGTACCTTCATAATTGGCAGCAGCGGCCCGAATGTCTCCTCAGTCATGCAGTCCATCGTGTGGTTTACGTCGACGAGCACGGTGGGTTCGAAGAACCTGCCTGGGCCGGGCAACCGATGACCGCCGGCGACGATGCGAGCTCCTTTATCGAAGGCGTCCGCAACATGGTTCTCGATGACGTCCATTTGGGCGGGGAACGTGATCGCTCCAACATCGACTGATCCATAACCGCCGGGCGGTCCCTGTCGCAGTTTGTCGACCTTGGCGGTGACTTTCGCAACGAACTCGTCGTAGACGGGTTCTTCGACATAGACGCGTTCGATCGCCATACAGATCTGGCCTGAGTTGCGCATGGACCACTCGACAGCCACATTGGCGGCGCGGTCGATATTGGCGTCAGCGAGGACAATCATGGGGTCCTTGCCGCCCAACTCGACCGAGCATGGGATCAATCGTTCTCCGCACCGAGCCGCAATCTGGCGCCCGGTTCGTGTGGACCCGGTGAATTGGATCATGTCGGCGCCGTCGACTAAGGCCTTCCCAGCCTCGCCATCGCCGGTCGCAAGGAGCAAGACGTCCTCGGGGAAACCGACGTGCTGTGCACCGCGGATTACGTACTCCACGGCCAGGGGCGCGTACTCGCTGGGCTTGATCACCACGGTGTTGCCGGCCATCAGGGCTGGTAGTGCGTCACCGATGCTGAGCGTCAACGGATAATTCCACGGGGCTATGACGCCCACGACACCTACCGGCCGGTGCCGCACCACGATTTTCTTACCGAGTACGAAAGGGGAATGGGTCCAGGGCATTTCGTCGGCGAGGTATTTTTCAGCCCGCTTGGCCCAGAACCCCATCGAATCGGCGAGATAGAACAGTTCGGCCAGCAGGGCGTCTTCTCGTGTCTTTCCGTTCTCGGCAACCACAATGTCGACGATCGCCTCGCGCTCAGCGACAAACCACTCCTGTAACGCCCGCACGTGCTTCGCCCGTTGTGCGAATCCGAGCGCTTCCCACGCGGGTTGGGCCGCCCGCGCCCGCTCGGTCAGCGCCGCGACCTGGCTTGGTCTCATGTTCTCAATCGCACCGATGACCTCCCCAGTTGCGGGGTTATCAACGTCTATGCGGTGCCCGTATGAGGAGGTGCTGCGGGTTGTCCTGCTCATCATCACCGCGGAGCCATTTCCGTCACGGTTTCCCTGCGCGTGCGGGTTCTCGATGGGAGCTTTTCGTGCACGTCGTCGGCGTCAGGCACACGAAACTCGTAGTCATCGAAAGAAAATGTGCGCGAAGCGTGCCATGCCTCCCGCGCGGACGTGGGGCGCAGGTACGTCGTATCGCCATGCTGATCGTAGTAATAGCTGTTGGCGCTAGTGCACTCGCCGAGCGTCCATACCGAGTGGGACATGCGGTCCAATGCATACGCCGTCCATCGGTCGGCAGCCTCTTCGCGCACCTCGACGACCGTCGCGCCGCGACGACGCGCCTCGGAAATAACCCGTGTGATGTGGTTCGAGGCGGTCTCCACCAGATCGTGCCACGTGCCGCCTACCCAACCGTACGGGCCAAAAATGATGAAGTGGTTAGGAAGCCCGGGCATCGACACGCTCTCATAGGAGCGCGCGTGGTTCTCGGTGTAGAAGGTCGCCAGATCGAACCCGTCGCGTCCACGGACTGGTGTGCGTCGGTAATTCTCGGGGTCGGTAGCGGTTCTGAAGCCGGTGGCCAGAACGAGAACATCGATATCGCGTTCGGCGCCCGAGGCCGTCTGGATGCCGCGCGCAGTGACCCGCTTAATGGGGTCGGTGATCAGTTCGACGTTGGGCCGATTAAAAGTTCGTAGATAGCTGTTCGAGGTCGCTGGCCGCTTACAGCCGAAATCGTAGTCCGGGGTCAGCAGCTGGCGCGTGTGCGGATCGCGCACCTGCAGGCGGTACCAGACGTCGCGGAGCAGGCCAGTAGCGGATCGATTTACCAACTTGAGACGATCATGGTTCAACGCGAGACCAATCAGGAATATCTCCATCGCGCGAGCTGCCCCGTCTCGTACTCGCCGCTGTACAGGCGGGGCCGCGCCGAAGAGCCAGGACACCACGGTCGGTGTGACCAGATCGGGCTTGGGCGCCACCCAGATCGGTGTTCGTTGGTAGACGTCCAGGTGGGCCACCACGGGGGCGATCTCCGGGATGATCTGCACGGCGCTAGCACCGGTGCCGATGATCGCGACACGCTTGCCCGCCAATTCGACGTCGTGATCCCAGGACGTTGAATGCACCGTCGTACCGCCAAAGTCCTTGATTCCCTCAATGGCCGGCGGTTTAGGTTCGACAAACGGTCCGATCGCGCTGACGACATATCGGGCGGTGCGTTGCCGGCCGGCGACGGTCAACCGCCACAGATGGTGGTCCTCATCCCACTCCCTCGCTGTGACTTCGCTGTTCAGCTGAACCAACGGACGGATGTCATAGCGATCAGCGCAATGATCCACATAGGACTTCACCTCCGCGCCTTTGGCGAAAACGCGTGACCAGTCCGGCTTCAACTCGAACGAGAACTGGTAGCCCTGCGCGGGGACGTCGACCCCGACACCCGGGTAGGTGTTGTCACGCCACGTCCCGCCGATGTCGTCGGCCCGCTCGAAAATCACCACATCGTCAATGCCCGCACGCCGCAGCGCAATAGCGGCTCCGATGCCGCTTATCCCGGCGCCGATGATCACGACCTCATGTTCGGGCTTCTCACGTTGAGTGTGTGCCTTTGCTGCCATCACGCGTCCGCTCCATCCCAATGCATCGGTTGCATGGACCGACCCTAGAACGAAATCCGCCCCATGTCGAGACGGATCGACAAAATCGTCTCGTTGACACACACGGTGGGCTTCTCTAGGTTGTAGACGTGCAACTTCCCGCCCCCCTGCCTCGAGTGTCCGCGTCATGACGCTCATGCCACTGGTGAACTTTGCGGCGCGGGCGGCCGTCGGCGCGGTACGATTCGCGCGAAATCGCCTGTCTAGCAATGTTCCACAGCCGCATGATTCGACGCTGCTGCCAGGTCAGGCAACTATCGTCGACGCCGACGGCGACCGGGTAGGCATTTACCGGGACTCAGCGGGTGAGCTGCGGGCAGTTCGTGCCCGGTGCACGCATCGGGACTGGGAGCTCGAGTTCAACGCAGGATCCCGAACATGGAACTGCCCGCTGCATGGGGCGCGGTTCGCGATCGACGGCACGGTGATCCGCGGCCCGGCCACTACTGCACTGGAAGCTGTTTGTCTTCCCCGGGAGATCCGCTCGGGAGGTCCTCCGGCGACACACCAAACGAGGGTCGACACTCAATAGTGTTCGAGCAGTCGGTCCAGTACAGCGCACCGCCCACCGATCGCGCGGATTTGCACCGCGCACGCAACGGCGCGCCGGTTCGCTAGGCCCAGGCCGTTCAGCGAATTCGACTGTACTGCCATCGGATTCGCGTTTGCGCCAGAGGCAAGCCGTTCTTGCCCCCCGGCGAGCATCTCATCTGTCCACAACAAGCAGGAGAGCATATGCACACTCGACCCTTCAGCCGCCCGGACCGCAGGACCGACTTCGCCGACGCCGTCGTCACCGGCGCCGGCTCGGGTATTGGCCGTGCGTTCGCGTTGGAACTCGCCCGCCGGGGTGGCCGAGTGGTATGCGCCGATATCGACGCACATGGCGCGAACGCAACAGTCGAGGAGATCACCCAGTTTGGTGGAAAGGCCCTCGCTGCACAGTGCGATGTCACCAACGTTGAGCAGGTCGTGGACCTCGCCGACGCCGCTGAAGAATGGTTCGGTAGTCCGACAAGCCTTGTCGTCAACAACGCCGGCATCGGCACCGGCGGCGACGTGATTGGCCAAACTCCATTGGCCGACTGGCATCGCACCCTTGAGGTCAACCTGTGGGGTGTCATCCACGGCTGCCACGTGTTCGTGCCGCGGTTGCGCGCTGCGGGTCGAGGCGGGGTCATCAACGTCGCGTCGGCCGCCAGCTTCGCCGCAGCCCCGCGTATGGGCGCCTATAGCGCCAGTAAGGCAGGGGTTCTCGCGCTTTCTGAAACCTTGTCGGCGGAACTGAGCGGAACGGGGATCACCGTCACCGCACTGTGCCCGACACTGGTCAAGACCAAGATCGTGGACAACGACGCCATCTCACACTCCGCCGCCGACCTCGCAACAACACTCATGAGATGGATCGGGACCCCGCCGCACGCCATCGCACGCACGACGCTTCACGCCCACGATCGTGGCCAGCTCTACGTTCTGCCGCAGCTGGACGCAAAGATCGCCTGGGCGATCAAGCGGGCCACTCCACGAACGTATACGCGCGCACTTGGGTTGATCGAGCGATTCATCCGCTAACATCGTCAGCGCTCTTAACCCTGCCAACGCTCAGCAGCCGATAGTAGACGGACCGTGTCAGGCGTATACGCAGGCCACTCCAGCCCCTTCGCCCTGCCCTCATGAGACGCACCCCAATATGCGCAATTGTGGCCGCGGACTGGGCGCATCGACACTCGTTATCTCGGAGCAAGACCGTCCCGCGTGGCAGATATGCCGGCCAGGCTCGCCGCCCCAAGACGATGTTGGCAGCGCGTAAAACCGCTGCGATGCCACGGCTGTTGCGCTACGGCTCGCCGATCTCGACGCGGCGGCCAAAGGGGACGCGGTGCCCGCCGCCGAACTTCCGGCACGATGTGACTTTCGGCCGACTCGTATCGATCGCGCCAGTTTTGCTGCAAAGTACGCGTTGTACGTGGGTGATGTGCGGCCAGGGGCATATCGCTGTGACCAGCTCTCCATTGTCGGTGCCGTTGGCGGTACAGCGACTACATCGAATCGTGGACGGTACCCGTCGCTAGCGGCACAAGATATCGCTGCGCGAATGCCGCGACTTTGACGTCATCATAAAACGGGATCAAGCCGTCGGGTATCAACAGTTGGGTCATCGCCAACCGAATCATGATTTCGGCCGCGACCGCCGGCTCACTCCCATGGGCCAGACCATGGCGGGGCAGTGACTCCAAGTATCCTGCGACGAACGTGCGCGCGGCCGCCAGCGCCGTTCCGCCACTTTTCGCCGCGTACCCATAGAGCTCTTCGGGCTCGGTCGTGAGCAATCGGTTTAACAGCGGGTTTGTTCGGAGCTCGCGTGCGCTTGCCACCGTGAGCTGAACGATGGCATCGGCGGCATTGTCGGTGTTGGCGAGATTAGATGCCACTCGCGCCAGTACCGCGATCAGCTCACGTCCCGCGACGGCCTCGACGAGACTGTCCCGGCCAGGGAATCGTCGGTAGACGGTGGCCCGCCCCATCCCGGCGCGACGCGCGATGTCACTGACGCTGCTGCGCCGGATGCCGACCATCTCGAATTCCTGTTGCGCGGCAGCAAGAATGCGGGCCGTCACCTCTTCGGAATTGTCGGCGGCCGATTTCCCCCTAGGCAGGGTGGTCTTGTCCCCGCCGGACACTGCGCCCACCGCCTGACCCACCTTGTCCTCGACACCCCGAAGGCTCGCGTGCTTGCCGCGCGCCGACACTGACAGTTCAGCGCATGCCATAGATTACTGCACCGACAATCGGCGCACCGGTAGGCGGCCGACGACCGTGCACAGTTCCCGATATCGCGTTATGCACCGTCAAACCGTTGCCTCAAATGACAGTCCGCAGTCGTTGAGCCGGACCGTCGCCCGCCGCCGGCCTGTCGTAATTTCCGGTACGAGCAGCTTCACGGGCCCGGCTCACCAGTTTGCGCACCGGAGCGCTCACGGCCATCGGAATGATGTCCTGAACGACGGGCGTTGCGGACAGCGCCGAGAACAGAGGGCGATGAGTAACTTTGACCGCCGCCTTCATCAGCTCTGGATAGGGCTCCTTACCGTAGAGCCGCATGAGGTAGTCGGGGGCCAAAGCGACACCGGTGGACAAGGCTGCCCGCACCGGCAGCGCCAACAACGCCTGCTTCAGTCCGGCCCTGGGCCGCGGGAAGAAGGTGTCACTGACGAACAGAGCTGACTCGGTGAGAGCGAGATTGGCACGTTCGGCCGCCAGATACGTGTCGACCTCAGCTTGACTCTTCGGCATCAACTCGTCCGGAATGCGATTGAGTCTGCCGACAATCGTACTTTCCTCACGCCAGTAACGATTTCGTTCTTCAAGGGTTAGTTTCCTCGGCCCGTACGCGTCATACGCGTCGAGCGCCCCCTGTCCGTACGGAATCAGCAACCACAGCAAATTGCGCGGTTCCGACGCGCAGTGTTCACGATCGCCCGTCGGGCCCCAGGTGCCAACGACGTGATCGTGCATCGCGTTGACCACATCCGCGGCGTGTTGGGCGGTCGCCCGGTCACCGAAGTAGATCGCAAACATGTACTCGGTGGTCAGGACAATGCGCTTCCACGGATCGGTGGCACCCGTGGAATTCGAGACGCCAATGTTCGCGAGCCAAGGATTGAGGAAGAAGTACGCGCCCGTGGCCACAACGCCGGGAAAGATCGTCGGGCCGCTGATGGAGCAATGATCAATACCTGTGGATGAGGCCCGAGGAGGCGGCCTGAAAGTGGGCGCACCTTCCCGAGGATGATCATCACGGAATCAGGTATTCGATCAAGACCGGCGTTGGCGCGCTGGTTGGGA
>Ga0315336_1002984_pt1 | contig 23901 bp, 22 predicted proteins | sample ASW5metaG_FD_204512 | JGI IMG/M metagenome (GOLD analysis project Ga0315336, IMG submission 204512) | Ammonia-oxidizing marine archaeal communities from Monterey Bay, California, United States - ASW #5 | ecosystem: Environmental > Aquatic > Marine > Intertidal zone | place: USA: California... | reverse complement strand
ACCCCCCTCATCATCAGCGGACCGGCGGAAGAGCCGGTGCAGCACTACTACACCTTCGCCAAGCTTGCTCCCCGCCTCCACATCGAGGAAGACTACACCATCGACGAGCGGACCCAAGCCATCTCCTTGAGCCAGGAAGGCATCGGCAAGATGGAGCAATGGAGCAAGGTAGGGAACCTGTACGATCCAGAGAACTTCCACTTGGTCCACTACATCGAGAACGCCTTGACCGCCAACATCACCAAGCTGCGTGACAAAGATTACGTGGTGCGGGAAGGCGAGGTCGTTATCGTCGACGAGTTCACCGGACGGCTTCAGTACGGGCGGCGCTGGTCCGATGGTCTCCATCAAGCGGTGGAAGCCAAAGAGAACCTGAAGATTCAGCGGGAAAGCATCACCTACGCCACCATCACGCTGCAGAACTACTTCCGGATGTACGGCAAGCTGTCGGGCATGACCGGTACGGCGGCCACTGAGTCGGACGAATTCATGAAAATATACCGCCTGGACGTGGCCGTGATTCCCACCAACCTTCCCATGGCCCGGGATGAAGCGGCAGACCTAGTATTTCAGAACGAAGAGGCCAAGTGGAAAAGCGTAGCTGAGTCCATAACAGAGTTGCACGAAAAAGGTCAGCCGGTGCTGATAGGCACCACGTCTATCGAAGCGTCGGAGCAACTCAGCGAGCGACTGAAGCGGCGTGGAGTTCCACACCAGATTCTGAACGCCAAGATTCATGAGCAGGAAGCCGGTATCATTGCCCAAGCAGGTCGGTTGGGAGCGGTAACAGTGTCGACCAACATGGCCGGCCGTGGCACCGACATAATTCTCGGCGGCGGCGAAATTGACCGGAACGACTGGCAGGACGAACACGAAAAAGTCAAAGCCCTAGGCGGGCTCCATGTGCTGGGCACCGAACACCACGACGCCCGCCGTATCGACAACCAGCTTCGGGGCCGCGCGGGCCGTCAGGGCGACCCCGGCAGTTCCCAATTCTACGTGTCCCTTGAAGACGAGTTGATGGCACGGTTCGGGGGAGAGCGCATCAAAACCGTCATGTCATGGACCGGTCTGGATGACGAAGTTCCCATCGAGAACCGCTTGGTCACCAAGTCCATCGGAAGTGCCCAAGTGAAGGTAGAAGGCTATCACTTCGACATGCGCAAGCATCTGTTGGACTACGACGATGTCCTGAATCAGCAAAGGGAAATCATCTACGCTGACCGGCATGACATCCTGGACGAACGCGACCTGAAGACCAAGATATTGGATATGGTCCGCCACGAGTTCAACGACCTGATGGACGGGCATCTAGCCAGCCGCCACTCAGATGACTGGGACGTGCCGAGCTTCATTAGTGAACTGGGTGCCATCTGCGATCTGCCGGACTCATTTGCCAACGAGGATCTGGTTTACCAACTCAGCCGGGGGGAGGTTCAGCAGGCGCTGTCCGACCATGCCGACCAAACCTATGAGTCGCGGGAAGTAGAACTGGGAGCCGATCAGATGCGGGTCCTGGAACGCCTCTTGCTGCTCCGGGCCATCGACACCCATTGGGTAAGCCACTTGACCTCCATGGAGAACCTGCGTACCGGCATCGGCCTACAAGCCTACGGACAACGTGACCCTCTGGTCGCCTACCGCAGCGAAGGCCGTAAGATGTTTTTGGACCTGATGAAGCGGATGCAGTACGACGTGGTCCATACTCTGTTCCATGTGGCGGTCAATACACAGCCCGCCAGCGGAGGAAACCGGGGCACCAGAGCAAACGAAAATGCCAGCCCGATGCGGGCGGTCAATAATCCGCAAAAGAACAGGACTTCGGTTGCCGCTGAGAAGGTAGGCCGCAATGCCGCCTGTCCTTGCGGCAGCGGCAAGAAGTACAAGAGATGCCACGGGGCCACCGCTTAGGACGCTAGCACGCCACGCCCTAACCAGTTAGCGCTGGCCACCCGGCTCTAACTGGTTCTCACTACTTCCGCCCAAACAACCTACCGAAGAATCCGGGCTTCGGCTTGCTCTCCCCAATGTCCATGGGCAAGCCTTGCCATTGTGGAGCCAGATATTTCTCCGGCTCGGAATCAAAGGCCACTTTGCAACCTGGAGCGCAGAAATAGTAGCTGGTGCCGTTGTATTCGCTGGAGCCTCCGTTCGGGTTGTCGGTGTCAACTTCCATCTTGCAGATCGGATCGACCGCCGTAGCCATTTCGCCACCTCGTTGCCGATTTAATATCTAAGAAGTCCAATATCTCTCAACGCTCCTAGTGGTTCAGAAGGTTGCCCTCCTCAGGCGCAGAGAATTGGTCACCACGGTAACCGAGCTGAAAGCCATCGCCAGAGCCGCCAATACGGGATTCAGGAACCCCTGCTCGCCAAAGAAGAATCCCAGCCCGTCAGGCACTCCCCCCATGGCCCCAAAGACCGGGTATAGCACACCGGCCGCTACCGGAATCAACAGGATATTGTATACGAAGGCCCAGAACAGGTTCTGCTTGATTGTGCGGATGGTAGCTCTACTGAGATTGATCGCACCGATGACGCTAGCCACGTCGGAGAGCATCAGGGTAATGTCGGCCGACTCCATGGCCACGTCGGTGCCAGCGCCCATGGACATTCCCACGTCGGCTTGAACCAGAGCGGGAGCATCGTTGATGCCATCACCCACCATGGCGACCACTTTGCCTTGGAACTGAAGACGCCGCACCACTTCCACCTTGTCGGCGGGCAGCACCTCGGCTTCCACGTTATCCACGCCAAGCTGCTTGGCGATGGCTTGGGCGGTCTGGGCGTTATCGCCGGTCAGCATAATCACTTCCAGCCCCATAGCTCGCAACTGGGCCACGCTCTCTTGCGAGTTCTCTTTAAGAGTGTCAGCGACCGCGATTACTCCCACCGCTTTATCGCCGGCGGACAGGTACATGGTAGTCTTCCCCTGGGTCGCCATCGCTTGGGCTTTTTCCACCAAACCGTCCAGGGCGATGCCGTTGGCTTCCATCAAAGCAATGTTGCCCATTCGAAGAACATTTCCGTTGAGTTGGGCTTGCACACCCCTGCCGGGTAATGCCTCAAAACCCCTCGTAGTCTCAAGCTCCAAGTTCCGGGATCTGGCTTCCTGAACGATCGCCTCGCCTAGAGGATGTTCGGACCCTCGCTCCAAGCTTGCCGCCAATCGCAACAGATCGTCCTCAGAAACACCTGAGGGAAGCAAATCGGTGACTACCGGCTTACCCGTGGTGAGGGTGCCGGTCTTGTCCAACACCACCACATTGACCCGGTGGGTAATCTCCAAGGCCTGAGCACTACGGATGAGTACTCCTTGCTCAGCTGCTCTTCCAGTGCCTACGATGATGGCTGTCGGAGTGGCTAGACCTAAAGCGCAGGGGCAAGCGATAATCAGGATAGCCACAAACACCAGAACCGCGAAAGTTAGGGCCGGGGCCGGTCCCAAAAGGATCCAGAACAGGAACGCGGCTAGAGCGATAACTATTACCCCCGGGACGAAATAGGCCGCTACTTGGTCTGCCAGCCTCTGTATTGGAGCTTTTGATCCCTGGGCATTCTCCACCAACTGGATAATCTGGGCCAGCACCGTGTCCTTGCCCACCTTGGTGGCGCGAAGCTTGAATGTCCCAAATTTATTGATAGTCGCGCCGAACACCTGCTTCCCTGGGTCCTTGTCCACCGGCATACTTTCACCGGTCAGCATGGACTCATCTACCGTGGAGATACCCTCGGTCACTTCGCCATCAACCGGAATCTTCTCACCCGGCCGGACCAGGATGAAGTCATCCACCTCTACGGTTTCCACCGGCACGTCGATCTCTTGGCCGTCCCGAATGACGCGAGCCGTGTTGGGACGAAGACCGATCAACCTACGGATAGCTTCCGAGGTGCTGCCTCTGGCTCGAGCTTCCAGGTAACGACCCAGAAGAATCAGAGCGATGATGATTGAGGCAGTGTCGAAGTAGAGTTCCCTTCCGATACCTTGTTGCGCCAGAAACTCCGGAGCAAGCGCTCCCAGCAACACCACGGCGGCGCTGAAGAGATAAGCAGTGGTGGTGCCTATTGCAATCAAGGTATGCATGTTGGCCGTGCCATGACGCAGAGCGCCAAAACCCGAGGTATAGAAGCTCCAACCTGCCCAGAACTGCACCGGCGTCGCCACGGCCCAGAGTAGGAAGGGGTAAAAATCCAGATTCATCAGCGGCGGTACCCATGGGAAAGGTCCGAATGCACCCAGTAAGAGAAGTATTCCTCCGGCAGCACTCAACAAGAACCGTCGGCGCAACGCCTGTGTCTCCTTGACCTTGGATAGACGCTCCAGCTCCTCTTTGGCGTCCATCGAGCCGTCGCCGGTCCCGGTTACCTGATAACCGGCCTTGGTTATAGCCTGCCGGAATCCCGCATTGTCGACCGTCCCTGCCGTGTACTCCACGGTCGCCTTTTCTGCGGCCAGGTTTACCGTGGCTTCAACCACGCCGGAAACACCCTTCAAGGCGTTCTCGACATGAAATACGCACGCGGCGCAGGTCATCCCGCTAATGTTAAGCGTGGTCTTAGTAGTGGCGACTTTGTATCCCGCGTCGGCCACCGCTTGGCGGAGTAGATCTACTGGAGCCTCGCCTGAGCTATACTCCAGCGAGGCTTTTTCCGTGCCCAGGTTCACCGAAACCCCGGACACTCCAGGCACGCCCTGCAAGGCCTTCTCCACGTGAGACACGCAAGAAGCGCAGGTCATCCCCTCAATGGGTAAAGTTATGTGGTTGTCTTTCTCTGATGTTTCTTTGGTAACCATTGTCTATATCCTCTGCCAAACACCAGGCCGTTGTGGCCCATCCGACGATTTACGCTCCCTCCACCATGATGGCTTTGGTAGTAGCGCTGTTGTGGCGCATGGCCATGACTGGGCGGTATTCGTCTGAATCATGCCATGCCTTTAATCGTTCCATACTATCGAATTCTATAATCACTATCCGACCAGGGGACCAATCTCCTTCCAAGGCCTCCGACGCTCCCCCGCGCACGACATACCTCCCTCCATATTTGTCCACCAACGGTCCCACCAACTTGCGATACTCTTCGAATCCAGCGGGATCCGTGACGTCAACTTCCGCTATAAAGTAGGTTGCCATTGCATTCACTCCTGACTCTTAATGTATCCGGCCCTTACCGGTTCGCCAACAGATAAAGGTCGGTCAATTCACCGACCACCTGATCTTCCCGTCCTTCTTTGATTCCTTCCACCACGCAAGAGTGCAGGTGGCCTTCCAACAAGATGCTTTCCATCTTCTCGATGGCCCGCCTGACTGCAAAGGTCTGCTTGAGCACGTCAACGCAGTATTTGTCCTCTTCCAGCATCTTGCGAATGCCGGAGAGGTGACCTTCGATATAGCTCAACCGTTTTAGGGCATCATCTTTGGCGTCAGGCACAGCGGCCCTCGATATTCGTGAATTAACCCATACCCCCTGGGGGTGGGTTTATACAAATATGTTACGCCCACTTTTGCCGCCGGTCAACAGTAGGGTTTGACAGTCCAGCTACGGTTGCTTATGTTAAGCAACGTCAATTCATATTCGAAGCATCTTTGGGAGGTAAGCCGTGCCATTGGGTTGGGGGATTATCAGCACCGGACAACACCCGGACTTAAAAATCGCTCCGGCTATGACAGCCGCCGATGACCAGGAAATCGTCGCCGTCTATAGCCGGGACAAGGGAAGAGCGCAAACCTTCGCCAAGAAGCACGGCGCCGCTGCGACCTACGACTCCATAGACGACCTGCTCCAAGACTCCAGAGTGGATGCGGTATTCATCGCGTCCCCTAACTCGTTGCATAGCCAGCATGCTCTCCAAGCGGCGGCGGCGGGAAAGCACGTTCTGTCGGAAAAACCCATGACCACGACTCTGGAGGACGGTGTTGCCATGGTGCGGGGCTGCCGCGAGCACGGCGTCAAGCTGGGCACGGGATACCATCTTCGAACACACCCCGGACATATCCTGACCCGCCGCCTCATATCCGAGGGCGTTCTAGGTCACATAGCGCTAGCCCAAGGGCAATGGGGCTTCGGCGTCCGTGGAACCGGCGGACCTCCGCCTCGCACCGGTCTCCGGCAGTGGTGGGACGACCCGGATCTGATGGGCGGCGCTTCAACTATGATGGGGACTGGCGTCCACGCCATCGACCTGCTGCGGTTCCTTCTGGACGAGGAGGTAACAGAGATTGCTGCCTTCACTGACGGCCAGACCGCGGAACGCCCGCTGGAGCAGGTGGCGGCCATGACACTCCGGTTCGAAAGCGGCATCGTGGCCACGATGTGTTGCGGGCGGCTACTTCCTGACTCTCGCAACGACTTCGCGGTCTACGGCAGCGACGGTCGAATAACCGGCCGGGCCACGCTGTGGGAAGCTCGCCAAGGCCGGGTAGAAGTTGTCTCAGAAACCGTGAACCAAACCGAGGTCTACCCCAACGAATACCTGGGTAACTTCATCGCCGAGCTAGAGGACTTCCACCAAGCCATCCAGCAGGACCGGGAGCCGGTGGCTACGGGGATGGACGGATTGCGCGTCGTTCAGATAACTCTAGCCATGATTCAATCAGCCAGGGAAGGGAGAATCATCAAGATTGACCCAATCACTGTTTAGGCTTCAGGTTTCAACCCCGTCGGCCGGTCCGGCCCACTGCCAGCAGGAACATGACGCTTTTCCCTTCGGCATGGGGTGAAAAGAATTCGGTGACTTCATCGTCGAAAAATGTCAGACCGGTTGCGCCAAGCTTTTGGGCGTAGGCAGCCAGGTATAATCGTCCCGCCGTGATACTGGCTTCCATCTGGGCCATCCGGTAGCCCCGGTTGCCGTATCGTTGCAGCACGGCGTTCAAATCAGTCAGAAAATATATATTGACGCTGGCGTCGGCGGCCAGTTCTTGTCCCAGATCCAACCTGCCTGCTTGCTCCCTGAAATCTCCTTCACTGAGCTGCTCCAACGCACCTAAATCTCTACGGTAAACATAGTTCCCGGGAGGCAGGTCATCCACGCAATTAGCAATCAGGTAAATCTGATTTAACGTGGCGTCTGATCTTTCAATAAAGTCGGCGGGTATGGGCCGGGCCGCCCGGTCCACCATGATGGAGAGCTGTTGATAGGATATGGGAGAACGCCGAAAACGGCGGCTGGAGCCACGCCGCAGGATGACTTCCTCAATCGTGTCCTGGGGTAAATCCTCTGCTGGTGGACAGGCCAATGGGAAAAGCTTCCCTTGGATTTTAGGCGTGGCTGGCGACGGCGGCATTCCCCACAACTCTCGGACATGTTCAGGGGAAACCAGCGAAGAAGCAGCGTGGGCTTCGGCCATCTTCGGGTACTCCACTTCCCTTCGGGAATACGGCTCCACTACCAGTTCCATCGGTTTCACTTCTGGAACTGGTCCGATGGCCTGCTCTGGGTCCATCCCAACCGGGATAAGTTGCAGCGCTACCTCTTTACCATCGTCGAGATTCAACAATCTGTTCACCGGCTCGTCTATGAAGGAAGAGATTACTCTGATGGCAAGCCGGTAGCCGCTACCGGTGGACAGTAGGTTGGCCAAGACAGTCCCGCTGTCCCAAAACGAGTGACGGTAGGCACGCTCCTGGTACTTCCAAGCATTACGCCAGAACACCGACGTCAAGACGAATACCGCCGGAGCCCTGGCCAACGAGGGTTCCCCGCCGGCCGCTTCCTCCAGCAGGCCCCGATAGTCGCCCTCACGCAAACGGCGTAGCGCGAAGTCCTGGGGACTGAAGTGGTATACCCCACCGGGCAGGCCGGACATATCCCCACAGACCAGGTACACTTCGATGTGATAAAGGGCGCCGGTGCAGGCCGCCGCCCGGAAATACATCTGCCCACCGGGAATTTCTCTAACTTTGGTGATGCCTGCCGCATGATGCAGTAGCCCAGCTAGCTCCAGGAGGGTCGGAGTCGCTCGCTCTGGCGCCGTCGTGGCCCCTAGGCAATCCAAGGCCGGTATTCCGCTGGATTCCAGCCCGGAGGGAAGCGGCACGGATTCCAGGTTGCGGTAAATCTTGAAGGGACGTGGCTGGTTGTCGAAGTCCATATAATGAGAGTTGCTATAAACGCTCTGCTGGGTGTGGTTGGTAGAGGTGTGGTAACTCCAAGCTGCGGCTATGTCACGGTTATCGCTGGTCATGACCGCTCCTATTGCACCCCAGAAGTCTGAATGGCATCACTGCTCGGCGGTTCGGCATCGCCGTAGACCCATTGGGTTAATTCATTAGTACTCGGTAATCCGATCTTAAAAACAATTAAGCGCCTCAATCAATTCGGGGCGCTTAATCTTGGCATAACTCACTGGTTGGATGTTAACCCAGTCCTGGCATCACGACCCGCCGCCAATGGCCGGTAGGAAGTGAACCTCACTATCCTCGTTGACCTTTTCCAGAAGGCCCAACTGGGTTACATCGCCATCGACGATCGCCGCAACCCCGGGCAGGAGTTCATCCTCTTCCGGATCGTACAGCCTTGCTTTGGTCCCCGGATAAAGCACTTCCAGGTTATTTATTATCTGCCGTACCGTTGAACCTTCTACCTGTACGACCTGGATTCCTCCGGTCAACTTCTGCATGATGGTCGGGATCCATACATCTGGCATCGGGGATTACTTCCCTTCCTTTTCCCAAATAGTATCAAGTATGGTCCCAGGGGTCATGGGAAGCTGGTTCACTCGAACGCCCGTAGCGGCATGGATAGCGTTGGACAGAGCCGGCAAGGGAGGAACGATGCACACTTCGCCGGTGCCTCTAACACCGAACGGATGCGCGGGGTTGGGTACCTCTACGATAACCGTGTCAATCATCGGCAAGTCCAGGCTGGTGGGCATCCGGTAGTCCAAGAAGGACGAGTTCATCATGTGGCCCTGATCGTTGAAGTAGTACTCTTCATTCAGCGCCCAGCCGATGCCCTGTACAGCGCCGCCTTGTAACTGACCCTCAACGTATGCGGGGTGAATCGCTTTACCGGCATCCTGAATCGCAGTGTAACGGAGAACTTCGACTTTTCCGGTCTCTGGGTCCACTTCCACGTCAACGATGTGGGTAGCCAAACAAGGTCCTGCTCCACCGGGGTTAACTCCGGCGCTGCCGGTGATTGGTCCACCGGTGGCGTTCTGGCGCGCCGCCAACTGCCGGAAGGTCAGCTTCAGCTCAGTGTCCATCTTGTGCTGCAAGACACCGCCTTTGTACTCCACATCCTCCACCGGAATCTCCCAAATCTTGGCAGCACGCTCAATCATCTGACGCTTCACTTCCTGGCCTGCTTCGTAAACCGCCCAGCCCGACTTAAAAGTCGCGCCGCTGCCGCCACTGTTGGAGGTAAACCCGATGGATTCTGTATCACCCACAGTGGGTTTCACGTCTTCCACAGCGATCCCTAAAACCTCAGCTAACTGTTGAGCAAACGCAACCCGGGTGCCGCTTAGATCCATAGACCCTTCTACCAGAGCGACCGTACCGTCGGCGTTCACGATGGCCATAGCGCTGGCCGGGCCAGTGCCGTTGCCCCAGAATCCACTGGCTACCCCCCGGCCCCGGTTGGGTCCGGTGATGGGAGCGCTGTAATGGGGATGGTTTTTAGCCGCCTCAAGGGTTTCTATAAAGCCAACTTTAGGCATCAACGGCCCGGTGGCCCGGCGAGTGCCCTCTTTGGCGCAATTCAGCAATCTCAATTCGATGGGGTCCATACCCAATGTTTCGGCCAGTTCGTCCATGGCTGTTTCCATAGCAAAGGCAGCGGCTTGTGCTCCAGGAGCCCGATAGGCCGCAGCTTTGGGCCGGTTCACCAACACGTCGATGCCTTCCAAGTAGGCATTGGGAATGTCATAGGGGGAGAATATGCAGTTGCAGCCACCTGGAACTGGGGAACCGGGGAAACCGCCGGCTTCGTAGATCAGGCGGGCTTCCGCCGCAACCAACTTCCCGTCTTTGGTCGCGCCAATCTTAATCTTGATGTTGGTACCGGAGGTGGGTCCGGTGGATTCAAAAACTTCGGGCCTCGTCATGGTAACCCTTACCGGCTTGCCAGACTTCTTGGCCAGAAGCGCCGCCACCGGCTCGGAGTAGACGATTCCCTTGGCTCCGAACCCGCCGCCTATCTCCATCGGCATGACTTTAATCTTTGATACGGGGAGGTCCAGTAACCTGGACATCAAATCCCTAACGTTGAAGTGTCCTTGAGTGCTGGACCAGATCGTCAAGGTGCCATCGTTCTGCCACTGGGCGGTGCCGGTATGTGGCTCGATGTATCCCTGGTGCACGGGCGAAGTGTTGGTTTCCTTCTCGATGATTATATCGGCCTGCTTGAATCCCTCTTCAATATCGCCCAGCTTGAATTCAAACTGGTTGGCTACGTTGGTGCCATTGGACTTGTCGTCATCGGATTTATAGCCGCCAGCGCGCAAGCCAGGGTTAGATAGCGTGTGCAATCTATCGTGGACGAGGGTGGCTCCGTCTTTCATCGCGTCTCGAAAGCCCAGAACGACCGGAAGAACTTCGTACTCCACGTTGATCAGCGCTAGGGCTTGTTCCGCCACATGTAGATTAGTCGCAGCCACTGCAGCGACGGCGTGCCCTTTATAAACGACCTTCTCATGGGCGAGGATATTGTTGCTGAGGAAACGAAGATTGTGCATCGCTCCTTCGGCCAGGTCTTCCACTTTGCCGGTGGGCTGGTCCCAATCGTCCGAAGTGACTACAGCGTACACACCGGGCGCTGCCTCGGCCTTGCTGGTGTCGATGGATTTGATCCGCGCATGGGCATGGGGGCTACGGAGAATCCGGCCGTGGAGCATTCCTGGCAGGCTTACATCCACGCCGTATTTGGCCCGGCCGGTGACCTTGTCTGCGCCGTCATGACGGATGGGCCGGGACCCGATAACGTTGTACTCCCCGCTGGATAGAACGATATTGGGCTTATAATCAAGCATGCTTCATCTCCGAGCAAAGGATCGATCTTTAACTAAGTTACGACTGACCCATATATTACCATAAACGACCCCATAATCCCGAAGATTCAGGCAGCGAGTGGTCCGCGATCTGTGATTACTCCAAGGGGTCTACTCCTCTGTAATCAGGCTCGGTGCTGAAGACTCAAAGGCCATGCCGTTAGTCGCGTCTGTCGCCGAAAATCCGTTGGTGATATACTGCTTGCCAGCAGAGGACCGTGGGGTCAAAACCGTGGGTAAATGACCACGATACTTCGCTCAACTACATTCGATCAATAAGGAAATTTGAATGAAAATGCCTTCAATTTTCAAGCCCAAGTCGGTAGCCACCGGAGTCGTACTGGCTGGAGTCATACTCACGCCCCTGCTCAGCCACGGATGCTCGGTCAAAGGCGCCAGCCCCGGATCCGGTCAAACAGTCTCCTCTTCGGTCTCTCACCAGTCCAGCTAAGCAGTTATCTCCGGCTCTCTGGACATTAAAATCCGACTTGCTCCCAGAACTTTTACGATACTTCTTAGAGACAAAACCCAACCATGTGCGATAGCAACGGTACGTTCATTGATACCGTCAGAATCGAAAGTCTGGCCAACAATTCCTATGTGGTAGGCTCGGAACAATCCGGGCAATGCGCAGTCATCGACCCAGCCCGGGACATCGATCAATACGTAAATATCGTCTCCGAGCATGGCGTCCGAATCGCCTACGCTCTGGAAACTCGCCTTCACAACGACTTCATACCCGGCGCCCGTGAACTAGCGGCCCAGACCGGGTGTCAGGTAGGTTCAAGCGCATCCGGCGGCCCGCTTTACCCGTCGGTTCGGCTGCAAGACGACGACACTTTCGACCTTGGCGAGTTCCAACTCCACATCCTTCACATTCACGGTCACTCGCCGGAACACATCTCCTTCTTGGTGGAGGAGCAAGGGGAACCCAGAGCAGTATTCACTGGGGGCGTGTTGATGTTGAGTGGAGCCGCTCGGGTTGACCTGCTGGGAAGCCGGGTCGCTCTTTACTTGGCCCGTTGGCTTTATCAGACGATTCACGGAAAGCTGCTTAAATCACCCGACTCATCCCAGATATACCCCACCCATGGCGGCGGCTCCTTCTGTTCCAAGGCTGCGGTGGGCGACGGTGAGATTCCAACTTCCATCGGCGCGGAAAAGGAACACAATCCCTTCGCCGCTCACACCGAGGAAGACGCCTTTGTTAACTTCGCGCTGACCGGCTTGGGGTCTTACCCCAGCTATTACCGTTACATGGCAGATATCAACCACCGCGGCCCTGACGTCCTGGGCGGCGTGCCGCGATTGGCATCCCTAACGCCCCTGTCGCTCCGGAACCAATCGGACGAAAACGAGATAATGGTCGATGCCCGCGGACAGCGGATATTCAACCTTGAACATTCTTGAACATTTGCCCAGGTCTTTCGCAGTACACTTCGGCGATAATTTCGCGACTTGGGTTGAGTGGCTCGTTCCATGAGGACAGTCCTTGGTTCAGCTCTCAGCGGAAACATCTCATCACGACGCCATGGTTCGGCAACTCATTCGCCCGGGTGAACGGCTATCTGGACGGTGGCATCGACGCATGGAAGACCCCGGGTTTGCCCGTCGAAACGTCGGACTGCATCGACTTGGACGCACTGAAGGAGTTATCTGACGGAACCGTAGCCCCATGATTCTGGATGTACGTCAACGCAACGAGTACCACGCCGGTCACCTCCAAGGCGCTTTGAACATCGAACTCGGAGAACTACAGGAGCACTTGGACGGATTGCCCAGGGAGACACCCGTCGTCACCGTATGCGCCGCTGGCATGCGCGCCAGTATGGCGGGCAGTGTTATGAAGCGCGACTGGCGGGAAAATGTCAGGCTGCTGGGTTCAGGCGGTACTCAGGACCGGATAGGCCGGGGCTACCCGGTTGCCACCGGGGACGAGTAAGCCGGATCCAATCGCATCAATCCAGGTACGGGCGCCGGGGATTGACCGGCTTCAGTGGCTCATGCGCCACCAGCTTTATGGCAACAAGAATCAAGGACCCAGCGACGAACCCGCCGATATGGGCAAAGAAGGCCACGTTTACCTGGGATGAAAGTCCTAGCGAGATGAGGCCTTGGAACAGTTGCCAGACGAACCATAACCCCAGCAGAATCGCCGCCCGAAGCTCTATTACCGTAATTACGTAAAGCACCACCAATGCTTTAACCCGGTTATATGGGTAAAGCACCAGGTAAGCGCCCAACACCCCTGAGATTGCCCCGCTTGCCCCCACCAAGGGAGTCGAAGAGCTGGGATCAATGGCGAAATGGGCCAGAGTAGCCACCATGCCAGTGAACAAATAGAAGAACAGGTATTTAACGTGGCCCAACCGGTCTTCGATGTTATCCCCGAACACCCACAGGAACATCATATTCCCGGCGAAGTGCATGAACCCGCCGTGCATGAACATGGACGAAAAAATGGTCACCCAGGTAGGTAGCGGCGTCTCGATGCTAAGGGTGACTCCTTGCTCAGTGGCGATGGTGGAGTAAGGCCGACTCCGGATAAGCTCTTCAGGGATGAATCCCCATTTCAAGAAAAACACCTGGGTCTCAACGCCACCCCCACCAGTAAGAAACCCAACGCCACCCACAGCTAATTGGTAGAGAAACATCAGGCAACAGAGGCCGATGAGGACTACATTGGTATAGGGGAAAGAGCCGTGGCGAACATCGGCGTCTAAATAAGGGAACAAGCGCTACCGTCCTATGACTGTGCCGGAACGGGACCGGTAGGCAAGCAACGCCGCCGATGGGGAGTCTGATTCGGTCAAGAAGCCAAATCTCCGCAAGCGTGAACAATCACTGCCGCCACAGTCTTCGCTTCCATCTTCTCCAGGTTCAACACCATATGAAAAAGCGTGGGCTCATCGGCGTGAACGTTGAAGAACTTGCGTACGAAGGCTAACCGCGCCCGGTCCACTTCTTCCACGTAAGACTGGGCTTCATCCCGGTCGAAACGCTCCCGATGCATAATAACGTCGACCCTATGATCGATGGGAGCCAGCAACCCAACGTGAATCACCCCTGGCATATCGGCTAATATTCGATTGGCTCCTCTACCAATGATTACCACGTTGCCCTTTTTGTGCAGGTCCGTGACTACCTTCGTCGTTGCGTCGATGAATTCTTGATCGGATACTTTGTGGGCCGTGGCCGTAGTCTCCCCCGCCAATTCCATGTAGGTCTCGGGAGGGAGAGTTTCGATGCCCCGGCCAAAGTAGGGTTCGCCGCTGACGCCGGAGACAGCAGAGCGCTCCAACATCGTTTGAACGAATCGGCCCAGCCGGTCCCGGAACCGCTCGAAGCGCTGCTCCTTGTCAATCAGCGCCCCCACGGGAATCCCCACCAACTTGGCCGCCTCGGTAAACACCAGGCGGTCCACGAAGTCCAAGTGCAGTTCGTCGGCCACTGCTTGCCCGATGGTAACCGAACCGCAACCGACCGGACCGTTAACTGTTATCACCGGCATGGCATCCTCCTCTGCATCCTATTACTACGGAGCTGAGTCTTTGACCGCTGTCCCTTGTCCAGTGCAGGCCTCTAAGTGGTTGGGCTTCCCATAAGCCGGTCCCGCCTACGGGCGTATTCCTCTGTTAGCAAGCCCATGGTGGAAGAATCGTACCACTCGGTGTCTTTTCGGTGGGATTTCCGCATATGGCCCTCTAGTACAAAGCCAAGATGATGGCAGATCTGCAGAGCGTGTTCGTTGTATTCAGGGACATCCACCCAGACGCGGTGTAGCCTCAGTGTTTCGAACGCTTCGTCCAAGAGGCGAATCATCGCCGCAGTGCCGTAGTGGTGGTGCCACAAGTCCTTCCGGCCAATCAACAGGAAGAGTTGGGCTTCCAGCAGAGGCCAGTCTACCGCGAGTTGGCCTTCCCCGATATGCTCGCCTCCCTGCGAGTAGACCGAGTAAATCTTGCGGGCTTCGTCGTCGACGACCAGGTTCAATCCCTCGTCGGACGCTTCTACCAGTGCATGGGGGGAATACCCGTGGTGCAGCGGCTTCCCGTCGTCCCCCAAGCCGTACCACATGGCGTTCACATCGTCGTCACCCAACCATTCAGCCATCCTAGCGACATCCGCCCGAGTAGTCCCTGTGAGCGCAACTTCCGGGAACATCTCTGTCCCTCCATCGAGTTAATCTAGACCATAATAGAGCCGCTTGAATAAAGACTATTCAGACTCGCATGCTCGAAAGATGGCTTATTCTAGCAACCTGCCCCAAGAAAATCAATGCGCATGTCGAATTCTCATAATACATCCGGCCCAGTACCCAATGATGATGCATGAATCCGGAGATACTTCGCTCCAAATTACATCACTTACGTCACATGCCTGGTCTATAGCCCGCCAACCGGACCATATGCTGAGACACCGAATACGGCCTGCGAGTCTGGTAATATATTTCCGATGCTCTGTTGGAGGTGTTAGCGAATGGTTTCCGTAGATTACTCGCCCCTAGACCGGCCTGAGATATCGATGAATTCCTTCTATCCCCGGCAGAACTGGACGGCCACGCCGGACGGAGCTGAGGACCACACGGTAACCGTGGAGGGTGGAATCAATCTTTCGTGCCGGTTCTTCCCGGTTAGCCGAGAGAACCCGACGATTCTGTTCTTTTACGGCAACGGTGAAACAGTCGCGGATTACGACAACATCGCCCCCATCTACAACCAAGTTGGGGTCAACTTCTTTGTCGCCGATTACCGGGGCTACGGCAACAGCGGTGGCTCACCCGCATTCCAAGCCATGCTTTCCGACGCCAGGGAAGTGCTGACGGCCCTCCGTCAGTTCCTTCAGTCCTCTGGGTACACCGGCTCCATTTTCGTGATGGGACGCTCAATGGGGCGTCATGCCGCCTTCGAACTGGCCGCCAACTGCCAGGACCAGATCAAGGGGCTAATCATGGAGAGCGGACGGCCTACCCTGGGCCAATTCACCCACGGGTTGCCAGACGATCAAGCCAGCACTCTGGAAGCCGCATACCAAGCCAAGGTCCGCTCCATCGACATGCCCGTGCTGGTCATCCATGGCGAGGCCGACACCCTGGCGCCGCTGCAGGACGCAACCAGAATGTTCCAGGAATTCCCATCCGCCAAAAAAACGCTGCTGACCATCCCCGGAGCCGGCCACAACGACCTGCTATATCTGGGCATAAACGAATACTTCGCCGCCATAGTAGACTTCGTCTCCCCGCCATCAGAGTAAGGGAAACAAGCGCCCAGAGACGGACAAGCACCTTCCCTCTCGATGGGGGAAGGTTGGAATGGGGGTGATTAGCCGCGCTAAAGCCTTGGTAATCGTTCCCAGAAAGCCGCGTCCCCGAACCCCGGCCATAGTATACTCAGCCAACAATCCCACCAGATAATAGGAGACACGATGCGAGAAAACACCCTGAAGCAAAAACTGGACGCCGGAAAGGCCGTGTTTGGCGTGATGCTCACCTTCCCATCGCCCCAGGTCGTTGAAATGATAGGCGGTCTAGGGTTCGACTGGGTATTGATTGACAACGAACACGGAACCGTCACCATCGAAAACTCGGAAGACCTGATCCGGGCCGCCGAGCTCAGTGGCGTCGCTCCCATCGTGCGCCCGGTCAGCAACAAACCCGAGATTATCGCCCCCTTCATGGACCGGGGAGCGTGGGGCGTCCAAGTCCCCCACGTGAACACCGCCGAGGAGGCCGCCGCCGCCGTTGACGCTGTGAAGTACCATCCCCTAGGCCATCGGGGCATGTTCAGCGGCAGCCGCCCAGCAGATTACGGTCTTGGCAGCTCCACCGCCGACTACGTGGAAGAGGCCAACCGCAACACCCTGGTCTGCCTCATGCTGGAGGAAGTCGAAGCCATCGAGAACCTGGAGTCCATGGTCGAGGTAGCAGGCGTGGACGTCTTCTTCATCGGCTCCGGAGACCTGTCCCAGTCCATGGGCTACCCCGGACAGCAAACCCACCCAGAGGTTCAGGCACTGATGGCCAAGGGGGTGAGCGTCATCCGAGAGGCTGGCAAGGTCGCCGGAGTAAGCTGCCCCGACTCCTACGTCCCCCAGTTCCTAGACATGGGCGTCCAATACTTCCACGGCAGCGTCAGCCGCCTACTCCAAACATCCAGTACCGAATACTTGAAAGGGATGAGGGAATCGGCCAGCTCCAGGGGAGTCTAGCCCTTACCCAGATAAGAAATAAGTGTGGTATCCAGGTGGGATGCCACACTACTACCTAAACTGATCGGTAACCCACCGCCACTTCACCAGAAAACAGGTCCGCATCACTTGAACCATGCGGCGGTCGTGTTCCACTTCCGGCCTCCTTGAGACCTGACCGTAGTGATGGCAACCATTCCCCAAAGCAATCCGCCGATGATGTTAGTGACCCCGCTGAACCACAGCGGCACCGCTAATAGCGCACCGCCCATCGTCGTCACGCAAACACAATAACCCACGCTAGTCAACAGTGGCGGCTTATTCTCAGATCTGAGAGTCGGCAGTATCGCCAGATTCAAACCCGTCGCCGCCACGGTAAACACGATATCCTGCCACATACCAGGTCACCAACTTGTTAAGAATAGGTTGTGGGAATCGCGACTTAATCACGATTAACTCCAACCTATCATGAGACCGGCGAGGTTGCCAGGGTTGGCTGCCTGAACGAATACGCCGCCTTGTTCCTTGGGATGAACAGCGAATATCGCCGTTGCAGCGGAGGCTATGTGGGAGGGGTTTCTTCTATCCAGAGATTGCAATGGGCAGAAACCAACTGGCTGTGACGAAACGACCAGTTTGTTCAAAGACGAGGTGGGGTCACAGTTGGATTGGCCGCAATCGAATACGGCTAGCTAACCCAGTCTGCTAATCAGGCTTCTAGCCAGCTTCCAAGTGACTAGGTGGTCCATTTCACGGTGTTTGGTGCCCTGAATTATCAATATTACGCTTCCTACAATGCGCCCCGACAACCAAACCTCTGCCACAATCACGGTCTCGCCGCACAAATGTTACCAGAACCACCTATCACCTTCGCGTTTCGTTGTTCTCTGGCAAGAACATGTGCTCTATTGCCCTCCATAGTGTAATATTAGGATAAAATAAAGGCATTGCCCTAGTCGAATCCCGTCAGATGTGCGTAGACCAGAGGAAAAGCCCGATTTGTGTATGAGAAGGCACTTGGGGATTGTAATCCGCTGTGGTTTAGCGACAACTCACGGTAGGTCTTCCCGGATGTCGGTGGATGATCCCTGACGTTGGAGAAAATTCTCTTTACGTTCCAATCGGGAACCATAAATTCTGGATGGGGCTTTCCGAACGAACGACTGCAACCCCACTCACCAGCGTTACCTGGCACCTTCGCCTGTTGGATCTGAAGGTGGAACAATCGATGCCTGCCGTCACCCCGCCCTCAACCCTTCTCGTTCCAGCCGGGGCAGTATCTCATCTCGGAAGTAGGGGAAGTGGTCTAGGTAGTTGGTGAGGCCTATGGCTAGGGCTTTGATGCCGCAGCCGGAGAGGCGCTTCATCATGGCGGTGACGTAGTCGGGGTCACCGACTATGGGCATCGCCCCGTTGCCAGCGGCGGCGCGGGTGCGGGCAGCATCGTGCATCTCCTCGGTCATGCTGGGCTTGACGATGCCCCGGCCAACAATCATGTTTTCCGCAGCGTCCCAGTCGGCATTCTCGACGGCGTAGTACTGGAAGTACTCTTCCGCCTCTTTCATCGTGGACCGACAGGTGATAGCGACATTGGAGAAGACGCCGATGTCCCGGTTGTAGCCTGCCGCCATCTCCTTCAACGCCGCCACGTTCCCCGGCACTTCGTCCAGGTCGGAACGCATGTTGGTGAACATCATGTTGGCGTTACGAGCCGCGAAGTCCCGCCCTCGGTCTGAGTTCCCGGCGCAGACAATCATCGGTTGCCCTCCGCCGTAGGGCTTGGGGTAGATGTCGGTTTTGTGGACCTGATAGAACCTGCCGTCATAGTCGAATGGCTCGGCGGAGGTCCAAACCCGGGTAATGATGTCGACCCACTCTTGCCCTTGGTCGTACCTGTCTTCGTGCTCGGCGAGATTTATGCCCAGCATGTCGAACTCGTCGGTGTTCCAACCGCAGACGATGTTGAGACCGAACCGGCCCTGACCGACAAGATCGGCCGTGACCATCTGTTTCGCCGCCACCACTGGGTTGAACAGCGAGACGTGAGTGGTGCCGAATGCCATGATGTTGCTGGTGATGGCCAGGATGCCGGTCGCCCAAGTCAGCGTTTCGAAGTTGGACCCGTTATGGTCGGTGCTGCCGCCGTATCCTTTCCATCGCCCCAGCGGGAGCATGAAATCCAGGCCAGCGGCGTCGGCCATCTTGGCCAGTTTCTGGTTGTTCTCCCAACTCGCGTCCCAACGCTCTGGGACCGTGGTTACGGCGAGTCCGCCTGAACAATTCATTCCGAACAGTCCTAGACTCAGTTTGTTGCGGTCAAGCTTTTCCCTGGTTTGACTTGGACCACCATTCATTTTTCATATCCTCTAGCCCAATTCCCCTATAACATCAACTCAAGACCGGATAACATCAACTCAAGACCGGCCATCGGTGACCAGCTTCAGCTTTTCATCCCTGCTTAACGACTTAATCTCGTTCTCCCGTCTTGAGGCTGTTCCTCGGTTTTCGCAGGTCTCATTGTAGACAAGTTGAAAAGGGCCGCGGCCTTTCGTGTACTTCGCGCCCTGTCCGGTTTCGTGCGCCGACACCCGGCGGTCTAGGTCGTTGGTGATGCCGGTATACAGGGTCCCATCGGCGCATCGCAATATGTAGATTGTCCAGTCCAAAGCTCCTATCCCACCCGGAAGATTCCACCCCTGAGATTGGTTACAAACGCGACAGACGCAGCGGAAGTTAAACCACCAACGGCGCTTCACCGCCGGTTGGAACATCGACCTCAAAGGCGTTGACGTTCAAGGCCAGAAGGGCGTAGTAGCCCATCATGGTGGTCAACTCGGTCAGTAATTGGGAGCCGAAATGGTCCATAACGGCTTTGAACGTTGCATCGCTGACCCGGTTGGTGTCGAACAACTCCGTTGCGTAGTCGACTACTATCTGTTCGTCGTGGGGCAGCTTGGGCAGGGGTTTCTTGTCGCGGAGGGCGTCCACGAATTCGTTGTTGATTCCCTCTGTACGCGCCCTGGCAGCGTGGGCGAACCAGATGTACTGGCAGTCCTTGTTCCTGGCAGTCAGAATCATCGCCAATTCTTGAATCTTTTGGGGCAGTTCCGACTCTTGCCGGAAGTAGAAGACCAGGTGATTGGCCCGTTTTCTCATCTCGGGACTGTGAATCATGACGGAGCCCGGTCCGCTCTCGATGGCTCCGCTGCTGATGGCTGTTTCATGGTCGAAGGCTTCACGGTACTTCTCGGGTACTTGGTCTCGGGTAACGGTGGGTGTTCGCGCCATTTGGACCCTCCCTAGTATGTGTCGAAGTTGGAGACTGAGCCGAATCTAGACCGGCGATACTTTTCTGCTGCCAATCTTACACCGGATACCTCCGGTTTAACTACCAATGACCCTTGGACACATAGTGGTATGGTTCAGCCGCGATACAGCAGATACGGGAGTAAGCGCTAACATGAAGATTGGATTGTCGTTAACGTCCAGCTATCCCCTCACCCGGGACAGCCGGACAATCATGGAGAACCTAGTTGAAGAAGTCAAACTGATGGCCCAGTTGGGATTCGACTCCTTCTCCCTGGGAGATCACCACCTGACCCACAACCACTACGTGCAGGTACTGCCGGCCATATCCAGTCTTTCGGCCATCAGCGGCGATATGCAGTTGCTGCCCCTGTTCCTCCTGCCTTTCTACAACCCCATCCTGCTGGCGGAACAACTGGCCACCCTGGACGTAATCAGTGGCGGCAGAACCACCGTGATTAACGCTCTGGGATACGACACCGCAGCCTTCACCGCTTTTCAGACAACCCAGCGAGCCCGGGTTTCCCGATTCACCGAGACTTTCGAGATTATGCGGATGCTGTGGGAGCGGGACGGCGTCACCTACAAGGGCCTCCACTACTCCTTCGACGTACCCATTTCCCTGAATCCCAAGCCCATCTCCCAACCGCTACGCATGTGGATCGCCGGTGGGGCAGAGCCCGCTATCCAACGGGCCGCCAAGATGGGCGACGGATGGGTTATCGTGCCGAGTTGGACGCCGGATCAGGTCAAACAGGGGATCCAAGTCTACCGGGATTCATTGGCGGAATGCGGCCGTAACGAAAGCGATATGGACATCGTGCTCCGGCGTGACGTCCACTTGGCGCCCACGTCGGCGGCGGGTCACCGGGAAGCTCAGACAATCTTCGAGAACGGCTATCGAGGGTTCAGCACGATAGAGATAGAGCAGTCTCTGATTATAGGCGGCCACGCCGAATGCATCGAGTATCTGGAGAATATGCAAAAGGCCGGCGTCACGCACGTTCTGTTCCGCTGCGCCTTGGACGAACGAGAGCAAGCGCTACAGACCATCCGAGTGTTGGGAAGCGATGTCATACCCGATTTCAAGCGATGACGGGCGACGGTTGTCGTCCTTTGGTGACTGCCATGCCAACCCCACCGCAAGTATAGGTTGCGTACTGTAATGGCATCACGTGGCCGAAGACGCAGATAACAAAGAAGATCAATTTGACTTCACCTCCCAAGGTGAGGCGATGGGCTACATCTCCATCGGGCTACATATCCATCGCCCAAGCCAGGCTTCTGGCAATCCAGACCGCCAGGGAGACGGGCGTGGGTTCACCGGCATCCTAATGGCCTTTGAGGTCGTCGAGTCCTCGGAGGATGAGGATTACTACATCGTTACCCTTGGGATACGTCCCCAGGGCGCTTTTTCGGGTTAGCCGGGGCAAGAGCAGTTTTTCATCTCCAAAGAAGGTATAGTTAGCCATCGTCAGGTTCTGGACGTTCCCACCGCTGCCCTCAGTACATGTAGCCACCATTGAAATTGTCTACGACGTATACGACGGCACTACGGAGGTGTTGAACTGGGTTGAAGTTTTTGATTCCCTTGGCGATCCAATCCCAAACGCTAAGATAACTCTGGAGGTTCCAGAGCCCTCCGGACCGGCGTTCACACTAGACGGGGTGACGGATCAATTTGGAGAGGGCTATTTCGACTATTCCAGCACCTCCATGGGAACGCATAGCGTAATCGTAGCCGTTATTAGCGGCCAAGTGACCTGGGTCGGTAACGTCGGTGATAATGCCACATCCTCAGAATTTATACCGGTATTCAAAAACGTCTATACCGAGAGTGGGGCAATCAGGGCAAAGATTCCGATCGACTGGTCATAGTCAACGGAAAGCGAGGAATTCGACGGCGCGGACATCATCTATGCCGCTCCAGACTTGGATTCGTGGAAAACCGTTCTGGAAGACAACGATGGTTTGAAAGTCGTGGGTCTTGCCTCTATCGTTATTCCAGTACCGGGGTCAGGAGTGCTCATCGATGGCAATTTTGTCGAAGAGTTTTTCCGCGATATAGGGCCTCCGGACAACTGTCTCAAGATGCTGGAAAGCAACGAGGTTCACGACAATGCTATGGGCCAATCACGGTTCGACCGGCGATTTGAATGCGACGGCGGAGGTATCGCCGTTCTTGAAGTTCGTTCTAGCCCGGTTATGCCCAACTTCATCCTGCTCAGCATTGCGCGTATTGTAACTTCGGACGAGATGCAATATCTCGACCTGCTGTTCGATGGCGTAGAGTGGGCATCTGGCCAGGAAACCTCGCCTAAGCAGTATGATGCGCCGCCTCGGTTGACTGTAGATGCCGCCGCCAGCTACACCGCCATAATCAGGACCAACAGCGGTATCATCGCCGTAGATCTTTTTGCGGCTGCCACGCCCATAACTGTAAATCACTTCGTATTTTTGGCTAACAAAGGATTATTTGAAGGGACAATCTTCCATCGGGTGATTCCGGATTTCATGATTCAGGGAGGCGACCCCACCGGCACCGGCTCCTCAGGTCCGGGCTACCGGTTCGAAGATGAGATAGTTCCGGGGTTGGTTTTTGACCGGCCGGGCATTCTGGCTATGGCTAATTCCGGTCCCAACACCAATGGCAGCCAATTCTTTACCACGACGGTTGCCACTCGCCATCTGAACGGTAACCACACCATATTCAGGAAGGCGTTGCAGGGCCAAGACGTCGCGGATGCCATCTCGGCTATGCCGACAGGTCCGGGCAACAAACCTAGTCAGCCAATCACGATCCTACGTGTCGAAATTACGCAGCGTTAAAAGTTCTCGGGGAACATTCGCTCACGGCCTCCCCCACGTTAGTCCCATCTGGCGCGGCTGGCCGATGGGATGAAGCAAGAGTACAACGCCATCCACCAAGCCGGCTTTCTGCTTCAGATCTACTGTCCCGACCTGGCCATGGCCCGCCATCTGATGTTTTCGGATATCAGCAACCAGGATTTCGTGAAGATTGCCGAGGCCAACGTTGAGGTCCTGAACCACGCTTTGTCGGACATACCGCCCGACAACGTCAGGATGCATCTGTGTTGGGGGATTATGAGGGGGCCCCATTACCTGGACATCCACATGGAGGAAATCGTCGTCACGGTGCTCAAAGCCCGGCCTCAAGCCTTCTCCATCGAGGCGGCCATTCCACGGCATGAGCACGAATGGGAAGTGTTCAAGAACGTCAAAGTTCCCGACTGCGAAATCATCATCTCGGTATGTTGGACTCCACCAACAACTACATCGAACATCCCAACTTGATAGCCCCGCGCATCGTCCGATACGCCGAATTGGTGGGGACAGAAAACGTTAACGCAGGGTCGGACTGCGGGTTCGGAACTTTTGCTAGGACCAACTACAA